>WBZV01000057.1_pt2 | contig 34632 bp, 16 predicted proteins | sample 5204221 | NCBI WGS metagenome assembly WBZV01 (sample SAMN12344360, study PRJNA552823) | activated sludge metagenome | biome: Activated sludge suspended growth; feature: Nitrification reactor; material: Wastewater; isolation source: activated sludge from nitrification reactor of wastewater...
GCTGGACAAGACCCTGGACCGCGGGAGCGTGATCCTGGGCGAGAACGTCCTGGCCTCCCTGGTGATCTCGGCCACCTGCGGCGAGAAGCTGGGGCCGATCGACCTGGTGATCCTGGCTGACGAGAGCCTGTCGATGACCAAGGCGAAGGAGATCATCGGCTCACAGCCGGAGGAACCCACGGAGACGCCGGATCCCGCGGACCCGACGCCCACGCAGGATCCGGGCGGCTCGGGCATCGCCACGCCGGACCCCAAGCCGGGGTCCGATCCGTCCTGGTGCGATCCCAAGAGCAACGAGGTCCAGCCCACCGAAACCTCCACGCCCACCAACACGCCGCGGCGGCCGCCGCGCAACTCGCCCACCCCGACCGTCGAAGGCGCCATCAACAAGCCCACCGACGCGCCGCTCGAGCCCGCCGGCGACACCGACCTGATCCGCGAAGAGAAGAACTGGATCCGCGACTTCCTGGAGCAGGACGCGATTCAGCGCGACATGCAGAGCGATCGGCTGCGCATCGGCTTCGTCTCCTTCGCCGACGGCGCCCGGGCCAAGTACCCGCTCTCGAACGACGCCTCGGACGTCATCTCGGCCGCCAGCCGCATGCGCGGCGCGGACCTGTCCTTCATCGGCAAGGCCTTCCGCGACGTCGACCGCGTCTTCAGCGGCAACAACAGCCGGCCGGACGCCGAACGGACGAAGGTGCTGATCATCCTCTCGGACTTCAAGTTCTGCGCCCGGGACATCCGCTCCGCCATCCAGGGCAAGGACGCACCCTTCATTGCCACCGTGGGCTTCGGGCGCAGCTACAACGCGCGCTACGCCCGGGACCTGGCCTCGGACCCGCGCCTGGTGCTCAAACCGGGTGACACGAAGGAGCTCATGAACCTCTACGAGGTGCTGATCGCGCCGCCCAATCCGATCACCCTGAAGGAGATGCGGGTCAGGGACACCCTGGCGGCCAACATGCGCTACGTGCCGGGCTCGGCCGATCCGCCGACCATGACCCTCACCGACCAGACCCTGGAATGGGTCCTGCCCGCGGTCCCGACCACCGTCACCTACCGCGTAGAGCCCCTGGGCCCGGAACCGGGCCTCTACCCGGTGAGCGACCTGGCCGAGTTCCTGTGGACGGACTCCTTGGACCTCCTGGGCCGGGCCCTCTTCCCGGTGCCGCAGGTGGAGGTCCTGGCCTTCACCCCCACGCCCACGGACACGCCCACCCACACCCCGACGCCCACGGCCACCGCCACCGAGACGGCGACGCCCACCAACACGGTGACGCCCACCCGGACGCCGGCCCCGGCCTACCTGCCCTTCCTCCTGCGCAACTGGCCGGAGCCCGTGATCGAGGCCAGCCCGACCCCCTGTCGGCCGGAGACCCAGACCATCGACATCGCCCTGATCGTGGACACCTCCAACAGCATGAGCGAGGGGACCCAGGCCGGTGGCCAGCGCAAGATCGACGCTGCCGTGGCCGCGGCGCAGGAGGTGGTCAACCTGCTCAAGCCCACGGACCAGGCGGCCGTGGTGAGCTTCAACGGCACGGTCGAACTGGTCTCTCCGCTGACCAACAACAAGGCCATGCTCGGCGCGGCGGTGGCCAGCCTGCCCTCACGGCAGGGCGCCGGCACCCGCATCGACCTGGGCCTCTCCACCGGCGCCGAGGAGCTGAACAGCAGCCGCCACCTGGCCAGCAACGTCCGCGCCATCCTCCTGGTCACCGACGGTGAGCAGCTGGACAACGGCGGCCCGCAGGCCGTCCTGGACGCCGCGGCGGCCGCCAAGGCCAGCGGGGTCAAGGTCCTGACGGTGGGCCTGGGCGAGAGCATCAACGCCGACGTCCTGCGCCAGGCCGCCTCGGCCCCCAACCTCTTCTTCGCCGCCCCCCGGGCCGAAGACCTGGCCCAGCTCTACCGCGAGGTGGCGCGCCTGATTCCCTGTCCGTGAACCTGGCCGCCGGCGGCTGGACATGACCACAACAAGAAGGCCGTCCGTCGTGCGAGACGAACGGCCTTCTTGTAGTTACTCCGATCATCGTCGAGCCTCGGCTCAGATCCCCCGCGTGGTGTCCTGATGGGCAACGGAGGGTGTGCGACGACGCAGAGAAGTATCAGACCCCGGGCACCAGGGCGCCATCCCTTCAATCTACCCCAAGCCCGATCCTCGCCCCGTTCTTGGGGGTCTGGGGGCAGTCGCCCCCAGCGGCGGGGTGCAGGGGGGCGCTGTTAGCCCCCCTGCGAAAAACCCCTCGGTCCGCTGACATCTCCACCCCCGCATGACCCTCGACAGCCGCCGGGCCAGGCTCCACATCAGAGCAAACACAGCACGCTGACCCGCTCGCCGCGTACCGGACCGTCATCGTCCGCGCGGCCGTTGCGCGCGCCGCAGCTGGCCGGGCCCGACCCCGGCCAGCCATCGTGGCCTCATCCCTTGCCCAAGCGCGGCAGCCACACCCTGAAGCCCGGCTTGCCGCCCTCCGTCGGCCTGGCGGTGGGCATGGTGGTCGGGCGGGTGGTGGGCATGCGTGTCGGGCCGACGGGCGAGGCGGTGGGCGTGGCGCCCGGCTCGACGGCCGCGCTCTCGTTCACCCAGGGCCGGGCCTGCTTGAACTCCAGCACGTCCTCCGCGGTGATCTTGTACTCCACCTCCATGGCGAAGGCAGGGTTGTCCTCCTCGCCGTAGAGGGCCTTGAACTCTGACAGGATCACGCCCAGGTAGCGCCGCATGGACTCCAGGTGCTCGGGAGAGAGCACCTGCTGGCCCGCCGGCACCTGGTTGGAGGGCCGGACGATGGTGTAGCCGCTGCCCGCCGTCACGCCCAGGAGGATCTCCTCCGGCACCGAGAGGGCATCGGGGTTGGTGACCAGATTCTCGCCCACCTGGGTGTTGAGGTAATAGGTGTTGACCGAGCGGTAGATCGGGTCGGTGGTCACGCCCACGCCGTTGGCCGCCTCGTTCTCGTAGTTGGCGTGCACCAGCACGCCCATGGCCGTCGTGAAGTGGTCCACGCGGTAGAACTGCCGCTCGTCGAAGGCCCGGAAGGTCCAGGTGCTGGCGTAGACCTGCTTGATCGACTTGGCGATATGGCCTTCGTCCGTCTGATGGGTGTAGGAGTCGTAGAGGCCGGCGCCGCTGAAGCCCGGCAGGTCCTCGTTGTTGGTGCTGGAGCGGCAGCGGATGGGCTGGTCCGGTGCGAAGCCGGCCTGCATCGTGGCCAGGGCTTCCAACATCCAGTCCGGCATCTCGGCCTTTTCGATCTCCTTGCGCAGCTCCTTGAGCCTGGCTTCCTGCACGTCGTAGTCGGCCTGGAAGGTCGGGTCCGCCAACAGGGCGCGCACCTTGTCGTAGAAGCCGTTGTGGACCATGAAGGCGTCGTAGAAATAGAAGGGCACCGCGAAGCCGTCCGGCACCGTGCCCTCGGGGAAGCCGAAGCGGCGCATCGCCGCCACGTTGGCTGCCTTGACGCCGTAGCTCCGCCAGTCCGCGAAGCCGATGCTGTCCAGGTCGGCGATGCCCGTGACGCTCAGGTCGCGCGCCGGCACCTGCGGCTGGGAGGGGCGGCGGGCGGCGTGGAAGGCCTCCACCTCGGCCAGGCTGGCCTCCCGGATCTGGTAGGCGTCGGCCGCCACCCGGTAGTGGACGTGCTTGCCGATCAGGGCCTTGATCGTCTCGTTCTCCAGGGCGCCGGCGATGTAGGCGTTGGGCACCCCGTCCTGGATGGCCCGGAGGTTGACGTGCGAGAGCGGCGTCTGGGGCACCGTGGTGATGATGCCGCCCACCCGGGGCATCTCGTTGGGCAGGGCTTCGTAGATCACGATGTCCCGCGGGTTGGGCCGGGCGTTGGGGTCCTCCATCACCGTCAGGAGCCCGTAGCCCTCGGCCAGGTTGAGGGCGATGTACTGCGTGTTGGCGAAGAGGTCCTTGTCCAGGACCACCTGTACCCGCGACGCGTCGTAGAGCGCTTTCTCCTGCTGGTAGCGCGGCAGGGCGGCCTGCGGCATGGGGTAGTAGTACCAGTTGTTCTCCAGGAAGGGAATGCCCCGGGCCAGGATCTCGTAGCCCAGCCTGACCGACGCGAAGGGGTAGTTGTCGTTGGGCTCGAACTCGAAGCGGTAGATGCCCATGCCCCCGCTGCGGTTGGGCACGTGGGGGTGGTAGACGATCTCGCCCCGCATCTGCCCCGACTGACCGCCCGGCCTCCCGCCCCCCGGCAAGCCCACGGCCCGGGAGAAACTGCCGTGGGACCGATGGGTGACCGTGTTCATGTAGTAGACCTTGGGGTTCTGCGTGTTGGCGTCCAGGATGTAGAACTTGACGAACTCCAGGTCCTTCAGGTGGGTGTCGATCAGCACCTCCTGGCCCTGGTAGGACAGGGTCTCGAAGGTGGCGCGGTCCGGAATGGCCACGGTGCCGTTGGCGATGTCGATCGCTGCCGAGGCATTGAACGGCGCCATCCGCCCCAGGGCCTTGAACTCGGTGACGTCGTCGATCCCGTCCCCGTCCTGGTCGGCGGGCGCCGCCAGGCTGTAGCGCTGGACGCGGTAATGCTCCTTGGGGAAGGCGGCCAGGCCCTCGGTCAGGGTCACGTTGCCCTCGGCGCCCAGGGCCATGCCCACGGCGCGCTCGGCGCCGTCGGGCAGGCTGTCGCGGACGAAGAGGACGTGGTAGGCATCCGGCGCCGAGGCCACCTGGACGCGCGCCCGGCCCGTGGCGTCCACGAAGTAGGACAGGATGGGCTGGGCTTCCTGCGCCGCGGCGGCGGCGGCCGACAAGCCGGCGAGGACGAGGGCGAACAGGGGGGTCAGGGCCTTCATCAGGGGAACTCCGTACACAGATCCTGGGCGCGCGGGCGGCGATTCGCGAGCTTCGTGGGAGGGGCGTGGTGTCGCAGGCACAACGGCGGGAAGCGACGAGGGGTTAGGGGCCCCGAACAGCCGGCACCGTGGGCGTCGTCTCGGCCGGCGGGGCCGGAGCGCAGTTAAGGCCGGTGGCCAGGGCGATGCGCTCCCAGCCGACCAGGACCACGGCGGCGTCGTTGTCGACGGCAGCGAAGAGGCCCGCGGGATGGCCCGGCAGGGGGCGGCTGCTGGCGGCGACGCCGTCGGTGAGGCGGACGCCGGTCACCTGTAGACGCCCCAGGTGGGCCCAGCTGCGGCGGTCGAAGACCTCGAAGTCGGTGGCGTCGCTCTTCTGGTCGGCGACGATGACCAGGCCGCGGCCGTCGTCCTTCCCCTCCGCGCCGCGGCAGGCGTAGAGGGCGATGCCCTCGGCGTCGGCCTCGAAGGTCCCGTCGCCGCCGAAGCGCGTCGCTCCGCCCCGCTCGAAGGGCTGCCCGTCGGGCCGGTAGGCGAAGACGCCGCGGTGGCCGGTCTCGTCGGGGAGGTAGAGCGCCTGGGCCAGGTCGTCGGCCACCAGGTTCTCGATGGCGTGCGCGGTGGCGAAGCTGCCCAGGACCGAGCCGTCCGCGGGGTCCAGGGCATAGACATGGTCGTCGGCCGAGGCGTAGAGGCGGCGGCTCCCGTCGGGCAGGGTCAGGAGGGCCAGGTTGGGCTCGCTCCGCAGGTCGATCTGCCCGCTGACGAGGGCGCCCAGGGGCTCCAGGCCCGGCAGGGCGAAGGCGACGATGCTGGAGGAAGGCCGGGCCACGGACACGTAGGCGCGGGCCGCCACAGGGTCGACGGCGATGCCGTTGACCGACGCGCCGGTGAAGTGCGGATCCTGCAGGGCCGCCAGTTCCGGCCCATCGAAGGGCCAGCCCCAGACCTCCACCCGCCCGTTGCCCTTGGCGGTGGCCAGGAGCAGGGTGTCCTCGGCGGCCGGCGCCTCCCAGAACGCCAGGCTGTCCACGGTCACCCCGCTCCCCTCCAGCCGCCGCTCAGGGGCCACCTCGGCCAGGCCGAAGGGGGCGAAGTCGGCGGGGATGGGCGGGGCGGCGGTCGCGGTCGCAGCCGCGGTCGCTGCCGTGGTCGCTATCGCGGTGGCCGTCGCGGTGGCCGTCGCGGTGGCCGTCGCGATCACGGTGGCCGTCGCGACCGTGGTGGCCGAGGGGCGGGGCGGGTCCGTCACCGCCGGCTCGGTCGCGGCCGAACGCAGGCCCAGCGGCAGGTAGACGCGCGGCCCTGGCTCCTGGGCGACGGCGACGGGGGCCGCGGGCAGAGCGGTCCTGGGCTGATCGAGCATGCCCCACAACTGCTGCAGGCCGCGGGGAGCCAGGGCCAACGCGGCGAGCAGGCCGGCGGGGAGCAGGGCGGCCGCGGCCCGGCTCATGCGAGGCGCAGGCCGGCGACTTGTTCGAAGTCGACGCTGATATCAAACGTGGTTCGCATCGTCCTGCCTCCAGGGGGACTACTATACCTGCATCCAAGCGTCCATGACCAAGCCCTCCTCAGGAGCATCTCCGTGTACCGCCTGAGCGCCGCCCACTACGACGCCATCTACGCCTGGAAGGACTACGCCGGTGAAGCGGAGATGATCCGCGACCTGGTCGCCGCGCGCCGCGGCCGAGCGGGCGGGAGCCTGCTGGACGTGGCCTGCGGCACGGGGCGCCACCTGGAGCACCTGGCGGCGCATTTCGACGCTGAGGGTCTGGACCTGGAGCCCCAACTGCTGGCGGAGGCCCGCCGCCGCCTGCCCGGCCTTCCCTTGCACCAGGGCGACATGCGGGACTTCGACCTCGGCCGGCGCTTCGACGTCATCACCTGCCTCTTCAGCGCCATCGGCTATGTGCGTACGCACGCCGGCCTGCGGCGGGCGATCGGGAGCATGGCCCGCCACCTTGCGCCGGAGGGTGTGATACTGGTTGAACCCTGGTTCCGGCCTGAACAGTGGAAGCACGCCTCCTTGCACCTAAAGACGGTGGACCGCCCCGACCTCAAGATCGCCCGCGCATGCACCAGCGAGCTGCGCGGAAACCTGAGCATCATGGACATGCACCACCTGGTCACGACCACCGAGGGTACGCGACACTTCAAGGAACGCCACGTCATGGCACTCTTCACCGTGGATGAAACGCACGCCGCCTTCCGCGCGGCGGGCCTGCGGGCGGAGTTCCAGGAGCCGGGGCCGACGGGGCGGGGGCTGTGGGTGGCGGCATGGGGCAATCCGCAACTCCCGACGGCCGGCCAAGGTCGAGGATTGGCCGGATGAGCACCAAGGACATGACAGCCATGCGCCACAACCCCGCCATCGCCCTGCCGATCCTGACCCTGCTCCTCCTCGCCCCGCCCGCGCGTCCGGCCGCGGCCCAGGTGATCGACGAGCCCTTCGGGCCGCCCGTCCCGGTCTTCCTGCCCTTCCTCGGCCGCGCCGCCGATCGGCACGACCTGCCGCCTCCCCCCACCGTCCGCCCCACGGCGCCCCCCTCCGCGACGCCCAGCGCCCAGCCCGGCCCCAGCGCGACGGCCGAGCCCTCGGCCACCCCGCTGCCTTCCCCCAAGCCCTCGCCGGCGGCCTGCCCGGCCCTGGCGGAGCGGCTGCGCGTCACCGGGACGGATCTCGGCGCAGGCATCCGGGCCAACGACGAGTACTTCCCGCTGCCCCTGGCACCCCGGCCTGAGGGTGGATCGCTGGTGGCCTGGCGGGAGCAGGCGGGGCCGCGGGTGCGGGTGGGGCGCTTCGACGAGGCGGACAGGCTGGCAGGCACGCCGCTGTCCTTCGCCGCCGAGGAGGTGCATGCCCTGGTGGCCCACGAGGACGGCGGGGCCCTGGTGACGGTGGCCGAGGACCCTGACATCTACAGCCCCAAGTACTGCCGCGGCCCCGCCACGCCGGACAAGGCCCTCTGCGCCAAGCTGGACCTGCTGCGCTTCGACGAGCGGGGCGCGGAGCGCTGGCGGCGCACGATGACCAAGAAGGTGAACGTGGACCGTGACGGGGCGCACTTCGTCTGGTGGTACCAGCACACGGCCCGCCTGGTCTGGTCCGGCGAGCATTACGGCCTGTACTGGCGAACCGCGGAATCCTCGCCCCGCCCGGGGGTATCGGGCGAGATCGACATCCACGCCGCGGACCTGCTGCGCTTCCTGGATGCCGAGGGCCGGCCGGTGGACAAGGGCGGGGTCCGGGCCTGCTCGCACAGCTGGGCGGTGCGCCTGGCCTTCGGCGAGGTCTTCGCCTCGGTCTGCCACGGCGACGCCTACCCCAACGCCTTCCACCTCCTCACCCACGGCCTGGACCGACCGCGCGGCGAGAGCAACCTGCTGAGCGGCCTGGACCCCACCAAGCGGGCCCTGGGCGGCCTGGTGCCCCGCAGCGGCGGCTTCTGGCTGCTGTACATGGCCCAACCGGGCGCGACCATGGAACTGCACCTGGCGGCCATCGACCTGGCCGGCAAGGTGACCCGCGACGAGAAGCTGACCTTCGCCGGCGGCCTGCCCACCGCCTACCCCTTCCGGCCCTACCTCGCGACCTATGGCGAAGGCCGCCTCCTGGCCGGCTGGCACAAGGCCGGCGCCCTGCAGCTGGCGGTGCTGGATGCCGCGACCGGCGCCCTGCTGGAGGGCCCGGTGGCGGCGGGGGCGCGCATCGATCTCTGGAGCGAGTTCGTGAGCTACCCCAACGGCGACGTGGGCTGGGCCTGGAGCCAGGACGGGGGCCGGCGGCTGGAGCTGGTGCGGGTGGCGGGCTGCGGGTGAGCGGCCCTCGCTGATCGCAGCGGGTGGGCGCAGCCGGCCAGGGCCGCGCCCACCCGTCGTCTCAGTCCTCCAAGGCCCGGTCCACCCGCTCGCGCTCGCGCAGGAAGATCAGGAACTCCCGCGCGAGCTGGCGATGGGCCGGGCTCAGGTCGGCGGCGATGGCGTCCAGGTCATCCTCGGCCTGGGGAACGTTGGCCGTGGGCACCCAGCCCTCGCCCGCCTGGGCCGCCTCGAGGATCATGGACACCGCCGTGCAGCGGAAATGGGCCGCCATGTCCTCCAGCTCGGCGACGCGCGGGCTGGTCTTGCCGTTCTCGATGCTCGAGATATAGCTGCCCGAGACGCCGATGCGGTTGCCCAGGTCTTCCTGGGTGAAGCGGTAGCCGCGGCGCTTGCGGTGCACCACCTTGCAGAGCTCGTCCGAGAGGATGCCCATGAGCCGTGCCTCAGCGCGCCGCGTCGGAGGCGCCCCCGCCCGGCGTGGGCGGGTTGACCCAGCTGTAGGCGTAGCCGGGGTTCTCCAGGGCCACGGCCTCGGCGGTCACCTTCAGCGGGCGGAAGGTGTCGAACATCACCGCCGTCTCGGCCGTGGCCGGCTTGCCGATGGAGGCCTCCATCGTGCCCGGATGCGGCCCGTGCGGCAGGCCCGAGGGGTGGAGGGTGATGTCGTACTGGCCCACGCCCTTGCGGCTCATGAAGTCGCCGTCGAAGTAGTAGAGCACCTCGTCCGAGTTGACGTTGGCGTGGTTGTAAGGCGCCGGGATGGCCTCGGGGTGGTAGTCGAAGAGGCGGGGCACGAAGGAGCAGATCACGTAGCCCTCGGCCTCGAAGGTCTGGTGCACGGGCGGCGGCTGGTGGATGCGCCCAGTGATCGGCTCGAAGTCGCGGATGTTGAAGATCCAGGGGTAGACGTAGCCGTCCCAGCCCACCACGTCGAAGGGATGGTGGTCCAGGATGTGGCGGCTGATCTGGTCCCGCACCTTCACGTGGACCTCGAAGTCGCCCATCTCGTCGTAGGTCTCCAGCACCGTGGGGATGCGGAAGTCCCGCTCGCAGAAGGGCGAGTGTTCCAGGAGCTGGCCGTACCAGTTGCGGTAGCGCTCCGGCGTGGTGATCTGGCCCCGGCTCTCGAAGACCAGCAGGCGGTTCTCACGCGTGGCGAAGCGCATCTGCCAAGTGACGCTGTAGGGGATGATGATGTAGTCGCCCGGCTCGAAGTCCAGGCGGCCGAAGATGCTGTGCAGGCTGCCGTGGCCCTCGCTGATGAAGATGCACTCGTAGTTCTGGCCGTTGCGGAAGAAGTAGTCCATCGACTCGGTGGGCCGGGCGATGGCCATCGTCACGTCCTCGTTGCCCACCACCACCCGGCGGCCGGTCACGGCGTCGCCGCCCGGGGCCAGGTCCTTCGTCAGGAAGTGGCGGTGGCGGATGGCGCCGTAGTCCACGTACTGCACCGTGGCGTCCCGCAGGAACTCGGCGTGCTTGATCTGCGTGGGCTGGTGGTGGTGGTAGAGGATGCTCTGGATGCCGGCGAAGCCGTGGACGCCCATCACCTCTTCGCGGAAGAGGCCGCCGTCGGGCCTCCGGAACTGCACGTGACGCTTGTGGGGGATCTCGCCCAGGCGGTGGTAGTACATGTCTGGACCTTGCTCCTCAGAGGTTGCCCCGGCGTTCCTGCTCCAGCTCCAGGGATTCGAAGAGCGCCTTGAAGTTGCCCTTGCCAAAGCCGCGGGCCCCGTGGCGCTCGATGATCTCGACGAAGAGGGTGGGCCGGTCCTGCAGGGGCTGGGTGAAGATCTGCAGCAGGTAGCCCTCGTCGTCCCGGTCCACCAGGATGCCCAGCTCCTTGATCACGGCCAGGTCCTCCTCGATCTTGCCCACCCGCTCGGGTAGGAGGTCGTAGTAGGTGTCCGGCACGCGCAGGAAGCGCACGCCGCGGTCCCTGAGCTGGCCCACGGTGTGGATGATGTCCCGCGTGCTCATGGCGATGTGCTGCACGCCGGGACCGTGGAAGAAGTCGAGGTACTCCTCCACCTGGCTCTTGCGCCGGCCCTCGGCGGGCTCGTTGATGGGGAACTTGATCCGGCCGGTCCCGTTCTCCATCACCTTGCTCATCAGGGCGGAGTACTCGGTGGAGATGTCCTTGTCGTCGAAGTGCATGAGCTGGCGGAAGCCCATGACCTGGTGGTACCAGTTCACCCAGTAGTTCATCTTGCCCAGCTGCACGTTGCCCACCATGTGGTCGATGTGCGCCAGGCCGATCGGGGACACCTCGCCCAGGGGGTCGCGGGCCTTGAAGCCGGGCAGGAAGGGGCCGGCGTAGTCGGAGCGCTCGACGAAGCGGTGCACGGTGTCCCCGTAGACGGCGATGGTGGCGGTGCGCACCACGCCGAAGTCGTCGCGATGCTCGGTGGGCCCCTGCAGGCCCTGGGCGCCGCGGGAGGTGGTGGCGGCGTAGGCCTGCTCGACGTCGTCCACCTGGAAGGCGATGACCTTCACCCCGTCGCCGTGCACCAGCTGGTGGGCGCCCACCTCGGAGTCGGGGTGGTAGGCGGCGGTGAAGACCAGGCGGATCTTGCCCTGCTCCAGCATGAAGCTGGCGCTGCGGCGGTTGCCGGTCTCCAGCCCGCTGTAGGCCACCACCTTGAAACCGAAGGCGTGCTGCCAGAAGTAGGCGGCCTGGAAGGCGTTGCCCACGTAGAACTCCACGTGGTCCAGATCCTTGAGCTTGAGGAAGTCGGCTTCCTCGGTGATGGGGCGGCTCACGTCCTCACGGATGGTCATGCGAGGCTCCTTGCGCTGAGCAGGGCGAAGCCCCGGCGCGTGCCGGGACGAAGGACCGGGGTCGGCGGGGCGATAGTATACCCGAGGCGGGAGGGGCGGGTCATGGGACCAAGGGCCGGTCGTTGTGGCCGAAGCGGTGGCCGAAGCGCCTGGGTCTCCCTGCTCCTGGACGGTCAGCCACCCGCCCGGGATCGACGGCCGACGGGCCTGGCGCAACCTCGGCGCAAGGTTGGCGCAAAGTCGGCGCAGGCCGTCTGGCGGCGACGCGTCGGAGCCGTTAGCCTGAAGGCATGCTCCTCCCCATCGCTCGGCTCGCATCGGCCTGGCTGGCCGGGATCGCCCTGGCCGATGCCCTGGCGCCTGGCATCTACCTCCCCGCCACGCTGGCCGCCGTGGCGGCGATCGGGTGGCTGGCCGGCGCCGCGCGCCCTGCCGCAGCCCTCGGTGCTGGCGATGCGGGGCGGTGGCCGGGGCGGGGCTCGGCAGCCGCCGGGTGGCGGGGCGGGCTGGCCTTGGTCCTCGTCCTGGCCCTGGGCGCCCTGCGGCGGGAGGCGGCGCGGGAGGACCTGGGGCCGGGGCATGTGGCGGCGGCCAACGGGCGTGGCGCGGTCAGCCTGGTGGGCCGGGTGGCCGAGGCCCCGCAGCGGCGCGAGCGGGGCTGGGCCTACCGCCTGCGCCTCCAGGCCCATCCGCGGGCCGGCCCCCTGGCCCCGACGCGCGGCCTCCTCTTGGTAGAGGCCCCCAGCTACCCCGCCCATGCCTACGGCGACCTGCTGCTGGTGGAAGGCGAGCCGCAGGCGCCGCCGCAGCTGGCGGACTTCGACTACCGGGCCTACCTGGCGCGGCAAGGGGTGCACAGCCTCGTCCACCGGCCGCGGATCGAGCGCCTGGAGCAGGGCGGGGGCCTGGCGTGGCGGCGGGCCCTGATCGCGCTGCGGGAGCGGGGCGCCCGAGCCCTGGCCGCCGCCCTGCCGGAGCCCGAGGCCGCCCTGGTCACCGGCATCCTGCTGGGCGACGACAGCGGCCTGCCCAAGGACCTGAAGGAGGCCTTCCGCGCCAGCAACACCTCGCACGTCATCGCCATCTCCGGCAGCAACATCGCCCTGCTCACCGCCTTCCTCGGCGCCCTGCTGGGCCGCCTGCTCGGGAGGCGCCGGGCCATCCTGCCCATCCTGGCGCTTGTGTTGGCCTACAGCCTGCTGGTGGGCGGCGACGCGGCGGTCCTGCGCGCGGCCCTGATGGGTGGCCTGAGTCTGCTCGCCCTGCGCCTCGGCCGCGCCGCCGACGCCCAGGCCGGGCTCTTCGCCTCCGCCTGGCTCCTGACCGCCTATGACCCCCAGCTGCTCTGGGACCTGGGCTTCCAGCTCTCCTTCGCCGCCACGGCGGGCCTGATCCGCTTCGCCGGGCCCTGGCAGGCCGCCTGCCAGGCCTGGCTGGAGCGCCGCCTGCCGCCGCTCCGGGCCCGCCAGGGTGCCGAGCTGCTGGCCGAGATGCTCCTCATCACCCTCGTGGCCCAGGTCTGCACCTGGCCCCTGATCGCCCACGCCACCGGCCAGGTCTCGCTGGTGGGGCTCCTGGCCAACGCCCTCGTCCTCCCCGCCCAGCCGCCGCTCATGGCCCTGGGCGCCCTGGCCCTGGCGGCGCAGCTCCTGCACCCCTGGGCCGGCAGCCTCGCCGGGGCCCTGGCCTGGCTGCCCGCCACCTGGACCCTCCGGGTGGTGGACCTGCTGGGCCATGTGCCGGGCGCCAGCCTGTCCTGGCGCCTGCCGCTCTGGGGCCTGGTGGCCTGGTATCTGGCGCTGGGGTTGGTCGGCCATGGTCGGCTGGGGGGCTGGTTGGGGGCGGCTAGGGGGCGGCTGGGGGGCTGGTTGGGGGCGGCTAGGGGTTGGCTCGGGGGCTGGTCGAAGGCGGCTGGGGGTCGGCTCGGGGAGTGGTCGAAGGCGATCCAGGAACGGCTCGGGGGAGGAAGGAGGGCCAGGGCGGGCGGGATGGGGAGGCCGTGCGGCTGCCTCGCGGAGAGCGATGGCGCTGTGGTGGGCGAGGGGTCCGGGCTGAGTGGCCGTGCGGGCGAGGGGGCAGGCGCCCTGTCCTGCGCGGCGGGCGCGGCTCCCGCAGCGGCCGAGGCGAGCGGCGCGCCTGCCTGGCTCCGGCGCCTGGTCGACCGGTCGGTGCTCCCCGGCGGGCCGGTCGATCTGGTGGATGATCGCCCGCCGGTCCGGGGCCCGTCCTGGCGGCTCCTGGCCTTCCTGGGCGCCGCCGCGGTCCTGGCCTGGACGGCCGCCGCCTTCCGACCGGACGGCCTCCTGCACCTGTACCTGCTGGATGTGGGCCAGGGCGATGCCCTGCTCCTGGTCAGCCCCAACGGCCGCCGCCTCCTGATCGACGGCGGCCCCAGCGGGCCGGCCCTGCTGGCCCAGGTGGGCCGCCTGACCGCGCCCTGGGACCGCCGCCTGGACCTGGTGCTGCTCACCCATCCCGATGCCGACCACGTCGGCGGCCTGCCGGGGGTCGTCGACCGGTACCGGGTGGGCACCGTGCTGGACCCCGAGCTGGAGGCCGAGAGCCCCGACGCCGCCGCCTGGACGGCCGCCCTGGCCGAGCGGCCCCTGCCGCGACAGCGGGCCAGCGCGGGCGGGCGCATCGTCCTGGACCGGGCGGCGGGCCTCAGCCTGGACATCCTCTGGCCCCCCGAACCCCGCCTGACGGGCGTGGCCTCGCCCACCAACGAGAACGCGGTGGTCCTCCGCCTGCGCTACGGGGCCACGTCGGCCCTCTTCACCGGCGATATCGGGGCGCCGGCCGAAGCGGCGCTCCTGGCCCGGGGCGTCGACCTGCGGGCCGAGCTGCTCAAGGTGGCCCACCACGGCAGCAAGGGCTCCAGCACGGCGGAATTCCTGGCCGCCGTCCGCCCGCAGGCCGCCCTGATCGGCGTCGGGCGGGACAACCGCTACGGGCATCCCGCCCCAGAGGCCCTGGACCGCCTGACCGCGGCCGGGGTGAACCATGTCTGGCGGACGGACCGGGACGGAAGGGTGGAGCTGGTCAGCGACGGGCAGCACTGGTGGCGCCCCTGAAGCCCCCGGCCCAGGTGCGCACGAAAGCCACACCGGACTGCACCTTAAGACCCGGATCTCGGCGACCCGAGGCTCGTTAATGTTGTAGTAACCAGCCTTGAGTCGCGCCGGCGGCTCCCCGCCGCCCGGCATCGCTCGTCCGGAGAGCCCGCATGCCTGCCCCAATGCCCGGCCTGCCCCTGAACCCGCGCCGTCCGCGTCTCGTCGCGCCCTTCGGCCTGATCCTGCCCGTCTTCGTGATCCTCGTCCCGGCCGCCGCCGCCTTGGTGGCCATCAGCCTCCGCCTGCCGCGGCTCTGACCTGCGGCGGGCGGGCCCGGCGCGCGGGGATCCCTGCGCCGGACCCGTCCGCGATCAGGGCCAGGCCGGCTCGCGGACGCAGCCCAGCTCGGCCGCCAGGACGCGGAAGGCCTCGGCCAACAGGCCGGCGTCCGCGGTCTCGCGGTAGCCGCCGTCGGGGCCGGCGATGGCCCGGAGCAGCCAGGGGAGGATGCGGTCCACCAGCTCCGGGGCATCCTCCCGGCCGTAGCCCACGGCCTGGATGCGGATGCCCTTGGCCCGCGCGGCGGCGGCGGCGGCCAGCACCGTGTCCTCCTGGGTGCCGCCGGCCATGGGCGTGGGCACCCGGTTGGGCAGGCCGTCGGTGAGGAAGACCATGGCCTTGACCCGCGGCGCCTGCACCGGGTCCAGGGCGGCGGCGCCGGCGGCCAGACCCAGGTCCAGCCGCGTCCCCTCGGCCATGCGGCCGGGCAGGGCGGCCAGGGCGCGCTCCAGGGCGGCACGGTCGTCGGTCAGGCCCTGCAGCAGCCAGGCCTCCTGGTTGAAGGCCACCACGGCCACCCTCCCTCGCGCCGGCGAGGGCTGGAAGTGGTCCAGGAAGGCCCGCGCTGCGCGGAGCACGGCGTCCAGCTTGCTGCCGCCGTCGCCGGCCGGGCGCTTCATGCTGCTGGAGACGTCCACCACCAGGACCACGTCCACCGCCCGCTCCAGGCAGGGGATGCGCAGGATCATCGGCAGGTAGATGCGGTAGATGGGGGTGGGCGTGGGGCTGAAGGTGGCCGTGGGCGAGGGGGTGATGGTGGGGCTGGACGTGGGCGTCGGGCTGAGCGTGGGCGAGGGCGTCAGGGTGGGCGAGGGCGTCGGGGTGACGGTGGGGACGGGGGTCTGGGTGGGGACGGGGGTCACGGTGGGGGTGGGCGTGTCCGGCGGGCGGACGCGGATGACGGCGCCGTCGAAGACCGGCAGGGGCAGGCTCTCGAAGCGGCCGCCCCAGGCGTTGTGGGCCAGGTCCCCCACCTGCGAGCCGGGCGCCTGCAGGCTGATGTCGATGCTGCGCGGCGCGCTGCCGGCGGGCAGGAAGCTGTCGCCCGTCCCCCCCGAGCGGCTGGGCTTGGGGTCGGGGCCCCAGAGCCTGAGGGCGGTGACCGCCGCCGCCGAAGGGATGGCCGCGCAGCGGCTGCCCCCCACCTCCGCCAGCCGGCAGGGCCAGTCAGGCCCACCCAGGCCGGCGCCCGGCGCGCCCCAGGCGGCCACCGGATCCACCAGGCCGTCGCGCGGGGCGCCGCCCAGGACGTCCAGGGCCTCGGGGTCCCGCCCGGAGGCCCAGACCTCGATGGGCGGGCCCCCCGCCAGCACCTGCGCGCTCAACCCTCTGATGCCGCCCGTGATCCGCGAGACGGGCTCGCGCGGCTCACCGGCGCGGGGCAGGAGGTCCACGGCATCGAACCACTCGACGGGCCGGCTGGTCAGGTTGGCCAGGGACAGGCGGTAGACGAAGGGTTCGCCGGGCAGGACCAGGGGCAGGCGGGGCAGCTTCTCCACCTGGGCGGCGGCGATGTTGGCGATGATGACCTGGGCCCAGGCGCAGCGCCCGCCCTCGGCCTCGCGCAGGCCCGGACGGCAGTTCGGCGGCCGGTCGTTGCCGGCCCAGAGCCCGGCGCGGTTGGCCAGGCTGCTCCCGCCGCGGAGCAGGCGCGAGGTCCGGGCGGCGTAGCGGATCAGGGGAACGCGGCGCTGGTAGGGCAGGTCGCCGATGCGCCAGCTCAGGGTGGTCTCGCCCTCGTCGGGGCCGGCGCTGAGGCTGGGCTCGTAGGGCACGTCCCGGTCCAGGCGCCCGTTGCCGTTCAGGTCCTCGCCGGGGTCCAGGCTGCCGCTGCCGTTCAGGTCCTCGGAGTCGACGCGGCTGGAGCCCAGCTCGTAGATCAGGCCGGCGGGCAGCACGTCCTCCAGGCGGACGGCCGGGGCGAAGGCCCCCGGCGGGTAGGGCGGCAGGGGCGGGTCCGCCGGCCGGGGGAAGCTGGCGGCCTCCAGGACGAAGCGCACGGGCTCCCCGGCGTTGACCACGGGCGCGCCGTCGGGGGCCACGGGGTCCGTGCGCTTCTGCAGCCAGAGGGGCACGCCGACGTGCACCAGCATGTCCCCCAGGTTGCCGGGGATGCTCCGGGTGCCGGGGGCGGGGATGGGGCATTCGGCGCGGCTGCGGCTGCCGATGGCACCGTAGCAGGGATCGACCCGCCAGCCGGCCGTCCGACCGCTGCCCCAGCCCGCCGCGCCGTAGTTCATCAGCCAGGTGCCGGGGGGGTTCTGCTCGGCGCGCAGGAAGAGCTCCAGCCAGACGGCGCGGCCCACGGGCACGGGGTCCAGGTAGCGCACCCGGACGAGGTTGACCTCGCGGGCGTCGATCTGGCCCTGGCCCTGGCCCGCGAAGTCCACCGCCGCCAAGGGCACCCAGCCGGGGGCGCCGTCGGGGGCGCTGTCGTCGCAGCGGGTGGTGGCCTGGAGGTACCAGGAGCGGCCCAGGCTGAGCTGGGCGCCCCGCCGCCGTCCCCAGCGCCCGGCGGCCACCTCCACGGCCACCCGCAGGGTGGGGTCGAGGGGCTCCGGCAGGCGGCCGTCGATCTGCTGCCAGAGGCGCAGGCCGCCCTGGCCGCCATCGCGCAGCAGGTGGCTGGCGTTGTCCCACTTGTCGCAGAGGATGAGGCCCGGCAGGGCCCCGCCGCCGCCCAGTTGGGCGCGGACCTCGGCCGTGAACTCGGTGCCGTCGGTCACGCCGGCACCCTGGGTGAAGGGCTGGTAGCGCTTGCTCACGCCCACCAGGGCGGGCACGGGGGTGGCCGGGGGCGCCGGGCGGCCGGGCGGGCCGGGGCGCACGGGCGGCCGGCTGGGGGGGCGGCTGGTGGGCACGGCGGTGGGCACGGGCAGGACGGCGTAGGAGCAGTTGTTGGCGGCCGGCTCCAGGGCCCCGCCCAGGTTGGCCTGGCCGCGGGCGTCCAGGGGGCGCCAGATGCTGCGCCCGGGGACGCCGATCTCGGTGGCGAAGCAGTTCTGGAAGGTGACGTCGCCGCCCGTGGCCTGGAGTTCGGCCTCGGGCAGCCAGAGGAGAAGGTCCAACTGGCCCACCACCTGCGGCGCGGAGGAGGCGATGCCGTTGGGGAGGCTGCTGCGGGCGTCGATGCGCCGGATGACCACGTCCAGGGGCGTGCCGGGGCCGCCGGGCTGCGAGCAGGTCCAGTCGGCGCGGCCGCTGGGGTCGGTGCAGGCCGCGAGCTCCACGGGCAGGTCCACGGGCCGGGAGCCGCGGCCGGTGATGCGCCACCAGTCGGGCAGGGTCCAGGGCGCGCCGACGGGCAGAGAGGAACCGCGGGCGTCGCCGTCGGCGCCCAGGACGGCGTCCAGCCGCCACTGGAGCTGCCGCCCCAGCACGCCGTCGCGGTAGGCGGGCGCCACCCCCACGAAGACCTTGCGCAGCTCGGCGGCGGGGGAGGCGGAGACGGCGACGTCGGGGGCGGCGGCATCGCAGCCGCCGGCCTGGGGCAGGGCGCAGCCGGCGGGGTCGGGGTCGGGGACCAGGTCCCGGCCCCGGACCTCCAGCGAGGCTTGGATCAGGTCGCCCTGCAGGGCCTCGCCGCTGACCCGGGCGCTCAGGTCCAGGGCGACGGTCACGGCAGGGGGCGCGGCCACCCGGCCCACACGGCAGACCAGGGTGCGGCCGCCGTCCTCCAGGGCGGCCCCGCCGGGGCAGCCGGCCAGTCGCAGGGCGGCGAGCTGGCTGCCGTCCCAGGTGGCCAACGCCGACAAGCTGACCCGGGCGACGATATCCTCGGCAGGGGCCTCGCGCACGCTGAAGGAGGCGCGGTAGATCACGGCATCCCAGGAGCGCACGACGCGGTCGGCCGGGCCGAGGTCGTCCCCGGGATCGGCCTGGCCCCGCGTCCCGGGCAGGGTGCCCAGGCCCAGGACCTGGAGGGGCCGATCCTCCCAGGGCGCGGTGCCGTCGGCCAGGATGGAGAGGGCGGCGCCGAGGACGGCCTCCGCGTCCTGGCGGGCGGGGGCGACGATCCGCTCCGCCCGCACGGCGACGGGGCCGCCGAGGCCGATGGCCAGGCAGGCCACGCCCGCCCACCGCCGCCACGACCGGACGAACCGGACCGATAACGCTGACTGCCCCTTCATGCCCGCCTCCTGCGCTGCGAGGCCCAAGGGTACACCCGGGGGGGCGGTGTGGCGAGCGGCGACGGCGGAGGGGCCGAGGCCGTCCGGCGGCCGCCTGCGTCGCAAGGCCGCGCCCTGCTTGCCCCTCCGCCCCCGCCTCGCTAGAATCCCGCTCTCGATGACCGCATCGACAGGCCGGCGACCAGCCGGACACAGTGCGACCAGCCAGGGCACCCGGGTCCCTGGCTTTTTTGTGCCCGAGGCCGGCGAGACCGCGGCACCGCGGCTCCCGGCAGGGCCGGCGACCGAGGAGCGACCCGCATGAGCCTGCACCGCTTGCCGGGCCTGGTGGACGTGCACGTCCACCTGCGGATCCCCGGAGGAGTGCACAAGGAGACCTTGGCCTCCGGGACCGCCGCCGCCCTGGCCGGGGGCGTGACCACCGTGCTGGCCATGCCCAACACCAGCCCGCCCCTCATCGACGAGGCCTCGCTCCGCGCCGCGCGCGCCGCCCATGCCGGCGCCCTCTGCGACGTGGGCCTCTACCTGGGCGCCACCGCCGACAACGCCGCCGCCTGCGCCCAGGCCGCGCCCCTGGCCTGCGGGCTGAAGGTCTACGTCAACGAGACCTACGGCACCCTGCGCATCGACACCCTGGGACCCCTGGCGGAGCATTTCCGGACCTGGCCGCGGGGCAGGCCCATCGTGCTGCACGCCGAGGAGATGGCCGTGGCCGCCGCCATCGGCTTGGGGGCGGCCGAGGGGCAGTGGGTGCACATCGCCCATGTCAGCCGCAAGGAGGAGATCGAACTCATCGCCCGGGCCAAGGCCGCCGGCCTGGCCGTGAGCTGCGAGGTGGCCCCGCACCACCTCTTCCTGGACGAGCGCGACCTGCCCCGCCTGGGCCCCTGGGGCCTCATGCGCCCTCCCCTCGCCCGCCCCGTCGACCGCCAGGCACTCTGGGCCAACCTGGACGCGGTGGACTGCATCGCCACCGACCACGCGCCCCATGCCCGCGACGAGAAGCTGAGCCCCAAGCCGCCCCCCGGCGTCCCCGGCCTGGAGGCCACCCTGCCCCTGATGCTGACCGCCGTCGCCGAGGGCCGCCTCAGCCTCGAGCGCCTGATCCAGCTGACGCACCACCGACCGGCCCAGCTCTTCGGCCTGGACATCGCCCCCGACAGCACGGTGGAGGTGGAGATCGGCCCCGCCTGGACCCTCCCCGAGCGGGGCTGGCAGACCCTGCACGACTGGTCGCCCTTCGCCGGCATGACCGTGCTGGGCCGCGTCCGCCGCACCCACCTGCGCGGCAAGCTGGTCTACGAGGACGGGCGCGTGCTGGCCGAGGCGGGGGACGGGCGGGTGTTGTTCGGCCAGGCGTAGCGTCCTCTCCGCCCCGGCCCGCTGCTGCAGCAGCTGCGGGCCTCCCTTCCCACCCTGCTATAGATAGCCACCGACAGGAGTGCTGGTGACATGACCCCTTCCCTCGCCCCCCTGGGCCTTGCCGGCCGGGACATCCTCTCCGTCCGCCAGTTCGACCGCGCCAACCTGGAGCCCATCTTCGCCCTGACCGAGCAGATGCGGGAGATCGTGCGGCGGGACGGCGGCTCGGACCTGTTGGCCAGGCGGGTCCTGGCCGCCCTCTTCTTCGAGCCCTCCACCCGCACCTCGGCCAGCTTCATCGCCGCCATGGAGCGCTTGGGCGGCTCGGTCATCCCCATCACCCAGGGCGTGCAGTTCTCCTCCGTGTCCAAGGGCGAGAGCCTGCCCGACACCATCGTCACCCTGGAGCAGTACGCCGATGCCATCGTCCTGCGCCATCCGGTGATCGGCAGCGCCCAGGAGGCCGCCGCCGCCGCCGCCATCCCCATCATCAACGCCGGCGACGGGGCGGGCGAGCATCCCACCCAGGCCCTGTTGGACCTCTTCACCATCCGCGACGAGCTGGGCCGGCTGGACGGCCTGCACGTGGCCATGGTGGGGGACCTGCGCTTCGGGCGCACCGTGCACAGCCTGACCCAGCTCCTGGCCGAGTACCGCGTCAAGCTGAGCTTCGTGTCGCCGGAGATCCTGCGCCTGCCCCTGGACCTGATGAACGATGTGCGCGCCAAGGGCCTGGAGGTGCAGGAGACCTACTCGGTGGCCGACGTCATCGGCGACGTGGACGTGCTCTACGTCACCCGGGTGCAGAAGGAGCGCTTCACCGACCTGGCCCAGTACGAGGAGCTGAAGGGCTACTACGTCATCGACGAGGCCATCATGGCCGCCGCCCGGCGGGACATGATCGTCCTGCACCCCCTGCCGCGGGTGGGCGAGATCGACCCGCGGGTGGACAAGGACCCCCGCGCCGCCTACTTCCGCCAGGTGCAGAACGGGATGTTCCTGCGCATGGCCCTCCTGGCCGGCGTGATGGGCAAGGCATGAGGAGCGAGGCAAGACGATGAGCGAATCCGCCCAAGCCCTGTCCTTCAACCGCCGCCTGGACGAGGCGATGCAGCAGACCGGCTCCCTGCTCTGCGTGGGCCTGGACCCCCACCTGGACCGCCTGGAGGAGCCGGCCGAGGACTTCTGCCGCCGCATCATCGACGCCACCTGGGAGGCGGCCGTGGCCTTCAAGCCCAACGCCGCCTTCTTCGAGGCCCTGGGCCTGGACGGCGCCCGCCGCCTGGCCACCGTGATCGCCCACTGCCCGCCCGGCCGCCTGATGGTCCTGGACGCCAAGCGCGGCGACATCGGCTCCACCGCCCAGGCCTACGCCCGGGCGGCCTTCGAGGTGCTGGGCGCCCACGCCCTGACCGTCAACCCCTACCTGGGCGGCGACGCCCTGGCCCCCTTCCTGGCCGATGCCCGGCGCGGGGCCTTCATCCTCTGCCACACCTCCAACCCCGGCGCCGCCGACCTGCAGCAGCTCCCCGTGGAGGGCCGGCCCCTCTACCTGCACCTGGCCGCCCTGGCCCGGGACTGGAACCGCCTGGACAACGCCGGCCTGGTGGTGGGCGCCACCTACCCCGAGGCCCTGGAGGCGGTGCGCGCCGCCGCCCCCGAGCTGCCCTTCCTGGTGCCGGGCATCGGCGCCCAGGGCGGCGACCTGCGCGCGGCCCTCCGGGCGGGCCGCGATGCCCGGGGCCGGGGCCTCCTGATCAACAGCTCCCGCGACATCCTCTACGCCGGCGATCCGCGGGAGGCGGCGCTGCGGCTGAGGGATGCCATCGCGACGGGCTGAGAGGGGTCCGCAGGATCGGCCGTCCGGGCGGACCACGGCCTCGGTCCGCCCGGACAAGCGCCCCGCTCAGCGCAGGTCGTAGGCCCGCAGGTTGTCCCAGCGGGCCTCGAAGCCGGCGGCCGCGCTGCCGGCGTAGACGCCCGTCCGGCCCGCCGGGGCCGGCAGGTCGGTGACCAGGCTGACCAGGCGGCCGTTGGCGTAGAGCCGCGTCAGGCCGCGGTCCCGCACCAGGAGCAGGTGGTTGCGGGCCTCGCCCTGGCGCAGGGCCTCGGCGGGGCGGGGGCTGAGCAGGGTCTGCCAGGCCCCGCCGGCGTGCCGGTAGACGGCGTACTGCCCGGCGCGGTCCACCTGCCAGAGGTGGTAGTCATCGCTGTCCGCGTTGAGGCCGAAGACCAGGCCCGCCGCCCCGGCCGCCGCTTCCGGCAGGCGCAGGTCGGCCTCCAGCAGGAAGTCGTCCAGGCGGGGGCCGCCGGGCGGGGAGACCCAGCGCCCGCGGTCGGCGGTCGTCAGGCGGATGCGGTACTCGCCCTCCGCGTAGCCGTAGGGGCCGGCCTCGTCCTGGCCCGCCGGCCAGCCCGAGGCCGCGTCGGAGAAGTCGTCGGCCGCCCGCAGGCTGCGGCCCAGCCACAGCTCCGCTGTGGCCTCCGTCACCCGGCCGCCGTCCGTCAGGCGGCCGCGGAAGTGGAGGGGGCCGGGGGTCATGCCCGCCGGCAGCACCCGCTCCAGCTGGAACCAGTTGCGGCCCGGCGGCACCGCCACCTCGCCGGACCAGCTCAGGGCGGGCAGGAGCCGGTCCTCCGCGTCGCGCAGCTCGTAGTCGAAGCGCAGGCTGCGGGCCGCCGCGGCGCCGCTCTGCACCTCGGTCCAGAAGATGACCGTGTCGCCGGGGACGAAGGCCATGCGCATGAAGCGGTTGTCGGCGCCGGTGGTCAGGGCGTCCAGCATGACCGCGCCGGCGTCGAGCGCGGTGGCGGTGGGGGCCGGGCTGGCCGTCGCGGATGCGGTGGCGGGCGGCGAGGTCGGAGCGCCGGCCGTCGGCGAGGGGGCCAGCGCCGTCAGGGTGGCGGCCACCGCCGTGCCCACGATGTCCGGCGTCGGGGGGAGGGTCGGCGTTGTCGGCGAGGAGGGGGTGCGGCTCGCCGCGCGGGTGGGAGACGCAGGCGGCGGCGGCGGCGAGCCGGGCGATCGGGTGGCGCTGGGGGTGGGCGGGCGCGGCGCCGCGTTGCCGCTCTGCAGGGCGAAGGGCAGGTGGGCCTGGGGGCCGGCCGTGCGGAACTGCCAGACCAGGTCCGCCCCCAGGGCCCGGCCGTCCGCCCGGCGGAGGGCCCCGCTCAGGCGGGCCTCGTGCAGGCCGCCCGGCGCCAGGTCCAGCGAGGGCGTGAGGACCACCGTGCGGTCGATGGCCGAGTAGCCCGCCTGGCCCTGGACCAGGGACCCCGCCGCATCGCGCAGGGTCAGGGCGCCCGGCAGCGAGGCCGGGTCCACGGGATCCCGCAGGCGGACCTGGACCTGGCTGCGGACCGGCACGCCCCGGGCGCCGTCGGGCGGGTGGACGGCCAGGGCCGCGGGCGGGTTGTCCAGGCCGAAGACCACCTCGTCGGCGGCCGCGTCGAAGCCGTCGCTGACCACGACGCGCAGCCGCGCCTGGGGAGCGCTCCCGAGCAGGGCCGAGTCCAGGTCGAAGCGGTCGGCCGGGCTGTCGATCAGGAGCGGCTCCCAGGTGGCCCCGTCGTCGGCGCTGTAGAGAACGGTCGCGCTGAGCGGGTCGCCGTCCGCGTCCACCATCGCCCAGCGCAGGTCCAGCCGCCCGCCGTGTCGGCCGCCTGCCTGCGGCAGGGTCCAGCGCACCGTCGGCGCGGCGGCCGAGCGTCGTCGGAGCAGGAAGGGCGTACTCCCCTGGACGACGGCGAGCGAGGCCGCCCCCGCGGCCCGAGGCACCGTGGTCAGGAGGCCGGCCAGGGCGACGTCGCCGGCCGGCCGGAAGTCCGGCTCGACGGGGTAGCGGCCCAGGAGGGCCCCGGCGGCATCGCGCAGCTCGAGGGCGATGTCGCCCCCGCTCCCCGCTTGGAGCAAGGCCGGCCCTTCCACCGGGACCAGGGGGTCCAGCCGGCCGGAAAGGCGGCCCGCGGCGTCGCGGCGGAGGATGCCGGAGACCAGGAGGGCGGGCGGCGCGGCCGGGCCGGGGGCCTGGGCCGGGCGGTCCGACTGCGTGCCGAAGCGCGGCGGGCAGGGCGGCGGGCCGGCGCAGGAGCGCTGGGTCCACAGGCCCATGAAGTGGACGTACTCCGCCGCCGAGGGCCAGGAGGCGCCGAAGCCCACCCCCAGGTTCATCGTGGAGATCGACGCGCCCGTCCAGCGTTCGTCGTCGGCGTAGATGCGGCGGTCCCCCAGGAGGTCGTAGCCGGCCAGGGCGTCGCGGTCCCCCCCGTGGTCCGCCAGGCCCTCGATGTCGCCCAGCACGTGGACCAGGGCCGCCGGCGACACGTCCGCCTCCACCAGGGCGATGGGCAGGGACTGGGCCGGCGCCCGGCCCTCGCGCGCGATCGGCCGGTGGTACCAGATGCCGCTCTGCGGCGCGTCGTGGTAGCTGCCGGGGTTGGCCGCCACGTCGGGGTGGTCGGCATAGGCCTCGAAGTAGCGGGGCGGCACGACCCCCACGATGTAGCGCCAGCCGAAGAGGCGGGTCATGAAGCCGGTCCGGCCGAGCTGCTGGGTCCAGTAGAGGAAGCTGGTCCAGGGCGCCGTTTCGTGCTTGCAGGCCTCGGGATCGTGGCAGGTGGTGTCGGCCAGGTAGCTCAGGCGCAGGTTCAGGCGGCCCAGGGGCAGGCGCTGGGTGGCCTCCGGCCCCAGGCCCAGGAGCCAGGCCTCCTGCTGGCCGCGGGACAGGGTCCAGGCGAAGCCCGGCAGGCGGTCGTTGACGATGGGCACCGCCAGGACGCCCAGGCCGCGGACCGCCGCGGGATCGGACCAGCTGTTGATGTTGAAGGCCAAGGTCGGGGCCTTGAACACCGTCTCCCCGTCGGCGAAGAGGGGCAGCAGCTCGGCCTCGGCCGTGTAGCCCCCGCGGCCGAAGGGCGGGCGGATGACGATGTTGGCGCTGTTGCCCTTGGCCGCTGCCGCCGCGGGCACCGAGGGCGGCCAGCTCCCGGGGTAGAAACGGTGCTCCTGCTCGAAGGTCTCGCCGCGCCGCGGCAGGCTGAGGCGCAGCACCACCCGCTCCTCGTCCAGCTCGCTGTCCGCCGGGAGGCCTCCCTCGACCCTGAGGACGAAGGGCTTGAGGGCCAGGCTGATGTAGTCGTAGATCGGGTCGCGCGGGTTGTCGACCACCTGCGAGGCGATGATGCGCGGCTGCAGGCGCGGCAGGGTGCTCAGGCGCAGGACCCGCGGCCCCGCCATCAGGCTGCCGTCGGCCCCCTTGAGGCCGCTCGGGCCGCCGTCCAGGGTCACCGAGAGCCGCAGGCCCATGTCCGGCAGGGGGTCCAGGAAGGCCAGGCGGATGCGCTGGCCCTCCACCTGCAGGCGGGCCGCCGGCGCGCCGTGCCAGAGCGTCCCCAGGTGGACGGTGCCCGCGTTGACCGAGGCCGAATCCAGGGCCCGGTCGAAGGTCAGGACCAGCTCCCGGTCCTTCCCCAGCGGCCCCGGCCCCAGCTGGACGTCGCGGGAACCGCTCGAGGGCTGGCTGTCCAGGAGGCGCAGGCCCTTGAAGACCACCTGCGCGCCCTCCTCCCCGCCGTGGTCGAGGTTGGCCACGTAGACCGTGACCCGGTCCCGCCCGGCCAGGCGCTCGGGGGACGGCGGCTCGAAGAAGCCCTCCAGCCGGCCGGCGCCATCGGTGCTGCCCCGGCCGGCCACGATGCGCTCGCCGATGACCTCGCCCAGGTCCGGCGGATCGACGCGGAAGGCCAGGCGCTCGCCGGCCACCGGCCGCCCCTCGAAGTCCGTGACCGCCGCCCTGACCCGCACCGCCCGCCAGACCGGCTCGATGGGCAGCTCCGCCGGGTCCACGGTCAGGGCCAGGCGGTAGCGCTCGATGTCCAGGCCCAGGCGGCGGCTCAGCCCGCGGGCGGGGTCCTCGACCAGGACCGTCACCTGGCTCCGGCCGCGCAGCTCCGCCGCGGTGGGGGCGCGGTAGCTGACGGCGGCCTCGCCCCGGGCATCGGTCTGGGCGGCGGCGGCGCTCAGGCGGCCCAGGTCCGGCGGCTCCAGGCTGAAGCGCAGGGACGCGCCGGCGGCAGGGCGGCCGGCGCCGTCGCTGACCCGGGCGGTCAGGCGGGCTTCGGAGGGGGCGGCGCCGCTGGGGGGGAGGCGGCGGGTGTCGGCGTCCAGCTCCAGGCGGTACCCGGGCATCGGTGTGGGTACGGCGGCGGGCCGCCGGTAGTAGGCGTAGACCTTGATGCGCCAGTAGACATCACCGGGGGTGGTGGTCCCCAGGCCGCCGCGGAAGAGCAGGACATGGGAGGAGGGCCAGAGCTGTGGGTCCGTGGGCAGGGTGGCCTGGACGGGGGGCATGGTGACGGCCAGGTCCACCGTCCTCCCGCCCGCCGCGGGCAGGTACTGGTTCTTGGCGGTGCCCAGGCAGACCTCTCTGAGGTAGCAGTCCCCGTTGGCCCCCAGGGTGACGGCGGTGGTCTCGCCCCGCCCCGGCGTGCTCACCTGGCCGCTGGCCCCGCCGCCGATGCTGAAGGCCACGCCCGGGACGATGGCGTCCGGCAGCTCGACGCGCAGGGTGCCGGTGACGGTCACCGGCCCCAGGTGTTCGTTGACGAAGCGCCCGCCCCAGGCGAAGCTGTGCTCGCTGCCGCCGGCGATGATCCGGCGGTCGGTCTCCCGGTCCTCCTCCGTCCAGACCACCTCGAAGTGGTCCAAGCGCCAGGCTTCGGGCGCCTGGGCCTGCGCGGCGGGGCCGGCGAGGATGGCGAACGGCGGGCCCGCACCGCCGGCGCCGCCGCGGGCGCCGAGCAGGGCCAGCGGCAGGACGAGGGCGCACAGGCGGACGGCCCGCCGCGACCGCGTCCCGGGGAGAAGGCGACGGCGGGTCATGAGGGGGTCCGGGCGCGGTCGTTGCCGGGTGTCATGAAGCCCGATGATAGCCGAGTGGGCGGGCGGGATCGCCTCAGGGCCATTGCTTCAACCCGAGGATCCCTTGACCACCCGGCGATGGACGGAGGCCGTTGGGAAACGCCAGGTTGTCGGTCGAGAAACAGCGGATCCCGTATTGAAGCGCTCCCCAACGATCGCCCGGGGAATGAATTGGGTGCAGTTCCGTTGGAACGACGGCAATGGATGGGCCGAGCGAGGGGTGGAGCCGGATGGATCGTGGCCGCTCGACTGGGATGCGGCGGGGTCTCTGGGGGTCCGCAGGCCCCTACCTGCCGCGGCGCGGAGCGCCGCGGCGGTCCTCCCCCTGGGAGGGGGAAGACTCCCTATCCGTGCGGGCTTTAGGGCGGAAGGCTGCTGGCAGAGGCCGGCAGATGCTTGGGCCTTCGCAGGCATCCGGCCCCCGAAGGTGAAGGAACAGCGTCAGAGGATCCTAACCTTCCGCATGACCACCCGCCTCAATGGATGGTCATCCCCCGCCTCGGGGGAGGACAGCCGCGGCGCGGAGCGCCGCGGCAGGTAGGGGCTGGCCGGCCAAGCTCGCCAGACAGGACGTATCCAGAGACTATCGTGGTCCCATGACCAGGCTCCGGCCATCCGCCGCCCTCGTCATCCCCTGCGATACCCGTCATGACTGCCCCCCGGCCATCGCCTCGACCGCCGGCCCGCGCCCTGTCCGGGACATCGGGCCGACGGCCGGCACCCCGCCGCCCTACTGGCAGGGGATGGACTGGGCGATGCTGCGGTAGATCTCGGCCAGGGCCTGCTCGGAGGGGGCGTCGAAGAAGCGGCGCGGCGAGCCGGCCACGATGCGCAGGAGGGCGCGGTCCGCGTCCTCGCCCAGGGCGATGCTGAAGACCGTGACCCCGGCCTTGACCGTGGCCTCGGCCTGGTCGAGGACGGCGCTGACGTTGTTGTCCGACTGCCGGCCGTCGGTCAGGAGGACGATGCTGGGCAGGTGGTCGGCCTGGCGCCCGCTCAGGGCCTGCAGCGCCGCCGCCAGGCCCAGGTCGATGCGGGTGCCCGAGCCTGAGGGCAGGCGGTCGAAGGCCGCGGCCAGGCTGAAGCGGTCGCCGGTCAGGCCCTGGACCACCGTGGCCTCGCTGTTGAAGGCCACCAGGGCCACCCGGTCCTCGGGCAGCTTCAGCTGCTCCACGAAGATGCGCCCGGCGCGGACGGCGGCGTCCAGCTTGGTCATGCTGCCGCCGGTCAGGATCTGGCGCATGCTGGCCGAGCTGTCGATGACCAGGACCACGTCGGTGCGGGCCTCGGGGCATTTCTGCTTCATCAGCAGGGGCAGGTGGATGCGGAAGACCTGCGCCTCGCGGGCGATCACCTCCACCTCGGGCACCGGGAACAGCAACTGGCCGCTCTTGGACAGGCCGTCGCGGTACTGCGCCTCGGCCCGGACGTTGGTGGGGCGGCGGCCGGCCTGGCGGGGCGTCACCCGGTAGCGCAGGGCCAGGCCGCCGGGGGACACCTTGCTGAGCTGCCAGCGCAGGGTGCGCGTGGCCGCATCGTAGGCGGCCGGCGGCTGGGCGGAGTTCAGGCGGTACTCCATGTCGGCGGGCAGCACGTCGGTGACGGTGACCTCTTCCATCAGGACCGAGGCCCGGACGCGGCGGGCGATCACGTCGTAGATGCGGGTCAGCTCGTACTCGCTGGGAGCCTCGAAGTAATAGGCCGGGGCGGTGACCATGCCCCGCAGGAAGAAGGCGTCCACGTCCAGGCCCAGGCCCACGGCGTAGATGTCCACCTGGCCGGAGGCGCGGTAGGTGGCCGCGGTGGCCAGCATCTCGCCGGCGCCGTCGTTGGGGCGGCCGTCCGTCAGGAGGATGAGGACCTTCCGCGCGTCGGCCCGGGCGTGATCGCCGAAGAGTTCGGCCTCGGCCATGCGCATCGCCGCCAGCATGTTGGTGCCGCCGTCATCGCCCAGGTCAGGGATGGCCCGGAGGAGCTGGCGGGGGTTGCTGGTCAGGGGCTGGACCAACTCGGCCTCGGAGGCGAAGGTGATCAGGCCCACCTGGTTGCGGCTGTAGTCCAGCTGGCCCACGAACTCGAGGGCCGCCGTCCTGGCCGCGCCCATCTTGGCCCCGGCCATGGAGCCCGAGGTGTCGACCAGGAGCAGGATGTCGGAGCGGCCGTCGGCCAGGGGGCAGTCGCCGCTGATGGCCAGGGTGATCTCCACCGACTGGCCCAGGTCCACCTGGCCCGGGGCAGCCGTCTTGTCGGGGACCAGGCGGCAGCGGTCGGCAAAGGTGGGCAGGGGCTTGGGCTGGGCCGCGGGGTCGGGCCCGAAGACCCGCACCTCGCCACCGTCCTGCCTGGCGGCATCGCCCTCCATCGTGACCGCCACCAGGCCGCCGGGGCCGACGGCCAGGTCGCTGGCCTGCTCGGCCCTGGCGGGGTCGTCGTCCACCGGCCAGGCCGCCAGCAGGCGCTTGTCGGGCGCGTACTTCAGCACCCAGCCCTCGCGCAGGAGGACGAAGACCGAGCCGTCCTGGGCCACGTCGATGCGGCTGGCCGAGCCCGGCGGCAGCCAGCTGTCGCGCAGGCTGCCGTCGTCCAGGCGGCGGGCCTCCAGGCGGCCGCTCGAGCGGTTGAGGAAGTAGACCCGGTCCTCGGCCAGGGCGGCGTCGACCACCGAGGTGAAGCCGTCGGGGGCCGAGACCGCCCATTCGGCCACCGGGTTGCCGCTGAAGTCCACCACGTAGAGCCGCTGGTCGCCCATGTCGAAGGCCATGACCGCGTTGCCCCAGGCGGCCAGGTCAAAGCTGTCGACGATGGTCAGCCAGCTGTAGGGGTTGCCGGCGGCAGGATCGGTGCCCGGCGGCAGCCAGTCCCAGAGCGTGCTCCCGTCCTCGGCCCAGTAGCGCAGCATGCGCCCGTCGATGGTGTAGGCCGAGCCCCGGCCGCCGGCCGCCACGTCGTGCAGCCCGCCGACGGCGAACTGGCTCTGCGGCCGGCCGTCCGGCGCGTAGCCCTGCACCCGCGGCCAGCGGTCCAGGAAGAAGAAGCGGTTCTGGGCGTTGCCGGAGATGCGGCGCGGGTTCTCGATGCGGCCCAGGGGGGCGAAGGGACCACCCTGGCGCCGCGGCTGGAGTTCGGCCAGGCGGCGATCGGCGAAGGTGATGATGCCGGTGAAGCCCAGGCGGAAGTCCTGCACGGTCATCAGCAGGGCCGAGCCGGCGCCGGCGGCCACGCCCCGGCCGCCGGGGATGCGCTCCGGCGGGGCCACCAGCAGGTTGTCGTGGAAGCGCGCCAGGGCCAGCTCGGTCACGACGTAGACGTCGCCGTCGGCGTCCACGGCCACGTCCAAGGGCGGCTGGGTGCCTCCGTCCAGGTCCACCGGCAGGGCCCCCACGAGCAGGCCCTCGGGGTCGTGGATGCGCACGTTGGCGCCCTGGCCGTCGCCGAGGTCGCAGAGGTAGACCCGCCCGTCCGGCCCCACGGCGATGCCCCGCGGATCCCTGACGGCGCTGTTGTCGGCGTTCCAGCGGGCCTGCTCCACCCCGTTCTCGTCCAGGACCAGGACGTCGCGCGCCCCGGGACGGGCGACGTAGAGCCGCTTGCGATCCTGGTCCCAGGCCAGGCTGGCGGGCCGCCCGCCCACGGCGAAGCTGGCCAGGGGCCGGCCGTCGGCGGGGTCCAGGCGCAGCACGCGGTCCCCGGCGGGGTCGGCGAGGTAGACGCGGTCCGGCCCCACGCTGAGGTCGGTGGGGCTGCCCAGGCTGCCGTCGGCCCCCCAGAGGCCGAGGCCCTGGCCGCCGGCGTCCAGCACGTGGACCAGGCCCAGGGCCCTGTCGGCCACCAGGAAGCGCCCGTCGGGCAGCGCGGCCACGCCCTCGGGCCCGCGGAAGCGGCCGACGCCGGGCACGTCCCCGGCGCTGGTCCAGGAGGCCACGCGCTGGTAGGCCTCGGTGGGCTGCTGGCCGCGGACCCGGGCCGGGCCGGCCGCCGCGAGGCAGGCGGCCAGGAGAACGGCGGCCGGCAGGCTGCGGCGGACCGAGACGGTGCGGCGGGCGGCGGCAGGAAGGGGCGCGGCGGGGCGAGGCGTCAGGGCGGCGGGCATGGCGTGACTCCGGGATATGCCTTACTCGGGGCAGGCGGCCAGGGCGGTGGGGCTGGGCAGGACCTCGGGCGTGGGCAGGCCGCGGCAGCCGCGCCAGTAGGGGAAGCGCAGGAGGGCCTGGCCGGCATCCCCCAGGTCGGCCGTGCCGACGGGGCGGCTCAGGGGGCTGTTGGGGCAGCTGACCATGCCCGCGGGCAGGCGCTCCAGGGTGACGGTGTAGGGCGGGGGCACGCAGAGGCGCACCTGGGCGGTGGGCGGGCTGCCGGCCTTGAGCAGGGGCTGGCCCACCCAGAGGACCTGGCCGTCGGCGCCGCGGACCACCAGGGTGGGCAGCTCCTGCCCTCGGAGGGGGCGGCTGTAGCGGCTGGGGTAGTCGCCGCTGTCGAAGACGGCGTTGCAGCCTGGGCAGCGGTAGCCGCCCACGCCCACCGAGTCCTGCCAGGTCTCGAGGATCAGGGTGCGCTGCTGGCCGGCGGGGCAGCTGGCCGCGGTGGCGGGCGGCGGGGGCAGGGTGGCGGTGGGGGCGGGGCCGCCCGGGCCGGGGGTGGCGGTCTGGGCCCCGGCGGTGGGCGCGGGCAGCCGGACCTGCAGCAGGGGCTCGGGGAAGCTGTAGCTGCGGCGCGTGCCGTCGGCATCGACGTAGCGCAGCCTGGTCTGGCCCACGGGCCCGTTCCCGGGGTTCTGGGCGCGCAGGGTGTAGCTGAAGACGAGGCCGCCCTCGGGCAGGGCGGGCCGGTTCCAGGTCAGGGTCCGGCCCACGAGCAGGGCGGGGGGCAGGCTGCTGCCGTCGAGGTAGCTGAGGCGGGGGGCGCCGGGCTGGTCCTCCAGGATCATGTCGGTGACGTTGATGGCGGCCACCACCTTCAGGATGTTGTCGTAGATGCGCTGCAGGTCCACCACGTCGGGGGCGTAGTAGAAGTCCTGGGGGCTGCTGGCGATGCCGGTGAGCAGCTGGGAGTCGATGTTCTTGCCCAGGCCCACGGTGACGACGTAGCTGCGCCGGGCCCGCGCCCGCTCGGCGGCCACGAGGGCGGCGGTGGAGGGCTCGGGGGCGAAGGGGTAGTCGGGCTGGCCGTCGCTGAGCAGGATGATGACGGGCAGGGCGTCGGCCCGTCCGGCGCCCTGCTGGTGATCGGCGGCGGCGCGCAGGCCGGCGTGGATGTTGGTGCCGGCACCTTCGGCGTTGAGGCCGCGGATGACGGCCTCCAGCTGGGCGCGGTCCTGGCTCAGGGGCTGGGCCAGCCGGGCCCGGTCATAGAAGGTCACCACCCCCAGGCGGTGGTAGCGCAGGTCCAGGCCGGCCAGGAAGCGGGAAGCGGCGTCCTTGGCCCCGGCCATGCGGCCCTGGCTGAGCATGGAGTTGGAGGTATCGATCACCAGGAGCACATCGGCGCCGCTGACGGCCCCGGGGGGGCAGACGGCATCGAGCTTCAGGGTGACCTGGACCTTGCCGCAGCGGTCGACGAGGGCAGGCTGTACGTCCTTGCTGCCGCGCAGCTCGCAGGACTGGGGGCCGCGGGGCGGATCGGGGGGCACGGGGGTGGGCGTGGGCGGCTGGCCGGGGGCGAAGACGCGGATGCTGCCATCGGCATCGTCCAGGAAATAGAGCCAGCCGCGGCGGTCCATGGTGAGGTCGGCGGGCTCGCCCGCCACGTGGAAGCGGGCCACCATCTGCCCGTCGGGCCGGTGCACGTGGACCAGGCCCTCGGAGAAGAGGACGGCCACCAGGGTGGCGCCGTCCTCCTGGGCGCCGACGGAGACGCGCCAGGGGCCGCTGGTCTCGATGAGGGGCCAGCGGACGAAGTCGTTGGGGAGGTAGGGAGGAGCCCAGGTGAAGACGGCATCGCCCAACAGGTCGGTGGCGAAGAGGGTGCCGTCGGGGGCCACGTCCACATCGGAGGGGAAGCCGTTGGCGGCACCCTGGGGCACCATGACTCCGGAGACCCTGCCGTCGGCCCTGCCCCGCCAGCGGATCCCGCCGCTGGGCTTGTTCTCCTTGTAGGTCCACTTGAGGGGGTCGGTCAGGAAGACGCGGCCGGCGGTGGCCCCGATGCCGGTGCCGGAGGCGCCCTCGTCGGGCTGGGTCCACACGGGGGTGCCGCCCGGCCCGTAGCGCCCGATGGTGCGGTGGTAGCGGGGGTTGTCCTTGGCGGCGGAGCCGATGTAAATGTCCCCGCCGGGCTCGGGGGCCAGGTCCAGGGCGTCGGAGGGCCCGCTCCGGGTCTCCAGCTTCTGCCCCTCGGCGGACAGGGCCACGAGGCTGCGCCCCTGGGCGGGGGAGGCCTGGCTGCCGTCCAGGAGCCAGATGCGTCCGTCGGGGCCGGCGGCGATGGCCTGCGGCGCGGGCAGGCCATGGGCGGCGGCGGGCCAGACGGCCACGGGCCGGTAGCCGGGGATGGGGGCGGCGGGGGCGGCGGGGGGCTGCCGGAGGCCGTAGACCAAGAGGCCGAGGAACACCGGCCCGAGGATTCGCTTGCTGCTCATGACCCAATCCAATTCCTGGGGGGTGACGCAGGCCCGGAAGGCCCGGCGGCCCCCACCTCCCGAAGCGGCACGGCGGGCGCCGCACCGGCGGTAAGACGCGCCCGGCGGGGCCCCTGTGACTGCGCGGCCGGCGCGGCTGGGGCCGGTGGCGGGACGGACACAGGGGGGGAGGGGGATTATAGGGCGGGGTGGCTGTGGTCGAGGGGGGCGGGCGGGGCAATCGCAGCAAACGGGAGGCCGATCACCACCCGGCGACTGAAGTCGCGGGCTATTAAGACGAAGTCCGCGTTGCGGACTGGCGCTGGGGTTTAGCCTCGGCTGGCGGTATGAACAGTGATGGAGTCGGTCGCTTGAGGTCATGGTTGTTGCAGCGCCGCCAGAACCTCGTCCGTTCGGCCCGCAATACCTCAGTGCGGACTTCAAGGCAATCCTGCGACTCGGGTAGTCCACGCCAGTGGACGTCGTCTTAACCAGCCCGCGACTTCCAGTCGCCGGGGAGTCGGAGCCCGCAGGTCTTGATGCGATTGCCCTGGGGGGCGAGGGAAGCAGGCGGGGCAGACGCACTATGATGTCGCCTCTCTTCGCGACCGGCGATGGGGAGCGACACCGAGGAGCAGGGGACATGACGACACGTGGAACGGCCGGGACCTGGATCCTGACGACGGCCCTGGCGGCGGCGGCCTGCACGCCGGGCGGCCTGCCGACGGGCGAGGGAGCGGCGGACGCGCTGCCGACGGCGGGGACGGAAGCGGCGGAGGCGGGGGACGCGATGTGGGCAACGGAGGCGCTGCCGACGGCGGCCGCGGCGGCGACGGAGGCGACGGGTGCGACGGG
>WBZV01000265.1_pt1 | contig 34616 bp, 46 predicted proteins | sample 5204221 | NCBI WGS metagenome assembly WBZV01 (sample SAMN12344360, study PRJNA552823) | activated sludge metagenome | biome: Activated sludge suspended growth; feature: Nitrification reactor; material: Wastewater; isolation source: activated sludge from nitrification reactor of wastewater...
GATATCGATGCGGACATTGTTAAGAGTCTTATGGTTTGAAAGAAACAAGGATAAAGAAGGATAAAGAAAGACAATCAAAGACAGGCACTTAGCGGGCGGCCGATTTTGGCCGTGGACACATGGATTTGAGAACCATCTGTCCGATTAGCCGCTATCGATCAAACCATCTGACCGCGATTCCGGTCCAGTCTACTCCATATATATATGGAGTATCACCCCTCCAGGGCCGCCTGGATGACCCGCATCACCTCGATCATATCCGCGGCGCCATCAGTCTGCACCAGCCGATCATAGACCTTCTCCACGGCGACCGCCTTCCGGTCGGCGGGCGCATCCTTCCCGATGATCTCCACCGCCTCCACCGCCTTCCTGATCCATTCAAGTCGCAGATTAAAAGCGTAAGACAATGATGGATCACGAATAATATCTGGTTCTTCGCGCTCTCGAAGGTCCTTCGGCCCTTCGCCCGTGGCCAGCCAGAGCAGGTTGACGTTTAACGCTCTCGCCAGAAAAACGGCATCACGAATCTTCGGCAATGATGCCCCGTTCTTCCATTTTCTGATCGTCGCCTCGGCAACTCCCACCTCGCGGGCAATCATGCTTGCGTTTTCGTGCGACTCAATAAGAGCGTGTAAACGGCCAGAGAACTGTTCTGTAAACTGTGAACTGTTCTGTAAACTGTGAACTGTTCTGTAAACTCTGTTTATAGTTTGTCATGGCAGTTTATAGAAACGTAATTCATTGTTTCTTGTTGTGATTTAATGGATTCAACCTCTGGGTCAAGGGGCTGGCGGTTAGGTCGATCTGTAAACTGATCGGGCGCTATCTATAAACTTCGTTCGCATCGTTGCAATTCGTGCGAACGAATCGTATGCTTGTTGACATGACAACCAGCAAGCCACCCCATAATGCATCTAATCGTGCGATATGGCTCAAGCATCAGCTTGAGATCCATGGCACTTCGTATGCAAAGATCGCACGAGAAGAGGGCGTCACTCGGCAGGCCGCAAGAAAAGTGGTTTATAGCCGGTCTTCTCGTATGGAAGCTGCCATTGCTCGTCGGCTGGGGTTTATGCCGAAGCAAATTTGGCCAGAAAGATACCCTCATGATGCTTAAAGAATGGTTTAGCGCCCAAGAGTGTGCTGATTTATTAGGCATGAGCAAGGCCGGTTTTATCAAGATGGCCGCTCGAAAGGAATATCGAACACGCCCGCGCCAAGGTCGGGGCGGTGGCCTCGAATACCACTTTTCCTCCCTGCCGCTCCCCGCGCAAGAGGCTCTGATGCGGGCCGAATCCCGCGAAATCCTCGCCGCCGCCCCTCCCATTCCGTCGATTTCGACGGAATTGCAGCCCGTTCAGACCGATGCCGCCCTGGTCGTCGCCCGCAAAGCCGCAGGCGACGCCCAGGCCGCCCAGCTCCGGGGCGCGGCCCAGGCCCGCATGGACGCCAGGCGCGAGATTCTCGCGGTGGTCGAAGCCGCCAAAAAGGCCGGCAGCAACCTCGAAACCGCCGTGGTGGACTACAACGCCGGGCAGCTCGCCGCCAGCCCCGCGACCCGCGCCCTCATTCCCACGGTCAGCGTGGCCAGCGTCCACCGCTGGGGCCGGCGCATCAATGGCTACGGTCTGGCCAGCCTCGCCGGCCGCTACGGCAACCGCGCCGGGTCCGGCATCATCGATCAATACCCGCAACTGGCCGCCGCTTTGCGCGCCTTCCTGTTGGACTACCCGCACGCCCAGCCCTCCCGCGCCCACGAATGGCTGCGCGCCCGCTACGACCTGGACTGGGACGCCCTGCCCGCCGAGATCGCCGGCGACGGCCCGATTCCCATGCCCGGACTCAAAACCGTGGCCCGCTGGATCGAGCGCTGGAAACAGGAAAACGCCGAACTCTATGCCTGCCTGAGCAACCCCGATCACTGGAAAAACAAGTACATGATCGGCTGGGGCGATGCCAGCGCCCATGTGCTGCGGCTCAATCAGGTCTGGGAATTCGACTCCACCCCGGCCGATGTCATGCTCAAGGACGGTCGCCACAGCATCATCGGTGTCATCGACCTCTACAGCCGCCGCGTCAAGCTCCATGTCAGCAAAACCAGCCGCGCCGCCGCCGTCGCTCATGTGCTCAAGCGCGCCCTGCTCGACTGGGGCGTCGCGGAAATCGCCAAGACCGACAACGGCCAGGACTACGTCAGCCACCACATCGGTCGCATCCTCCAGGCGTTGGACATCGAGCAGCAAATCTCCGCGCCGTTCTGCCCGTGGCAAAAGCCGCACATCGAGCGCTTTTTTCGCTCCTTCAGTCACGACTTATTGGAGCTGATGCCCGGCTATCTGGGGCACAACGTCGCCGACCGCGAAGCCCTGCGTGCCCGCGAGCAGTTCTCCGACCGCTTGTTCGTCAAGAATCGCCCGGTCGAACTCCTGCATCTGGATGCGCCCGCGCTTCAAGATTTTTGTGACCGTTGGACGGCCGCCTACCACGCCCGCCCACACCGTGGATTGAAAGGAAAAACCCCGCTCGAACGAGTCGCCGCCTGGCGCGAGCCGGTGCGCGCCCTGCCGGACCCGCGCGTCCTGGACCTGCTGCTGCTCGAAGCGCCCGGCAATAACGGCTGGCGCACGGTCACCAAATCCTACGGCGTGCGCGTGGATAGCTTTGAGTACATGACCCCCGAGCTGGGATTGCATGTCGGTCAGCGGGTGCGGGTGCTCTACGACCCGGAAGAGGCCGCCTACATCCACTGTTTCGACGCGCGCGGCGGGTATATCGCCACCGCCGAATGCCCGGAGCTGACCGGCACGTCGCGCCAGGCGCTGACCGCCGCCGCCAAGGCCGTGCAGCTCCAGGGGATGAAGGACAAAAAGCGCGAAGCGCGCCGCGAAGCCAAGGGCATCAGCACCCGCGACGCCCTGGAAGTCATCCTCGCCGCCCGCGAACAGGCCGCGCCGGTGGTGTTCCCGCCCGCCGCCGACCCCGAAACGTACACCACCGCGCACCTGGACGGCGCCGCCGCCGCCCTGCGGGGCGACAGCGCCCTGGGCGTCGGAACGGGATTCACCCCGGAGCAGGCCAAGGCCCTGGGCTATCTCGACCCACCGACCCCCGAAGACGCGCCGCCCCCGCCGCCAGCGATTCCGACCGCCTATGCCAACTGGTTCGAGGGGATGCGCGACGTGATTCACCGCACCCTGGGCGACGGCGAGCCGCTCAGCGACGCCGACGCCGCCTACGTCGCCGCGTTCTACGAGGATCACCCCAACCCCCGGACGTTTGAAGCGCAGATGAACGCCGACTACGGCGCCGCCCGCTTCCACGCCTGGAAACGCGCGGCCATCGATCGCGCCCACGCCCCGCGCGACGCCGCGCCCATCGCCCACCAGAGGACCGCCTCATGAGCTACGACGATTTTGTACGCGACCAACACGAGCGCGCTTTACAGGGCTGGTTCGATGACGGACTGCGCGCGTACCACGAGGGAAAAGCGCGCACCGATTATCCCTTCAAAAAAGCGCTACGCCGCAGTGGTTTGGTGGTGCTCTGGCAGGCCGGCTGGGACACCGGAAAACTAGGAGAAGCGCTGAAGGCGGGAGCGAAGTCTGCCCCGGAGGCGCGGAACCCGTACACCGACCCCGAACTCGCCGCGAGCTGGGTTCAGGGCTGGAATATCGCTCATGGCCTGCGGGTCATCGGCGGGAAGAACCCGGCGCGGCGTGAGCAAAACGCCGAACCGGGCATTTAGGCAGCACAACAAGAGGAAATGAGTATGAAATCGAAAGTTTCCCTGGTCAAGAACATCCAGCGCCTGCTGGATGCCTATGGCGTGGTCGAAACCGCCGAGGCCGGCGCCGAGCGGATGGTGCTGTTGCACGGCGCCACCGGCACCGGCAAAAGCACCGCGCTGTTGCACCTCATGAACCAGACCGACGCCATCTATGTGGAGGCGTCCCCGGCCTGGACGCTCAATAGCATGTACCGCGCCATCGTCGCCGCCATCGGCGCCGACCCGCGCGGCCGGTCGGCGGACCTGGAACGCTACATCGTCGAGGAGATGGGCAAGCGCAGCCGCCCGCTCTTTGTCGATGAAATCGACCACATTTTGCTGCCCGGCGCCACCAGCACGCTGCGGATGCTGGAGGCGCTGCGCTCCATTCACGACAAATCGCGGATGCCGATCGTCATGGTCGGCATGGATCGAATCGAGCAGAAAATCCGGCTCCGCGAGCAGCTCGCCCGCCGGGTTTTCCAGTGGGTCAAATTTACCGATTTGGACCGCGACGACGCCCGCACGGTGGCCGATACCCTGTGCGACATCCCCATCGCCGACGACTGGCTCGATGCCGTGTTCACCGCCACCAAGGGGCGGATCAGCTACATCAGCCACAACATCAAAAAGGCCCGTTCCCGCGCCCGCTCCAATCGATGGACGGAGATCAATCTGGAGGCGTGGGGCGGCAACATCTTTGTCGTCAACAAGTGAGGAATGGCCATGTCGTCGCACTGTTCTCGAAATGAAGGGGGACCCCCGTGGCTCGTATCATCAACAGTTTTACCCGCAGCCACCCCGTTCAAAACGCCCGACAACGCGCCTGGAACGGTATGCGGATTTTCAAGCGCTTTTCCACCGCCGACCTGGAATCCAGCGCCGAAATCAGCACCGCCAACCTCCAGAAATACGTGGGGGCCTTGCATCGCGCCGGGTATCTGCGCCTCGAACGACCCAAGCGCAACGGCAAGGCCATGGGGCACGCGATCTATCGTCTCGTCCAGTGTAGCGGGCCGCGCGCGCCCATCGTCCGCAACGACGGGACCGGCATCTATGACCCCAACCGCGACCAGCTTGTCCCGTACGCCGAAAGCGAAGACGTTAGGGACACCCCCGCCCCCGTCGCTCCCGTCACCATCGAGGAGGTTGACGCTCATGCACGAAGCCACCGATGAAGACCACGGTCCATGGCTGACCGTGCTCCGCGAGGCGTGCCAGGCGGGCAGTCAGGCGGCGGTCGCCCGCCGTCTGGGGGTCTCGCCGGCCATGATCAATCAAGCCTTAAAGGGCGTTTACAAGGGCGATTTGCGGCGCCTGCAAACCCTGGTGGAAGGCGGGCTGATGAACCAAACGGTGGATTGTCCCGTGATTGGCCGGCTGGCCAAGCACAAGTGCCTGGAACACCAGACCCGCGACGGGCGATTCGCCACCGCCAATCCCCTCAACATGGATCTGTACCGCGCCTGCCGCTCCGGCTGCCCGCACTCAAAGCTGCCCAAGGAGTATTGACATGATTGATAGAAGCGAACACTGCAACCTCTTCGCGCCATTGCCGGCCAGTCTCGTGCGGCCGCGCCAGGAGCATCAGGCCCCGGCCCCGCGCACGGTCACGCTCGACCTGCGCATCACCGTCCCCGCCGGCACGCCCATGATCGATTTTGCCCGCGCCATGAGCCAGCTCGCGAGCGCGGTCAACGGCCGCTGGGTGCATCGGCCCGCGCCCGGCCTGCCCCGTGGCCGCTTCGAGGTGGAGGGCCAGCCATGAGCGAATCCCGCCCGCCGTTCGTCGCCCAGCCCGCCGCGCCGGTCCTCCCGCCGAGCGACTGCCTGATCGGCACCATCATCGCCGCCGAGGTCAACCCGCTGGACGGCACGGCCACCCGCGCCCCGTTGCCGGTCTGGGTCACCGCCAACGCCGTGCAAATGGGCGACCACCTGCTCGCCGACGCCGATCAGGTGCTCACGCTGGTCGGTCACCTGCTCACCGCCTTGCGCATCATGCGCATGTAGGAGGACTCATGAACGCGCAAGTCATTCATAACCCGCAAGCCATTCATAATCACGACGATGCGGATCTGCCCTTCGGCGACGACCCGAGCCCCACCGCCGCCGCGATCCACGCCGAACACGCCGTGACCCGCGCGCCGTTTTATGTGGGTAGCCTCAACGCCGCGCAGCGCGGCGTTCGGGGCACCGTGGGCGTGGAACTGCACCTGGCCGCGAATGGCGCCTGGCTGGACATCGGCCCGTTTCGGATCACCCCGCGCGAGATGACGCGGCTCCAGCGGCTGCTGGGCATCGCCGCCGCCTGCATCGGCCAGCGGCCGACGACGACCCCGCCCGCACCCGAACTCACGCCCGAGGCCGGGCGCGGCATCGCCGGATGGGACCTCGCCCGCAGCGTCGCCGAACTGTCCGACGGCGGGCTCGGCGAAGGGGAGGGTCGGCCATGAACAAGCGTCTGGATCATCAACTCGACGCGGTGAGCCGCACGGTCCGCCAGCTCAAGGCGATCCAGGTGCGGGTGGATCGGGTCGTCATCGACCCGCGCCGGCCGCGCCCGGTGATCGAAATCGGCCCCGGTCCGTTCGACTGGGTCTGCGAGGACTTCGGGCACGATGCCGGCGGCCCGTACTGGAACTACAGCGCCCGATACAACGGCATCGAGCTGCGCCGCCAGGTGCGGGAGGGGAGGTGCGCGCATGGCCGCTAACTCGCGCATCGAATGGACCTCGGCCATCGACGAGGCCATCAAGCGGGTTTACCGCGATTGCCGGCACGGTGGTCTCAAGGCGTTGTCTCGCGAAACCGGCATCGGGCGTACGTCGCTATCCGGACGGGCGCGCCGGGTATTGGGACTATCCCCTTTTCGTAGCGTCCGACCCGCCAAAAAGACGCGATGGGACCCCCTGGATGACGAGCTGATCGTGCGCTGGGGACATGAGCCGTCCATGTGCATCGCCCGCCGGCTGATAGAGGCCGGACGCCCCTGGCGCAGCGACAAGACCGTCGCCAACCGTCGCTGCGAGCTACGCAATCAAGGTCAACCCGTGGGCGCGTGGCGCGAGGACCTGACCGTCGAAGAGATCGCCGAGGGGCTGGGTATCCGCGTCACGGCGGTCACCCGCTGGATCAAACAGGGGCTACTGAAGGCCAAGGCGCTGCGGCCTGATTCCCCCGGTTGCAAGTTCTATCGCATCCAGTCGCGTGATCTGCGGCGGTTTATCTACCGGCATCCGACCTATCTGGCCTCCGCGCGCCCCGACCTGGTTTGGTACAACGACATCGTGTTCGGGCCGTGCCCGTCCGATGTACAAGAGCCGCCCAAGGGTCGCCAGCGCCGCCCGCCCGAGCTGGATGGCACCGAATATCCCCTGTATCTGGAGACCGCCCATGGCTGACCAACCCCAACCCCAACCCCAGCCGCCCGCCCGCGCGGACTACGCCGCCGCCGTGCGGCAACGGCATCGCGCCGCCGCCATCGCCCGCATCAAGGCCCGCAGCGATGCCGGTGATCTGGATGATCTGCCGGATGTGTTCCTGAACATCATGGAATGCGCGATGAACCGCGACATGAGCCAAATCTGGCGGTATGCGCGCTGCCCTGGATACCTTTTTGTCACCCCGCAACCCGGAGTATTGACCAATGCCTGAAACCTCCACGATTGACCGCAACGAGCTCGCCGACCGATTGATTCGAGCCGAGAAATACCCATCGCTGCGCGCCGCGCTGGCCGCCGTGGACGACGTGATCCGCGCCATCGGTGAATGCCTCGCCGCCGGCGAGACAGTTCACATCAAGCGCTTTGGCCGGTTTTCGGTCGCGGACACTCCCGAGCGGATGGGCCGCAGCCCGAAAACCGGTGAGCCGATTTCCATCCCCGCCGGGCGCCGGGTCCGTTTCAAGCCCAGCAAGGCGCTGCTGAACGGGGGTGAGCTATGAGCGTCGCCGTCCGCCGCCTCAAGCTGGACGCCACCCCGCACCCGGTCCCGCAAACCCAAGACGAAGCGGTGGCCGCCATTGCTGAAATCGGCGTCCACCAGCGCGAGCGCACCCGCATCGAAACCTTGATGAACGACGAGCTGGCCCGGATTCGCGAGGGCTGGGAGAAGAAAGCCGCCCCGCATCAAGAAGCCATCAAGGAGCTGCAAAAAGGCGTGCAAATCTGGTGCGAGGCCAACCGCGAGCGGCTGACCCAGGGCGGCAAGGTCAAGTACGCGCACCTCGCCAGCGGCGAAATCAAGTGGCGGATGACCCCGCCCAAGGTCGTCGTCCGCGCGGTCGAGAATGTCCTGGATTACCTAAGGATGGCCGGGTTGAACCGGTTTATTCGGAGCAAGGAGGAGGTCAACAAGGACGCGATTCTGGCCGAACCGGAAGCGGTGGCGAATATCAAGGGTGTTTCGATCACGCAGCGCGAGGAGTTTATCGTCGTGCCGTTCGAAACGGCGCTGGAATCGGTCTCCTAAACGCGAAACCGCCCCGGTGGGGGCGGTCTGCCGGCGGTGGTGCGCCGGTACTGATGAGCAAGCCAATGGGAAAATATTACGATACCCCAAAAAAACGATTATCGGATGCAATGGTGCGTCTCAGTAGAGACAAATGGCTGCCTCCAGGTGAGGTTGAGCGAATCTCGCGGTCACTGGCAAGGCGGGCATCGGGAAACCCAGGTTGGACCATAAAAGCTCTTCCATTTGAATGGTTTATCGCGGGAATGTATCGCGGGCAGCCATTAGTCCCTTTTTATGATGGTTTCTATTCTGTGCGACGGGCGATAGATCGAGCAAGCAAAAAAGGGTATGACGCCATGCTGATCGCCGCGCTGAAGCAACTTATTGTGGTTAAACGATATGAAAAAGAGGTTAAACGATATGAAAAAAGATACGGCCATTTCCCGCCCTGCCCCCGATAGACCGGATGTTTTGCATACGACTGGATTTATGCGTCGAGCGTTGCTTCAGACAATTCTTGACGTGCGTGACGATAAAATCCCATTGGATCATGCCAACACAATCGTGCAGTTAGCCAATTCGATCAATGGGACGATAAACGCGGAAACGCGCGCGAGAGCAGTGGCGATAATGGCTGGCGAACAATTATCTCATTTTGGAACGCTGTTGATCGGGGATGTGCCGGACGGTCAATCGCATCGATTGATCGAGCAAGAGGAAGTGCCGTGAGTAAAATCTTCGAATCCCCTCGCACCCGCGAGATCAAGAAAATCCACATCGCCCAGCGCGATCTGTGTCTGGACGACGACACCTATCGCGCCGTGCTGGAGCGGGTCACCGGCGTGCGCTCCGCCGCCGATCTGAATGCCAAGCAGCGCCGCGCCGTGATCGACGAATTCTACCGGCTCGGCTGGAAGCCCAAGACCCACCGCAAGCCGGGCCGGGTCGCGGCCGGCAAGACCCAGCTCATGGCCAAGATCGAAGCGCTACTTACCGACGCCGCTCGCCCCTGGGCCTATGCCGATGGCGTCGCGAAACGAGTCTGCAAGGTGGATAGCGTGCAATTTTGCACCGACCAGCAACTGCATAAAGTCGTGGCCGCGCTCATGTACGACCAGCGCCGCCGCCGCGCCCGCGCCGAACAAACCCCGCCGGAGGCCGCATGAAACCAACGCCCGAAGAAGAGCGATTTCTCGACGAGGTCAAAGCGATGACGATGGACGCGCACGCCGCGGATAGCGGCCTCATTGATCCACGCCTGCGCCCACACCTGGACGCGCTGCTCGATGCCGTCGATGAAGTCCTGGAGGATTGGCGCTGCAACGATGTCGAGAACGGCGACGCCCTGATTGCCTGCGGCCTGCTGCACGAGTTGAGCGATGCCGTGGAGGCGTTGCGGGCGAATCTGGACGGCGGGGGGCTGCTGCCGCCATGCGCCTGACCTGCCCTTGCTGCGGCGCCGCCTACAGCGTCGAGGTGCTACTGGCCGACAAGGCGGCGCGCGAAGCCGTGTCCACGGCGTTCCGGCTTCCGCCGTCGTTGAGCGAGCGGCTCTTGCGCTACATCGCCCTGTTTCGCCCGGCGGAACGCGCCCTCAGTTGGGCGCGCGCGGCGCGGCTCATGGCGGAGCTGGAGGCGATGATCACCGCCGCCCAGATCGAGCGCAACGGCCAATGCTATCCCGCGCCAGTGGACGCCTGGCGGGTCGCCATCGATCAGATCATCGATATGAGGGATCGGAACATGCTCGCGCTGCCGATGAAGAGCCATGGCTACCTGCTGGAAATCCTGGTCGGCCTCCATCAGCGCGCAAACGACCAACGCGCCGCGCGGCAAGAGGTCGCCGAGGAACACGCCCGCGCCCGAGAAGGCGCGCGCACGGGGGGGATGCAAGGCGCGGCGGCCCTGGTTCAAACGGTCGCTGCTCAGGCCGAGAAACCCATCCCCGAGCCCCGTGCGCCGCGCGTTCCGCCCCCCTCAATGTTCCGCGATCTGGCCGGAAAACTACGGGGAGTCAGCGAAGAGGTTGCGCATGGCCAAGGCGACTAAAGCTACCGCGAATTGCCCGGCCTGCTCGGGTCTCATCGTGTTGCCGGTCAAGGCCACGCCGCTCCAGACCCGGATCGTCTGTCCGCATTGCCGGCGGGCGTTGAATGTGCGGATGGGCATCGGTCAGCGGTTCGAGGTGCAACGCGCGTAATATGCGCCAGCAACAAGGAGAATCCATGCGGGTGCCCGACGATTATCCTGAGCAGCTCGTCGACCTCGCGGGCGTCTTGTTCGAGCGTCTGCGGAAAAATGGTCTGCCCGATGATGACGCGGGACGGATCGCGATGGAGCAAGTGGAGGATGTGAGGATTCGATTCGTCGGCGGCAGTGTGTATATGCCAAAATGCATCCAACAGAACATCGATCGGCGCAATGCCGAAATCTATCGCCAATTTAATGGCCACAATCACCGTGACCTGGCTCAACGCTACAATCTGACGGTCGCCTCGATCTACGATATCCTCGCGCGCGAACGCGCCGCTCGGCAAATCACGCTGTTCTGAGCGCTTTTCAAGACCCTGAATATCCCCCCCTCGTAATTTTTGTGATCCTCCTCGCATCACGAGGAGGACCCCATTTGGCTCGCAAATCCCGATCCTCGCTCAGCATCAAGCTGTCCGCCGCCGCCATTGCCGCCGCCGTGGCCGTGCAAGTGGGCGATCGCGGCATGTCGATTTCCGAGCGCGGCGTCGATCTGGTCATGCAATTCGAAAGCTGCCGGGTCGCCGTGTATCGCGATCCGGTGGGGCTGCCGACGGCGGGCTGCGGGCACCTGGTCACCGCCGATGACGACTACCAGGTCGGCCAAAAGCTCACCGAAGCCGAGATCCGCGAGCTGTTCGTCGAGGACCTGATTCCGTCGGTGACTTGCGTCAATCAAGCGCTGAACTGGCAACGGACGGCTCAGGGCAAATTCGATGCGATGACCGACCTCGCCTACAACATCGGCTGCGCGCGATTTCGGAACTCCACGGCGCTGAAATGCCATCAACGCGGGGACGACGACTGCGCGACGCGCGGGATCGCCGCTTATCGAAAAGCGGGCGGGCGCGTACTGCCGGGACTGGTCCGCCGCCGCAACGCCGATATCGAGCTGTACCGGAGCCACGATGACTGACCTGATCGATTTCAACACCCTGATTCAATTCATCAAGGCCAACTGGGCGCCGGTGGTCGCGGGTGCCGTGCTGTTGCCGTTCGTCATGAACCTCTGGGTCGGCGCATGGCGGCGGATCTGCAACCGCTTTCGGACCTATCCGACGTTTATGCGCGGCGCGATTTACGTGGACTGCGTCACGCCCTCCGGAGGTTATTACCCGCGGCTGCGCTGCATCCGTAACGGGCTACTGAGCGTGACGATGGAGACCCCGGATGGGGCGACATTCCTGGTGTACAACAAGGAGTTGCGGGATGGCTGGGTGCTCCCGATCCTGTATGACCCGATGTTGGATCACGGCCCTGGCCGTGACGATTGGGCTGATCGGGATGTTGGGCGTCGCTGGCTGCATGACGGCGATGAGCTGCCGCCCAGTGGCAAAAATGACGCCGTGCGCGGCCTGCTTTCAGCGCGCCGGGATGCGGGGTGTGATTGAAAGCGTGGGCTTTTCATGCAAGTTCTAACTCTGGAGGCATAGCGATGAATCTCATCGTCAAGCTAGCGATCCCGGTGATCGGCAAGGCGCTGATCGGCAACAACTGGCAATCGGCCATCGACAAGGTCCGTGAGTTGGCGAGCGACACGACGATGTCCGGCAAGGAAAAATGGGCGGTGGTCGAGCAAATGCTGATCGACGCTGGGATGAAAGCCGCCGGCATCGTCTTCGAGCTGGCGATATCGCTGGTGTTGAACTACTGCGCAAATTCCGGGCTGATCTCATTGGATGAGAACGGCAAGATCGTAGCGGCTAAGTGACATGTTCGAGACCATCGTTATCGTGGCCGTGGTGATCCCGGTCGCGGTTTCCACCGCCACCGTCATTTTCCTGCTGTGGACGGGCTGGTCGAGATCGGACCGGTATTGCCGGCAGCTCGAAGCGGTGCTGCTGATGCTGGATGAGTATCAGCAGGCCGACGCGGAGCGGCTGGAGTCGCCGACCGACGCGGAGGATTCGGCATGAGCATGACGCTCTCGATGACGGCGGCGGAATGGCTGGGGGTGCTCGGCGCCCTCTTGGTCGCGCTGCTGACCTTCATCTTCTGGATGGGCTGGCTATTTCTCAAGGAAATCGAAAAGTGGCTAGACGCCCGGTTTGCCGCCATGGAGACCGTGCGATCCCATGCCTCCGAGCAATGGCGGTCCAGCTTTATGACGCTGGAGAGCCGCGCGACGGATACCGAGCGCCGGTTGATGCAGTTATTGGTCGATCTGCCCGAGCAATTCGAGCGCCGGGATGATGCGATTCGTCGCGAGGTCTCCATCCTCAATCGGCTGGACGCGGTCGGCGAAAAGGTTATGAAACTCCTGGAATGCGATATCCGCCACTGCCCCATCAAGGAACAGTCCCATGGTTGACCTGGAAAAGAGCCGCCGGGAAACCCTGCGCTGGCTGATCCTGCTGACGCTCAATGCCGCCCGCCCACGCGATGCCGGCGAGCGCATGGTCCATGAGGCGATCCGGCAAGAGCTGCCGGACGCGACCGCTCGGGAGCTGCGCCAGCAGCTCGATTACCTGGCCGAGCGCGACCTGATTCACCTGGAAGGGCGCGACACACCGTCATGGCGGGCCAAGTTGACGCGGTACGGCATCGATATCACCGAGTACACCCTCGATTGCGAACCGGGCATCGCCCGCCCGCCGAAATACTGGGATGAATAATGGCCCCGCCCTCCAAGGTTGCGCTGTTGCCCGATGAAGTACGCCGCGATTTCGAATCGCGCTTGATCCATGGCGCGTTTTCCGGCTACGAGGCGCTGTCGGACTGGCTGGAAACGCAAGGCTACGAAATCAGCAAGAGCGTGCTGCACAAGCACGGTCAGAAGCTCAAGCGCCGCCTGGAAGCGATCAGAGCCAGCACCCAAGCCGCGCAACTGTTGGCGGAATCGGTCCCGGACGAAGCCGGCGCGCTCAGTTCCGCCGTGCTCAACCTGGTGCAGACCGAGATGTTCGATCTGCTGGTCAACCTCCAGGAAGCCGACGACGCCGACGACGCCGGCGCGCGGGTCAAGTTGCTGGGCAACGCCGCCCATGCCATGGCTGACCTGGCGCGCGCCTCGCTCAAGCAAAAAGAGTGGGCCGGCCAGGTCCGGGAACGCACCGAGGCCGCCGCCGCCGCTGTCGAGAAGATCACCCGCAAGGGCGGCCTGAGCGCCGAGGCCGCGAACGAAATCCGCCGGGAAATTCTGGGGATCGCGGCATGATTGGATACTGGCCCTGGTTTCTCTGGCTTGCTGGCCCCCTCCGTTCCGCGCCCTTACCGCCGCCCCGTCGCGGCCGTTCCGGCGTCCCCGCCGCCCGCCGGGCCGCGCGCAAGAAGCGCCAGCGGAAGCAGCGGCAGCCCCGCCCATGACTCTCCCCATCCTCCCCGACACCGCCAGCGCCACCGCGCCACCGGTGCTGCTGCCCTACCAGCAGCGCTGGATCGCCGACAAGCGCCCGCTCAAGCTCGCCGAAAAATCCCGCCGCACCGGCCTGACTTGGGCCGAGGCCGCTGATAACACCATCGCCGCCGCCTCGGCGCGCGATGCCGGTGGCCAGAACGTCTACTACATCGCCTACAACCAGGACATGACCATCGAGTACATCCAGGCGTGCGCGATGTGGGCGCGGGCCTTCGATTACGCGGCCGGCGCCATCGAGGAGGGGATTTGGGACGACGAGGCCGACCGCGACCGCGCCATCAAAACCTTCACCATCAAGTTCCCCAGCGGCTTTCGCATCGTCGCCCTGAGCAGCCGCCCCACCAACTTGCGCGGCAAGCAAGGCGTGGTGGTCATCGACGAAGCCGCGTTCCACGACAAGCTGGACGAGTTGCTGAAAGCCGCGTTGGCGCTGTTGATCTGGGGCGGGTCGGTGCGGGTCATCAGCACTCACAACGGCGTCGATAACCCGTTCAACCAGCTCATCAACGACGCCCGCGCCGGCAAACGCGGCAAAAAGGCCGGCGTCCATCGCATCGAATTCAAAAAGGCGGTCCAGGAAGGGCTGTACCAGCGGGTCTGCGCGCGGATGGGGATCATCTGGACGCAAGAAGGCGAGGATGCGTGGGTCGAAGAGGTCTACGAACTCTACGGCGATGCCTCCGCCGAGGAACTGGATGTCATCCCCGCCAGCGGCGAGGGCGCGTTCCTGAGTTCGATCCTGATCGAGGCGCGGATGCACGATGCCCCGGTGCTGCGCTGGGCCTGCTCCAACGAGTTCGCCACCTACGACGATCACCACCGCTGGCGCGATTGTCAGGACTGGATCGAGGCATATCTCGACACGGTTTTAAGCACCTTAAACCCGCATTTAATGCACTGTTACGGCATGGACTTCGGGCGTAGCGTGGACCTGTCGGTGATCGCCCCGCTCGCGGTCGAGCCGAACCTGATCCGCCGGTGCCCGTTCATGGTCGAGCTGCGCAACGTGCCGTTCAAGCAGCAAGAGCAAATCCTGTTTTATCTGGCGGATCGGCTGCCGCGCTTCGCCAAGGGCGCCCACGACGCGCGCGGCAACGGTCAGCAACTGGCCGAGTTCGCGTGGCAGAAATACGGCCAGGAGCGAGTCGAACCGGTCATGCTCTCGGAAGAGTGGTACCGCACGAACATGCCGGCGTTCCAAGCCGCGTTCCAAGATGGAACGATCCAGGTGCCGCGCGATGTCGATGTGCGCGACGACCTGCGGGCCATCAAGCTCATCAAGGGCGTCGGGCGCATCCCGGACACCTACAAGGGCAAGGGCGCCGACGGCAAACCGCGTCACGCCGATGCCGCCATTGCCTTGGCGCTGGCTTACTACGCCAGCCAGCAGCCGGCGGAGATTTTCGACTACACCCCGGTGCCGATCCGCACCGCGCATCGGGACTATGACCGGCCGGGGCGACACCATGACCATGACCGGCCCAGCGCCTTTTCGCGCCACGGCTTTCGACGAGGAACGTTGTGATGCCGCAACCCCGCATTCTCGGCCCCGACGGCCGCCCCATCGCCAAATCGGACCTCAGCCGCGAAATCGCCAGCGTCAGCCTGACCGGGGTGCGCCGCCGCTACGCCGACAGCGTCGCGCCCGGCCTGACCCCGGCGCGGCTGGCCGGCATCCTGCGCGCCGCCGCCGATGGCGACGCCCATGCCTACCTGACGCTCGCCGAGGAAATGGAGGAGCGCAGCCCGCAACTCGCCGCCGTGCTCGGCACCCGCAAGCGCGCGGTGCTGGGGCTGCCGCGCCGAGTCGAGGCCGCCAGCGACGACCCGCGTCATGTCGAGCACCGCGACGCGGTGGAAACCCACCTGGTCAAATCCCCGGCGTTTGGGCGCTTGCTGGCCGCCCTGCTGGACGCCTTGGGCAAGGGCTATTCGGTCGCGGAAATCCGCTGGGACACCACCAAAACCCCCTGGTCGCCGCGCGACCTAGACCGCATTCGCCGCGCTTATGAGTGGCGCGATCCGCGGCACTTCGTCTACGACCGGGTGACGGGCCGCGAGCTGCGGATGCGGGACGAGGCCGACACCTTCAACGGCGTGGCCCTGCCGCCCTATCGCTTTGTGGTCCACGAGCCGGCGCTCAAGATGGGGCTGCCGATCCGCGCCGGGCTGGCGCGGTTGGTGGCCGTGGCGTACATGTGCGGGAACTTCACCCAAGAGGATTGGTTGGCTTTCGCCGAGGTGTTCGGGATGCCGCTGCGCTTGGGTCGCCACGGCCCCAACGCCAGCGCCGGCGACATCGACAAGCTGATCGCCGCCGTGTCCGGGCTGGGGTCGGACGCCGCCGCCGTGCTGCCGGACTCGATGCGCATCGATTTCGTGGATGCCGTGTCCGGCGCGGGTGGGGCCGATCTATTCGACCGGCTGGCCGACCGGCTGGATAAGCTGATCAGCAAAGCCGTGCTGGGGCGCTCGGATGCGGCGGATTCGACTTCGGGCAAGCTGGGGAGCGAGGATTACGCGCTGGAGGTGCGTCGCGACATCCTGGAGGGCGACGCCGCCGAGCTGAGTAACACGATCAACGAGCAACTGACGCGGCCATTCATCGACCTGAATTTCGGTCCGCAAGACGCCTATCCCGAGATTCAACTCTTTGTCCCGGACCAGGAAGACCTGGCCGGATTGGTGGATATGCTGGCCAAGCTGGTTCCCTTGGGCCTGGAAGTCGAGCAAAGCGTGATCCGCGACAAGTGGGGGCTGCCCGATCCCGAGAAAGACGCGAAATTGCTAGGGGTTAGGGCGGACATTCCGCCGGACATGTCGGCCCTGAATCGCGCCACGAACCGCGCGCAAACACCCATCGACGCCACCGACCCCACCGCGCCCCTGGTCGAGCGGCTGGGCCGCGAAGCCGATCCGCTCATCGATGAGCTGCTGGCACCGGTGCGCGCCGCGCTGACGGATTCCGTGGATCTGATGGATTTCCGGGAACGACTGCTGGGGCTCTATCCCGAGCTGGACGGCCAGGCGTTCGCGGATTTGATGGGCCAGGCGCTGGCCGTGGCCGCTGCGGCGGGGTATTGGGAGGCGGGACAGTGAACCCCGTCATCATCGGCGATGCGACGCTGTGGCTTGGGGATTGCCTGGACATCATGCCGCGCTTGAAAGGGATTGACGCGGTGGTCAGCGATCCACCGTATGGGATTGGGTATGTTCATCGCGGTAATGGGCGCGGGCTACATTACTCAAGAAATACTAAGCCCATCATCGGCGACGACGCCCCGTTTGATCCGTCGCCAGTACTGTCAATGATAGGAGAAAAACCCATCATTCTATGGGGCGCGGATCATTACAAAGATCGACTGCCCATCGGGGGGCGATTCTTGTGCTGGGACAAAAGTTGCGGACAGGGGCCGGCGGATCAATTCATTGACGCCGAATACGCATGGACCAACCGCAAGAACGCTCGCTGCGTTTATCGGCATTTCTGGAAGGGCGCAGGGCGTTCCGGCGAAGGCGCGTCGTCGAAAGAAAAGCGCGCGCACCCCTCGCAAAAGCCCGTGGAACTAATGCGCTGGTGCCTGGAAACAGCGCGGATCGGCATCGGGAATGTCGTCCTTGATCCGTATATGGGCGTCGGCTCCACTGGGGTGGCGTGCGTGACGGCGGGGCGCAAATTCGTCGGTATTGAAATCGATCCCGAATACTTTGCCATCGCCTGCCAGCGCATCGAGGACGCGCAACGTGGCCGTTAACTACGGCTCCCTCCCGTTCGCCGAAGCCCTGGCGTTCCTACGCGCCAAGCTGAACCTGCCGACCCAGCGCTGGGACGACCTGCTGGGCGCCGCCCACGACCGCGCGTTCGTGGTCGCTGGGGCGATGCAGGCCGACTTGCTGGCCGATCTGCGCGCGGCGGTTGAAAAAGCCATCGCCGACGGCACCACCTTCGAGGCGTTCAAGAAAGACTTCAGCCGCATCGTCGCCGAACGCGGCTGGACGGGCTGGACCGGACAAGGCACGAAAGCCGGCGAAGCCTGGCGGGCGCGAACGATCTACGACACCAACGTGTTCACGTCCTACGCCGCCGGCCGCCGCCAGCAGATGGACGCGGTGGCGACCACGCGCCCCTACTGGCGCTATCGACACTCCCCGGCCAGCGTGGTGCCGCGCGCGGAGCACCTGGCCTGGGATGGGATTATCCTGCGTCATGACGACCCGTGGTGGGGCACGCACTACCCGCCCTGCGGGTGGGGCTGCAAGTGCTTCGTCGAAACGCTGGCCGAGCGGGACCTGAAAAAGCAGGGGCTCAAGATTACCCCCACCGCCGACATCCCCTACAACCTGACCGTGACGAAGGTCAATCCCGCCACCGGCGAGGAATATACGGTGCCGGAAGGCGTGGACCGAGGTTGGGATTACGCGCCGGGGGCGAACCAGACCGCCGAGCTGGTGGCGCTTTTTCAGCAGAAGCGGCCGGCGTGGGGACCCAGCGTTGGGCGTGCCGTGCTCGAATTCTTGAAACCCGTGATCGCCGCCGACCTGCTCGCGGAGCTAGCGGCGGCGCTGGGGTTGGGGTGATGCCTGCCCTTCGGGCTCAAGGGGCAGGGATGGCGCTTAGCGCCGAGCGGCCGGGGAGCGGACTATCTGGGCGCTTCCCGGCGGCGCGGACAGGAATTCCTCCGGCCGTAGGGCGCGAATGCGATCCAGAATCGCCTGGCGGCCCGCCCGGCCCAGACCGCGAACGTCACCCTCGTCGAGCAACGCGGTCAGGGCTTTCATGGCCTCCAGCATGAAATCGAACCGCTCGTCGCTCTTGCCGCTCATGACTCCTCCTCCAGGCCCAGCCGCACGCGGCGCAAGAAGGTTTCGATGCTGCCGGTGGGGCGGCCCACCCGCCGGCCGATGGCGGTCGGCGTCCAGCCCTGATCGCGCAGCGCCAGGATTTCCGTCTTCTCGTCGTCCTCCAGCGCCCGCCGCCGTGGTAGGGCTTCGTTCAGGGCGATCTGGGCCTTGAGCAGGTCGATGTATTCGTCCTTGGTCAGGGTCACGGTTTCCGGAGTGGACCGGGGGGCGTGCATCGGATGCACCCCGTAGCCGCCGGTCTGACGGATCGAGGGCAGCACTTCCGCCACCCATTTCTGGAAGGGCAACGCCTTGGGCTTGTCGCTGCGGTTGACAAAAAAGTACAGGCCGGGTTCGGAGAGAGTGACCATCTCCTGTACGCCAGAGGGGGTCTTGACGGGGCAGACCCCCCTCCATTCATCGGGAACATGATCGATGGTGCCGCTAGTACCTTTCCAAACGTACTCCAGTGCTTCGGCGACATCCTTGGCCACGAACCACGGCGCGCCCTCAATGTTCAGGACGCGGATCGAACGGGATTCAAAACTGAAAGGGATCAAGGCAGACATGGTGACTACTCCTAACGACTCTAAGTTGCCCTTAACAGAAGGGTGGCCGGGAGGCTTAGAACCGCGTTAGGACGGCGGGCGCTATTCGGGATATTCACGCCCCCTCCCGACCAGTGATCGGGGGGCAAAAAAATACCGCAGGGCTGTCGGGTGCGGGGTCCGCCTAACGTGGAGGTTCTAAGGCTCCGGGGTGGTATCCTACGCGGGACCACCTGAAACCTCAAGGGGCTCTCCCATGTCCGGCGCATCCGATGTCATCAGCGTCGAAATCGACGACCGCGAAATCCGCGACGGCTTGCGCGCGCTCGAAACCAAGCTGGGCGATCTGCGGCCGGTGTTCCGGGATATCGGCGAGGCGCTGCTCAACAGCACCCGCGAGCGCTTCAATACCCAGACCGACCCGGACGGACGGCGCTGGGCTGATTATGCTCCGCTATCTGAAGCCTACAAGAAGCGCAAGAAGAAGCATCCGGATCTGATCCTTACGCTCAACGGCTACCTGCGCGGCACGCTCAACTATCGCGCCACGCGGGACGAGCTGCGGGTCGGTACGCCGATGATCTACGGCGCGGCCCATCAGTTTGGCCGGCCTGAAATCAATCTTCCCGCCCGGCCCTTCCTGGGGCTGTCCGACGACGACACCGAGATGATTCTGGATACGCTGGCGGAGTGGCTTCTGAGCGATTAGAAGCCACTTCAACCTGTCTTTAGTCGTCTTCATCGTCCGGCGTGTACGGACGGAGTTCCAAAATCTTTTCCATTGTTGCGAAATTGGGATGATCCCGATCTGGGCGGTTGAAATTCGCGCCGACCAGCATGCATAACCCGACACTCAGGAAGCCGTGAGCTTTGAGCTGTGCCAGCTCTTTTGATATAACCGCTTGGCCTTCAGTGAACTCATCCTTCGCCTGCCGCCCTACCTTTCCGGCCATCCGCGCCATCTTCGCCTTGGCCGTCAACACTTTGTCCAGATCCACCGCCGTGCGCAATGTGGCTTCCACCGAAGCCATCTGGGCTTGAGTTTCTTTCTCTAACCGGGCGTTGTCATCTCCCAGATCCTTGAGTTCAGATTTCTTGGCTTCGACCAGAGCCGAAGTCTTTTGCATCGTTTCCTTTAATGTTTCCAGACTTTTCTTCCTTCCGCGCGCCGCTTCCAACGCTTCGGCCAAGTTTTCCATCTGCTGCTGTAACCGCTGGGTGTCCGCCTCGGTCAAGTCCTTTTCTTCCAATTCGGCCATTTTTTGTAAAAACCCACTGGCGTCTACCGATTCCCTCCATTGCGCCAAGCGCTTGCCGCTTCTCGGTCCGACTTTCCATGCTTTTTTATCCGCAATCCACTTTGCACTCGGAAATAAACCCCGGAACGTGTCCTTCAGCTCAAAAGGAAATTGAGCTTCAAACCCGCCCTCTACTTCAGAAATAATGATTTCAATCGCTTTCATCGTCTCCCTCCTCCGGCGGCCCCATGCCGCCCTTCATGGGTGATTATTATATATATACATAATAATCACCGCAAGAGACTTCACGATTTTTCTTGCAATAGCATCCGGGTGATGACGGCCGTGGCCGATTCGCCCGCGTGCTGCATTTCGTCACGCAGCGCTTGCGCGGCGGGTTTCTCCAAGATCAGCAACATCCTGAGCCCGCCAGCCTCTATGACGCGCTGTACGCGCTGCTTTGAAGTCTTTTTCCGAAGTTCCCGGCTATGTTCAGTGTTCGAGTTTCCCATCATCGCGCTCCAGTGATATATATACATAATATCAGTAATGCGCGGGGGAAGACCGAAATGTTCGAAATCATCAACAAAGGACAAGCGCTGGTCAGCACGAATTATTGGATGAGCGAGCATGCTCGGGCCGGGTATTGCTACCTGACGTGGAACGCGGGCGCAGCCCGCCTCCTTGTCCCGGATGCGGTCAAGCATGTGCTGCGGGAAATGAAGGGGGCGAACGAGGTGCTGATCAGCCGTGGTCCGTGGCTGGACCACGGGGGGCGCGAGGCGATTGAGTTACTGTGGGAGGACGGTAGCGACGAGCCGTTCTGTTTGCATCTTGTCGCCGAACAATGCGACCGGCTAATCTCTGATCGTCATCAGGGCGACGGGATTACGATGATTGTGTACACCGACAGTGGGGAAAAAGGCCGGTGGCCGGCTCGCTATCGACGCGTGGCAGAGATTCCCTGGTTGCAGCCGTGGCTGGTGCATTAAGCGAAGGAATTCGCCGCGCGTTGTCCTCGAAACACACCTAACGCCAAGCTTCAGCGGCGCGCGCCTTTGGCGCGTCCGCTGGAAGCGCCTTGTTAGGCAAAAAAGTTTTTGAATATTCCTCTTGACTGTGAGCGCTCACGCACTATAATAGAACTATAGACAGAAACAACAGCGGAGCAAAGATGACCACTTATTACCACGTAGCAAAAGACTGGGACGGAGAAGCCATTGAGAGCCTTTACGACCAGTACGGCGACGAGGCATATGATATCTACGCGGAAAAGTGGCCTGAAGCTGGCGAACTCGCTCAGTACCATGCCCATGTAGTGCATTTGTACGCAGACCGGAAACAAGCAGAAGAACACGCAGACACATTTGGCGGCGATGTGTTGGTGATCGACGATCAAGACGACGAGCTAGAGATCACTATTGACACGCTGGAGTTCGGCCACCCAGTTTGCAATCACGAGATTGATGCCTGCTATGTCCGCAAGGCCTAAGACACCAGCCCAGCGCCGCAAGGCGCTGGAAGACAGGGAGCGTGCTAAAGGGCGGGTGCAGCGCAAGCGCTGGGCACACCCGAAGGACTGGCCGGAGATAGACCGGCTGATTGCCGAGCTTAACAAGGCTCGGGAGTCTGGCGCCTAACGCGCAATAGGCGTCAAAAGTGACACCTAACCCCGTTTTAACACTGAAGTTTTTACGAATTTATCCCATTAACGGGGACGTTTCCGCGCCGAAATCGATGGTTTTTTGATCGGCCGTCCGCGTGAAAGGCCGTTTTTAGGCGCGCAACCCATGCCACCGCTACCTTACCACTCCCAAAAATCTTTAAACGCGCCACGGCGTTTTTAAACGCGGTCTGGGCGATTGCGGGTGGGCATCGGAGCCCGCATAATCCCCCCGAGCGCCGCAACGGCGCCGCCCCCCCTCAAATGCGCTTTTAAAGCCCTTTAATATCCCTCCCTCCGCGCGATGGGCACCATGCGGCCCATGAACCTTGCTCGCGCCCTCAACATTGCCCTGGACGCCACCCCGCCGGACTGGGTCCAACTGCTGCCCGCCGGACCGAACATCGTCGGCACCGACGGCCGCGCCTGGATCCTGGACGACCCGGCCGCCCTGGTCACCGCCATCCAGCAGCGCGGCAAGTCGCTGGTCATCGACTGGGAACACGCCAGCGAGCACCGCGCCCCGCGCGGATTGGATGCCCCAGCGGCTGGATGGATCGATAGCCTGGAGGTGCGGGACGGCGCGATCTGGGGGCATGTGGAATGGACGCCCCGCGCGGCTCAGCAAATCCGCGACCGCGAGTACCGCTATCTCTCCCCGGTGTTCAGCTACGAAAAGGCCGGCGGTCGCATCCGCGCGCTGAATAGCGCCGGCCTCACCAATCAACCGAATCTCCCCCTGAAAGCCCTCAACCGCGAGGAATCGCCCATGCCCTTACCCGCCGCCCTGTGTCGGGCGCTCGATTTGCCGGAGGCCGCATCTGAAAGCGATGCCGTGACCGCCGTCACCGCGATCCGGCAGCGCCTGACCACGGTCAACGCCGAACTGGCCACTGCATTGAACCGCGCCGACACCCCGCCGCTGGAGAAATTCGTCCCGCGCGGCGACTACGACGCCGCCCTGGCCCGCGCCACCAACGCCGAACAGCAGCTTCAGACGCTGCAAACCCAGCAGCGCGCCGAACAAGTGGACGCGCTGATCACCAAGGCGCTGAACGCCGGCCAAATCACCCCCGCCACGCAGGACTACTACAAGGCGATGTGCCAGACCGAAGGCGGTATCGCCGAGTTCGAGAAATTCATCGCCAAGGCGCCGGCCCTCGTCGGCGGCGAATCCGGCTTGGGCGGCAAGCCGCCGGGCAGCCCGTCGGGCGCATTGACCGACACGCAAAAGGCCATCTGCCAGAGCATGGGCATCAACCCGGCGGACTACGCCAAGAACATTAAGGAGGCCGCCGCATGACCGCGCTCGCCGACGGACGCAACACCCCCTACCGGGAGGGCAGCCGCTACAGCCTGCCGGTCGCCGCCGCCAAGACCTTGTACCCCGGCGCGCTGGCCGCGCTGGACGCGAGCGGCAATGTCACGCCCGGCGCCACCGCCACCGGCCTGAAAGGGATCGGTCGGGTGGAAGCCCTGGCCGACAACGGCAGCGGCGCGGCGGGCGACATCCGCGCCGACATCCGGCCGGGCATCTATCGCTGGGAGAACAGCACCAGCACCGACGAAATCACCGCCGCCGAGGTGGGCGACACCTGCTACATGGTGGACGACCAGACCGTCGCCAAGACCGACGGCGGCTCGACCCGCTCCCCGGCCGGCACCATCATCGACGTGGACGACCTGGGCGTGTGGGTCGCGTCCGGCCTGACGATTTAAGGAGCCCTCATGATCATCAACCCGACGAATCTGGCCGACATCTACACCGCCTACAACCTGATGTTTCAGCAGGGCCTTGGATCGGTCGCGCCGAGCTGGCCGCGCATCGCCATGACGGCGCCCAGCAGCGGCACCAGCACCAAATTGCCTTGGCTCAAGAACATCCCCGGCCTGCGCCAGTGGATCGGCGACCGCCAGTTCCATTCGCTGGAAACGAGCGCCTACGAATTCCCGAAAGTTGAGTACGAGGATTCCGTCAGCGTGCCGCTACGCGACATCGAGGCCGACCAATATGGGGTCTATGCCCCCTATATGCGGCTAATGGGCGAAGGCTACGCCGCGTTCCCGGACGAGAAAATCTGGGGCGCGCTCGCGGCCGGCTTCGACACTAATGGCCATGACGGCGTGCCGCTGTTTTCCGCCAGTCACCCGGTCATCGGCGCCGACGGCAAGAACAAAACGGTCAGCAATCTGCAAACCGGATCGGGCAGCGCCTGGTACCTGATGGTCTCCAATCGCGGCGTCAAGCCGCTGATCTGGTCGGTCCGCAAGGAAGAAGGCTTCAAGCCCTTGCTGCCGCCGGAGCTGATCGATCGCGAAAAGCGGATGGACTACGGCTGCTACGTCGATGCCGGCGTCGGCTACGGCTTCTGGCAGTTGATCTTCGCGTCGAAAGCCACGCTGGACGCCACCAACTACGCCGCCGCCCGCGCCGCCATCATGAACTTCTACGGTGACTACGGCCGCAAGCTGGGCTTGATGTCCGATTTGCTGGTGTGTTCCGCCGCCAACGAAGGCGCGGCGCGCAAAGTCGTCAAGAACAGCCTGGCCAGCGGCGGCGAAACCAACGAGTGGGCGGGGACCGCCGACGTGCTGGTGTCGCCCTGGTTGACCTAGGCCGTCATGACCTACGCCACCCAAGCCGACATCGAGGCGCGCTATCCGGGCGAGCTGGCGCAAGCCGGCCCGCGCGATGGCGCTGGCGACCTCGATGCCGTGGCCATCGGCCGGGCGCTGGTCGTCGCGGACGCCCTCATCGACCCGGTGCTGCGGGCGATTGGCTGGACCGTGCCGCTGACCGACCCCGCGCCGGATTGGGTCAAGGAACTGGCGGTGGACCTGGCGCTGTATCTGGCCACGCCCACCGCCTTGGCCAGTCAGTCCGACTTTGCCGACCGACGCAAACGCTTCGACACGGCCCAGGCGCAGTTGGACGCCATCGCCAAGGGTGAGGTCTTGCCGCCGCGCCCCGCCGATCAAGCGGCCGTAACGACCGTTTACGCCTCCAGTAAACCCCGTGTATTCGGGCGGGGGGCGCTATGAGCGCATTGACCCTCAGCGGCGCGCAGGCCGCCGTGGTCGCCGGTTTGGTCGCGCGCTATACCGACTTTGCGGTCGAGCTGCATGGCGGTAACTTCTCGGAACGCGAACTGCCGTTTTTGCTCGGCAAGGCGCCCGTCATCTTGGTGTCTTGCGCGAAAGTGCTCGATTTCCAGACGCTGGGGCCGGATGGCTGGAAAGGCACCTTGCAGTGGATGTTGGCCGTGCTGGCCACGGACACGGCGACGACCCCGCGCGCCGCCATGGCGCTGGACACGATTTTCGACCTGTTGCGCTGGGTGCCCAGCCAGCGCTGGGGGCTGCAAGAAGCCGAGCTGCCCGACCCGGAGTCCATGGTCAACGCCGACAACCTCTACACCGGCCACGTCAATGCGCTGCGCGTGGCGCTGTGGGGGACGAGCTGGAAACAAACTTTTCAAACCTTGTATTGATTGATGGAACGGTCGCCGGAACCGGTGCCGCTCCAGGCTCGTCGTGAGACGCCCTTTCCCTCGCTGGAGACCCCGCCATGGCTTTTGACCATCGCCCGCTTTATATCCAATGCAAGATGTATTTTGGCCTGTGGGCCGGTGATGTTGCGCCCTCGCAATTTATGGGGCCGATCAACATCACCAAGTTGGAAACGACCCCCATCAAACAAGAAGACGACGACCTCGTCTCCAACATCGCCGGCGGCGTCGGCGAGGTCCTGGACAGCGTGCCGAAGCCGACCGAGGCGGGCACGCTCAGCATGGAATTCAACTCCATGCCCACGGATTTGCTCAACCTGGTCATCGGCGCCGACGAGTCGGCCCTGGCGCAGACCGGGGCAACGATAACCAATGTCACGGTTCATACGGCGCTCAATATCTGGGTGCCGTTGGGGTATGAGTACATCAGCTCGACCGGTTTCTCGCTGGCTACCAGCGGCGATGTTGCCGTGGATAGCTCGAAATACGTGGTCGATTACGTGAGCGGTCTGATTATGGCCGTGCATGCCGATGCCGTGGGTACCGGCATGAAGCCGGCGTTTACGACCGAAACCGCTGCCGGAGAAACCTATGACGCCGGCAAGGCCAAGAGTGCCTATTTGATGCTGCGCGGGGCGGCTTACGAGAAGCGCACTGATAAATGGGGTCAGTTGCAGGTGCATAAAGCCTCGGTTTCGAACAGTGCGGCGCAGGATTGGGTCAAGGGCGGATGGATGTCCGGCACGCTGGGCGGGAAGCTGCTGACCCCAATCGGGTATAACTCGCCGTATCGTTTCGTCGCGCGTACCTCCTAATCATCGCCATTTAAAGGGCGTTCAAATGGCGATTACCCTCGGCTCGCTGATCCTGCCGGACGGGCTCCACTGGTCGAATGAAGACCGGTGGAGCCCAATTGCGCAAAACATCGAATTCGGCCTCACCGGCGCCCAAATCATCGATCTGGGCGAGAAACAAGACGGCCGGCCGATCACGCTACGCGGGGTCAAGGACGGCAACAGCCACAGCGCCCTCATCGCGCGCGATCAAACCTATCGCGGTTGGTCGAGCGTGAAAGCGCTGCGGGCTGCCCTGTGGGCGGTTGACGCCGAGTTCACTTTGACTTTGCACGATGGCCGCGCGTTTAACGTCGTGCCACTGCACGACGGCGAAGGGCCGCTCATCGTGACCCCGCTCTCGGTTTTCAAATCGTTCCCGCCGCCCAACCCTGGCGCGGCGCACCTCTATTTCTTCGACGCGATCCGGTTCGTGACCAAGGCGGCATAGCCATGGCCAGTCCCCGCGATCTACTCCTGACGCTGGTTATCAAGGCTCGCGACGACGCCTCGGCGGTTGCGGGCCGTATCAGCGCGGCCTATACCGCACTCAAGGCATTGCTGATCAGCTTCCTCGGCATCAAGGTGTTCGGAGGCTTGGTCGATGAGGCCGCTCAATTCGAGGCGCAGCTCGATGCGATCGCCACCAAGGGCAGCTACACCGCCCAGGAAATGGCGGTCGTCTCCGAAAAAGTCTCGCAAGTCGCCCGCGACTTCAAAATCACCGGCACCGAGGCCGGTCAAGCCGCGGAGGTGCTGGCCGCCGCTGGCCTGAGTTCGGTCGATGCCATGGCCGCGTTGCCGCCGGTACTCGCGCTGGCCAAAAACGAAGGGATCGGCTTCGAGCAATCCGCGAACCTGATCAGCAACAGCGTCGCGGTCATGGGGCTGTCGTTCCAGGACGCCGCCCGCGTCGCCGATGTACTGACCCAAGGCGCGAATATTTCCAAGACCAGCGCCGTGGCGCTGGGCGCGGCGCTAGTGGAAGCGGGCGCCGGGGCAACCGCCGCTGGGCTGGATCTGGAGCAGACCGTCGCCATCCTGGCCGCGTTGGCCAAGAATGGCATCGAAGGCGAAAAAGCCGGAACGGCGCTCAAGAATGTGTTCGCGCAACTGGCGGACCCAGCTAGCAAAGCGCGTCAGGAACTGGCGAACATCGGCATCACCACCGGCAATGCCGGCGCCGCGCTGACCCAGCTCGCCAACGTCCCGCTGCCGCTGGCGCAAAAGGCCATCAATGCCTTCGGGCTGGACGCCGGCCCCGCGCTGCGCGCCTACCTGAAAGAGGGCGGCGCGGGCATCCAGGGCTTTCTGGATCAGTTGCAAGGGATCGAGGGCGTTGCCTACGACACCAGCAAGAGCCTCTCGGATAACCTGCTGGGCGCGCTGGACGGGCTGTCGTCGATCTGGGGCGAAGTGAGCCGCCGTTTTGCCGAACCGCTGCTCACGCCGCTCAAGGAGCAAGCCGACGCCCTGTCGGCGTCCCTGAAATCCTTCGTCGATTCCGGGGTGCTCCCCGCGCTAGCCACGGGCTTCGCGGACGCCTTCGTCGGCGGGCTGAACGCGGTCAGGAACTTCGTCGGCGCGATCGATCTGATCCCGGTCGCCGTGGCCTTCGAGCGCGTCAAGACCGCCGCCGTGTCGGCCTCGAATACGCTGGGTTCCTTGTTGCCGTCCGCCGCGTCGGCGGGTGCCGCCGCTGGGTCGACGCTGGCGACGGTCATGGAGCACCTAACCGAATTGATCGGTGCCGGCTTGGCCGCCGCTGGCGCCAAGGCGGTGCAAACCCTGGCCGCCGTGGGCGCGAGCACCTATCAATGGGTCACCGCGCAAATCGCCGCGCGGGAAGCCGCGCGGGATCAAGCCCTGGTCATGGAGGCGCAACGGCAAGAGGCGATCCGCCTCGCCCAAGCGCAGGTCGCAGGGGCGACCGCCGCGCTGAACAAAGCCGTGGCCGAACGCGCCCATGCGGCCGCCGTGCTATCCGCCTTGGAAGCGAATCTCGGCTACGGGGCATCGGAGGCCGATGTCGCCGCCGCGCGCGCCGCCAACGTGGTCGCCGGCAACGCCGCCATCGCCGCCAACGAGCGGCTGGTTGCCGCCGATGCCGCCCTGGTCGCCGCCAACACCGCCGCCGCCGAAAGCACCACTCTGCTGTCGCGGGCCATGACCTTTCTGGCCGGACCCGGCGGGCTGATCCTGGCCGCCGTCGGCGCATTCGCTTATTTGTTGCTGGCCACCGACAAGCAAAAGCCGTCCACCGACGCCCTGGCGAAATCGACCGACGAGTACGCCAAGGCGCTCAAGGGACAAACCGAGTGGCAAATCAAGGCCGCCAACGTCGATCTGTCCAAGCAAATCACCGCACAGCAAAAACTGATCGAACAAGCCGCCGAACAGGCCAAGTGGGCAAAACTGGCGCTCATCGACGTGGACTTGCTCATACAAGGCGAAGATGAGCGGGTCCGGGTGCAGGACCGGCTGGCGATCGCCATGGCCGCGCTGGAGACCGAACAGCAAAAGCTGAAGGGGTTGGAAGAGCGGCGCGCGCTCAGCCTGCAAGAACTGGACGCGCGACAGAATGGCGTGGCTGACGCGATCAAGGCCACCGAGGCGCGCATGGCCCCCTACCAGGCCGCCCTGGACGCCGCGAACAAAGCCCATGCCGAGGCCGTCGCCAAGCTGAACGAGCTCGCACCGGGCATGAAGGGGTTCGGCGCGGCGGTGAACGCGGTGCAAACCGCGAACGAGTCGATCACGCTGGCCCAGGCGCGCTATAACGCCGAACTGCAAAACCTGATTCGCGGGCTGCCGGAAGCGGCGGACCAGTCGAGAAAACTGGCGATCCAACAGACGCTGCTGTCGCAACAATTGGCCGCGCAAGCCGAACAGGCCCAGGCCGCCGCCGAAGCCGACGACGCGCTGGCCAGCGCCGCCGCCAAGACCGCCGCCGCGCAAATCGAGGCGCTGAAAGCGGAACGGGAGTTGGCGCTGGCGCGTGGGGACGCGGTGACCGCCGGGCGGCTGGCCGCGCAAATTGCTGATGCGGAAACCAAGGCCGCCCACGACAACGCCGCCGCGCTGCAAGCCGCCGCCGTGGCGGCCCGCGCCGCGTTGGAGGCCAAGCAGAAGGCCGCCGACGCGGCCAGCGATCATACCGCCAAGACGCTGCAAGAAATCGCCGTTCTCAAGGAAGAGGTGGCGCAGAAAGAAACGGGCGCTCAAATCGCGCTTCTTCGGGCGCAATCGCTGGATGCTGAAACCGCGGGTATTCAGCGCCAACTGGAATCGATGCGGACTAACGCACAGGCCGCGCTGGCGCTCGCTACCGCCAAGGGTGATGAGAAAGGCGCGAGAGAAGCCAATATCTCCGTTATGCAGGCAGAGCTTACCCAGGCGAAATTCGTCCAGGTGGCGCGAGAAACAGAGATCCTGGCGATTCAGGAACAGCGCACAAAAATCATTGAGCTGGCTGGCGGTGTTGAACACTTGACCGACCAGCAGAAGATTGAGGTAGCACAACTCGACAAGGTCATTCTCGCCAAACAGCGGGACATTGACACTAGCATTTTAAAAATTCAGAAGCAGCAGCTAGAGATCGATCAGGCGCAGCGGATGGCTGGCCCAATTGGCGAACTGATTCGGCTGTACGAAAAAAAAACTGTTGCCGCCGAACACGAGTTATCCGCAATCCAGGCTGCATTCGCCAACAAACAGCGCGACTTGGACCTAGAAATCAAGCAGGCCGAAGCCAAGGGAAATACAGCCTTGGCCAGCCAGCTCAAAGTCGAAAAAGCCCAGTTGGAAGCGGAGCAGGCCGCCGCGATTGCCGCCGCTACCGTCCGGCAAACCGATGCGGAAATTGGGTTGTTGGAGGCCAAAAAGCTCAATGTTCTGGCTAGCGAGAAAAGCGTCGAAGCCAAGGCGAAAGAAATCGAGGAGATCGACGCGCTGATCGCCAAACAGCGCGAACAAGCCGAAGCCGCGCGGGACGCCGCCCGCTCCGCTCAGGCCGAAGCCGATGCCGCCAAGCAAGCCATCGCCGCCACCAACGATCAGACTGTTGCCACCGATCGAGCCACGGTAGCCACCCAGCAGTTTGGCACCGCCGCCGAGGCGATATCCGGCACGCTGGGTGGATGGGGGCAGCGCTTGATGCGGCTGTCCGATGCTGCCTATAACGCCTTTCTCAGTGAGCGCGGGGCAGTGGTCGGAATGCGGGAAACCGCCAGCGCCGCCGATCAAGCGGATGCGGCCTTGGATGCGCTAGGACAAACGCTCAGTAGTTCGCTAGGGACCGGATTCGCTCGCGAGATGAACAATCTCGCCATCCAAGCCCAAGAAATCGAGGCGCGATTCTGGGGGCAGGCCGCCGCTGCACAGCGTCTGACCGAGCAGCTTCAGGCCATGGCCGAGGACGGAACCGTCAACATGGCCGCCCTGGCAAATGCGACGCGCGGCGTATCGGGTGAGTTCGATTTGCTGGATCAGCAGCGGCTCAGCAACCTGCAATCCGCCATTGATGCCGCCAACGCAAAACTCCGCGAAATGCAAGCCGAGGCCGAGGACGCCCGCGCCGAAATCGCCCGCCTGAACGCCGAAATCGCCGCCGAACAAGGCGACACCGAGAAAGCCGCGCTGCTCAAGCAGCAGCTCGACTACCAGCGCGCGCTGGCGGACATCGAAGCCAAGCGCGCGCAAGCGGAGGCTGAGGGCAATCGCGAACTGGTGGCGCTCTACGACGAGCAAGCCCGCAAGCTGGGCGAGTTGAACACGCTCAAGGAAAAGAACATCAAGGCCGATGCCGACGCCGCCGAGGCCGCGAAGCGCACCGCCGATCAGGTCGAAAAGGTCTCCAAAACGACGGCGGATTACGCCGACGATACCGAACGCCTGGCCGGCGCCATGGAGCGCCTGTCCAAAGTGGACATGAGCGGGTTGTCCGGGCAGTTCGCCGGGCTCCATCAGGATGTCGCCGCCCTGCGGGACGCTTTGTGATGAGCGGCCTGACCGACAAGCTCACCGGCCTCAACAGCGCCGACCTGACCACGCTGCAAGCGCGCATCGCCGCGATTCTGGCGGCGGCCCAAAAAAAACTGGACGAGCAAACCGCCACCAGCGACCCGGCGCTGGAAGCCCGCGTGACCGCGCTCGAAACCCAGATCGCCGCGCTCGTGCCCACCACCGGTGGCGGTGCCTCCCACAAATACAACTCCGATGATCTGCTGGCGATCAGCCGAGCGTCGGGGATGAGCATCGTTGGCGTTGAAGACCTGTTGCAAGCGCTGGAATCCGCCCGTAGCCGAGGAGTTGCATAAGTCTTATGGCCATCCAAGAACAAAACATCGCCTACCTCAAAACCCAAGTGATGGACGACGTGCCCGAAGGGGGCGGCGCGGCGATTGGCGAGGAGGTGGTCGATGGCGTAATGAACAACGTGTTCGAGGACGTTTCCGACCTGGATCGCGCCTACGGTCGCTTTAACCTCCGCAAACTGGCCCTGGCGGTCCGGTCGCTCGACACCGATCTGTACGGCGGCGCGAAGACCGTCATCACCGGACTGCCGACCGATCCCGCGCTCGGCTACGCACTATTTACGACCAACGACCCGTTCGATACACGCCTCAACGCGGCCAATCGTGTCGAAGCCTACCTCTACAAAGGCCCGCTCTGGCCCGGTGCCCTGCACGAAAATCACATCAAAGGGATGCGGGCGATCAGCGTGATTCAGCGGGTGGGCACCGCGCTGCCCGTTGTCGGAAAAACCCTCTGCTTGACGCAAAACGAAGGGCTCTCGAACGAGCAAGAGCAGTACGTCCGGGTCATCCAAGTGGCCGCCGTCGAAACCACGTTCACCGATTCGAACGGCGATTTCACGCGCTGGATCGTCACGATGACGCTGTCCGACGCGCTGCGGACCGATTTCGCCGGTCACACTGTCAACCGCACCGACACCTACAACTACACCGGCAAGACCCGACTCCGCGACACCACGGTCGCCGACGCCACCCGATTTTACGGCAGCACGCGCGTCGCCGAGAGCGCCCTAGCCACATCGCTGAAGATCCGCGCGGCGTCGATGTTCGCCCAGCTTGTGCCCAGCGCCCAGACCGAGACGCCGCTGGTCAATCAGCCGATGTCCAACCAACAGACGCCGATGATCGCCAGCCGTGCCACCCCGCTGAGCTACACCGTCGCCGGCGCGGTGATCGCCCCCAACGGTCAAATTGTGCTCGACACCGGGGCGTATCCCGGCTCGATCAGCGTCACCGTCGGCGGCGTCACGATCACCGACGATGGCGCGAGCAACGCCCGCTACAACGGCGCGACGGTCGGGATATGGGCTTACGGAACCGGCATTTGCGCGCTGAACGGGTCCGCGCCGTCCGCCAGCGGCACCGCCACCATTAACTACATCCCGGCCGCTGCCGTGGCGATGCAATCGCACACGCGGGCACTGACGGTCACGGCCGAAAACCGTCGGCTGAACTGGATCGAAACCATCGCGCCGATCCCGCTGCCCGGCACCTTCTCGCTGGCGTATATGTCGCAGGGCAACTGGTACGTGCTGAGCGACAACGGCGCGGGCGCGGTCAGCGGATCGGACCCGTCATTCGGCGCGGGAACTGTCAGCTACGTCACCGGGTCGGCGCCCGTCACCCTGGGCGCGCTGCCGGATGTCGGCAGTCAAATCATGCTGGCCTGGGCGACCCCGGTGCATACCACGGTCCGGGTCGGCAACGCGGCCATCGATACCAAGATCGTCGTCACCCACTCACTGGGCGAGGCGTTTAAGCCAGGCACGATGACGATTACCTGGCTGGTTGGCGCGGTCGAGAAAACCGCGACGGTCGCGGTCGATGGCACCATCAGCGGCGATTGCACTGGCTACGCGAGCGCCGTGATCGGCGATTTGCGGCTCGAATTCACCACGCCGCCGGACCCGAACAGCAAGATCGGGCTGGATTATCAGCGGGTCACGCAGACCCAACACACGTTTACCGGTGTTTCCGCGCCGGGCGGGATCGCCGTGGTCGATCTGGGCGAGGCCGTGGAGCCGGGCAGCATCACGGTGCGATGGAGCACGCAAAGCACCGTCAAAAATGACTACCAGCAGGTCACGCTTTACTGGACGCGCGCGCCCACGGGATGGGTCTACGATCGAATCAAAACAGCCGTTTCTGACGTAAAAATCCGGCGCTACGACCATCAATCATCCGATGACGGCGCCGGCGAGATCATCGGGTCCGGCAGCGCCGTCAATTACGGCGCGGGCGGATTGACACTGCCGCTGTTGCCGGCGCTGATGCAGTCATCGTATAGCGTCGATTCAGGCTCATGGGTGGATCGAAGCGAAAGCAATGACCAAGCGTTTGTCTCCGGCGTCGTCGACGTGTGGTACACCCCGGCCGGCGCGGCGCAAACCGCCGTCTCCATTGAAATCGATTTGCCACCGCTGCAAATCAAGGTCATCCCCCGGCTGCTGGACGAAACCTTGGTGCCGGGCGGGCTGCGGTTTACCTGGAATGGCCACGTCTACATCGAGCGCAACGGCACGATTTATCGCGACGTGTCGCCCGCCACCGGGGCCGGGACGCCAGCGGGGACGATGAGCTATCTGGATGGCGTCGCCACCCTGACCGATTACGTCACTGGTGCGGGCGCGGTGACGATCAGCGCGCTCCTGACCCGGTTCGGCGACTGGACGGCCATCGAGGCCAGTTTCCGCGCCGCCTTGGCGCCACTGAAGCCCGAAGCACTCAGTTTGGTCGCGGTCACCGATGACGGGGAACAAATCACCGGATCGGCGGACGCGGACGGGGTGATCGTCGGGACTTGGATGCGGGGCAACGCGAACTACCAGTTCGGCGTCGCCGCCGTCGAGTTTGGACAGCTCGATGGCGAGACCTGGGTGCCGCGCGCGGTTGATCCGAGCACCATCGCGTATAGCGCCGTCGCCTACTCCTACCTGCCCCTCGACGCCGACATCCTGGGTATCGACCCGGTGCGACTGCCGCCCGATGGGCGGGTGCCGATTTATCGCGCCGGGGATGTGGTGGTGATCCTGCATCCGCTAACCAATGCCCCCGCGACGCCCACGCTGGGCGATTACACCTACACGGATTCCGAGGGCGCCGAGGTCACCGTACAGCG
>WBZV01000259.1_pt1 | contig 34609 bp, 50 predicted proteins | sample 5204221 | NCBI WGS metagenome assembly WBZV01 (sample SAMN12344360, study PRJNA552823) | activated sludge metagenome | biome: Activated sludge suspended growth; feature: Nitrification reactor; material: Wastewater; isolation source: activated sludge from nitrification reactor of wastewater...
CCCCAAATACTGAAATGATTCATATCGAAGTTCCTGGAGATGGAACTTTCAAAATCTGGAATATTGAAGATGTTTTGATTGATTTTAAAAATAAAGTCAAAAAAAAATGGCCCGTTAAACAGGTGTCGAAATCAAATCAAGCTGATATCGATAACTTGGAAAATATTATCTCCGAATATAAATCGAAAAATAATCATCCAAAAAAACAAGAAACAAATCCATATATTGAAAAAAGAAAAAAAGAGATATTAAAAAAACGCAAAGAGACCGAAGAAAGCATTAAAAGCATTGAAAATAAAATTGAAAAATATAGGGAACAGAGAAAGGCCATAGAGGATGACTACACAAAAAACAGACGACACTATAATGGTACTAAAATTAAAAGAATACAAGAAGATTTGTCCATGCTAGATGAGGAAATTATTATCATAGAAAGATCTCTAGAGAGTAAAAATAAAAAGCTTCGCGAATTAAATAGTGTTTTTTAATCGCAAAATAAATTCACGCAAAATAAACCCCAAAAACAAAATATACAAAACGCCGTAAAACACACTACAAAACTACCCATTTTTTTCTTCATTTCCTACATAAATGTGATTATAAACTTTTGCTAACTGATCTGCGGTATGTTGATCTTCTGGATTGTCCGCCTCGATTTTTACGGGAGGTAGATCAACGCCAAACATCATTTTATTTATCGCTCTAATATTATGATGACAGAATTCAATATCATCTTGACATTCTTTTAATCTGATCTGTTTTTGAATTTCTTTATTTTTCTCAAAAGCTTTAAGAAAAGATTCCGGTAGATTTTCCACTAACTTGATAAGAATATCCAACTTTTTCTCTAAAATATCTTTGCTCATTTTACTTGCTGATTCCTAAGTTGATTGATTTTGTCTAAGACTGCGATTCGGATAAATTCACCCATTGTTTTACCCGTTAAAACACACATCACCTTTAATTCGGTATGGAGATGATGCGAGATTTGAAATGTGGTTGTCAGGTGTTGTTTTTTATTCATCCTTTCGACCAGTCAATGTGCCGATGGTACCTCCGTTCCCGAAAGGGCGTTACGGTCAACCGGACGAAAACTGGAAGGACAAGCTTTCTCCTTTAGGAGAGAGTCGTTGACTTGCATTTTCCACAGTTAGGACATTCGTAATTTCCATTTAATTTTGGTTTTCCAACCCAAACGTTTCTATGACAAGTTTGGCAAATCCATGCTCTTTCGGTTGATCCATAAACTTTGGCATAAACTTCACTGTTTTGAATGCAAGAAACAATAGTCATAAAGAAGAAGATTGCGACATAAACCCAAAGCTGAATATAGATCATTTTATCCCGTCTTTTATCCGGTTGAATCCTTTCAACATCTAAAGAGTTTCTCACTAAAATATATCTCATTTTAAAACCTTGATTAATTATTCAACATTTTAACATTTACCGTCAACAATTTCTTTACGTGTATTCCCCAAACCTATAATTTGAAATTTAAATTTAACACAAGGAGGGTGAAATGCCTAAATTTGCAAGACCTAATTCTTATACGGGTAAACAAGGTAATCAGCAATGGACGGGGGATGTTCGATTTGCGACGCTTGGAGAAACTTTAGCTGCTGCTAGCACTCAGCTTGCGATATCGCCTGCCACGCTTGCTGCTGCTGCAACAGGATTTGTCCCTGCTGCTACAACCTTAGTTGCCGGAAAAACATTCCTGGCTACGAATGCCCAAGCTGTGACGGGAACATTAACCGATAACCATGCAATCAATCCAGCTTCTTTGACTGCTAGATTAGCTGCCCCTGGTGCTATTGGCGGAACGACTCCAGCAGCCGGAACATTTACTGCCGTCAATGCAACTTCAATCGGTGGCACAACTCCAGGAACTGGAGCTTTTACAACTCTTGCTTCAACTGGAAACTCAAACATCGCTTCTGGGGCAGGCAATACTGCACAGCTAGGAAATGCCACGGGTACAGTGGGATTTTTCGGATCTGCCGGAGCAACGCAAGTTTCACAAGCAGCTCTTACAAACAATGTAACCGCTGGCGGATCTGCTGCAACGATCGCTGACTTTACCGACTTAACGGTATATGCCAACGATTCCGCGGCAATTCGAAATGACATTTATCAATTAGCCCTTGCTTTGGCCAACGTCATCAGTGCGATGAGAAGTTATGGATTATTAGCGTAATTTTTAGTTGATATGTGATAAATTTTTTAATATGGTGTGTTTGACCTCAAAATCCTAAAAAAAAAGGTAATTTCATGCAAAAAGCTGTGCAATGTTTCGAAAGTGAATGCAAAAGAGCAAAAATCTTTGTTGAAAATGAAATGCCAATTGGCGTTTTTCATGACTTCTTAATGGCAATAAAAGGCCTGATGGTCGATCGCATGGTCGCAGCGCATCAAGAGCAAATAGCCCAAGCAGAAGCTGCAAAATCTTTGCCTCCGCATGAAAGCGAGCTACCTGCCGAAGCTCCTCAAGAACCAAAGGGGGAATAAATGGCAAACGGTTTATCAAAAGCATCTTTTGAGCCGTTGAAAACGCTAGCTGCCGCGGGAATCTCCGGCAGCTATGCGGCAGTAGGCAGCCCAACGACGCACTACGTGCGCGCATTCTGCATCACAAACAACACCCAGGGAGATATGATTTTCTCTTTAGATAATACCGTAACCGCTGGACAAATGTTTGTCGCGAAAGGATCATATAAGCTTTACGACGTACAAGCGAATATGAACACGCAATTTGATGATAAATATGTGCTTCCTATTGGAACGCAATTTTACGTTAAACAAAACACCGCTCCAACGTCTGGCGATGTTTGGATCGAGTGTCTTTGCTAATGATTAACAGAAATGACTATGCAAAAAAATTCGAACTTGTCGTTCAACAGGAAGTAAAGAATTATCAAGATTCTCTTAACTTCGTTTTGCAGTCATTGAAAAATTTAAAATCTTCGGTCGATGATATTAGACAAGAAATATCAGATTCTCACGCCGTATTACACAATCAAATAAAGCTTTCAGAAATTCGCACAGAAAATCTTGAAAGATCTCATGAAAATCACAAAAAATTTAGCGAAAAAAAGCTAGACGATAACTCTCTGGCGACAAATTTTCTTTATGAAAAAATAAGCAACAACTCCAAAGAACAACAAGAAATTTCTAGACATATAGAAAAAATATTTGATCGAATAGATACCTTAAAAATAGTCGTTAACAATTTCACAGATATTTACGACAAGAAATATGTAGAAATTAATTCAAAAATCGAATCTATACGATTAAACATGCTTAGCCATGTCGATAAAACAAAAAATGAAATCATCAACCTGCCAAGTCAAGCACAATCAATTAAAAGCGATCTCGAAGAAAAGATCAATACGCACAGCGTAGATGTGAAAGGGCTTTTGAAAGAGATCCGCATCAATCGAAAAGACATAGAGTACATCGAAAAGAAGATTGAGAACATTTACACGTTAATTGAAAGGCTGCAAAAAAAGGAGGCAGGCTTATGAGTCAGGTTTCGATCGTAGATATTGAGGGTAATAATCCGGCAATTCCGACGCGATTTAATGCAAATATAGGCTTTGCTGTGCCAATTGCGAACATCCTTGAGATCCACAGCGCGGTTGTGGCCTCTGGGACAAATCCGACTTATACGACTGGCTCCGGCAATACGATAACGACGAACATTCAAATTTCCCAAGCCATAGCTTCAACGGATGCAACGAAAATTGGATTGTGCGTCTTTGACAGCACTTATTTTTCTGTAGACATCAACGGATTTGTTTCTTTCAGTGGATCTGGATTCGGTAAGACGATCACCGGAGACAGCGGAGGCGCACTATCTCCGACCCTCGGAAACTGGAATATTTTAGCAAATGCCAATTCCGGGAAAACGGTCAACTTTGTCGGCTCAGGAAGCACATTGAACTTAAAGGTCACAGACAGTTTCTTAAATACACTTGTAGGGTCTGGTTGCGGATCTTCCTTAACGCTCGGCGCGGACAATACGGGATTCGGATCAAGTGTGCTTCATTCCCTGACGACGGGTAATTCTAATGTGTGTGTGGGCGTAGGGGCCGCAAGCTCCATTCAAAACGGAACCGCCAACATCTGCATTGGAACTAGTTGTGGAGACAATTTGATAAGCGGCTCTACAAACATAATTATCGGAGCAAACGCGGGCGTAAACTATCATAGCTCAGAGTCGCATAATATAGCAATTTCAAATCCTGGGGTACTCGGAGAATCGCATGTATGTAGAGTTGGCGCATATGGAACAGGCACAAGCCAGCAAAACACACTATATCTTTTAGACACGCAGTATCCCGTCAATGTTTCTGCAAACCAACTTCTTTATACATCAGCCTCAGGGGTCGTATCAACATTGGCAAACGGCACAACGGGACAAGTTTTAACCGCAACGACATCGGGGCCTCCAAGCTGGCAAAATCCGGCGACATCGGGCACAGTGACCTCTGTGTCGGTAGTTTCAGCAAATGGACTAGCCGGCTCTGTGGCGAATGCGACGACAACCCCGGCCATCACTCTATCTACAACAGTGACGGGGGTTTTATCCGGCAATGGAACGGCGATATCTGGCAGCGCAGTGACTCAGTATGCCGTCCTAGTCGGCGGGGCAAGCAATGCGATATCCTCTGTTGGCCCCGGGACAGCCGGACAAATTTTGCAGTCGGGCGGCGCGAGTGCTAATCCGGCATATTCAACAGCGACATATCCTTCTTCTAGCGGCGGATCAGGAAAGATTTTATATGACAATGGCACAAACTTTGTTGAATCTGTGCCAACATTTCCGGCCTCTGCAAGCGCGACAAGTAGAAAAATCATTGTAAGCGACGGCACAAATTGGGTTGCATCAACAGAAACATGGGCGTCGATTGGGTCTACGGGGACAATTTTAAGGTCAAACGGCACAAATTGGGTTGCCACAACGGCGACATATCCGACGACCACGACGATAAACCAAATTTTATACTCCTCGTCAGCTAACGTCATCGGCGGAATTTCGACGGCAAACAATGGAATGCTCGTCACTGGGGCGACGGGTATTCCCTCTGTAAAGGCCCCGGGTAATTCAAAGTTTTTTGCAACAAACGCTTCAGGAACACTTGCAGCAAGGGCGTTTTCCATTAATATTCAAACGTTTAGCGCGTCTGGAACTTATACGCCATCGACAGGTATGCTATACTGTCAGGTCTTAATGGTGGGCGGTGGTGGAGCTGGAGGCGGGGCTGCTGCGACGGGTGTGGGTCAAACGTCAACCGCCGGCGGAGGCGGTGCGGGACAGTTCGCATCAATGTTAATTAGCGCGGCAACAATTGGAGCATCGCAAACCGTAACGATCGGAGCCGCCGGATCACCCAATAGTGGAGCCACTGGAGGAAATGGGGGAACAACGTCGCTAGGAGCAATCATGTCTGTTGGCGGCGGAGCAGGGGGAACATCTAGTGGCGTAGGAACATCCGCAACAGCCTCGGGCGGCTCAGGCGGCTCAGGCGGAAGTGGCGGTGACTATAGCACAAGAGGACAGAGTGGATTTCCGGGAATAGCTGTTGTGGCTGCGGGAATTACCTACTCTGGGAGCGGCGCAAACGGGTATTTCGGATCGGGGGGGCAAGGAAACCTGTTCGGATCTGCTGGCGGCTCTGCCGCAAACGGTTTTGGCGCGGGCGGGTCTGGTGGATTAAATCAAGCATCACAAGCAGCAAACAGCGGCGGCGCAGGAACGGCCGGATATATGATAATCACCGAATATATTATCAATTAGACGCTTTTGAAATGTCTACCTTTATTCCCGTTTCCGCTTCGATGATTTCTTCTAATTTTATTTCAAAAATATTATTACTACCGAAGTAAATCACCGAAGCGTAAGCGAGCAGGAGGCAGATAGATGAAAAAATTATTATATAAAAATTTTTCGAAAAAAAATCCGAAATAAAAATTTTTATTTCTTCTGGAATCATTTTATCCTTGCGTGGGTTTAAGTGGTATTGAAAAAGAGGTTTGTGGCGTATTTGTAGCCGTTTCGTCCACGACATCGCTAGCCTGTCCTTCCGTATGTACAAGCGTAATTGAGTATGTACACCCTGTCATACAAAGTAGGCTTATCCATATTACGAAAGACTTCATTTTAAATTCCTATTTTTCCCCACAATGCAAAGTAAATTATTTTCCATCAAGTAAAATTGTCCAAGATTCTGATGACGGTTTTCTATAAGATTCTAAATCTATAAGCTTAAGCTCTGGGATGCTTTCATAATCTACCCTTCCTTTGACGAATTTCTTCATGACTTTAACACCCGAACCCATTGCACTGTCGCCATCGCAAAGCTTGATGAGTTCTTTTCTATAACTGTCTTTCAGAATCTCTAGGTTTTTTATTTGGTTGCAAACTCTTCGATATTCGCAAGCGTAACTTTCCCATACTGGCTCGGCGTTCATGTCTTTATAATCCTTGTTTGTCATTTCTGGAGGTTCATTGAAGAGAACCTTTTCCCAGAATTTTTTAGCTTCAATTATATAACCCATCATCCATTCCTGGTCGGGCTTGATTTCTTTGACGATCATTTGTCCCTTGTTCCAAGACAAATAAAATCCCATCTCTATTTCTCCATCTCCGCAAAGAAGCTGGTGTTGCATTTGCAATAAATGGAATTCGGGCAAACCATTATTCAATCCAAAGTGATATTGATCGCCATTTGATTTGATCTCTAAGAGATATTTCTTGCAGTCGCTCAATCCATCCAATGAAGCTCCAAGGAAAGAATATTTTTCACTCTCAATACAAACAGGAGTAAAATTAATCCCTGATTGTCTAATGAATTCAGCTCTAGCAATGGGTTCATCTTGATGACCACGCATCATTGCCGGAGTTGACTTTTGTTCCTCAGCAAGCCCTAGCTTTCTTTGCCATCCTTTGAACGGTGTGCAGTATGGAGATACCCCGAGTAATATCGGGGCATCTGTTGCGGTTAATAACTTCTTTCTCCAAGCAAGCCAATCATCGGAGCCTTGTTCAAAGTTCACTATTTTCATACTGTAGCCTCAACCTTTGGTTGCTCTACAGCTTTTGCAGCTCCTTCAAGAACAGAGAAAATTTTAGGGAAAATATCTTCCGTGACATCTTCAAACTTCTCTATTTTAAGCTTCTCATTCATCCAGTCGTAGACCTTCTTTTTCATCTCTGCATTAAGCTTATTCTCTTGAACTCTTAAGATCGCAACTTGAGAAGCGTTGATCTTTGGCTTGGGAAAATTGGCAGCTTTTTGCATGTCATCTGCTGCGGTTTTCAACGACTCAACAAATCTAGATTTTCCTTGAGCTTGCGGCGCATTTCTTCCATGAGATGCTTCGCCATCATCGTCTTCTTCATCCGAAACAATTCCAAGAATTGCCGACAATGAATATCTCTTAGCGTATGTCATCGCCGAGCCAATACTTTGAGAATCCATGTTCTTAGGATTCAGAGGAAATAAGCTCTTAATCCACTGTCCGGAAACATGAGCAAGCATCGTCACAAGATAAAGCTTCTCATTCATCGTTTCGCAATATTGCATGATAGATAAGCCATTCAAAGAAAGCTGCTCTCTGCAAGCTTCCATGATAGCGGTAAAGTCAGCATATCGATTCTTGAAATGCGGATTTATTCTATTGAATTTAGCAGGCTCCATTTTCCCTTGAGCCTTGCTTAATGCCGACACCAATTCTTTGATATCTTCTGTTTGATACATGACAATTACTTCCCTTTATTTCTTATTTTTTGTATAAATTCTGTTCTTCTATAAAAAATCTGACCAACTCAAACCGAGGCAACGCATACAATTACCGCAGTCGCAAGCTAGATAATTGTAGAGTTCCTCGGGGTCAACTTCACATTCTTCTTTTTCATAATGCAGGGCCAAAGACCCGTGCATTTCGTTAATTTCTTCAATAGTAAATTGCTGCCAATATGCTGAAGTCATCTAACCACCTGCTTTTGTGCTAGCTTCTACTAGATTTTTGATAAAGTAAAATAATTCTTCAATATTCTGAACATTGAAAGGAACTCCAGCTTGAAAGATGTAGCCGAATCTCAAGTTTCTTAATGTTCCTTCAATGTTGTAATCACCTGATAATTCCCAATCTCTGCCGTTGACATCGTAAATACTGATTCCGAAGTTTCCCCCAGATTTGTTTCTGTTATGCCACCGAAAATACGCTCTTTGCGCTCCAAGCTCTTTTTTGATTAACGATCCTTTAAGTTCTTTGATATTCATCCTTTCGACGAGGCGGAAACCCGGTCCTTTAGGGCCGGGAGGAAGCCTCGCTCCTCTTTTTGTTTGCCTTTTTTTTTCTAGAGCCTCTATACTGATTTGCAGTGGAAGCTCGCACACTTTAACTTGCAGCTTGTAGAATCTATTGTTTCTACAACGGCACCAGTCAATGTGCCGATGGTACCTCCGTTCCCGAAAGGGCGTTACGGTCAACCGGACGAAAACTGGAAGGACAAGCTTTCTCCTTTAGGAGAGAGTCGTTGACATTTGCCTCACATGTTATTGAAGACCGTCATTATCACAATTGACAATGATTAATCTTTCGTTTATGATGATCATTATATCTGTTCACGTGAATTATGTCAACAGACTTAAATTTTTATGCAAAAAAAATGCAAGCAAACGCAAATATTTTTTGAAAGGAAATTTTGACAAAAAAAAACCCAAACACATTTCTATGTTTGGGTTAAAAAAACATAATTATTTATATTCCTAAGCTGCCTGTACGGCAGTGACTGAATACAAATTCTTTATATTTCTAAGCTGCCTGTACGGCAGTGACCGAATATAAACACTTTACATTTCTAAGCTGCCTGTACGGCAGTTATGGGAAAAATATAACACACAGAAAAATTAACAACAAGAAAAATTCCCACACATCAATAAATATCCCAAGGATCTATCTCAAAAGCATACTCTTCACCAACATCACATGCGCGATTGAATCCGAGTTTCCTCAATGCCCAACGAAATTCAACCTGATCGTCACAATAATCAAAATCTCTGTCGTTATATTCTTCACTTGAAATAGTCACCCACTTGATATTCCTAAACTCTCCCAAACTGTGCCCCGAAACAGGCACAAGCAAAACGCCGTCTTTTGTCTTGTAAAATATCACCCGAACAAGAGTCGGACTTTTCATGTTGCGATGCTTCGCAAGCATTCCAATCGTGCTACCAATACAAACCTTTTGCATAAAAATTATCTCCGTTGACAGTTACTAATATTTGTTTTATGATGATTAGCATATCTGTTCACGTGAATTATGTCAACAGACTTAAATTTTTATGCAAAAAAAGAGAGGGAAAAATGACAAAATTAAAGGATTATCTAAAAGAAAAGGGAGTTAGCCAAAAATGGCTTGCAAAGAAAATCAAGACCACGGAAACCAACCTAAGCAGCATCGTTAACGGAAAAAGCACGCCCACACTTAGGCTTGCATATGAAATAGAAAAAAACACATCCGGGGAAGTGACTATTTACGAATGGGTTAAGAAAGAAAATGATGAAAAAAAACCAACCTAAAATAAAAAAAGTCATTTACACATAATCAAAAAAAGAAATATGAAAGACGGGCATCAAGACTGCAATCTTGACACCCGGTATAGAAAAATCAACATGCACATTCTATACCACTCGGCACTATAAATCAACAAATAGGCCCGACATAGAATGCACCATCCCGACCAAAGTGCCTGCTTTTTGTGCCCAGACTGCGCAGAAAAGCTTGATTCATATGGTTTTATGTGCTTAAAAACAGTCCATAAAATATGCGGAAACACACTCAAAAAAAACACATCGGTTTTTAACAGCCACACCGCCGATAACTACATCCCAATCACAATAAATTTTCTTGAATCAAAGAAATATCTCATCACTACAGACATCGAAAATGGACTTATAGCTGTCGCCCCAAACCTGATTTTTGGAAGATGGATGGTGCAAAAATCGTGCTTCTGCTGGTGCTGAATTGATGCGTAAATCTAACTGTGATATCGTGAAAAAAAAAAACACTCTGACGGGTAATCAGAGTGTTTTAAATATGGTTTGCATAAACCGAGGTACAATTTCACCCTCGATTCTAGCAAACCCAGTTATTAAATGCAATAATCTTGGGGTGCGTCATGTCTGAAATTCCTTATTACTTCGAAACTCCTGTACCGAAATTCTTTAGAGAAAATGGATTTCTCAAGAACCCGAAAAACACCGCATTTATAACTTGGGCTTTTTCTAAATGTTCAACCGAAACAAAAACCATCTTTCACGATAACAAAAAAATCACACTAGATGCCTATCAGTTTATTTTTGGAAGATTGGCTTGTTGTGAAGAAACTGGATTGTCGGAAGATGAAGTTCGCACCCAACAAAAAAGATGGGAAAACCTCGGTTTTCTCAAAAAAGCCCCCAACAAAACCCCCAACAGATTTACAGTCTACACATGGTCTACGAGCCTTTTTTTAAAGATCGACCCCCAACAAAAACCCCGATCGACCCCCAAAAGACCCCCAACAAACCCCCACAAACTAGAAGATAAGAAGATAAGATCTAAAGAATATCATCCTCCTACCTCCTTCTTTTCGAAATCCGATGGATCGGATGATGATGATGATGATTCTTTTTTTTCCGCAGATATAAAAAAAACACAGGGGAAAATACACATCTACGGGGACGTGTGGATGGGGGAGGATGAGCTAGCGAAGTGCGTCGCGATCAAGGGAAGCATCGAGGAAGTCAAGTACGCAGTGGAAGCGATTATCGTAAGCCCAGGACGCAGCGACACGATCAAAAATTGGCCCAACGCGCTTTCGAGATGGAAGATTCAACCAAACATCAAGCCCCGGCTTATCGAGAATGAAGAGATCGCCAAAGAGCTGGAATCCCGCTACAGTGACTTCAAGGACGGAAAAGGCATCCGTTGCTACGTCTACAACGATCGGATGAAGGACATTAAGGGTTTGCTGTTTGAAGGGGATAACCCCTACAAGCCCGTCAGAGAGTTTTTCGCCTTCTCGGATGTGAATTTCAAGGAGAAAGTCACTAGGTTCCAGTTCGAAAAAAAAATGGCGAAAGGGTCGCTGAAATAGCTTGCAGGAGTTTTTAAGAGATGTTAAACAACTGTTTTTGAAGGAGAAGTTTATGACAAAAATAGATTTTATTTCACATGACGAATTCCCCGAGGATGAGTACACAAAAGAGCTTGTGTACCTATCCCTGGATGAGAAATATCGCATTGCGTATGTACGCAAAAAAGCCAAAAATGGAGGCATGTTTTGGAGTGTTGCAAGCGTCGGGATAACACGAAACGGGCAGAAAGAATACTTCCCGGCGTTCCTGCAGGATTCAAACTTTCTTGAGAAAGACATCAAGGATTTTCTTGAAAAGCGAAAGTGGGAGACAAGCACTTTTTCGAAGCCCATCGAAAACTTGCCGGCTTATCAACCAAGAACAATGAGCGAGGTTGCCGAACAAAGCGACCTGCCCTTTTGATGATGGCCGAATTTCGCATTTTAAGGCCCATACAACGAAAGATCTCGGGGGGGTCGGTACATTGACATTCTTTTCAAAAGATAATTCAATGGAGGCCCCTCAAAATCGTTTTTCAAACATTGGCGAGGATTATGTCGAAATCAGACTACCTTTATTCACTGCGTCAGAAGCGAATGGAGGCGTTAAAAAAGCGATTAAGCGAAACGGAAAAACAAAATACAAAACCGAACACTGGAGCGAAAAAAGCGCAAGGCACAAGCGTCAAAAACATGCTGTCGCATTTATGCTTCGTCCTCATCGGCATCTTCTTCGTTTGCCTTGCAGCATTTCTCTTACCCGCTTTGCACCCCGAAAGCTCGATCCATTCGACAATCTCCCCATGAGTTTCAAATATATTCTTGACGCTATATGCGAAATCATCACCGGAGATTATCGGCCGGGGCGAGCCGATTCTTATGAAGGCATTACTTCCGTTTCTTATAATCAGGTTATTAGCAAAGAATATGCTGTATTAATCAAAATCACCAACCTATAATAAACTAAATGAAATGAAAAAGAAAACTACAAACGAACTAATTAATGAGTTTCTGCAAGAATGGGACTGCGAAAAAATGCAAGGTTTTTTCCGGGATGTAATACCTCTAATCGAACTTTATGACGTAGAGGAAAGCGATGATTGGCTCAAGGAAGCTGTGGGTGAAGACGACGAAAGAAATGTCAGGCTTGTGAGAACAGTTTATTTGGTCAGTAAAATCGCCGAATTCCATGCGCCAAGGCTTTGCTCTTTGAATATCAAATACAAAGACCTTTGGCGCAAATTAGAAAAAGAAATTAATCAAGATTGATTGTTATTTAACAATTGTTTTATATCATCATCCCAAGTTCTTCTTCTTTTGTATCTCGCGAACATAAGGTTTTGGCATTCATCCATGAACTCCTTGTCATTTTCTCTCTGAGAACTAACATTTAACAGTGGCCCCCTTGAGCCGCATCTTATGCACTCCAAAGCATATATCGAAAATCCTAAACCATCGTCATGTTTTATTCTCTTCAATAGTGGAGGCCCCCCGCACCAAGGGCAATTTTCTTGATGGACTTGCCCGATTATGAAATGATAGTAATTTAGCGGTGTTTTAAGTCTGCCAAATTCATTTTGATGAGCTTTTGGGTAGGCATAGGGATCGTATTGTGAAATATGCTCAAAACTGGGTTCATTTTTTATTATTTTGATCGTGTCCAAATCCGAGCTATTAACATAAACGCTATTTCTCGTCATTTTGCCATTCCTCCAGTTGTTTCATTTTAAACTCATTCCAAGCTTTCTCGCCCTCTTCTTTTGTTTCAAAGAAGTCTCTCCACGTAAGCTCATACATAGAGATTTCCCCTGTTTCTTCATCAACCTTAAGCTTGGTTATGTTTATCATTGTTAATAATTATCCTTTTAGGTTGAAAGGCTGGTTTATAGTGTTCGTTAACCAAGCTGCAATTGATATATGTAGTGAAAATGGAATCTCTTTTCTTTCGTGTATCGATGATTGTTTCGCAAGTTCCATGCGATTCATGAATATGACCAAACACATGATATTTTGGATTCTTTTCATATACCGCAGCTCTTAACTCATAAGATCCGCAGTGCAGACCGGCTGTATTGACATCTAAAATACCTTGGGGCGGGCTATGTGTGACAAGAATATCTAAATCATTAGGGATTTTAATAAACTTTTTTCTTAATATAGTCTCTGATGACATAAAGGCTGAACATTTTGGATTAACTCTGGGGAAAATAACAGACCAGGGAGAACCCCAAATCTTCAGCCCCTCGAATTCGCAACCACTATCGCAAAGATATTCAATGCCTGATTCATGCCAGGGGACATTATCAGTCGTGAATATTTTCGCGCATTCTTCTGGGGAGGTAAGAAGATTATCGTGATTGCCGCCGATGAAGATGATTTTTCGATAGTTTATGTCAGTGACCCAATGAAAGAATTCTATCCATTGCTTATATGTATCGTTTGCCGTAATGTCTCCGGCAATGATAAGTAAATCACCCCCATCTAGCTTGGGGTAATAGCCGTGAAGATCCGATATACAATCTACAATCATTTTTCTTGCGCCCTTAGCTCGACGTTCTTTTCTGCCTCGTCAAAAGAACAAGGAGGTTCAATCACGCCTTTTTCTTCGTCTACTTTCCAATCTTCTGCTAAAACATCCCAAAGTGTCAGATAAAAGCTGCCATACGGCTTGTCTTCCGTTCCGCATAAATATCCTCGTTCGGGACACGACTCTCGATAGATTGCATGTCCGCGCTTAAGAAAATATATTGCCGACTCTAAATCCATTAACCCCCTAAGGCAATTACTGCGCCCTCTGTGGCACAGTAATTTTTAAAATCAAATCGGTAAAACATCGCGCAAGGCTTGCCGTTTTTCTGCTGCTCGTCGCAATATTCGATATATAGCTGCAAGTAAAAGCAAGTGCCCTCAGCGATGCTGACGACACCGTTCGCCATGAGTGCAGCTCCAGCAAAATTAAGTAGTGGAAAGGGCAGCATAGCATAACCTACTACAACCTGCATTGACCCCCAGACGATTTTTGGATGCATCTTAAACTCGTCTCGGCTGATTTTGTTATGTTGCGGCTTTGCGTGCTTGTGTTTTTTGTAGTACTTGAGTCTTTCGCTGATCGTCTCAAGCATGTCAGGCGTCAAATCTGTTTTGCTTAGCTCTTTAATCATCTTGTCGATGCCGGGGACTTTGATAAACTTTCCGACTTTTCGATTAAATCTGACCATTTGATACGCCAGTTCGTCGAGATTTTTTACCTTTTTAAGGCCGACAAACTTCATGAACATTTTTTTTAGCCTTTTCGCAAACCACTTGCCAAGGCCGCGAGGTTGCTTTTCAGAAGAAAAATTTCCTTCGAGTTCTACCTCTTCAATCTCTTCGACAATCTTGTCATATTCAGCAGCTTTCGCAAGATCTTCTTCGCTCCAGAGACATCTACACTCTTCTTCGTCGTTGTCTTCGTCATCGTCGTCGTCTAAATAGTCTTCTGGGCCAAATTCCCAGAAGCTATCGTCCAAATCTTCCACTTCTGTAGCATTAATAGTATACGCAGAAAAAATACACAGAAACGCGCATAGAAAGCGCAAAAAATTAGTCAACATAGTACTCCTTGTTTTTGTAAATTATTGCTCGAAAATGTCGCAGCAATGGTGATATATAGAAGTGTAATAATGCAGAACCATAAACATCGAGAAAATAAGCCAGCAAAAACCCGCTATTAGGTTTCTGATTTGTATTTGTTGGGGTTTTTCAAGACTAAAAAAAACAGCCAGATGTTTTGACAAAGCGTGTGAAAAAATTGTTATTACAAAAAGGAAACTTATAAAAGCAAGGTTAAATGGCTGAACAACATACTTTAAAATACTGCACACAAAATCACCGTCCATTATCAATATCCTTTCTGTATTTCTATTTTCGGCTCTAGCGGGCCGTTTGGCCCCGGTTCCGGCTTCGGCGGATATCCGATCGGCAAGTCCATTTCAGCGTATGCGCTGACGAAAAACACGCAAGCGATCAGTATCAATATTTTTTTTGTCATACATTTTCCGTTTTAAATTAAAACAAAATTTTACCAACTATTTCAGTCTTTTTTTTGGGTACATCCAGTTTTTTGCACGAGGATTCCATACGCGACTATTTTTGTGAAGCTTCTTTCTGCTCATCCGTTTGTTTTTTCATCTAAATGGTTTAAATAAGCACAAAATAAGCAAAACACCGCATTCATAATCATGGTTGGCATAAACCAAAAATTCCCCTGTTTATAAAAAATATAAGAAGATGCAAACATTTGAAATGATGCAAATAAAGATATGTATTTTAACTTAGTCATCACTGTCTACATTTTTCCATTCCCATTTTCTTGGGGTTTCGTAAACATCCTTTACCCCTTCTCCAATTATTTTTTCATCAAGTACTATGTGCGCCCATACACAGTCATCGTCTTCAAATTTATTTATCGTGTAGTTTTTGGCTTCTTCGATTGTATCAAAATAGCCCTCAAAATCTTTTTGTCCACCCCGCGGATAAAAGATATCTCCACAAAAAAGTTTATACTTCATCTTGGTTCCTTGTCTCTTTTTTGCGAAAATGGTCTCTTATTTCTTGTGGCATTGGATGAGTAAGCAGAGGGTTAACTGTCTTTATCCAATGGACGCATGAAAACCCAGCACTTTAGGGCTGGGATGAAATGCGCCCCTTTGCTACAATGTTTGCATCTTTCCCTAGAGGAAGTGTTGCTATCTGAAAGTGTATCTGGTTTCACGTTAAATTCCTTCGTGTAGTAAAACACTATAGGTTGACCAATGGTTTTCGAGTAAGACGCTGTGCGTTTAGGCTAACACGCCTCACAGATATCAATCCCGCGGTTTAAAAAATAAAACTCGAACAAATATCGCTCTGGGCCGGCATAGCGTGGGTTGAAAAAGCCCTAGAAGCCCTCTGCTTTAGCTGAGGGAGCCGTCACGACATTTCTTACAAATCCCCATGGTCGTCATCCTCGTCATTATTATTTTTGTATATATCATAAACCGAAGAAAAAGTATCTAACAAGACCTCTTTATCCCAGGGCCAATCTGAGGCGACAAGATCGATCATAGCAAATAATCCCACTTCATTTTCTTGGCTATTCAATACTGGAATAAGGCGATGAATCATATGCTGGATTTTTTTATTTAACTCGTCGTTTTTTTCCTCATCACAAATCTTGCACATCAAGAACTCCTTTCTCTTCAATCTCTTTGTCATAAAACCATTGTTCAGCCTCAATCACAATTGGTTTTTTTCTAAACTTCATTGAATTCTCGATCACCTGGGCATTCTTGAATCTGTGAACGATGTTATCATATGCAATTGAATAATACAATATCAAAAAAAAGTTTGAATATGGCATTGACAATACAGTATAGATTGAATATAAGAAATTTTAAAAAAATAGGTGCAAAGTGTGCAAGACAAAAAAGGAAATGCGAGAAGATAGAGGCAAGGTAGTTCAGGGTTCGGGAAGAAGACGCGAGTATGACTTAAAGATCATTATCGAAGAGCTTTTAGCATGGTCGCTGAAAGAAAACTCTTTGAACATTGTCGGTTTTTGCGCGGAACATGGCTACATGGCGGAAACTCTTTGGAGGTTTGAGCATGAAAACGAAGAGTTTGAAGAAGCCTATAAGCTGACAAAGATGCGTCTTGCCGAAAGAAGAAGTAAGCTCCTGGATGAAAACAAGTTGAATTATGGGGCATGGGCGCGCTATCAGAAACACTACGATCCTTTCCTTGATAAGCATGAAGAAGCCGACAAAGACAAAGAGGCGAAACGTCGAAAAGATATTGCAGTTCAAGAGGGGGTAAATCTTGCGACAATCGTTAAAATGGCGAATGAAGGCAAAATTTCCCAACCCGAATAATGGGGATTACAAGCCAGAAATGGCGACTCAATAATCTCTATAGAATCATCGATAGAAACTCGAATTCGATTCCTTTTCGGCTTAATGCCGTTCAAGAAAATGTCCTTGATAATATTCATAATAGAAATTTGATTTTGAAGGCTCGGCAACTCGGAATGTCTACCTTTGCAATTCTCTATCTCATGGATAGTATTTTGTTTAATTTTAATCTTTCTGGGGGTATAGTTTCGTATTCATTAGAACACGCTCAACACATCTTCAAGCGGATTATTGGTCATGCTCTTGACACACTACCTGAAGAGTTTAAAGACCACGTTGGCATTATACAAAGGTCGGCGCGCGAAATCAATTTTAATAATGGTTCTTCACTCCGTGTTGATACTACCCTTCGTGGTGGTAGCTACCCTCTTGTTCTCATCTCTGAATTTGGAAAAACTTGTGCTAGGAATCCTCAAAAGGCTGAAGAGGTAATTACAGGAACCCTTCAAGCCGTTCCTCTCGATGGAACGGTTATCATCGAAAGCACAGGCGAAGGGAATGACGGCTTTTTCGCTCAAATGGTCATGGATGCGCATAGGCGCGGAAATGATAATATTCTTCCCCTCGAATATCACCTATTTTTCTATCCCTGGATGGACGAACCTTCATATGTTCTTTACGATACCGACATTCGTTATGATGTTTCTCTCACGGACTATTTCAACAAAATTGAAAAAGAAACCGGAAGAATCATATCACAGCCTCAAAGAAATTGGTATGCCGTTCAAACAAAACTCCTTGGAGATAAAATCAAACAAGAGTTTCCAAGCACTGTTTCAGAGGCATTTTTAGCTTCTAGCGACGCCTTCTATTTTGCCGATGCTATATCCAAGGCTTACGATTCAGGAAGATGTCTATATACCGATCTTTATGATGCCCTCTTACCCGTCTATGTCGCTATGGATATCGGGGTCAATGATCTAACAGTAATCGCTTTTTTCCAAGTCTGTCATGGCGAAGTTAGAATCATCGATTATTACGAAGATAAAAATAAGGGAGTAGATTTCTATGCGCAATTTCTTCTACAAGATAAAAAATATATTTACAACACGATATTCCTTCCACATGATTCTAGCAAACGTGATGCAATTGATGTATCTAATTCCTATGAGCGTGATTTCCGCCGTCTTTTTGCTCATACCAGCACGCGTTTTCATGTGCTTAAAAGAATGGATAAACAGCTTTCTATTTCTCACTCTAAAATAATGTTTAATAGATGCGTCTTTAACATCAACAAAGTAAAACCTTTTCTTGATAAAGTGGCAAAATATCGAAAAACCTGGCATGAACCGACAGGTCGATATCTTGAAGAGCCATATCATAATGACGCTTCCAATTATGCCGACTGCTTTAGATATGTAACGCAAGCCGTCGGTCATTTAGAAACTGCTTCTGGTTTAACTGGAAGACTCGAAAAACATAAACTTCTTACAGAAAATAGATATAGGAGAGTTATTTAGTGTGGATTTACTTAAAGGATTATCTTTGTTTTCCGGTATCGGGGGAATTGACCTTGCCCTTAAAAAATGGGTGCGACCGATTGCATATTGTGAAATCGAGCCATATTGCCAAAGTGTCCTTTTGCAAAGAATGCAAGAAGGAAATTTGTCCAAAGCACCAATTTGGCCAGACATACGAACATTTCCAAGTAATGAAATTATTGGAAAATGCGACATTATCTATGGAGGATTTCCATGTCAGGATATCAGCGTCGCAGGTGTTGGAAAGGGCTTGGATGGAAAGCGAAGTGGATTATTTTTCGAGATGTTGCGCCTGGCCGAACAAATCAAGCCCAAATTCATATTCTTGGAAAACGTACCCGCCATCACTACTAGAGGGGGTTTACGAGTCGTTAAAGAAATTGCCAAAATGGGGTATGATACACGATGGGGTATTATATCCGCTAAAACCATTGGAGCTAAACACAAAAGAGATCGCTGGTTCATGTTATCCTACTCCAAAAGCGAGCGATTACAAAAGATCAGACAGTCCGGCGGATCGAAAAAGATCGAGTCCGTGTTTAAGATCGATTTTGAATATGAGAAATTTTACAAAGAGCCTTCACATAAACTTGAGTTGGCTGGAATGGCTTATGATGTATCCCATAGGATGGAGCGGATTAAGTCGCTTGGAAATGCTGTAGTTCCCGATCAAGTATTATTTGCTTTCGAACTATTAATGGGTATACAACGTAAATAAATTAAAAATTATTTAAATGAGTTGGATTTTTGTCGCGCTTGTTGTTGTCGCCGATTGGTTGGTGATAAATAAAAATCGCAATGGTTTTTATATCTGGCTAATCGTAGATGGTTTTTTTGCAGTCACCAATTTCTTTTCATCAAACTACGCCGAATCCACAACCTTCTTTCTCTATGCCATCATGGGAATCTATGGCTTAATCCATTGGGAAAAGTAATTTTTTCATAAAACATAAAATTTTAGTTTGATTTATGTCATAAATATTTTAGTGTACAAATTATATGACAACAGACTTAGAAATCCGCGGCGAGTTCTTGGAGAATTACCGCTATGCACATGACTTTTGGGCGCCATTTGTTAAAGACGCTCAAGTCTATACTTTGGCGGCTTCCGGTTACACATGGAGCGATGAAGAACGCAAGATTTTGATTAAAGAAGGCCGAGAGCCTCTTGAATTGAATATCATGCGAAGACCGCTTCAGTTTTTTTCCGGCTATCTTCGCGACAATATCAATGAAATTATCTATGAACCTATCGAAGGTTCTGACCCTAAAACTTCCGATCAATTTACAAAACTTTCTTATTACATTTGGGATAAGGGGTTAGGTTTTCCGGTATTTTTAGATGCTTGCGATGAAGCTTTTAAGTCGGGAATTGCTCTTTGTGGAATTCAAATGGATTATACAAAGGATTTCGTCAATGGAGACATTTCCTTTTATAAGCGTTGTTATAATCAATTTTATTTAGACCCAACTTTTACAGAAATTTCGCTTAAAGATTGCTCTTTTGCGATTACACGAGACTTAATTGACAAGCAATATGCAAAACAACTTCTGCCCTACATCGATCCTTGTGAAATTGACCAACTTTCGATGGGTTATCGCGATGATAAATTCCTTCAATATCATCCTGAGTTCACTACATTCTCACGAAATCGAAATCTTATTGCATACGATCAATACTATAAGCGCGTAACGCGAAAGAGAAAATTTCTCGTAGACATGGATTCTAATTTCTATCGCGATATTACCGATCTTCCCGAAGAGCAACTTCGCAGATTAAAAATTGGAATGAAAAGATTGCGAGATTTGAGGAGAGATGCCGATGAATTGGGAATTGATGAAAGAGATATTCCGTCCGTTGAAATTCGCGATGTTGATCGTAGTTTCATCGAGCTTAACGTCCTACTTAACGGTCATCGCATGTACGTCGGAGACGACAAAACAGGCATTAACCAAACTTATCCATTTGTTCCGCTGATTTGCTACATGGAGCCTTCCATTTGGATGCCTTCTCAGCGTATCCAAGGGTTAGCAGCTTGCAACTGGTCAGCCCAGCGTCAGTTCAATAAACGCCATATGAAAATCGTCGATATGATGGATTCGGATATTTCGACTGGATTCAAATACATGATAGGGGCTGTTGCCGACCCCTCCGACCTTCAGCAATCAGGACAAAACAAAATCATCGGTATCGACCCAGAAAATGCCCCCGCTGGCATGGATTCTGTTCAGGAATTAAGAGGTGGCGGAGCCAATCCAGCACTCATTCAATATCAGCAAGTTTTGGATCAGTTGACGCTTACACTTTCAAACGTCACCGAATCAACTTTGGGTATCGATGAAAAAGGAAATACGCAAGTTTCGGGCCGTTTGGCTCAAGTTAGAATCGCCCAAGGCCTTCGTGGAAATAGAAAGATGTTCGACAACGTCGAAACCGCTCAACAGCTCCTTGGCGGTCTTATTCTGACAGCTATTCAAGAAAACTATTCGCCAGGAAAAGTTCAGCGAATCATCAATGAAGAGCCTACAAATCAGTTTTATGAAAAAGAATTTGAACAATATCACGCTACAATCCGAGAAGGCGTGAGATCCAAATCTCAGAAGGATGCCTACTATTATGAATTGGTTACTCTTAAACGTGACGGTATCGTTGATGTACCTCAGTCAGAAATTATCAAATCTATTTCGATGTCAGGATTGACGGATCTTGAAAAAGCGATGCAGCAACAAGATCAGATGATGTCTCAAAGAGCATCCCAAGCTCTGGAAGTTGACAAGCTCAAAATGGAAGTTCTCAATGCCACAAAAGAAGAAAAGCTTGGTCTTGCACAAGAGAGAAAATCACGTGTCGCAAGCAATCTCTCACTCAAGGATGAAAGAGAGTCCGAAGCCCAACAAAACATCGCACAAGCAGCTCTTGATCGAGCTAGGGCAATTACAGAAATTGCGCAACTTAACGAAGATCGCATTATAAAAGTTCTTCAATTCGTTAATCACCTAGAAAAAGAAGAAGCAGCCGGAAGAGAAGTTCAGAAAGCGCAAGTTGGCGCACAATCTCAACAGATCTATGAAAATGTAGACAACTCCTATCAACGCTCTGAACTCATGGATCAGATGAATGAGAATCAAGATCAAAATAATATTATGCAGCATGTAAACCAAGGGGGATAACATGGCAAAACGAGAGGGAAAAGGAAGCGGCGGAACGCCCTTCATGAACAACGGTAAGGGAATGTGTTCCTATAAGGAAAATCCTATGCCGAAAGCGGCTGAGACTTCACGTCGTTGCGGCCCTGGTATGAACGCGGATCAGCGAAAAGCGGATAAGCTTCTCCAGAAAGCCCATAAAGACTGGGATTCTCTTCGCGGGAAAAGTGGGATGTAATCATGCAGTCGAATTTGCTCCAAGATCCGGGTTCAGGGCTTTTGCTTCCTCGTCAATTCGTTGATGAAAAGCTTTCCCTGAAAAAAGTGATAGATGATGTCGTTGACAGTGCCGTTTTAGCTAATCAGCACTTCAAAGAAACCTATTATCTGACGATCCACGCAAAATTCGATAAGCATGATCCTACAAAGTTCGTCGTGAGCCGACCAGTAATTACGAATCGCTTACCTCCTTTTACATCTAATCAGATGGTTTTTTGGGTAAGTAACAAGAAAGGGATTTGTGAATTGCTTTGGATGGTGACTCGGGGAGCTAATAAGAAGCTCAAAGTTGAGTTTAATACAAAAGGTGTGGCCTACCTTCAAGCAAAAGGCGCAATGCCGTCGTGAAAGGCTGTTTCACGCTACAAATACGGAGATAAATATTTATGGATACTGAGGAAGCCGTAGAGCCTCAATTGGATCTTGACCAAGTTATCGAGGACGCTCAAGAGCAGGTCGTCGAAGATCAAGAAACCGCTGTCGAACAGCAAGAAGAGAAGCCAAAGAAAACAATGGTTCCCCTTTCGGCTTTACAGCGAGAAAGAGAGAAGAAGAAAGAATTGGAACTTGAACTCGCCTACGAGAGACGAAGAATTGCCGAAATGCAATCTAAGCCTCCCGAAGATGATTCATCACGTTATGAGTCTGCGACTCGTCAAGACTTGATGAACAAAAGCGCGGAAGTTCAAGCCCAAACTATTCGAGCCGTAGAGGAAAGAATGTGGATTCGCCAGAATCCCGAAAAATACGCTCGGGTAACAGAGGAATTATCAACTTTTTTAAAACAAAGACCTAATCTCGCTCGTGCGATTGACGAAGCACCGAATAGGTATGAAGAGGCTTATACATTGATGGATGCGTTATCACCAAAGCAACAGATGCAGTTAAAAAGGGATTCTACAGCCCAGCCTAAAAAACAAGCACCTGGTTCGCCAGGGGGTGTGCCCAAAGCTGCTGCTTTGAATGATGCTGTTGATTTGATGAGTATGTCTGATACTGAATTCGAAGCTTGGAGGAAGTCGAAACAGAAGCGTAGATAGGCATAAGGAAAAATTATGTCAGTAACTACAACATCCGGCTATGGCTCGATGTCTGATAGATGGGCGCATAGAGCGTTGCTACAGAGATCGAAGCCACGCTGCGTTCACAATCTTTTCGGAAGAGCATTTACGCTTCCGCAAAAGAATACAGACACAATGGCCTTCAGAAGACAGGAAAACTTGAATTCTGATCCCGTTGTTCTTTCTCAGGACGCAGATCCAGCACCAGAACAAGTGCAAAAATTCGATATCAACGTCACCATTCAAGAATTCGGTAAAGTCGTTCTACTTGGTAGAAAAGTTTTGCTGGTTGTTGAAGATGATACGGCCTCAGAAACCGCGGACAACCTTTCTCAGTGCATGCACACTATGCTCGACAAGGTTACGCGCGATGTTTGGGACGCTTCAGTTCCTCAGATCTCGTGCCTAAACGGGGCAAATGGAAATGCCATAACGGAATTGACTCAGACAGACGTTAACCGAGCTATTCAATATCTCGATGATAACGATACTGAGAAGATGACCCCAACCATTGAAGGCACTTCGCGCTTCGGAACTGGCCCCGTGGAACCTGGTTTTTGGGTTACTGCGCACGTAAATTTGAAGCCAGATATCAGAAATTTGGATTCATTCGTGCCTACATCCCAATACGGTTCACAAGAACCAGTGTTGCAATCCGAATTTGGCGCAACCGATGAGGCGCGCTGGGTAACATCTACACTTGTTAAGTATTCCGCGACAAATCCGGTTGTTTATAACAACACTTTTGTCGGTGCGAACGCTTATGGATATGTCGGTCTGGATGATGTATCTACTGAGATGATTTTAAAACCACTTGGTTTTAACGATTATCTTAACCGCTTTCAGTCTATGGGCTTCACTGCATGGTTCAACGCGGCCATTTTGGATGACTCCCACATCGTAACTTTATTAGCAACTAAAGGATAAGGGAGGTCAATATGGCAGATCTATTTTTAGGTCAAACTTGCACCGAAGCTTATCAGTTTATTTCGGCTGGTAATGCTCATACATTTCAATTTAGCTGGCAGCCAGACAAGGTTGTTTTTAACAACTTGACTCAGTGGACGGCTACAGCAGCAAAAATTCCTAGATCCGTATGGTTCAGGGATCAAACAACTGCTGCATATGCTTTTCAAGAAAAAGTTATTGAAGATTCCGGCTCCGCCAACATCTTCAACTTCTTGCAAGCAACTACTAACGGTTTTACCGTTGCAGATACAGCCGGAGGCCCAAATAGTTGTCATGCGACAATTAGCGGAATCTCGCAAGGCGACCCCTGCGTCATCACTCACAGCACCTTCACTTTCCAAACAAATCAGATCGTTCGTCTGACAAACCTTGGAAATTGCGGAGCTGTAGATCATGGTATGGATCAGTTGAATAACAATCGTTATAAGATTGTCGTTCTCTCTCCAACAACATTCAGCTTAAAAGATGTAATCACCGGAGAGCCTATCGACTCTTCCGCATTCACTGCTTATATCAGTGGAGGTTATATCACGCTTGAAACAAACGTCATTAGCTTGAACAACCCTCAAGTTTATCCTTATTCAAACCTAACACCATACGATCCAAACCCATATGTGTACAATCCAGCCACATATCAGTTGACTGCCGGAACTTCCGTCATGGGATCAAATGGTGATGTCTTCTTGATTGAAGTCTATAAGTTTGGGCAAGTGTTTAATCTTGGACAATTAAGCTAGAGGATGTAAAGCGGCTTTACATTATGGGACAAATACCACGTCGATCAAACATCTTAGGGATAACAAATGCGCTCCCTTGCGTTGTCTCGATCGACGTTAATCCTGGGTATGTGACGGATAATTTCGTTCGTCTCACGGATTTAAACGGCGCAATGCCGATCCCGCGAGGTGAAGACCCTTTGAATAACTATAGGTGGAAAATTGTTCTTTTGACGGCCACATCCTTTTACCTGAAACATCCGGTAACTGGAGTTCCTGTTGATTCAACAAATTTTCCGCCTTATGTGACAGGTGGCTATTGCAACCTAGTTGAAGACAACTTTTTTTATTATAACGATGAGGATAACAATGGTTAAAAAATCCCCACATGATGAGGATATCATGGACAAAAGCATTAAAGCAGCAGAAGCCGAAACGCTTCCTATCGAAGATATGCCTCTTAATTCACTAAGAGATTACCGTCTCTATAATGAGGCTGCGAGAAAAGCCAACAAAAAACTCGGCGTATGCCGTTATAAAATCCAACAATGCCCGATTGAATTGCACCCAAAACAGCGAATCAAATTCGGAAATAACGATAAATCTCTTCATCCGGTTCCTGTTTATCTAAGTAATGAGTTGATTCATTTCAACGAAAAGCTTACACCAGGGAAAGTGTATGATCTTCCAGAGTGCATCGTTCATTATCTCTCTGAAAAAGGTTATCCAGTCTGGGATTGGGTGAATCTTGCCGATGGTTCTAAAGAAACTCGCATGGTTGGAAAACGTCCACGTTTTAGCTTAACAACTGTTTATGCAGGTGGAGAATACTAATGGCGGTAGGAGAAAGACTTGTCAGCGATGCTTTAAGCTTGATGCGAGTGATTTTAGGCCGGAGAAACGAAAATGATCCCGACGCAAGCGATCAGATATTTTTTCGTTACCTAAATGATTTCGTCAGCTTATCGATGCCGAATGACACAAAACTTTTTGAGAGTTTTGGAACATTGACTTTCTCTATCGACGAAACAAATCCGACGGGCGTTTATACATTCAACGATGTGGGAGCCGATCAAGACTTCATCAATACATCTTTAGAATGCTTTATTTCTCTGCGTGATCCGATAGGTCATTCCGTGTCATGGAACTGGCTTCCGGTTTATCAAGATCCGGGGGAATTTTATGCGATTTGGGGGATCAATAACGAAGACATTCTCATCAAGGGCTACCCAACGGGTATGCTCTATTATGGGACGGAATTCGTTTTTCGTACTCTCCCCAATACCGCATATCTTATCAAAATGTATGGGTATAAAAAGAATGCTGACTATCCTTCTTTTGATACTCCGCTTCAATTTGACTATTGGCTTCGTTATGTGGCTTATGGCGCATCCGTCAATTATGCCAGAGATTACCGCTATCAGCCGGAAGCCCGAAATCTTATTGAGACGACATTTAAAAGCGAAAGAAAACTTCAGTTAACCCATGCGCACAATCAAGTTAAAAATTCGCGCGCAACACCAAGGTTTTAAGGTGAAATTATGCCACTTGTAAAAGGAAAGAGCCAAAAGGCAATAAGACAAAACATTGAAACTGAAATGAAGGTTGGGGGCCGTCCGCAGAAACAAGCGGTCGCTATCGCTCTCAATGAGGCGAGAAAATCAGGTTATAAACCTAAGAAGAAAAAAGGTAAGAAATAATGGTCAAAAAGATGATGCCAAAAGGCAAGGTCGTCAAAGGTTGCGATTATGTCGAAGATGATGAAGAACTCATCAAAAAGCAGAGAAAAGATGCTCGAAAGAATATGAAAACCGCAGGTCTTGCGAAGAACCTAAAGAAGTCGGAGAAAGACGAAGGGTATTCTAAAAAACCTCGCGTTAAACCACAGAAGAAAAATGTAAAATTCACACAAGGTCAAAGGCAGGCATATTAATGAAAGCTAAAGAAAAAAAGACAATTCTTTCTCACCTAAAAAAAGATGATAAAGAATTTCGCGGTCAAATTAAAGATGATATGGAGCTAAAGGCAAAACTTCTTGGAAAAAAGAAAAAGAAAAAATCCAAAGAAGCTATGCACGAGAAAAAAGAAGGAAAACGTTATGAGCGTATGGAAGACAAAAAAGAGAAGAAAAAGGAAAGAAAATAATGAACGCAATTGAGCTATCGATTTGTATAAAATCCGAAGGAAAAAAGCTCGTTAAGAGTTTTGATGTTTTTGAAGATATTCGTTTCGACGTAAACGACCCAACCATTCAGGCTCATTTAAAAGAAACTCAAGAGGAATTCGGAGATAAAGATAAGAAAAAATCTACGATCATCACCGCGAAATTAGAGGCATAAAATGGTTCAGCCTGATGTTGAATGGGATGAGCGATTATTTGACTCAATAAAAACCGCTTTAAGGAGCATTAAAGATGGCAAAAGAAATGTGGATAGCAGAGGCGATCTAATATATAATGTATCTAAAAAGGTGCATTATGAAAAAAAAGAAACTAGGAAAGGTCAAAAAAAAGTGTAAAATTTGTGATAAAGAATTTAATTCACGACATGATAGACCGGGAATATATTGTTCAAGATCTTGTAAAGGAAAAGATGAACCAAAAATTTCTTATAAAAACGAAATTTCTTGTAAAGTCTGTTCTAATAGTTTTTTTGCGAAGAGATATAGAAAAAACGCTAAATTTTGCTCTATTAAATGTATGTCTATTTCTAGAGGACTTTCCATGCGGAGAGAAAATCATCCCAAATGGAATGGTGGAAAAACCAAAAGGCCCTTTTTTAGTAGAAAGAAAATCGAAGAACGAAAAAAACAAATTGGTAAATGTGAAATTTGCTCAAATAAAGAAAATCTTGAAGGACACCATATATATGGATTTAAAAATGACGTACATTCAATTGAAATCCTTTGCGCAGAATGTCACGCAAAAAAACATCCAAATTTATCAAACTTTATAAGGAAAAAATATGGTTAATAATTGGATAAATTCTGCCATAAAAAAGCCAGGCAGTCTAAGAAAAAGCTTAGGAGTAAAAAAGGGCGAAAAAATCCCCGAGAAGAAGCTTAAAAAAGCTGAGAAATCTAAGAATCCAAAGACGAGAAAGCGCGCTGTTTTAGCAGAAACTTTAAGAAAATTTCATAAGAAGTAGGTAATTTTATGCCCTGGAATTCAACATGGCCAATAGGCGGTATTTCGGTTAAAGCCAATAGAATGGCAGGTAATCAAAATACAACCTACATTGAAACCACGATGGGAAATGACATTGTGGGGACGAATACAAACACCATGCGCGATCACTTCTGGAATGTTGGATCAAATGAAGATGGCCGTCATCGAATGATTCAATCACCTGCTTTTACTGTCGGTGGAAATCCAGCAGATCCAGTTTTAGGCGTAGGCATGGATGCCGTTTTATACGCCAAAACAACAAATGGAACGGTGCAGTGGTTTTCACAAAATGCTTCATTAATTGAGCAAGTAACACCCACTCTCTTAACCGGAACCGTGGTCGTTTCGTCCTCATCCAGCTACAACGCTATCGTCGCAGTTCCAGCCAATGTTTATGGAGAAATCTATATGTGGCGAGATACCGCAGGTAATCACACAGCCCAGCAAGGATTTTTCAGAAGCACTGGAGCTGTTGTGGAGGCTTGGTCATTCTACTTGGGAATTCAAGGAGAAAGTGCCGGAGAAAACTTAAAGTTCGGTAATGGCTCGGAAGCTTCAGGACTCACCATTCAAGTACGAGCTGATGAAGCCTCTTCAGGCAATACTTGGAATTATCGAATCAAATATTGGGCGATTTAATGGAAGTTTACGAAATCACAGGCTTTCAAACGGGCGTATCCGATGCAGGCGTTAAATATCTTCAACCCGTCGATTCATTTCAAAATATTTTTAATGGTTTCATCTATCGTCAAGTTTTGCAATCGCGTCAAGGTTTCGGATACTTTTGTCCTAGAGTAAGTTCGAATCGTATTTATGGAATTTTCGAACATACTTTAACCCAAACAAACGATACTGATTTATTAGTTTTCGACTCAAATAATTTATATAAATTTAACACTGGAACAGGTAGCTTTGATCTCGTCCCGTTCGGGGGTTCGATGGCTGCTTATACGGGGTTCAATTTAACTCAGCCGGACTCTTATATTTCAGGGACAACTTATCCAGATGCAAACAACAATCCTAGATTTGTTTTTTGTGGCGAGGGAATCGCTCCAAATGTTGCTGGCTCCTCGATATTTTTTTACGATGGTACTAATGTTCTCGATTATACCGACGTTGGTGATAACCCTAATTATGTTGCTCCAGCAGCAGGATCGTTGACAAGTGCAACTTATGTTCTATGGTTCAATGAAAGAATAAATTTCATCGTTCCTATCATAAATTCTATCGATTATCAGCAAGGTGTTTTATATTCTGGCATACGTACGATCTCAGGAAATGGTGATAATTTTAATGTCGCAGGCTCGGGATTATTTCAAGCCGACACTTTCTTTTATATCACTGGGGCGACAATCTTAGGACAAATTATTTCTCTAAACTTCAATCGCATGGCATATACGTTAGAAAAAACACGTGATGCCTTTAATCCTTATTTTGGCCGAGGCGTGCCGGGTGTTTATGGAACCGATGCAAAATTTTCTGCTCAATCGTGGGCTGATACCGTCCGATCTCTTGGAAAAACTGGTATTCTTGGTCAAGATGGACGGAAGAATTTGCGTGTTGATAATAAAATCCCCTATTTCACTCAGCGACAGATAAACCAAATCAATTTCAATTGGACATATGGCGGATTTGATCGCCTAAACAATCAATTTCTCTGGTCGTATCTATCGGCAGATTCCGACGTTGTTTCCCCTGTGACTCAAGACAGCGTTCTCGTAGGAAACTACGAAGAGAATTCTTGGTCTGTTTTCGACATGAGATTTTCGGTGCTTGGTCAAACGGACGTTGGATTGAATTTGACTTGGGATGATATCGATGAAACAACAGGAAATGAATCCTGGGCCGAATGGGACACAACGAATGAAATCTGGGATAGAATCGGTCTTGGCCAGGCCGAACAAAAGACGCTTGCCGGAGATAATCTAGGATTCATCTACGAATTGAATGCAGACTATTGCGATTATTTTTCCAATATTTCAGCTATAACTAGAGGTTCGACTACAACATTGACGGTATCTGCTTGTGGCATTTTAGTAGGCGATCAAATCCTTGTTCAGAACGTTGACGGATTATTGAACGATCAAGGAGATTCTGGCATCAATAACTATGTTCCTGGATCAAATAGTTTATCATTCAAGGCTTATAACGTTTTATCTTCCACTGGAACATCCGTTGAAATCGATCTCGATTCATCTCTTTTGACAGCTTATGTTTCTGGCGGTTCAATCTGCAAATTCATTAGTTTCTATGCCGAAACCATTCCATTTAATCCCTACCGATCACAGGGAAGACGATGTTATGTTTCCCATCTAGAATTTCTCATTGAATGCAATGGCGGCGGAATCATGGCCGATGTTTATGCCGATGACGATCAAACACCATTTATCAAAAATGTGATCTGTCAGCCAAATTTAGATACGATTGTCGCTGGAAAGTCTCAGTGGGTGAATATGACGGTAGATCAAGAAGCAAATTTCCTAACTTTCGTTATGAAACAAAACAGCCCTGAAGCACAGCTCAGGCTTACTTCTATGCGAATTCATTGCGAACCAGGAGGATTTACAAGTGGTTGATTGTGGAAAGATTGTTTATAAACTCTCGGCAGCCGACCGAGCGGCTTTGATAGCCTCGAGTTTATAAAAAAAATGCAAAAAAGTAAACGAAAAATTATTTATAAACTCTCGGCCGCGAGGACGACTCGCGTGATAGCCTCGAGTTTATAAAAAATGAAAATTTAGGACAAGATCATTATGGCTAGGATTCCAGAGGCGTTTAACTTTGGCGACAGAGAAAAAATGTCTATAGAAGATATTTTAATTCTGTTAGAAAGAATGTATGTAGATCTTGCAGTAGCAATTAATCAAAAACCCGATCTGTACCAAAGAACTGTTGACGGGCAAACAACAGACACTTTTTTAGCTCAAGGATCTATAAATATTAATTTGAATACAAATAAGGTAGAGATGTTGACGAATCATACAAACCCAACGACGGTTGTATGGACGAAACTATCACCATGAGGTAATTATGACATTCGGTGCAGAAATTTGGGGGCCACCTTTGATTGCGGCAGGTGCAAGTTGGCTTTCGGGAAAGGGAAGCGCAAAAAAAGAAACCAAGATGGAGCGCACAAAGCGAAAGTTGGTTGACAAGCTTCTCGCTTCACTAACTGGGGAAGGGGAGTATAGTGACCTTTTCAATCCTAGCGACGAAGCTTTTCAGAAATCTTTCGTAGAGCCTGCTCAATCTCTTTTCAGGAATCAGATCGCCCCGCAGATTCAACAGCAATATATCGCTTCCGGACAACAGCGTGGAACGGGTCTTGAAGATACTTTAACTCGCGCGGGTGTCGACTTAGATTCGATGTTAAATCAATATCTTTATCAACACAATCAAGATGCTTTGAATCGAAAAGCCAATGCTATCAACGGAATTTTGAGCCAAGGATCTGGCGCACAAAATACACCATCAGGAACACAAGACATCTTTTCCGGCTTAGCTGGCTATCTCACAAGCGACAACTTTACAAACATGTTCAAATCCAAGACAAGCTCCGCTCCTTCTAATGCACCCAACACTTACAGCGCAAGAAAAGGGTATGAGCCTGATTGGATGGACTATAAACTTGGCGATAGCAGATGGGGGCAAGTATGAGCAATCCTTCACCTTTTGATATTGGGAGACAAATTGGGAATAATTTTCAGAAGTTAAAAGAAGATAATGCCATTGAGTCGATATTATCAGAAGCTATGAGGAGCAATGATCCTGTATTTTTGCAGAATAGTATCGGAAAAATTCTCTCTCAAGTTTCTCCTGAACGTCAAGGACAGGCGATACAATTCTTGCAAAATACAGCGAATAATATTCGTCAAAAAGAAGCTGCGGCAAAATATGGAATTGATACTAATTTACCTCCAGCTTTGCAAACGGCGATGTATAAAGAGGGACAAAAGAATCAGCGCATTCAAAATGCGGATAAAATCTTCAATCAATCTAATAATCAGCCTGCAAGAGCGCATGTCAACGGGATGATTAATCCAGATGAGTTTCCCCCTGCATCTGAACAGCCACAGCTTAATAATAAAGTTCACAAAGATCGATTGCTTACTTTAACTGGTCATCCCGATAGAGAGGTTGCGGAAAGGGCAAAAGCCGAGCTTAAAGAGCTTCAAAAAGCCGAACAAGAAAATAGAGCCGACCTTAGAGAGCTTAGAAAAGAAACGCTTCCCTTGAAGAAAGCGATCATTGAAAAGGCTGATCTTTCAAGAGAGAGTATTCGAAACAAAAATCATCTCCTTGAAATCATTGATCGAGGAAATATTAATGATCCGACATTTGCTATCTTCGCTGAGTCCCTGCCAATGAATTTAGGCAAACGCCTTCTATCTCCTGATACCGTCGAATATAAGGGCGCGCTCGTCGACGAATTCGGAGATCTTAAGAATATTTTCAAGGGAGCAACTCGGGTTAAAGAGGTCGATATCTATGAAAATAAACTCCCTGATCTTTATCTTAATGATACACAGAAAAAAGCCATTCTCAAATCACGCGTCAATACAGCAAAAATGGATCTAATCAGAGAAGAAGCAGCCGCAGAAGTGGAGGAAAAATATCCCAATATCTCCGCGCTTCAGTTCAATAAAAAAGTTGAACAGATTGCTAAGCCAAAAATTGACGCTCTATTTGATGTAATCTGGGATGAGCAAAAATCCGTAATTGATCAAGCGGAAAAATATAAAAAAATTCCCTTGGATTATGACGATCCCGATGCACGACAAATTGCTGAGCAGATCATGAAAGAGGCTGGAGGAAATCGGCAGAAAGCACGAGAGATTGCTAAGAAAAAAGGCTATAACTTGGGTTAAACATGGCAGATATTTTTGATCGCTTTGATGGTAGAGACTCCGAAAAAGGAGATATTTTCGATAAATTCCAACCGGAGCAAGAATCATTTGGTAAGAATGCTTTGAGAACTGCGCTCCAAGTTCCGCAAGGAGTAGCCGAAGCAACAACACCAGGAATTCTTGGCGGTCTCTGGAATTTGTTCGCTCACGGAGAATCCGAGCTAGATCCTTATGAAGAAGCCAACCTTTATTTAGCAAGCAAAGCTGCCGGAAAAGAATTTAGTAAAGAAGAATACGAAAGAAATCGTCAAGAAGCATTGAACATTTTGCCTACAGTTTCAAATATCGCCCGAGGCATTGAAGAGAGTACAGGAATTCCACTTGAGCCAAAAACCAGATTCCAAAAATTCACACGTTTTGCTTCTCTCGCATCAAAAGGGATACCAGGGCCAAGCGAGGCAGCCCCAAAGGGATATGCTTTCAGGGGAACAAATATCGGTCTTCCTCGTCCTGTTTTGGGAACTGGCGTTGCAACAGGTAGTCAGCTCCTTCAAGAACTTGGTTTACCCGAACCTGCCGCGGATTTACTTTCTTTCGGTCTGATTAAGCCCACAACCGAATCATCAGCACGAATTTCTATAGAACCAAAGAAAAAGCCATCCGGTTTAACAGAGAGACAATTTGAAAAACTAGAAAATCCTCGTGAAGTCTCACAATCTAGTATTAATAAAATCACTCAGAAGACGGAAAAAGAATTCAGAGATCTTGCATCAAAAATCATTGAGGAAAGCCCAATCGCTGAGACGCATAAAGGGCTTGCAAATGATGCGATGTTCAAAAAGAATGTTACAGAAGGTTTCGGAAAGGTCGAAAAAATCGCCGAAACACTTCCGCAAAAATTCTCAACTCAGCGCGTAAAAACCGATCTTGACGCTCTGATAAAAAGCAAAAAATCACATAGCCTTACGCCGTCCGAGTTTGACAAGGAACACAACAAATTTCTTAAACAATTTATTAAAGAAACACCCGATAAAGATTTCACCTCTAAAGAGCTTGTTTCGCAGTATCGCAAGAATAATAAACAACTATCAGAAGCTTATGAGCCTGGACAATCCTTTGCCTACAATAGAGCTAAGCGTGAAGCCCTTCTCGACTACAATAGAACCATCGCCGACATCATCGAAAAAGAATATCCCAATTCTGAATTTTCCAATCTTTTCAAAGAAACAAACAAACGATGGGCGGATATCAGCAACTCGGAATCAATTACTAAATTTCTTGATGACATTTTCAATGAGAAAATCGACTTTAAAAAAGCGCGTCAGTTTTTTGATAAAGAGGGAATGACCGTTCCATTTAAGCGCGCATTGGGCGAACAAGGATTCTCTAAGTTTGAAACGCTTCTCAATGACTTGGTAAGCACAGAAAAAGGAATGAAACTTTTAAAAGCTGCCGAACAAAAAGGATTCACGGATCTCGCTAAATCAGCAAGTGCTTACATTCTTCACCCGTCCGCAGCTAAAGCAAAATTAGGGTATGACGCTCTTAAAGGGGGTTATAATACTATTTTTGAAATGGTCTTGGATAAGCCACAAATTGCCGTTACATGGGATCGTGGTATCAATGCCATGAAAGCCGGAAATTTCAAAGTTGCAGAGAAAGAATTTGCTAAAGTTGCGGAAGCTCAAAATGCTCTTCAAGCGAATAAATTAACAAAAGAAGAAGCGTTTAAGAAATTCAATGAGCGTTTATCCAAGAAAAGAGAAGTAGAAAATATTTCAAAATCTTCCGAAGCCACAAAAACGGATCTCAAAGAATCATTGAAAAATCTAAAAGAGCAAAGGGATGCTATTAAAGGAAATTCTCAGGAATCAATCAAGAAGC
>WBZV01000266.1_pt1 | contig 34607 bp, 33 predicted proteins | sample 5204221 | NCBI WGS metagenome assembly WBZV01 (sample SAMN12344360, study PRJNA552823) | activated sludge metagenome | biome: Activated sludge suspended growth; feature: Nitrification reactor; material: Wastewater; isolation source: activated sludge from nitrification reactor of wastewater...
GGCGCGCCGCTTGCGCCCCGGCTTCCCGCACAGCCTGGACGGCGCGCCGATGCTGATGCACGGCGACGATTCGGCGCTGGCGCCACGCCTGCTCCAGTGGTTCGACCGCATCGGCGTGCGTCCCGACGTGGTGGCCGAGTTCGACGACACGGCACTGATGAAGGCCTTCGGCGAGGCCGGGCTGGGCTTCTTCACGGTTGCCAACCGCGTGGCCGAGATGATCTCGCGCCAGCTGCGCGCGCCCATCATCGGCCGCACCGACGACGTGACGGTGCAGGTCTACGCGGTGACCTGCGAGCGGCGGCTGCGCCACCCGGGCGTCGTCGCGATCAGCGAGGCGACCGGTGACGACCGCCGCGCCTGAGCCTCGCCCCCCTCCTCCACGAGCGCTCCGATGAAACTGATCACCTGGAACACGCAATGGTGTCGCGGGCTCGACGGCGTGGTCGATCCGCAACGCATCGTCCGCACGGCCCGCGCGATGGGCGACTTCGACGTGCTGTGCCTGCAGGAGGTCGCCAGCGGCTTCGACGCCATGCCGGGCGCGCCCGGCCACCAGCCCGAGCAGATCGCGGCCTGCCTGCCCGGCTTCCGGGTCTTCTTCGGTGCGTCGGTGAACGACGTGGCGGCCGACGGCAGCGTGCAGCGCTTCGGCAACCTGGTGGCGACCCGCCTGCCGGTGGCGCATGTCCAGCACCATCCGCTGCCGTGGCCGGCGGACCCGGCGGTGGCCTCGATGCCGCGCATGTGCACCGTGGTCACGCTGATCGCGCCGGGCATCGGGCCCGTGCGGGTGATGACCACGCACCTCGAGTACCGCTCCGCCGTGCAGCGCCTGGCCCAGACGCACGCCGTGCGCAACCTGCAGGCGGAGGCCTGCGCGCTGGCGGCGGCGCCGCCGAAGGCGAGCGCGGACGACCCCTCCCCCACGCGCCCGCGCGTGCACACACCGCACGCGATCCTGTGCGGCGACTTCAATTCGCCCCCCGCGTCCGCAGAGCATGCGGTGATCGAGTCGGGCGGTCCGGCCTCGCTTCGCGACGCCTGGACACTGGTGCATGGCAAGACGCCTCACGCGCCGACCTTCGCGCTGGAGGACCGCACCTACGAGAGCGCACCCGTCGCGTTCGACTTCGTGTTCGTCAGCGCCGACCTGGCGCCGCGGGTCGCACAGGTGGAGGTGAACCAGGCCACCCGGAGTTCCGACCACCAGCCCGTGCTCGTGAGCTTCCGCTAGCTTGCGGCACACTCGATGTGATGCCCACCCCGCGATCCACCGACCCGACCCCGACCCTGTTCAGGAGCGCCGGCGCGTTCGAGGCGTGGCTGAAGAAGCACCACGCCGCCTCCGACGGCCTGTGGCTGCAGATCGCCAAGCGGGGTGCCGCCGAACCCAGCATCACCTACGCGGAAGCGGTGGAGATCGCGCTGTGCTGGGGCTGGATCGACGGACAGAAGAAGAGCCTCGACGACCAGCATTTCCTGCAGCGCTTCACGCCGCGGCGACCGCGCAGCGTGTGGTCGAAGATCAACGTCGACAAGGCCACGGCGCTCATCGAGGCGGGCCGGATGCAGGCGCCCGGTCTCGCGCAGGTCGAGGCCGCCCGGGCCGACGGGCGATGGGCGCGGGCCTACGACGGCGCGCGCACCTCCGAGATCCCGGAAGACTTCGCGGCGGCACTCGACGCCGCACCCAAGGCCAAGGCCTTCTTCGCGACGATCGACGCCGCCAACCGCTACGCCGTGCTGTGGCGCATCCAGACCGCGGTGAAGGCGGAGACGCGCGCCCGGCGCATCGCGCAGTTCGTGGCGATGCTCGCGCGCGGCGAGACCGTTCACCCCGCGCGCCCGCGTTCCGCAGGCTGATGCCCGCCGTACCGCACGCCTCGATCGCCCGCGCCGCGGCCTGGATGGCCGGCTGGCTGACGTTGATGGTCGTGATCGCCGTGGCGGGGCGCGAGGCCTCGCGCGAGCTGTCGGTGTTCCAGATCATGCTGCTGCGCTCCACCCTCGGCATGGCGATGCTGTGGCCGCTGGTGCGCGCGGCCGGCGGTCTGGCCGCGGTGCGCACCGAGCGGCTGCCCCAGCATGTGCTGCGCAACGCGGTCCACTACGCGGCGCAGTACGGCTGGTTCGTCGCGCTGACGCTGATCCCGCTCGCGCAGGTGGTGTCGATCGAGTTCACGATGCCGATCTGGTCGGCCGCGCTGGCGGTGGCCTTCCTCGGCGAGCGCATGAGCGGCCGCAAGTGGTTCGCCGTGCTGCTCGGGCTGGTGGGTGTGGCGGTCATCGTGCGCCCTCGCACCGGCGCGCTCGACGTCGGTCAGCTGATCGCGCTGGCCGCCGCGCTCGGCTTCGCGGTCTCGGTGGTGCTGGTGAAATCGCTCACCCGCACCGACGCGCCGGTGGCCATCAGCTTCTGGATGCTGGTGGTGCAGAGTGCGATCGGGCTCGTGCCGGCGCTGGCGGTCTGGCAGTGGCCCTCGGCGGCGGCCTGGGGCTGGGTGGTGCTGGTGGCCTTCTGCGGCACCTACTCGCACTACTGCTTCGCCCGGGCGATGCAGTACGCGGACGCCACGGTGGTGGTGCCGATGGACTTCCTGCGCGTGCCGCTGACCGCGCTGGTGGGCTGGCTGGCCTACGCCGAGCGGCTGGACCTGTTCACGGTGCTGGGCGTCGGGCTGATCCTGGCCGGCAACCTGCTCAACCTGCTTCGCTGGCCGCTGCGCGCTCGATCCTAGCCGGCACGTACTTGTGCCACGGCGTGCCGGCGAAGGCATCACGGTCGTCGATCGAGGTGAGCTCGTTGGGCGCCACGCTGGTGTCGGCCGCGGCCGGGAAGTCGGTGCCCTGGCCGTTGGGCAGCGAGACATGGCCGGGCTGCATGCGGTCGGAGAGTTCCACCGCCACGAGCGTCGATCCGCGGGCCGTCGTCACGCGGGCGTGGTCGCCGTCGGCGAGGCCGAGGCCTGCGGCATCCTGGGGATGGATGCGCAACGCGCCCGCGCGGTCCTTGCGGCGCCACTCGGGGTTGCGGATGATGGTGTTGGCCGTGTACGAGCGCCGCTCGCCGGCGGACAGCACGAACGGATAGGCCGCCGGCGGGCGCGGTGCCGCTTCGTCGGCCAGCCCCGCGATCTCGCCGAAGAACTCCGGCAGCGCGAGTTGCAGGCGGCCGGTCGGCGTCGCGACCCGGCGCCACGATTCGCTCCACTCGTCCTCCGAGAACACCACGCCCGACGGCGCGGCGAGGATCGCGTCGAAGAGCGCGTCGGCCAGTTCGCCCGCGTCCTTCGCGTCGGCGCCGATGCCCGCACGCCGCACCGACGCCGCCTGGTGCTTCACCGCCAGCTGGCAGATCCCCCACAGTGCCGCGGCCTCGGCACAGCCCTCGGGCAGCTGGTCGCCGATCGCCCGGTACAGCAGCACCGGCAGCAGGGCAGCCAGCGACGGCTGCTCGGCCACCAGCCGGCCGACGGCGGTGCGGAACGCGGCGCGTCCCTGGCCCCATGCGGCGCGCAGCGCGGCCACGGCCGGGCGCGGCAGCACGCCGGCCTGCTCGAGCAGGCGCGCATGCAGCTCCGCCTCGGAGAACAGTCCTTCGGGCGGCGGCATCAGCGCGCGCCGCAGGTGGAACACGTTGTGCGGGAACTCGAAGTTGAAGAAGGTCGCCTCGGCCTTCTCGAGCTGGCTGGCCACCGGCAGCACGTAGTGCGCGAGGCGCGCGGTCTCGGTCAGCGTCACGTCGACGACCACCAGCAGCTCGAGCGCCGCGAGCGCCTCGCGCATGCGCGGCGCATCGGCCAGCGAGTGCGCCGGGTTCGCCGATTCGACCCACATGCCGCGGAAGCGCTTCGGGTGATCGGTGAGGATCTCGTCGGGCAGGCTGTTGCACGGCATCAGCCCGCCGATGATGGGCGCCTCGGTCACTGGCGTGCGCTTGACCGAGCCCGGCCCCGTGGCCGCCGCCACCAGCGGCACCAGCGAGGCCGGCCGGTACGTCGCGCCGGGCTTGCCGAAGTGCCCGGTGAGCAGCATCAGCAGCAGGTGCAGGTACGACACCAGTGTGCTGTGCCGGTTCATCTGCACGCCCAGGTCCTCGAAGCTCGCCACGCTCTTCGCGCGCGCGATGCGGCGCGCGACGTCGCGCACCACGGTCTCGTCGAGGCCGGCCTTGGCCGCCTGCGCGGCGATGTCGAGCGTCGCGAACAGCGGCCGCACCTCGTCCAGCCCATCGGCGTGTTCGGCGATCCAGGCCTCGGCGACCAGCCCCTCCTGCACGACCGTGGCGATCATCGCGGACAGCAGGAAGGCGTCACCGCCGGGGCGCACGGCGAGGTGGATGTCGGCGAGGTCGGCGGTCTCGCTGCGGCGCGGGTCGATCACGATCAGCGTGCGCGCCGGATCGCGCGAGATCTCACGCAGCGTGACGCGGGCGCGCGGGATGCCGTGCGAGTGCCACGGGTTCTTGCCGAGCATCAGCGCCACCTCGCAGTGCTCGAAATCGGCGCGTGCGATGCCGCCCATCATGCAGCCGGCCACGTAGATGGCGCCGGTCTTCTCCTGCGCCAGCGCGCTCGACTGGTAGCGCATGCCCAGCGCGGCGCGCATCGGCCGGCTGTAGACGCTCGGCAGGTGGTTGCCCTGGCCGCCGCCGCCGTAGTACATCAGGCTGGCGCCGCCGTGCGCGCCGGCCAGCGCCATCGCCCTGGCGGTGACCTCGCGGATCGCGGTGTCCCAGTCGATCTCGTCGAAGCCGCCGTCGGCGCGCCGGCGCAGCGGCTTCGTCAGGCGGTGCGGGCCGTTCTGGTAGTAGTCGATGCGCGAAGCCTTCTCGCAGGCGTAGCCGCGCGAGGCGGGGTGGGCATCGTCGCCGCGCACGCGCACCAGCCGGCGACCATCGTCGCCGCCGAGCTCGACCTCCAGGCCGCAGTTGCACTCGCAGAGGATGCAGGCGGTGGGCTGCCACGGGGCATGCTCGCCGCCAGGGGTCTGCGCATCGTCTCGGGTCGTCTCCATGGTCGTTCTCCTTGCGTGGTGCAGGCGAGCCTGCCGTCGGTCAGCGCGCGTCCGGCACCAGCGGGCCCGCGCGCAGCCAGCCCAGCACCTCGTCCCACAGCGGCCGCGCGGCCGGGCGGAAGTAGCCCATGTGGCCGATGGACTTCAGGCCCAGGCTGGCCGGGTGCAGGTTCACGGTGCGGCACTCGGCGTTGCGGTAGGCGGCCACGAAGGCATCGCGCGAGACCGGCGGCGCCCAGTGGTCGTCGAGCGCGTTCAGCGCGACCATGGGCGTGCGCACGGCGGCGAAGCGCTCGGCCAGCCGATGGGCGCGCATCGCCGGGTCGTCGAAGAAGTAGCGCGGGTACTGGCACCAGCGCCGCCATTGTCGGTAGACGTCCAGCGGCAGGTCTTCGCCCATGCCGAGCAGGCGCCAGGGCAGGTAGCCCTTCCAGCGCGTGAGCAGCGGCCCGAGCACGCGCCACATGAACAGCACGCGCAGCCGCTCCAGCGGCGGCATCCAGCCATGCCAGCCGGCGCCGGTGGCGAAGGTCAGGAAGCGCGCCACGCGCTGGTGGTTGGGCAGCAACCCGAAGGCGTGGCCGCCGTAGGAGTGGCCCACCATCACGAGCGGGAGGCCGTCCTGCGGCACGGCGTCGACGGCGGCGGCCAGGTCCAGCCGCGCCCAGTCGAGGTAATCCATGCGGAAGCCGCGCAGCGACTCGGGGCGGCTCAGTCCGATGCCCCGGTAGTCGAGCGTCAGCACGTGAAAGCCCTGGGCAGCCGCGTGCTGGGCGAAGCGGCGATAGAAGCCCTGCGGCACGCCGGTGGCCCCGGCCACCACGAGGTGCGCGACCGGCTCGCCCTGCGCCGGGTAGCGCAGCGCGGTGAGGCGGTAGCCGTCGGCCGCGACGAGCGGGGTGGTCACGGGCTGCACGGCGGCCTGGGGGACGTCGGTCGGGGTCATGGAGCTTCCTCAGGGTGCGCCGGCGCTGCGGCGCGCCGGCAGTTCGTGCTGCAGCAGGGTGAGCAGGGCCGTCGCGGCGGCGGTCATCGGCGCGCCGCTGCGCGCCACGCGCGCCTGGATCAGCGCACCCTCGTACGAGGCCACCACCAGCGCGGCCAGCGGTTCGGCGCGGCCAGGCGACGCACCGGCGGCCACCAGCAGCCGCGCGAGGCGCTGGCGGATGCCGTCGAAGGCGTTCGCCAGCGCCTCGCGCAGCGGCAGGTCGTCGGCCGTGGTCTCGAGCGCCACGGTGGCCAGCGGGCAGCCGCGCTCGAAGTGGCTGCGTTCGAGCTGCTGCTGCCCCATCTGCAGCCAGCCGGCCAGCACGGGCAGCGGGTCGGCCCCTTCGTCGATCAGGCGGTCCAGCGAGGCATGGATGTGCGCGGCCGTCGCCTCCACCGCCGCCACCGCGAGCGCCTGCTTGCCGCCCGGGAAGTGGTGGTACAGCACGCCCTTGGGGGCGCCGGCCTGCTCCAGCAGCTCGGTCAGGCCGACGCCGTGGTAGCCGCGGTGCTGCAGCGCGCGCGCCATGGCGTGCACGAGGCGGGCGCGGGTGTCGGCGGGCTCGGAGGGCGCCACCGGGGTGGACGAGGAGGGACGGGGGGACATGCGCCCCATTCTCTAGACCGGTCGGTCTAGTGTCAAGCGAAGGGAGAAGCGGGACACTCGGCACCGGTCGCCGCCTGGCGACCGCTGACCGGGAGACTCCGATGACCCGACCCGTGGTGAACCTCGACGAGCTGGCCTTCGACGATGTCGAGGCCAATGGCTGCTACACCTCCCGCCGTGCCTGCTTCAGCGCGTCGATCGGCGCGCGGCAGCTCGGCTACAACCTGACCGAGCTGCCGCCCGGCAAGGCGCAGTGCCCGTTCCATTCGCACCGCGCCGAAGAGGAGATGTTCCTGATCCTCGAGGGCGAGGGCGAGCTGCGCTTCGGCGAACGGCGCTACCCGATCCGCCGCCACGACGTCATCGCCTGTCCGACCGGCGGCCCCGAGGTGGCACACCAGATCGTCAACACCGGCCACACCGTGCTGCGCTACCTCGCGGTCTCGACGATGGCCGACGTGGAGATCTGCGAGTACCCGGACTCCGGCAAGGTCGGCCTGTTCGCGAGCGCGCCCGGCACGCCGCGATTGCGCGCCCTGCACCGCACCGTTTCGGCGGTGGACTACTACGACGGCGAGAGCACCTCGGTACCCGGCGGCCCCAGCTGAGCGGCCGGGCCGCGCGCGTTCAGCGCCCGCGCCGCGCCGCCTCGATGGCGGCGACGTCGATCTTCTCCATCGACATCATCGCCTCGAAGGCGCGGCGGGCTTCCTCGCCACCGGCCCCGATCGCCTCCATCAGCACGCGCGGCGTGATCTGCCACGACAGGCCCCAGCGGTCCTTGCACCAGCCGCAGGCGCTGGGCGAGCCGCCGTTGCCGACGATGGCGTTCCAGTAGCGGTCGGTCTCGGCCTGATCCTCGGTGGAAATCTGGAACGAGAAGGCCTCCGAGTGCCCGAAGGCCGGCCCGCCGTTCAGGCCGAGGCAGGGAATGCCGGCCACGGTGAACTCCACGGTCAGCACGTCGCCGGCCTTGCCCGACGGATAGTCGGCCGGCGCGCGGTGCACCGCGGTCACGCGGCTGTCGGGGAAGGTGGCGGCATAGAAGCGCGCCGCGGCTTCCGCCTCCTTGTCGAACCACAGGCAGACGATGTTCTTGGGCATGGCCGGTCCTTTCGTGCGAAAGCGAGTGCAGGTCTTCGACGACGATCGGACGGGCCGAGATTCGACCGACCGCTAGTTCGGCGCGGAGCCCGTCACCCGGGCGAAGAAGTCGTGGATGGCGGTGTCGCCCATGCTGCGCGCGTCGGCCAGCTCGCCGGCCTTCGTGGCATAGACCACCTGGCCCTGCGGCGACAGAACCGCCACGGCCGGGATGCCCTTCTTCAAGGGCACGCCGTACGACTCGGCGAGCGCCACGTTGCGGTCGAAACGGCCGACGTCGACCTTCACGACGCGGAAGTTCTTCGCGATCAGCGGCGCCGCGGCGCCTTCGTTGAAGGCGAGGTCGAGCACCTTGCAGTCGCCGCACCAGTTGGCGCCGAAGACCACCAGCACCGGCACCCGCGCCCGGGCGGCCTCGGCGAGCGTGGCCGCGATCTGCGCCTTCGCGTCGGCGTTCTCGTCGTAGGGGCCGGGGGCAGCGGTCGCCCCCGCCGCCGCAGCGGCCAGGGCACAGAGGAGGAGGATTCGACGGCGCATGGCGTTGTCCGGGAGCGAAAGCCGCCGGATGCTACTGCTTCGGCGGCTCCGGCTGGGTCCTGGCCACGGCGCTCATCGGATCCGGCCAGGCCGCGTACGGCCGTCGACCTTGGTTGCGATGGCGCTTCAGCGCGCCCCGTGCAGCAGCCACTCGTGGGCCTCGTGGCCCATCACGCCGAGCGCCGCGGCCAGCAGCAGGTACTGCGCGGCGTAGCGGAACCTGTCGGCAGCGCGGGCCAGCCTGGCGTGCTCGGGCGTCGTGCCTTTCAGCGCGGCCCACACGCTGGGCGCGGCGACCACGGCGATCAGCAGCAGCAGCGGGCTCGGCCGCCACAGGAAGAGGGCGACGAGCAGCGGCACGCCGAGCAGCCACAGGCGTGGCGAGATCACGCCGACGACCCGGCCACCGTCCAGCGGCGCGAGCGGCAGCAGGTTGAACAGGTTCAGCATGAAACCGGCCTGCGCCAGCGCCATGTACAGCCGCCCCTGGCCGTCGAGCGCGAGCAGATAGCACACGAGCGCGGCGATGCTGCCGAGCATGGGCCCGGCCATGGCGATGCGCGCCTCGGCCTCGGGCTCGAGCCGGGTCTCCTTCAACGAGATCCAGGCGCCGACGAAGGGGATGAAGACCGGCGCACCGACGTTCAGCCCGTGCTGGCGCGCGGCGATGTAGTGGCCGAGCTCGTGCACGAGGATCAACAGCACGAAGCCCACCGCGTAGGGCCAGCCGAAGCTGATCGCGTAGACCGCCATCGAGACGAGCATGGTCCCGCCGGTGGTCAGCAGCTTGCCGAAGCCCCCCTTGGCCAGCAGCGCGAGCAGCAGCTTCACGGCGGCGACGGCAGGGCCGCCCGGTAGGCCTCGGTGATCTGCTGCGACTTGCGCAGCGCCAGCTCGCGGATCTCCGGCCCCAGCGAGGCGACCTTGTCGGGGTGGTACTGCGCCATCAGGCTGCGGTAGGCCTCGCGGATCTCCTCCGGGCTCGCCTGTTCGGACACGCCGAGCACCTCCCACCATGGCGGCGTGGCTGGCGGCGTCACCGCGGGCGGCTCCGGAGGCGACTCGGCGCGCGGCGACTCAGCGCCGCGACCTTTCAGCAGGAAGCTCACCAGCCAGTAGCCGCCGGCACCGGCGATCAGCACCACCAGCCACTCCGTGACGCTCATCGCTCGGCCTCCCGGTCCAGCGAACGCGCGGTGGCCTGCAGCGCCGGCAGGCGCGCACTGCCCTCGGGCAGCGCCTCGATCTGCTCGTTCACGCGCAGTTGCAGCTGCCGCTTCAACTCGTCCAGGCGCCCCGCCGCCGCCTCCTGCGATGCCACGTCGGCCAGGGTGACGTGCGGCGCCACCCGCAGGCTGACCCGCCGCACGGCGTTGACGCAGAACGGCGGGCAGGCGACGCACTCGAGCGCCAGCAGCCGGAAGACGCCGGGCGCGAGACCCTGCGCGAGCGCGTCGCGCCGCAGGCCCAGCAGCACGGCGGCGATGCAGGCGTACATCGCGGCGATCACGGCCAGCGTGGCCGCGGTGTGGCGCAGCACGAACAGGCACAGCGGCAGCGCGACGAACATCGTCAGCCCCAGCAGCGCGACGCCGATGCGCGGCAGGCGGCCGATGCGCGGCAGCCGGAGCTCGCCGGCGGCCGCCTCGGCCAGGCCCTGATCGAGCTTCCAGCGCACGCGCGCCAGCGCCTGCCACGGCGCCAGGGGGTTGGGCAGCCAGGGTTCCTGGCCCGCGATCTTCCAGCCGTTGGCGCCGAAGGCGGGCCGCCAGCGGCCACCCGCCGAGCGCACCAGCACCAGTTCGTCGTGGCGCAGCAGCAGCAGCGCGTCGTAGAGGTACAGGCCGGTGGCCAGCAGCACCAGCCACGCCTCGGCGCTGAGGTTCACCGGTTCAGCTCTTGCGCTTGAAGAGCTTGGCGATGCCCGCCAGCAGTGCCACCGCTGCGGCGGCCACCAGCTTCCAGCCCGCGGCCAGCGCGCCGAGCAGCACCTTCCAGAAGCCGGTCTTGGTGGCGACGGCCGCCGCGCCACCGGCGACGAGCGCCGCGAGACCGAACTGCGCGACGCGGTCGCCCTGCTTGAACTCGCTGTACTTCTCGCCGGCGTTGAAGTCGAAGCCGGTGAGCACCTTCTTGAACTGCGCCACGTCCTGGTCGAGCGTCTCGGGCGAGGACACCAGCACCACGCGCTCGTAGCCGCTGCGGCCCAGCACGCGCACGGTGTAGTTGATCACCGGCCGGTTGTCGTCGACCGAGTGGATGCGCAGGCCCCACTCGAGGCGCTTGGTGGCCGGGTCGTAGTGGGGCGGCACGTACCAGCCGTCGGTGATCAGCGCCGGAAAGCCCGCCTTCTTGCGCTCCTCGTTGGACGGCCCGTCCGAGTCCTTGAGCTGCTGCAGCAGCGCATCGGCGTCGATCTTCTCGTCGTCCTTCACGTAGCCCGCGTCGTCGAACTCGAAGGTCGCCCACCAGGCGCCGTTGGTGACGATGTTCAGCCCGGACGTGGGCAGGTTGCCGGTGAGCTTGAGGAACTTGTTGCTCTCCGACTCCGACAGTGCCGCCGTCTTCTCGGGCAGCTCGATCTTCGCGCGGCTGCCGAGCGTGAAGCTCAGCGGCCCGGGCTGCCAGGCCAGGTCGTCGAAGGGGCTGTGCTTCTGGCCCGGCTCGTCGGCGGCGAAGGCCGACACGGACGGGACGATCGCCAGCAGGGCGATCACGGCGGTACGACGGATGTTCACGGTATGGGCCTCCCTGCCTCTGTGTTCTCGTTCGTCGGGCGAGCGTCTTCGCGTGGCCCGTGCGGCATTGTCACGCAGCCGTCATGCACCGGGCCACCCCGCGAATCACCGCGCGGAAGAGGCTCGCGCCGCAGCCCGACCGGCTCGGCGAAGCCGCCGCGCGACACGCTGACCGATGGCGCCTGAGTCAGGCCGGCGCGGTGTCTTCGGGCGCGGGTTCGAGCGCCCCGGTGTCGATGCGCCGGCCCGGGAAGTCGACCACCACGCGCAGCCCGCCGAGCGGCGAGTCGTCGAGCCGGATCGAGGCGCCGTGCGCGAGCACCACGCTGCGCACGATCGACAGGCCCAGGCCCACGCCGCTGGCCTGCTCGCGATGCATGCGCTCGAAGCGCTCGAACATGCGCTCGCGGTCGGCCGGCGGGATGCCGCTGCCGGAATCGTCGAGCATCAGGCGCAGGTCGGGCCCGAGCGAGTGCACCTGCAGCTCGACGCGCCCGCCGGGCGGCGTGTACTTCAACGCGTTGCTCAGCAGGTTGCGCAGCAGGGTCTGCACGCCGAACGAATGGCCGCTGAGCAACGCGGCATCGCTGCGGCAGGCGATCGCCACGCCCTTGGCCCGCGCCTCGGGCGCCACCTGCGCCACCACATCGGAGATGACCTCGGTGAGGTTGACCTCCTCGGCCATCTCGCCGTCGTGCGGCGCGTCCAGTCGAGCGAGCGTGAGCAGCTGCTCCTGCAGGTGCGCGCAGCGGTCGACGCTGGCCACCAGGTCGCGCACCGACTCCTCGCGCGCGCGGGCATCGGCCGCATGCGCCACGTTCTGCGCCAGCACGCGCAGGCTGGCCAGCGGCGTGCGCAGCTCGTGCGCCGCCATCGCGGTGAACTGGGCCTCGCGCGCCATGGCGTCGTTCATGCGCACGAACAGACCGTTCATCGCCCGCACGATCGGCTGCAGCTCGGCCGGCGCATCCTTCAGCTGCAGCTGCTCGCGGTGGCCGGGCGCGCGGGCATCGAGCTCGTCGCTGAGCGTGCGCAACGGCCGGAGCACGCGGCGCACCAGCAGCAGGCCGGCGGCGAACACCAGCAGCAGCGAGGCCGGCCCGAGCAGCCACAACCTCCAGTCGACCGCGTGCAGGAACCAGCCGCGCGTGGCGGCACGTTCGGCCAGCTGGAGCTCGTCGCCGGTGTCGGCCGACACCAGCGCGTACACGCGCCACAGCTCGCCATCCATCTGCAGCCACGAGTAGCCGGGGCTGCCCATGCGGGCCATCGCCGCCGCCGAGGGCAGGCCGAAGTTGCTCAGCAGCAGCTGGCCATCCCGGCTCCACAGCTGGTAGCGGTAGTCTTCGCCGAGCGTGTTGGCAGTGTCGGCCTTGCCATTGGCGATGCGCACTTCGATGTTGGTGCCCGCGAGCTCGTCGATCTCGTGGACCGACAACCCCATCAGCAGCTTGGCCGTCTGGCGCAGCGCGACGTCGTGCAGGTCTTCGGAATGCCGCTGGGCCGCGCCCAGGATCAGCGCACCCCCGGCCCCCCAGGCCAGCAGGCTGACGACGAATGCGATCGCGATCAGCGAACGCTGCAGCGACCAGGTCTTCACGACGCCTGGCGGGCCTTGCGTGCGACCTCGGCGTTGAGCACGTCCTCGTTGCCCATCTGGTAGCCCTTGCCGCGTACCGTCATGATCAGCCCCGGCGTGAACTTGCGGCGCAGGAAGTGCACGTAGACCTCGATCGCGTTGCTCTTGATCTCGTCGCCCCAGCCGTAGAGCACGTCCTCGAGCTGCTGGCGGCTGACCACGCGCGGGCGGCGCAGCAGCAGCGCCTCCAGCACGTCGAACTCCTTGGCCGTGAGCGTGACCTCCTGGCCGCACCAGCGCGCCACGCGCGTGCCCTGCTCGAGCTCGAGCGGGCCGTGCACCTGCACGTTGGAGGCGTCGTTGGTGGCCGATGCGCGGCGCCGCACCGCGCGCAGCCGGGCGCCGAGTTCGGCCAGGTCGACCGGCTTGACGAGGTAGTCGTCGGCGCCGAGGTCCAGCGCGTTGACGCGGTCGCGCATCTGGTCGCGCGCGGTCAGCACGATCACCGGGGTGTTGTTCTTGAGGCCGCGCAGCTGCTGCAGGAACTGCTCGCCCGCCATGTCGGGCAGGCCGAGGTCGAGCAGGATGGCGTCGTATTCGTGCGAGCGCGCCGCGATCTTCGCGTCCATGCCATTGCGCACCCAGTCGACCCGGAGGCTCTCGCGCTGCAGGGCGTTCATCGTCGCCCTGCCCAGCATTTCGTCGTCTTCCACCAACAGCAACTTCATGCGTCCACCACGTCCACCGGCCCACCTTCACCGGGCTACGGGCGCGAAGATTGCCATACATCAACGGCATCGCGAAGCCCGCAGGCGCGTGGATCGACGCTGAAAGGGTCATCAGGAAGCCGCAAGCCAGCCCCCCGCAGACGCGGGGGCGGGTCCTCCGTTTAAGACGGGTTTAACCCCGGGTTTTCGACACTGCGCCCCGTACGCAACGGGATCCGCCATGTCGACCACACCGCCACCTCACCTCGCCCCGGGCCGCGCGCAGCGCGGCTTCACGCTGCTCGAGCTGCTGGTGGTGATGGTGATCATCGGGCTGCTGGCCGGCATCGTCGCGCCCCAGTATTTCTCGCAGATCGGCAAGAGCAACACCAAGGTGGCGCGCGCCCAGATCGAGGCACTCGGCCAGGCGCTCGACCAGTACCGCCTCGACACCGGCCGCTACCCGACCAGCGAGCAGAACCTGGCCGCGCTGCGCAGCGCGCCGAGCGGCGAAACCCGCTGGAGCGGCCCCTATCTGAAGCGGGATGTTCCCCAGGACCCCTGGGGCCACGCCTACCAGTATCGGTCTCCCGGCCAGCACGGCGACTACGACCTGCTGAGCCTCGGCTCGGACGGCCAGCCCGGCGGCGACGGCGAATCCGCCGACATCGTGTCCTGGTGATCGCGATGGCCATCGTCCACCCCCGCACGCTGCGGGCCGGGCCGGCTCGTGCCCGCCCGTCCGCACCCGGCACCGTGCCGGTGAACGAGGAGGCGTTCTGCCAGGACGTCTCGCTGATGCTGAAGTCCGGCCTGACGCTGCTGGAGGCGCTCAAGACGCTGAAGGAGCGCACGCCGTCGCGCCGCGCCGCGCCCGTGGAGCAGCTGCTGCGTCGCCTGGAGGAGGGCGAGTCGCTGTCGCAGGCGATGCAGGCGACGGGCGGCTTCCGCGCGGCGCTGACGGCCACCGTGCGCTCCAGCGAGCTGACCGGCGACCTGGCCGACAGCCTGCACCGCTACGGGCAGAACGCCTCGCGCCTGCGCACGATGCGCTCGAGACTGGTGTCGGCGCTGGTCTACCCGGTGCTGCTGATCGCCGTGGCGGCGCTGGTGGTGCTGTTCCTGCTCGTCTACGTGGTGCCGCGCTTCGCCGTCGTGCTGGAAGGCAGCCACCAGGACCTGCCGACGCTCTCGAAGCTGCTGATCCTCGTCGGTCGCACGCTGCACGGCGTGCCGCCGGCCGGCTGGATGGCGGCCGCGGCGCTGGCCGCCTTCGGTCTGTGGCGCGTGGTGCGGCTGGTGCGCGAGCACCGGCTCGAGAGCGCGCTGGCGCAGCTGGCCGCGCACCTGCCGGTGGCGCGCGAGCTGGTGCGCACCTTCGCGAACGGCCAGCTGACACGCAGCGCCTCGATGCTGGTGCGCTCGGGCGTGCCGGTGCTCAAGGCGCTGGGCATGTGCCGCGAGCTGCTGCTCGCGCGCGACCGCGTCGGCCTCGACCGCGCGCTGGGCGCCGCCACCGCCGGCGCGCCGCTGGCCGCCGCGCTGCACGAGCAGGGCATCGTCGATGCGCTCGGCCTGCGCGTGCTGCGCGTCTCGGAGCAGACCGGCCAGCTCGACGTGGCACTCGACCGCCTCGCCGACATCCACGACCAGGAGCTCGAGCGCGCCATCGAGCGCGCCGGGCGCCTGATCGAACCGGTGCTGATGCTGGGCATCGGCCTGGCGGTGGGCGGCATCGTGGTGCTGATGTACCTGCCGATCTTCCAGCTGGCGGCGAGCGTCGGATGAACACGATCGCCCCCTCGCCGGAACGCACCGCGCGCCGCGCGCTGCTGCCTGCGCTCGACCTGGCGGCGCGCCGCGTCGACGAGGCCGCCGTCTCGCTGATCCCGTTCGCCGAGGGCCAGCGCCGCCACTGCCTCGCGCTGCGCGCCGGCGAGGGCGCCTTCGACATCGTGCTGGCCGACCCGCGCGACACGGCGCTGCGGCTGTGGATCGAGGCGCGCATCCGCGCGGCAGGCCACCCGCGCACACGCTGGTTCGCCGCCGGCGCCGACGACATCGCCGCGTTCTTCGCACGCCTCGAGCGCGAGACGCGCGCGCTCGACGGCCAGGTGGCCGCGCTCGACGACGTGCTCGCCGCCGACCCCGACGAGGGCACCGTCACGTTGTCGCTGGCCGAGATCAGCGCCGACGAGAGCCCGGTGGTGCGTTTCGTCAACGGCACGCTGTACGACGCGCTGAAGGCGCGCGCCAGCGACATCCACCTCGAGAGCACGCCGCAGGGCATGACGGTGAAGTACCGCCTCGACGGCGTGCTGCAGGCCGTGACGCGGCCCGAGGGCCGCGAGTTCGCCGACCGTGTGATCTCGCGCCTGAAGGTGCTGGCCGACCTCGACATCTCGGAGCGCCGCATCCCGCAGGACGGCCGCCTCAAGCTGCGCCACGCGGCGCGCTCGATCGACGTGCGCGTGTCCATCATGCCGAGCCTGTACGGCGAGGACGCGGTGCTGCGCATCCTCGACCGCTACCAGATCGCCGCCGACGAGCGCCTGAGCCTCGCGCACCTGAGCTTCGGCGAGCGCGAATCGGCCTTCGTGCGCCAGATGGCCAAGCTGCCCTACGGCCTGTTCCTCGTCACCGGACCCACCGGCAGCGGCAAGACCACCACGCTGTACGGCGTGCTCTCCGAGGTCAACACCGGGCTCGACAAGATCATCACGATCGAGGACCCGGTCGAGTACCAGGTGCCCGACGTGCTGCAGATCCCGGTCAATGAGGCCAAGGGCCTGACCTTCGCGCGCGGCCTGCGCTCGATCCTGCGCCACGACCCGGACAAGATCATGGTCGGCGAGATCCGCGACGCCGAGACGGCACAGATCGCGGTGCAGGCCGCGCTGACCGGCCACCAGGTGTTCGCCACCGTGCACGCCAACAACGTGTTCGACGTGATCGGGCGCCTCGCGACCATGCAGGTCGACAGCTACAACCTCGTCTCGGCGCTCAACGGCGTGCTGGCGCAGCGGCTGATCCGCCAGCTGTGCACGCACTGCGCCGCGCCCGAGACGCCCGCACCGGCGCTGCTGGCCGGCATGGCGCTGCCCGAGGCCGCAAGCGGCTGGCGCTTCATGGGCCCGGTGGGCTGCGCGCACTGCCGCGGCACCGGCTACCGCGGCCGTCGCGCCATCGCACAGACGCTGGCGATGGACGTCGACCTGCGCAGCCTGATCGCCGAGCGCGCCAGCCCCGCGCGGCTGCGCGCCGCCGCCCGCGAGCGCGGCCTCGAAACCCTGCGCGATGCCGCGCTGCACCTCGTGCGCGAGGGCATCACATCCCTGGAGGAAGCCGATCGTGTTACTGCCGCTGAGGAATGAGCTGAGGCTGCGCCTCGGCCCGCAGCACCGCGCGGCCGAGGTATGGAGCGGCGGGCTGTTTCCGCGCCTGGCGGGCGAGACGGCCCAGCCCGGCGCGAGCACCGCGCCGATCGACGAGCTGGTGGCCACCCTGGCCGCGGCCGGCCTCGAGCTGCCGCGCCGCGCCTCGGTGTGCGCGGAGGACGAGTTCGTCTACTACGCCACCCTGCCGGCGCTGGGCTCCTGGAAGGAGGCCAACGCCGCCGCCGGCGAGTACTTCGCCGGCCTGCTCGGCGACGCCGACCTGCTGGTGGACACCACGCTCGCGCCCTGCGGCACGCGCTGGATCGCGGCCGCGATCGATGCGGCGCTGGTGCAGGGCTGGCGCCAGGCGCTGGAAGGCCACGGCGTGGCGCTGCATGGCGTGCGCCCGGCGATGCTCGAGGACCTGTGGGCGCTGCGCCCGCACGTCGCGATCGACGACGGCGTGCTGGCGATGGTGCGCAGCGAAGGCGTCAGCCTGATCGCGCTGGCCGGCGGTGGGGTGGTCGACGTGGCGTGGGAGCGCTGCGATGTCGACGACCTCGGCGTGCTGGCCGACCGCATCGCCTGCGCGGGCGCCGAGCTGCTCGACGCCGACGAGGCGCAGCCCGTGCCGGTGTGCGTGGTGGCCGCCCCGCACGCCGACCTCGCCCCGCTGCGCGAGCTCGCCGCCAGCCGCGCCTGGCCACTCAGCGAGGGGCTGTGCCGAGCGGCACCGTGACGCGATGATCCGAAGCCCCTCGCGCATCGACTTCCTTGCGCCCGCGCCGCGCCGCGGGCTCGGCCTGGCCCTGCTCGCCGCGGCCGCCCTGGCGCTGGCCTGGCAGGGCCTCGAGGCGACGCGCGCGCTGCAGCGTCTGGAGCAGGAGCGCCGCGGCCTGGGCGCCCTGGTGGCCCGGCGCAGCGCGGCGCCGGCGGCGATGACCGCGGAGGACCGGCGACGCCACGCGCAGCTCGACGCGCTGGCCCGCTACCTGGCCGCGCCGTGGGCGGAACTGCTCTCGGCGCTGGAAGAGCGCCGCCCCGGCCAGGCCGTGCTGCAGCGCGTCGAGCAGGACGCAGCCACCGGCTCGATCCGCCTCACCGTGCGCGCCCGCCACGCCGAGGCCATGATGGCCTACGTGACCGCGCTGGAGGCCGACCGCCGGCTCGCCAATGTGCTGCTGCACCGGCACGAACCGGATGGCGAGGCGGCCGGCGGCGCGCTGCGCTTCGAGCTGAGCGCCGACTGGCGCGGCGGCGGCGACCTGCGTGGCGCCGAACGCGCGGCCGCTGGCGCCAGCGGCCCGACGGGGGCGCGGCCATGACCGAGCTGCAGCGTCACCCCGCAATCCATCGCCTGCGCTGGTGGTGGCACCGCCAGCTGGGCTGGCCCGGCGCGGTGGCGATCGTGCTGCTCGGCGTCGTGCTCGCGCTGGCCGCCGGCGTGCAGCCCTGGGCCGAGTCGCAGCGCCGCGCACTCCTGCGCGAGCAGGTGGCACGCCTCGAGGCCGAGGCGCGTGCGCGCGCCGCCGTGCCGGCCTCCGCGCGCGACGCGAGCCCGCAACGCGACCCGCGCGACGCGCTGCGCGACACGCTGCCCACGCTCGACCAGCGCGGCCGCGTGATCGCCGAGTTCCTCGCCGCCGCGGCGCAGGCGAAGGTGCCGCTCGCGCAGGCCGAGTACGCGCTCGAGGAGCAGGAGCCGGCACTGAGCCGGCTGCGCATCTCGGTGCCGGTGTCCGACAGCTACCCGAAGCTGCGCGGCCTGATCGGCACGGTGCTCGAGCGCCTGCCCAACGCCGCGCTCGACACGCTCGAGATGGAGGCGGCCGGCGACGGCAGCGTGCTCGACGGGCGCCTGCAGTTCAGCCTCTGGTTCCGGCGCGAGGTGCAGCCATGACGCCGGCACGCTGGCGGCTCGCCGCGCTCGTGGCCGTGGCGCTCGTGCTGGGGGCCTGGCGGTTCCTGCACGATGGCGACGGCGAGGTGGTGCAGGCCGCGTCGCGCGCACCGGCACCGGGCGCGACTCGCCCCCGCGTGCCCGAGCCCGGCGTCGACGACCTGTGCGTCGTGCCGGCTGCGCTGCCGCAGCGCACGCCGTTCGGGGCGCTCGTCGCCGGCAGCCCGTTCAGCGAACCGCCGCCTCCGCCGTCGCGGCGCGTGGCGCGCGTCGAGCTGCCGCCGCCGCCGGTGGCCAGCGAGCCGCCCCCACCCCCGCCGCCCAAGCTGCCGTACCGCTTCTACGGCGTCTACAACGAACCGGGCAAGCCGGCCATGGTCTTCCTCGGCCTCGGCGGCGCCCTGCTCCATGCCCGTGCCGGCGACACGCTCGAAGGCGGCTTCCGCCTCGAGGCCATCGGCCGCCGCGAACTGAGTTTCGTGCACCTGCAGCAGAACGTGACGCTGCGCATGCCCATCGACGGAGATCCCTCGTGACCGCCACCCCGTTCCGCTGCCTCGCGCGGCCCCACGCCGCGGCGCTGCTGGCGCTCGCGCTGCTGGCCGGCTGCGCCGCCCAGCGCCAGCACAGCGAGGGCCTCGAGCAGCTCGCCAAGGGGCCGTCGGCCTCGGCCATCGAGAGCCTGCGCCGTGCCGCCGACCTCGAGCCCGACAACCTGCGCTACCGCACCGACTACCTGAAGCACCGCGACAACGCCGTGCGCCTGCTCGCGCTGCGCGGCGACGCCGAGCGCGCGGCCGGCTCCTTCGATGCCGCCAGCGAGGCCTACCGCGAGCTGCTGCGTGTCGACCCCGGCAACCCGCGCGGGCTGCAGGGCCTGCAGCTGGTCGAGGCCGAGCGCCGCGCCGGCGCGCAGCTGCAGCAGGCCGAGCGCTACCTGCAGGCGAATCAGGCCGAACCGGCGCTGGAGCTGATCAGGCGCGTCACCCGCGAGCTGCCGCAGCATGCGCGCGCACTCGCGCTGCAGCGCTCGGTCGAAGAGCGACTGGAGACCGAGCGTGCCACCCGCGAGGAGCAGCTCGCCGCCCGCGCCGCGTTCCGCCGCCCGGTGACGCTGAGCTTCCGCGACACGCCGCTGAAGATGGTGTTCGAGGCCTTCACGCGCGCGGCGAACGTCAACATCGTCGTCGACCGCGACGTCAAGCCCGACCTGCGCACCACCATCTTCGTGAAGGACGCGGCGATCGAGGACGCGATCGACGTGATCCTGATCCAGAACCAGCTCGAGAAGCGCGTGCTCAACGGCAACACGCTGCTGGTCTACCCGGCCACCGCCGCCAAGCAGAAGGAGCTCGCCGAGCTGAAGGTGCGCAGCTTCCAGCTCAGCAACATCGACGCGGGGCTGATGGGCAACATCCTGAAGACGATGCTCAAGACCAAGGACATCGTCACCGACCCGAAGCTGAACCTGCTGGTGATCCGCGACACCGCCGAGGCCGTGGCCCTGGCCGAACGCCTGGTGGCCGCCAACGACCTGCCCGACCCCGAGGTGATGCTCGAGGTGGAGGTGCTGGAGGTGGCGAGCAGCCGCGTCAGCGAACTCGGCCTGAAGCTGCCCACCTCGGTCACGCTGAGCACGCCCGGCGGCGCCGATGGCGGCGCGCTCACGCTCAGCCAGCTGCACGCGCTGCGCGGCGGCGAGCTGCTGGCCTCGCCGCTGTCGGCCTCGATCAACCTGAAGCTGCAGGACGGCGACACCAACATCCTCGCCAGCCCGCGCATCCGCACGCGCAACAAGGAGAAGGCCCGCATCCTCGTGGGCGACAAGCTGCCGCAGATCACCAACCTGCTCTCGCCGCAGCAGAACGGCCAGAACAGCGTCGTCACCGGCTCGATCCAGTATGTCGACGTGGGCATCAAGCTCGAGGTGGAGGCGCAGGTCTACGCCGACAACGACGTGGGCATCAAGCTCAACCTCGAGGTCAGCAACGTCACCGACACGCTGCAGACCGAGAGCGGCCGGGCCTACCAGATCGGCTCGCGGAGCGCTCAGACCACGCTGCGGCTGAAGGACGGCGAGACGCAGGTGCTGGCCGGCCTGATCAGCGACTCCGACCGCCGCTCGGCTCAGAAGGTGCCGGGCCTGGGCCAGATGCCGATGGTGGGCCGGCTGTTCTCCAACCACACCGGCGACACCAAGAAGACCGAGATCATCCTCTCGATCACGCCGCGCATCATCCGCCCGCAGTCGCAGCAGGACCTGCGCAACGCCGACGCCTGGTCGGGCAGCGAGACCGCCGTGCGCGACGGCCAGCTGCGCCTGCAGCCCCTGGCCGCGCTGCGCGCCGAGCAGGCCAAGCCGGATCCGGCGGCTGCCGCGGCGGCCGCGGCAGCCGCCGCCGGTGCCACGGCACCCGCGGGCACGCCGGCGCCCGCCGCGCGCCCGGCGATCCAGCGCTCGATGACGGCGGCGCCGGCGCCGGCCGCGAACGCCCCGGTGACGCTGCCCTCGGCCGCGCCGCGCGCACCGGCCACCGGCAGCGGCGGCAACCCGCCGCCGCCCGAGGCCGAGACCGCCCCCACCCCCAGCGCGCCGGCCCCGGCCGCTTCCGCCGCCGGAGGCTGACCGTGCCGCGCCACGCCCTGCACCGGCAGCACGGCTTCACGCTGATGGAGCTGGTGGTCACGCTCGCGCTGCTCGGCCTGATGGCCGCGATGGCCGCGCCGCTGGCCGAGATGACGGTGCAGCGCCAGCGCGAGCAGGAACTGCGGGCGGCGCTGCGCGAGATCCGCGGCGCGATCGACCGCTACCACGCCGCCGCCGAGCAGGGCCTGATCGAGCGCCGCGTCGGCGATGCCGGCTACCCGCCTGACCTCGAGACGCTGGTGGCCGGCGTGCCCAACGTGAAGTCGCCGTCGCGCGAGCCGATGTTCTTCCTGCGCCGCGTTCCGCGCGATCCGTTCTTCGAGGACGAGCGCGCGCCGGCTGCGGCCACCTGGGCGCTGCGCAGCTCGAAGAGCCCGGCCGACCGCCCCGAAGCGGGCAGCGACGTGTTCGACGTGATCTCCGCGGCGCGCGGCAACGGCCTGAACGGCGTGCCCTACAGCGAGTGGTGAGCGCATGACGACCCGACTCTCCCCCCGCCCTCGCCACGCGCGCGGCTTCACGATGATCGAGCTGATCGTCGTGATGACCGTCATCGGGCTGCTCGTCTCGATGGCGCTGCCGCGCTACATGAATTCGCTGGACCGTGGCCGCGACCAGATCGTCGCGCACGACCTGGCCACGATGCGGCAGGCGATCGACCGCCACTACGGCGACCGCGGCGCCTACCCCGACCGGCTCGAAGACCTGGTAACGCGCCGCTACCTGCGCGCCATCCCGCTCAACCCGCGCACCGACGCGGCCGACTGGCTGGTGGTGGCGCCGCCCTCGGGCGCCAAGGGCATGGTCTACGACGTGCGCGACCCGGCCGACCCGGAGGGCCGCGGCCCGGTGCCGCCCGGGGCCGCCACGCCGCCGCCCGAGGCGGCCGCATCGGAGGCCTCGTGAAGGAGCGCGGCGTGGTGCTGCTCGGCGTGCTGGTGCTGCTGGCCGTGCTGGCCGCGCTCGGCGCGGAGGTCGGCATGCGCTGGGCCGACGAGCGCCAGCGCGACGACGAGGAAGAGCTGCTCTTCGTCGGCGAGCAGTACCGCGCGGCGATCGAGTCGTACTGGCGCAGCTCTCCCGGCGGCGTGCGGCAGTTCCCCACGCGGCTGGAAGACCTGCTGGCCGACAACCGCTTCCCCGTGCCCAAGCGCCACTTGCGCAAGCTCTACCGCGACCCGGTCGCGCCCGATCGCCCGTGGGCCGAGATCCGCCTCGGCAGCGCCATCGTCGGCGTGCGCAGCCAGTCCGACTCGGAGCCGTTCCGGCGCAGCGGCTTCACGCTGCGCCAGTCGCGCTTCGCCGAAGCGCAGCGCCATGCCGACTGGCAGTTCACCGCCGTCAACGGCGCCGGCGGCGCGGCCAGCGCACCAGCCTTCGCGCCCGCGCCCGCGCGAGCGGCCTCCAACCCCTTCCTGACCCCCCGACCCCCTCGGAGACATCTGCCATGAACAGCGTCCTCGTCGCCGACGCGCACCTCTTCACCTGCAAGGGCATCGCCGCCCTGATCGGGGAGATCGGCCCGCACCAGGTGGTCGGCACCGCGCACGACGGCCGCCACGCCGCGCAGCTGGCCCACGAGCTGCAGCCCGACCTGCTGGTGATCAGCGCCGACCTCGACGGCCTGGCCTGCCTCGACGCCATCGCCACCGTGAAGCGGCGCCGCGCCACGCAGAAGGTGCTGGTGCTGTGCGAGACCGGCTCGGCCGGCAGCGCGCGCGAGGCCCTGCGCATCGGCTGCGAAGGCTTTCTGCGCAAGACCACCTCGAAGGAGGAGCTGGGCCGCGCGGTCGCCGAGGTACTGGCCGGCCGCACCTATGCCGACCCGGAGATCTCGCGCCGGCTGCTGCTGACGCCCGAGGGCGACGGGCACGATCGCGCGGAAGCGGCGCTGCGCGCGCTCTCGCCGCGCGAGCGCTCGGTGTTCCGGCTGATCGCGCAGGGCCACACCAACCGCAGCGCCGGAGAACGCCTGAACCTCAGCCACAAGACGGTGGAGAAGCACCGCGCCACGGCGATGAGCAAGCTGCGCCTGAAGACCGCGGTCGACCTGCGCCTGCTGGCCGTGGAACTCGGGATCGTGCAGCGCGACACGCCGGCCGCGCCGGCCGCCGCGGCCTGAGTCGGGCCTCGAGTCAGGCCGCGCCGAGCAGCGCCTTCACCTCGCCGGCCAGCTCGCTCGGCGAGACGAAGCCTTCCAGCCGCACCCACGGCTGGCCGACGGCGCGACGCAGCAGCGTCACCGGCTGGTGGTTCATCTTGTCGCCGCGGTAGGTGGCGAAGGCCTTCTGCACCGCCACGCTGGTGGCGCTGCTGCCGGTGTAGTGCTGCCACTGCGGCCCGGCGCCGAAGCGCTTCGCGTACTCGCGCAGCTGCGCCGGCGTGTCGTTCTCCGGATCGATCGAGATCGACACCATGTGCACGTGCTGGAGCTGGCCGCGCAGGCGCGCCTGCGTCTCGGCGAACACCTGGCTCGTGACGGGGCAGATCGCCGTGCAGGTGGTGAACACGAAGTTCAGCATCACCAGCCGGCCGTCGTTCAGTTCGCCGGCCAGCGGCACGCGCTTGCCGTCGTCGCGCACCAGCACGGCCTCGGGCAGCGGGTAGTCGGCGGTGCTGCGGCGCAGGCCGGGGGCGACCTCGTGGTGCTCGTGGCCGGCATGCGCCGGCAGCCAGGCGGACGCGGCGGCGGCCGCGGCCAGGCCGAGACAGCGGCGGCGGGTGAGCTGGGGCGTGGCAGCCGTGGCGGTGGCGATCGGTGTCATGGCGTTGTTCTTCAGGGTCGCGGGGTCGGCACGATCCAGGCGGTGCGCGCCACCGGCGCGCGGCTCGCCGCATCGAAGCCGACGATGTAGGCGCCGCGCGAGGCGGTGGGCTGGCCGGGCTCGACGACGAGCTGCGGGTACAGCGTGGCGGCATCGCGGCCTTCGGTGGCATGCGCCTGCAGCATGCGCAGGTTGGCGGCGCGGCCGACCGCGGTGTGTTCCTTGATCGCCACCGCGCTGGCGGCCTCGGCCGGCGCGGGCGTGTCGTTGAACAGCGCGCTGACGCGGCGCTGGCTGCCGGGCGCGAGCAGGGCCCGGCCGCGCGCGAGCAGCCACTCGGGCGTGAGCGTCGCGGTCGATGCCTCGGCCAGCGCCTCGCCGAGGATCTGCAGGCCGTAGAAGGCCTCGGCCTGCATCGCCTCGTCGACCAGCGCGATCTCGCGCGACTGCGCCCAGCGCAGGAAGTCCTCGGCCGCCGGTGCGCCCTTGCGGTCCAGCGCGTAGGGGTAGACCACCGCCGCACGGGCGCGCCAGGGCTCCGGCACGGCCTTCAGCGAGCCGGCCAGGCGCCCCGAGACGAACATCGTGGCCCCCGGTTGCGGCAGCGCAGCCAGGCGAGCGAGGTCGGCGCCGCGCAGCCACAGCATCCAGGCCGAGCCGGCCGGCTCGGCGGCCAGCGCGGCGTCGAGCGCCTCGGGTTGCTGCGTCGACAGCGCGCGGTACTCGACCTCGACGTTGCCGCCGGCCAGTGCCTCCTTCAGCGCCTGCGCCGCGGCCGCACCGAGCGCATCGTTGCGATAGAACTGCACCAGCTTCGCCGGCCGCCGGCCGGGCGGCAGTTCGCGCAGATGGCGCGCCAGCACCTGCGCCTCCAGCCGCACGCCAGCCTGGAAGTAGAGCGACTGCGCGCCGACGGGCGCCGGCATTGCATCCACGCTCGGGAACCAGCACGGCACCTTGTGCTGCGCGCAGAAGGCATCGACCGGCTGCCACAGCGTGCCCAGGCCCGAGGCCAGCGCCAGCACCGGCTGCTGCTTCCACTGCGCCTCGAGCTGCGCCGGCCAGCCGCTGGACGGGCCGGTGAGCTCCCAGACGTGCAGCTGCCAGGCCGCCTGCGGGGCGCTGCGGCCGTTCGGGCGGTTCACGGTGTTGCTGTTGTTGTTGTGCTGGCCGACCAGCGCTCGAAGCGTCTCCAGCCAGGCCTGGCGGCGCGCCTCGTCGATGCCGGGCGTGATCACCGCGGCGAGATGGATGCGGTCGGACTCGACCCCGGGGGCACGGCGGGCGCTCTTGGGCGGTGTCGCGGTGCCGGCCACTGCATCCGCCGCGGCGGTGCCCGCCTTCGGCATGTCCGCCGTGCGCGATGCATGGGTGGCCGGCGCCGACGCGGCCTTGCGCGGCGGCGCCGCCGGCTTCGGCGTGCCGAGCTCGGCCGCGTGGGCGATCAGCCCGGAGAGCGCGAGCGTCAGCCCGGCACAGCGCAGCAGCGTGGGGATCAGGTGGCGGGTCATGCGAAGGGCTCCTTGCGCAACGGTCGGTCAGGGCACGATCCACTCGCCCACCGGGGCGAGGCGTGCCGGGTCGGCGGCATCGACGCGCACGATGTACGCGCCCTTGGAGGCGAAGCGTTGCCCCGGCCCGAGCGTCAGGCGGGGGTAGATGGTGGTGCTCTCGGGCCAGCTGTCGGCCGGCGGCATCGCGGTCTGCTCGGTGAGCATGCCGCGCTGCACCTGCGAGGCCTGCTGGCGGCGCAGCGCGATCGCCGAGATCGAGCGCAGCTGGCGGCGCTCGCGGGCCTCCTGCTCGGCCCTTCCGCCTTCGCGGCGGCGGATCATCTGCTCGGCCCGCTCGACGAGGTACTCGCCGTACAGGTTGTGCAGCATCTCGGCGAGCGTGTCGTTCAGGTAGGTCATCGCGAAGTAGACCTCCGACTGCAGGCGCAGCTCGCGCAGCGGGATCTGCCAGGTGTCGAGCCAGCGGAAGAAGTAGGTCTGGTTCGATTGCCGCGTGGCGGGCAGCTCGAACGGATACACCAGCTGCACCGCCGCGCGCCACGCCGCCGGCAGCGCGCGCGGTTCGATGCCGGCCAGCTCGCCGGAGGCGAACACCGCCGCGGCGCGCGGCGGCGCCACGTCGGCGAGCGTGGCGAGGTCGGGCTCGCGCAGCCACAGCACCAGCGTCTCGTCGGCGCGCACCTGGCGCAGCGGCCGGGCCCACGCCGGCGCGGCCGTCGCGGCGAGCATCACGCGGCGGCTCGGCGGCGCACCCGCGGCCTTCAGCGCGGCGTCGAGGCGGTCGGCCGCGGCGCGCGCGGCCGGCTCGTCGCGCAGCAGCTGCAGCACGCGCCGCGGCAGCGGGCCCTGCTGCGTCCAGTGTGCGGCCAGCACGTCGGCCTCGAGCGCGAGGCCGCGGTGGAAGTACAGCGCGTAGCGGCCCGGCTCGGCTGGCGGCTGGTCGATGCTCGGGAACCAGCACGGCACGTGCTGCGTCTCGCAGAACGCATGCACCGGGCCCCACTCGCCCGTGCCCAGGCCGGAGACGAGCGCAAACGCGGGGCGCTCGGCCTGGCGCGCGGCCAGCTGCGCGCCCCATGTCGACGGGTCGCCTTCGAGCTGCCAGATGTCCAGCGTCCACTGCCGCTCGGTCTGCTGCATGTGCTCGGCGGGCGACACCATGTTGCGGCGGCCCTGCACGCGCCGGCCGCCCACGGTGTTCATGTTCTTCTGCCGCACCGCGGCTTCCATCATCTGCACGAACACCGCGCGGCGCTCGAGGTCGGCGCCCGGCGCGATCACGCTGGCGAGGTGGATGGTGTCGGCGGTGACGCCCGGCGACCACTGCACCGAGAGCCGCTCGAGGTGGGCCTGCAGCGCCTGCGCGTCGGCCTCGCCGAGCGCGTAGCGCGGCATCATCGCGTTGAGCACGCGGCCGTCGCTGCCGATGCCCTCGCGCAGCGCACGCACGAGCAGCTCCGGCGTGTAGACCGGCCGGTCCTCGTTGAGCTGCTTGCCCACGCGCGGGTCCATCACCGCCCAGTGCCGCTCGCCGCCCTCGACGAACAGGTAGCGGCCGGTGATCGGGCGGATCTGCACGTCGCCCTCCACCGAGCCCATGCCGCTCGGGCGGTGGCAGCCTTCGCACGCCGCCGCGGCGCCGGTCACCTCGACGCCGTTGCCGCGCACGCCGCGCAGCGGCTGGCCATCGACCTGTCGGCCTTCGCGGTACAGGCGCGCACCGGCCTGCGCCGCGTCGGCCGGCTCGGCGGCGTGCGCCGCGAGCAGCGGCAGGCAGGCCGCCGCGAAGGCGGCCGCGCGCATCAGGCGGGCGACGGCGTGCGGGATCACTTGATCGCGACGAGTTCGACGTCGAACACCAGCGTCTCGTTGGGGCCCAGCGCGGAACCCACGCCGCGCTCGCCGTAGGCCAGCGGGCCGGGGATCCACAGCGTCCACTTCGAGCCCACCGGCATCTGGCGCAGCGCCTGCTTCCAGCCCTCGACCACCTGGGTCACCTTGAAGCTGGCCGGCGCGCCCGCGTCGGTGGCATCGATCTCCAGGCCGTCGAGCGACATGCCGCGGTAGTTCACCACCACGGTGTCGGTGTCGACCGGCTTCGGGCCGGTGCCGGCCTGGTGCACGAGGTACTGCACGCCGCCAGGCAGCACGTGGACGTCCGGCTTCGCCTTGTTCTCGGCGAGGAACTTCTCGCCGCGCGCCAGCGCGCGGGCCGACTGCTCCTTGCGCGTGGCGACCATGCGGATGCGCAGGTCGTTCTGGAACTGGTTCATCGTCTTGCGCACTTCGCGCTCGCTCATCTGCAGCTTGTCGCCGGCCATCGCGTCGCGCAGGCCCTTGATCAGCTGGTCGATGTCGACGTCGATCTCGTTGCGGCGGAAGTTGCGCGCCATGTCCACGCCGACGGCGTAGCCGAGCTTGTCCTTCGAGATGGCCGGCTGCCGCACGGCGGCGGCCGCGGGTTCGACGCTGGCCTGGGCGGCCGCCGCCGTCTGCGCGACGGCGGGGACGAGGGCGCCGGCGAGGCCGGCGGCGAGGAGGAATCGGTGGAGGTTCATGGATGTCTCTCGGAGAAGTTGTGCCTCGAAGCGGGTGCGAGCGGCGCCGTTCCGGCCGCCGCCCGCGCCCCGCGTTCAGCCCGTCAGGGCAGGGTCGTCACGCTCACCACATTGCTGAAGGTCTGCCCGCTGGCGTTCGTGGTCCGCACACGGAAGTAGTAGGTCGTGTTGCGCAGCAGGTTCGTCACCGCGAACGTCTCCGTGCCGAGCGGGACGACCGTGGTCGTCGGCGCACCGAACGCAGGCGTCGTCGAACGCTGGACCGCGAGGCCCGTCACCGCCGAAGCGCCGTTGCCGTTGAGCTGGTTCGTCCAGTCCACCGTGACGGTGCGTCGGCCGACGCCGGCGACCACGGCACCGCTGGTGTCGGTGGCCGCGTTCGCCGTCGCCGGCGCCCACAGCTGGCCAGGCACCACACGCACCCGTGCCGACAGTCCCGAGTTGCCAACGCCGTTGGTCGCGTAGACACGGTAGTTGTAGCCGGTCGCGGTGCCGGGCAGGACCGTCGTGTCGACCCAGCTCGTCGTGTTGGCCGGCAGCGGCGTCAGCACGCGGTTCTGCGTCATGCCCTTGTCGGTGGCACGCACCACCACGTAGCCGGTCTCGGTCGTCGCGTTGTCGACCCAGTTCAGCGTCACCATCGGCGGGTTGGTGCTCAGCGGCGGCATCGTCGCCGTCAGGCCGGTCGGCGCTGCCGGCACGGCCACGGTCAGGGTCGCCGTCGCCGACCAGGTCGACACGGCCGCGCCCTTCACCGTCTGTACGCGGTAGTAGTAGGTGCGGCCGGCCAGCACGGTGGCGTCGGCATAGCTGCTCGAGCCGGCGGCCGCCGTGAACGTGACCAGGCCAGTCGTGAAGGTCGCGTTGGTGGCGCGTTGCACGGTGTAGCCCGTCTCGCTGACCGAGTTGTCGACCCAGCCCACGCTCACGGTCAGCGGCGCGTTACCGGTCACCGCCGCGGTCGTGCCGCTCGGCGCGGCCAGGGCCAACGTCGCCGTCTGCGCGGCCGTCGCTGCCGAACCGGTCGCATTGGCCGCAGCCACCACGTAGCTGTAGCTTGCGCCGTCGAGCACGGTGGTGTCGACATAGCCCGCCGAGCCTGCCGGCAGCGTCGCGATCAGCACGCCATCACGACGCACCTCATAGGCCGTCTCCGACACCGAGTTGTCGGCCCAGGCCAGCGTGACGCTCGCCGGGACCACGCTGACCGCCAGCGTCAGGCCCGAGGGAGCCGCCAGCGGGGTCGTCACCGCCGCGGTGTTCGTCGGCGCCGATGTGGTCGCCGCGTTCTGGCTGCGCACCTGGTAGACGTAGGAGGCACCATCGGCCACCGTGGTGTCGACGAAAGTCGTCACTCCGTTGGTCGGGTTGGCCGGCGCAGTCGCGACCTGCAGGAACGTGCCCGGCACGCCGCCGATCACGCTGGCACGCTCGATGACGAAGCCCGTCTCATTGCCAGCGTTGTCACTCCAGCTCAGCTGCACCTGGCGCGGGGCAAGCGCGGCAGCGCTCAGCCCGGTGGGCGGCGCGAACGGTGTGGTGACGTTGGCAATATTCGACAGCGCCGACTCGCCCACCGCGTTGAACGCCTTCACCTGGTAGGTGTAGGTGCTCGCGCCGTTGACGGTGGTGTCGGTCCAGGTGGTGGCATTCGGAGTGGTCAGCTCGGCAACCTGCACGCCATTGCGCATCACACGGAAGCCCGTCTCGTTGCCGGCGTTGTCGGTCCAGGTGAGCGTGACCGACGTGGCCGAATCGGCCAACGCGCTAAGCGCAGTGGGTGCGCCCGGGAAATCGCCCGCCTGCACGCGCAGCTCGGCCGACATCACCTCGCTGTGAGCGTTGTAGGCCGCGACCTTGTACGAGTAGTTGCCCACCGGCAGCGTCTCGCGGAAGCCCACCGTGTTGGCCGGCACCGTGCCGGCGAGCGCGTAGGCGCCCACCGTGTTGTCGGCGGCCACCGGCGCACGGTAGACGTTGAAGCCGATCTCGTTGGCGGTGTTGGCCGGGTCCAGCGTCGTCGGCGGCACGGCGCCCAGGGCTGGCGTGTAGCCCGGCGTCGCGTCGGTCCAGCCGAGATTGACCGCGCCGCTGACGTTGTCGGCCGTTCCGGTCAAGGCGGTCGGCGCCGCTGGCGCGGTGGCCTTGTAGTCGAACTTGATGGCCCGCATGAAGTCGTTCTCTTCATGGCCCAGGATGTGGCAGTGCCAGACGTATTCCCAGCCGAAGTTGGTGAGGTCGTTGAGCACCGTCATCGGCTGGCCGATGGGGATCTGCGGGTTGTTCGGGTCGGTGACGTTGACCTGCGTGATGCCTTCGGTGCTGCCGACCGGCGCCGAGGGCTCGAGCGGACGCACGCTGTAGGGCACGCCGAAGGGCAGTGGCGGCTGCTTGGACTTGACCGCGATGACCAGGTCCTCGAGCTGGTTGAACTTGACGGTGTCCTTCCAGCCGAGCTCCTCCGGGCGCACGCCGAGGTTGACGTTGGCCCAGTCGACGCGGTTGACCAGCTGCACGTTGACCAGGTGGAAGTGCACCGGGTGGGTGTCCACGCCGTTGTGCGTGATCTTCCAGATCTGCACCTCGCCGGGCTTGAGCGTCTCGGTGGTGGCGTCGGCGTAGCCGAGCGGGATGGTGGTCTGCACCACCGCGCTGGTGAACGGGACCTCGATGCCCAGCGTGGCGTTCATGCGGCCGTAATTCGGATCGAACAGTTCCTGGATCGCCTTGGCCTCGACCTTGATGTTCTGCGTCGCTGACGTCACCACGTTGGCCTTGGCGCCGTAGCCGGGCGCTCCGGGCTGCGACACCAGCGTGATGCCGGGTGCGAAGTCGGTTTGTGTGCCCGGGGTGTCGAGGAGGACCTGGATCACCTTGCCGCCGGAGACCAGCGCATGCGCGGTGGCCGGCGTGCCGACCCAGCCGGCCGGGTAGTTGAACTGCACGATCGGCGGCTTCAGCGTCTGGTACTGCATGCCACCTTCGGTGACGTTGATCGACTGGATCGTCTGCAGCACGCCGGCCGGCGTGTAGTCCAGTGTCGGCTGGCGGTTGGTGCCGAGGTAGATCGAGCCGAAGGTGTCCTGCGGGTACGGGTCGGTGCCGCCCACGGTCTTGAACGCCTCGTTGTACGCCTTCTGCCCGACCAGCGGACGGTCCTGCGAGGCCCCGTAGGCCTTCGGCAGTTCGACGGCGAGTTGCGCCTCGTCGAAGGCAGGCGCCGGCGTAGTCGGACGCACATACACCTGCATGATGGTGCGGGTGCTCGGGCCGTAGCCCAGCTTGGTCGGCTCGGTGCCGCCGTTCGGGCTCTCGTCGCCGTTGCCGTAGAAGTAGTCGTTACGCGGGTCGCCGGCCGGCACCGGGGCCGGGTTGTCGTTGTAGAGGATCAGCGTCTTGCCCGCGAACTGCGAGAAGTCGACCACCACGTCGGCTCGCTCGGCATTGCCGAGGTACACGCCGCCGTCGAGGAAGTTGGTGATGTTGATCGCGCCCAGGTCGGTGACGAAGGTGGAGGGCAGCGCCTCCTTCTTCGCAAGTTGCGGCAGGAAGCCGCCCTCGTTGGCGATCTGCAGCATCGCCGGGCCCTTGTCGTTCCAGTGCGGGTTCAGCTTGCCGTCCTGCGGCCAGCCCGCAGGCGCGGCCGGGTTGGTGTTCGTGTAGCCGAGCTTGACTTCCGTATTCGTGGCACCGTCGACGTCGCGCGGGCCGTAGGCGTTCGCCGCGAAGGCCGCCGGCGCGAGCGAGTCGCCATCGGCCAGGAACCAGCTCAGCGTGAAGAAGCGGTCGTTCGACGCGTTGAGGATCTTGAAACGATAGGCCCTCGGATCGACCTCGAGTCTCGGGTAGGCGGTGCCGTTGACCAGCGGCGTGTCCATCCACGACTCCGGCGTGACGGTCACGTCGCCGTAGGCGCCGGTGGGCAGCGCGAGCGGCGCGGGGAACACCGGCCAGAACCACGGGCCGTAGTGCCAGCGGCCGACGTTGTTCCAGCCGTCGATGGTGGCCGGGTTCTGGTTGGTCTCGTAGACGTGCGGGTACCAGAGGTCACCCGGCTTGCCCCAGTGGTCGACATCCCAGCGCGCGTCCTCGCCGGACACGACATCGGTGTCGCCGTTCTTCACCGGCAGCACGTCGTCGGGCACGTAGGCCTTCTCCTGGATGACCAGCGGGATGGTGTCGGCCGCCCCGGGGATCACGCCGCGGGCGATCAGGTCCTGCTCGACGGCGTCGGTCAGGTTGTAGGGCGCGGCCATGCCGGCGTAGACGTTCAGGCGCGTCAGGCCGGAGGTATGGTCGTGGTACCAGAGCAGGCGCGCGCTCTGGCCGTTGGGGAAGTAGTAGGTCGTCGCGCCGGGGCCGGGATCGGCCATGTCGGGCACGTTCTTGTTGCTCACGCCGCGCGTGAAGTCGCTGACCTTGATGTCCTGGCCGGTGGCGGCCGAGGCGGCCACGGCCTGCGCGGCCACCGAGGCCGGATTGGCCGCATCGGATTCGCCGAACGGCGTGAACCACTGGTGCGGCAGGCCGTCGCTGATCCACGGCGTGTCGCCGCCGTGCAGGTGGATGCTGATGCGGTTCTGCGTGTACTTCGGGCCGACCGGGTTGCCGGCGGCATCGCGGTAGGGGCCGAAGCCCGCGCCGAGGATGCTCTCGTCGACCGGCAGGAAGAGGTCGCCCTGGCGCTGCACGGCGGCACCGGCGCCCACGGCGCGGCCGACCGGCAGCAGGTTGTAGAACTTCAGCCGCGTGGCGACGCCCTTGGTGGCGAGGATGGCGGGGCCGAGGTAGTGCGGCCGGTCGTAGGCGTAGGCCGGCATCTGCAGGAAGCTGCCGTCGGCCTGCCGCACCGGCACGCGGACCACGCTGCCGTCGGGGTTGGTCAGCGCCACGCCGTCGCTGCCGGCCTCGCGCTGCAGGCCACCGGTGGCCGTGGCCAGCGGGTCGATCTGCACGTAGCCGCGCAGCACCGAAGGCTTGGCCAGGTCGCTGTGCATGCGCTCCTGGTACTCGACGACGGCGATCTCGAAGTAGTCGTCGTTGGTCAGGTTGCCGTTGCCGTCGATCCACTTCTTCGGCACGGCCACCGGGATGTACTGGCCGAGGTTGTTGGCCGCCGCCTTGCCCAGGCCGGGCAGCGTGTCGACGAACTTGCGCAGCGCGCGGCCGGTGTTCACCTGGGCCAGGCACGCGCCGGTCGTGGCATCGCGGCCCCCCAGCGGGTCGCAGCGCATGCCGCGCGGCGAGTTCGCGAAGAACGTCGCCGTCAGCATGGGGTTGCCGTTCTGGTCGAGGTTGTCGCCGTAGCCCGGGCCGGCAAAGGCGGCCGTCGTGGCGCCCATGGAGAGCAGGGCCAGGCCGATGGCGCGGGCGAGCGGCCGAAGCGTCGACCGGTGGGGGCGTTGACGTGACGTGTTCATTCGATTCCCTCAAGAAAGGCCGGCGGTCCGCCGTGCACGTTGGTGTTCTCGTTCGGGGCTTCGGAGAAGGTCCGCTCAGGACGCTTCGCCGAAGCCTTGAAACCATTCTTGAAGTCAGTGTCCAGGGGCGTCTGTGGGGAGGCGTCCCCGGCCGCCGCCCTCTCCCCCCGGACCCGGGATGTAGTCTTGAAGCCGCTTAAGTGCCCGGTTAAATCGACTTAAAAGGTGATGCGACAATGCGACGCACTTCTTAAGGCGCGTCTCAGAATTCGCGCCTACGGTGCGAAGCCTCGCGATCCCGTCGTTCCATGCCCTTCGCTCCCCGTTTCCCCCACGCGTCGACGCAGCCCCTCACCGAGCCGGTCACCGAGATCGACACGGTGATCGAGTCGTTCGCGGACATGCTGGGCGACTCACCGACCACGCTGAGCGACAGCCATGGCGACGTGCGCTCCACGCTGAGCGGCACGCTGCAGGACGACGTCGCGCGCTTCCTCGCGACGCCCGATCCGTCGGATCTGCTGCCGGTGCTGGCAGCCAGCATCCGCCACTCGAAGTCGCTCGCACTGCACCTCACGCTGGCCGACGGCACGATGCGCCTGGTCACCCTGCCGCGCATGCAGGCCTACGCCTGCGACCGCGACCTGCACGCCTTCTTCGGCCCGTCGATGACCACGCTGCGCCTGCAGCGCATCGACGAAGGCACGCATGCGGCGATCGACGTCACCGGCTTCCAGCGCGGCATGCTGTCCGACCTGGTCTGGCAGGTGGCGCTGTTCGGCTCGCGCCACCAGCTGCTGCCCGAGATCGAAGGCCCGATGGCGTACCGCATCACCGGTCGCGCCTTCCGCGAGGCGCCGGTGCTGCCTGGCATCGCCGAGGTGATGAAGCGCCTCTCCGGCGCGCCGGCCCGGCTCGACGAGCTGACGCCCTGGGGTGCGCCGGCCGACCTCGCGCCGCGCGTGCTCAACGCGCTGTACCTGCGCTCGGCGCTGATCGTCACGCGGGCGTGCGCGCCGCGGCCGCGCAATCCCGGCTCGCTCTGGCGCTGAGTCCCGGTCCAGAATCGGCGGGTCCGCTCCGGGAGCCCGCATGGAATCGCGTACGCAACTGAATCTGATGTTGGTGTAACAGGGCCCCTCCCTGGG
>WBZV01000270.1_pt1 | contig 34108 bp, 23 predicted proteins | sample 5204221 | NCBI WGS metagenome assembly WBZV01 (sample SAMN12344360, study PRJNA552823) | activated sludge metagenome | biome: Activated sludge suspended growth; feature: Nitrification reactor; material: Wastewater; isolation source: activated sludge from nitrification reactor of wastewater...
CCAGCAACGCCGGGCGCCCGCGCGTGCCGCTGCGCATCATGATCGCGCTGCCGTACCTCAAACACGCCTTCAACGAATCCGACGAGGGCGTGGTTGAGCGCTGGGGTGAAACCCCCACCTGGCAGTTCTTCTCGGGGCAGGCGTACTTTGAGCACCGCCCGCCCTGCGACGCGTCCACCCTGGTCAAGTTCCGCCAGCTGCTGGGCGAAGAAGGCGTGGAGGAGCTGCTGGCGCAGACCATCAACGTAGCTGTCCAGCTCAAGCTGATCAAACCGCAGGAGCTGGCTCGCGTGATCGTGGACAGCACCGTGCAGCACAAGGCGATCGCCCACCCCACCGACAGCCGCCTGCTGGAGACGGCCCGAGTGAAGCTGGTGGAGGCAGCCAAGGACGCGGGCATCGAGCTGAAGCAGACCTTTGCCAAGGAAGGTCGACACCTGAGCCGCAAGGCTGGGCGCTATGCCCATGCCCGCCAGTTCAAGCGCATGAGGCGTGCCATCAAACGCCAGAGCACCATCGTGGGGCGCCTACAGCGCGAGATCGAGCGCAAGGCCAGCGCTGTTGGAGCGGCCGTGCGGCAGGCCCTGGATGATGCCTTGAACAAAGCCCAGCGCATCGTGGTCCAGAGCGGCCAGCGCAAGGCCGCCGATGGACGCCCCAAGCTCTACAGCTGGCACGCACCCGAGGTGGACTGCATCAGCAAGGGCAAGGCCAAGACGCCTTACGAGTTCGGGGTGAAGGTGGGCATTGCCAGCACGCTGCGGGGCAACCTGATCGTGGGCGCCAGAGCGTTTCACGGCAACCCTTATGACGGGCACACCCTCAGCGAACAACTGGAGCAGGCAGCGATCCTGATGCAGGACAGCAGGATCACACCCACAACGGCATTCGTGGACCTGGGTTACCGGGGTGTGGATGCGGACAACCCGGAAGTGCACATCGTGCACCGGGGCAAGGCCAAACGCATCAGCGAGCAAGACAGAAGCTTGCTCAAACGGCGCCAGGCGATCGAGCCGATCATCGGTCACCTCAAGGCCGACCATCGCATGGGCCGCTGTCACCTCAAGGGAGAAACCGGCGACCGGCTGCACGCGGTGCTGTGTGCGGCGGGCTACAACATCCGGTGGCTGCTGCGCCAGATCGCCAGGAAAGGGGTGACCTTCTTGCGGTGGCTTTATTTGCGTCTGCGCACTGCAGCGGGCATATCACCGCACTGGCAAGACGCGCTGCCATCCCTGCTTATACGGGCACTTGGGCGTCCAGCCACGAACCCTGTAGGGGCGTGGATTTGAATAAGGGGCTTAAGAAGCAAACATGTGTTTTGCACATGCTAACTTCTTGAAATGATTGGGAAAAACAGGTACTACCGTCGCGCAAAAATCAGCGAAGCCAAGTTCCGTCAGCTGCTGCGCTTGTTTGCCCTTGATTTGACCGCCAGCGATGCGGCCCAGTTGTGCGGCCTGTCGGTGCGCAGCACCAATGACATCTACCAGCGCATCCGCCTGCGCCTGGCTCAGCACTGCGCTGCCCGCTCGCCCTTTGCCGGTGAACTCGAGGCCGATGAGTCCTACTTTGGCCCCAGACGCGTTCGAGGCAAACGTGGCCGAGGTGCTGGCAGCAAGACCATTGTCTTTGGTCTGCTCAAGCGCGATGACTGCGTCTACACCGAAATCGTCCCCAATGCCTCCAAGGCCACGCTGCAAGCCATCATCCGCGGCAAAGTCGATCCCAACAGCATCATTCACACCGATGGCTGGCGTGGCTATGACGGACTGGTGGACATCGGCCTTGCAAAGCACTTTCGCGTCAATCATGGCAACAACGAGTTCGTGCGTGGCGCCAACCATGTCAACGGCATCGAGTCGTTTTGGAGCTTTGCCAAGCATCGCCTGGCGCAGTTTCACGGTATCCGCAAGGACAAGTTCGCGCTGCACTTGAAGGAAACCGAGTTCCGGTTCAATCATCGTCATCAAGATCTCTACAAGGCCTTGCTACAGTTGCTCAGACAGAATCCGCTCTGAGGCGTTTGCTTCCTAAGCCCCTGAATAAATCAGGGACGACTAAAGACTATCCCGAGAAAACACCGGGAGGTCTTGTTCATATGCAATGGCCAGATTTTGGAAGAAAATTTTCTGAATGGTTTTCAGCACGCGGCCGTCATCAAGGCCCAGTTGCATCAGGTGAGGCCACGTTACGCTATATAAACACTGGGCAGTGTGGATAGCATTGTCCATTGCCATCGATCTATACATTCATGAATTTCGATTACCAATCTGGCTTCATGTGAAATCTGGCCGGAACCCTGGCGCACGAGCTGGGTCACAAGGCGGACTGGGATGCCGGCCACGCCGTAGGCTGGGGCGACTATGCCACCACGGCCCCGGAAAGCCCTCTGCGCGTTGGGGTCAAGGTTGGCCCGGACGGTAGAATCGAGTTCACTTTCAACCCCGTCGCGGCCGAGCTGTACAAGGCGTACCAGGCCGGGCGGATGCCACAGCTGGATCAGGCTTTCGGGCCTGTGCTGGAATTCCTGAAAAAGCAGGGGGAACCCAATGGCCAACGCACCGATACCCAATCTGGACAAGTGCCTGATCGGACCGACGCCCTACGAGGAGCGGGATCCGTGGGCCAAGGCGGGCATCCTGTCGGACGTGCTGGAAGGGGAAATGGGCCTGAAGGTGCATCGGGGCGGCAACAGCCAGCCGATGCCGGTCAGGCGCAGGGTGCAGATGCTGGAGGAAACCCTGCGAACGGGCAGGCCGCATCCGGGGTTGAATCTGGTGCCGGCGGTGGACGACCCGGAGATAACGCGCGACTGACGGCGCAGGCCGAGAAGATCGCCCGCGAGGCGTCGTATGAGGCGTGGCCTCGCATCATCGAGTCGCTGCTGACCAACCCCGACCTGCTGCGCCGCGTGGCGCCCAAGGCGCGCGCCCTGGTGGACGCGGTGGCTGCGGCCGAGTCCGATGCCGAGGTGGGTCGCCTGCTGTCGGGCCGCGAGGTCGGCCAGGGCACGTCGCCCAAGAAAGGCCCGGCGAAGAACAGCGCCGACAAGCGCCTGGACTTTGGGCGCCGTTCGCCCGCCGCTCGCGTGGACGCTGCCCTGCTGGGCCGGCTGGTGGACGCTGTGCGCGGGCGCGGCGCGCAGGACGTTGGTGTGGTGCCGGTTGAGCGCCTGCCGGCGCAGCTCGGCATGTTTGGCTCGAACGCCCGGCCCATCACGATCGACGCGGAGCACGCCCGGCACATCCTGAACGTGCACGGCAAAGCGGCGGGCGAGAAGATCTGCCCACGGTCCCGATCCGCGCATCCGCTCGCCCCAGCGCGCGCGGTCCGCCGATCAGGTCGGACAGGTACTGGGCCACCGAGACCAGGCCGCCGCGGCGGCGTTCGCCCAGCACCTTGAAGATGGCCGACTCGGCCTTGTCCACCGTCTCGTCGATGGTCTCGGCCTCGTCCTCGTAAGCGATGCGCGCGATCTCGCCGGCGGCATCGATCAGGCGGCGGCGCATGGCGGCGCGGCCCACCAGGCCGGCGTAATGCTCCACGTGGGCCGCCACCGGCGTGCGTTCGATCAGGGCCGTCAGGTAGGCCGCGCCCCCGCTCTCCTCCGCCCCGCCGCGGCGCTCCAACTCGGTGAGCACGGTGACGATGTCCACCGCCTCGCGCCGGTTGTAGAGCGCCACCACCGCGGCGAAGATCTGGCCATGGGCCGGCCGCGAGAAGTCCTCGGCCGCCACCAGGGGGGCCACGCGGATGACCGCGGCGGGGTCGATGAGGATCGAGCCCAGGAGCGCCTGCTCGGCCTCGATGTTGGCGGGCGCCAAACGGTCCATCAGCGTCGGCCGGGTCTGCCCAGATCGCTCAGGTCCAGGGAATCCACGAAATGGCGGAAGAGGTCCAGGCGGTCGGAGGCCTCGGCCTCGGCCTCAGCCCTGGGGCTGTCGGACGCTGGCTCGGAGGCGGCGCGGCCGGGCCTGGCCGTGGGGCCATCGTAGTCGGGGGCCGGCACCTGGCCGGCGGCGGCCATCACCGACTCCGCCACGAAGATGGGCACCTTGCGGCGCACGGCCACGGCGATGGCGTCGCTGGGCCGGGCGTCGACACAGACCTCCCGGCCGCCCTGCTGGAAGACCAGCTCGGCGAAGTAGGTATCCTCGCGCAGCCTGACGATGCGCACCACCTCCAGGACGGCCCCCATGGCCTGGGCCACCTGGCAGAGAAGGTCATGGGTGAGGGGACGGGGCACCGGAGCCTCCTGCAACCCCACCGTGATGGCATCGGCTTCGAAGGCGCCGATCCAGATGCTGAGGAAGCGCGGACCGAAGCGCTCCTTCAGCACCACCAGACGGGACTGGTTGATCAGGCTGACGCGGATGCTCTGGACGTTGACTTCGACCATGGGTTCCATGGGCTGCCCCCTGAAGGCCGCGGACCTCGACCGGCCGCGACGCTCCGCGCGGCCCTGATGCCCGGGCAAGGGCCTCAGTATAGCACCCGACAAGGGGCCTCCGCGCGCGGTCGGAGGCCCCTCGGGATGGGCGGGATGGCCGCGACCAGGTCCGGCGGCGGCTCGCTGTGCGGTCCGCCGCTAGCGCAGGGCCTCGTCGCGCAGGACCAGGGGCAGGAAGACCCGCGGCCCGCCCGGTGGCGGCTGGGTGGGCTCCGTCGGCGCGTTGGTGGCGCTGGGGCCGGGGGTGGGGCTGCGCCGCGGGACCACGCCGCCGCCGCCGCCCACGTCCAGCTCCACGATCTCGACATGGCGATGCCCCAGCTTGCTGGTCAGCTCGACGCGGATCTGCACCTTGCCGGCCCGCGGGTAGGTCACGCGCAGTTCCGGCCGGGTGGTGGATTGGATACCCTTGCCGTCCCCGGCATCCCAGCGCCAGCCCGCCACGCCGCTGTGGCCGATGGGCAGGTCGGCCTGGGCCACCAGGCGGATCTCCCGGCCGGGGGCCTGGCCGTCCGGCACGGCGATGCGGATGCTGCGCGGCTCCGGCTCGGTCAGCCACTCGAAGGCCTCGGCCAGGAACTCGGTCCGCGTGAGATGGGTGCGATCGCCACTGATCGCCTCCACCGGGAAGCCGGCGAAGAGGGCTCGCCAGGTCACGCCGCGCTCGCGCCCGTGCTGCGGCTGCTCCAGCGAGGGGTCACCGGTCACGCCCGTGATGACCGAACCACCCCAATCGGTCTCCATCACCGATCGGATGTAGGGGAAGATCTGCTCCGCCGCCAGGTGGCTCCAGGAGTAGTCCGGAGCGGGCGGCTGGCCCTGCGGGCGGGGCGCGCTGTTCACCGTGTCCAGGGGCTCGCCCACGTCCACCGCCAGGGCATTGGTGGCAGCATCCGGGTCCTGGCCGTCGGTGTTCAGGCGCAGGGGCTTGGAGAAGACGGATACCGCCTTGAAGGCCTCGGCCGGCACCTCGATATCGTCCTCCGACAGCTCGAAGCCACCGAAGTAGCGCTTGAGTTGGTGGGTGCTGCCGGAGTTCTGGTTGTTGTTGAAGCGGATGCTGTCCGGGAAGTAGGCGCCGCTGGCCAGAAGAGCGCCGCCCCCCATCAGGTAGTTGGCCAGACCGGTCATCGTGCTGCGCCCGTTGTCGTAGACCTCCAAGGGGACATTCGAATCGCCGCCGGCCAGGACCACCATGCGGTAGCGCTGCAGCGTGCTGAGCATCGGCATGCGGCTGCGTCCGCCTTCTCCGATATCCCAGACGTCATAGGTCAGCTCGGCCTGCTGCAGGGCCTTCTCCCAGTACTGGCGGTAGTCCGTGGTCTCGGTGAAGACCACCTGGTTGCCGTTGGTGGTGAAGCCGCGGCGGGCGTTGATGAGCAGGACGTCCTTGGCTTCCTCCAGCAGCCGGCCCGAGTAGGTGACGCGCACCGCGTGCTGCGCGCTCTCAAAGAGGATGCGGCCGTCGTAGTAGTCCGGTTCTTCCAAGGGCAAGGTGTTGAAGTCGAAGACCAAGGTCACCTCGGCTTCACCGCCGGCCGGCACCGTGACCGAGTCCGGCATCTGCGGCTTCAGGTCCACGTTTCGCGGATGCGGTTGGTGCTTCAGGGCATAGGTGACCGGCCCACCGGGATTGGCGCGCAGGTCCTTCAGGCGCAGGGTGCGGGTGACCACCCGGCCGTAGCCCATCCCAAGGTCGATACCGGGAGGCATCACCAGCAGGCCGGGGTTCATGGCGCGGGCCATGTTGACCCGGCCGGCCCCCTGCACCGTGGCCGGCGCCGGGCTCTGCGGGTTGGCGAAGTTGGCCACCACGGGGTCGGTGGTGTTCATCAGCAGCGCCTTGACCTGGGCCGGCGAGAGCTGTGGGAAGGCCTGCCGCACCAGGGCCACGCAGCCGGTCACTGCCGGGCTGGCCATGCTGGTGCCGGTCAAGAGCTCGTAGCCGCCACCGATGACCGCCGAAAGGATGTCCGTGCCGGGGGCCGACAGGTCCGGTTTCATGGGCGATCCGGCCGGCGCAGGGCCCTGCGCGGTGCTGTCGGCCGCCAGGTTGGCCCGGCGCTGGTCGATGTCCCGCTCGGGTGTCAGACTGATGGTCAGGTCCACCGCGTTGCGGCCCTCCAGCCAGGTGGCCAGCTCGCCCGTCTCGGCGTCCACGACCACCATCGTCGGCGGCAGGCTGTAGAGCTGGTCGGGCAACTGGCCGCGGAAGAGCTGCTTGACCAGGCCGAAGAGGGCCACCTGGTTGGCGTCGTACTTGGCCGGGTCCTTGACGTAGACCACGGCCGCCTTGGCTCCCGCCGCCTTGGCCCCCAGCGCCTGCTGGATGAAGTTGGGGACGTACTGGGCGAGGTTGGGCGGGATGGCCACCACGGGCTTGGTGCAGACCGTCGTGTAGTCCAGGTAGGCGATCTTGTCGCGGGCGCCACCGTTGTTGGTGTCGCCGCAGGTGGCCTTGGCGTAGGCGCCCGCCGTGATCTCGGACCAGGGAGCCTCGCCGGTGTCGATCAGGCGCCCGCCGGCGATCGTTGCCAGGGTGGGATCCAGCCCCGTGCCCTCGGCCTTGAGGTTGTAGCTGAAGCGGCGGCCGTGCTCGCTGTTGGACACCGTGATCACTTCGTCGATCATCTGGTGCGGGCCGCCCAGGGACGCCTCGCCCACGGCCCCGGCATTGCCGCCGGCCGCCACCACCACCACGTTGGCCGCCGTGGCCGCCTTGAAGGCCCGGGCGATGGGATGCTCGTCCGGCTGCAGGAGGTGCTGCAGGGCCGTGCCCCAGCTGTTGTTGATGACGTCGGCCTTGTCGGCCACCGCGTCCTCGACGGCCTGCAGGATCTCAGGGGTGTAGGCGTAGTCGAAGCGGTAGGCCATGAGGTAGGCCCCCGGAGCCACCCCCGAGAAGCGAAGCGCCCCCCAGCCCTTGGCATTGGGGCCGCCCAGGACCACGTCGCCGGCGGCAATGCCCGCCACGTGGGTGCCGTGGGTGTTGTCGGGATAGGGAGTGATGGCGTCCACGTCGCTGACCCGGGCCAGCTCTGGATGGATGTAGACGCGGGAGACGATGAGCTTCTGGTTGACCAGGTTGGCCGGGCTCCCCAGGTCGGTGACGGCGTCGCCCACCCGGCGGGTGGCCTTGGGAAAGCCCGCCGGGGCCTTGAAGCCGGTGTCGTCGAACATGGGATGATCCCCGGCCACGCCGGCGTCGATGATGGCCACGCGGATGCCCTTGCCGGCCGCCTGTTGCCCGCCGATGCGCGGGTCCTGCCAGGCGGCGGGCAGCTCCAGGCGCTCGGCCGCCGTGTCCATGAAGAGCTGGACCTGTTCCTCCTCGGTGACGCGGCGCACGCCCTCCAGGCGCGACACGAGGTCGGCCTGGTATGGCGTCAGGCGCAGGGCCATGCCGTTGAAGGCGACACCGTAATGCATCAGTGCCTGGGTCCCCGGCGCCAGGCGCCGCACCCGCTCGAAGAGCCGGTCCTGCTCGGCGCGCAGGTGGGCGGCGTAGGCGCGGGCTGCGGGCGAGGCCACATCCAGGCGCGCGGCGCCGAAGGCCGACGGCAGCTCGGCCTCGGGGACGGCCGAGGGGGCGATGCCGCGCTCGGCGGCCAGGCGGCGGCGCAGGGCCTCCCGGGCCACCACGGTGGGGGAGGTGGCCGACAATCCGGGCAGGCGGCCGTCGTAGGAGGCCAAGGGGGCCTGCTCCAGTTCGACCAGGTAGCGGCGGCCGGGCTGGTCCGGCTGGGTCTGGGGCGCGGCCCCGGCGGCCGGCAAGAGCGGCACCAGGGGCAGGGCGGCCACCAGGGCGAGGACGCGCAAGGAGCGGGGCAGGCTGGGCATGACTGAGAACTCCTGGGATGGACCGGGCGGGCGCGCGCCGTCCTGGTCGGCGCCGCGGGCCGCGCGCATCGCGCATCCTAACACCGATGGCCGAAAAAAGTGAGCGGGGGACTGGGATCAGGGGGAGTGGGGACGCGGCGAGGGGACGCCTCCGTGGAGGCGTCCCCTCGTCAGTGGATTGATGAAGTTGAGGGTGAGGGTGGGATCGGATGCCGCAGGCAGGGCGACTGCGCCGGCGCAAGGGCCAGGGCGAACGCCGGTCGCCCGCTACTCGGTGGCCTGACCAGTGCGGAGGGCCAGAACCTGGGCCTTGAGCTCCGTCAGGCTGCCGGAGGGCGCGCCCTCGGCCTGGCTCTCGAAGTTGCCGCCCGAGACAGGGCGGAAGTAGGCCTGCTCGGGGTGACCCATCAGCTGCAGGATGGGCTTCGTGCCCTCGCGCCAGGTCATCTCCGACTTCTGGGCGAAGATCACCGCGCGCTGCCCCACCTCGAGACCTTCAGGTCCGTGGTCGCCCGTGGTCACACCGATGCCCGCGGCGATGGCATGCTCTTCCTCGGGGTTCATGCCCACCACGGTCAGCACCACGTCACGGCCGGCTGCAATCCCCTGGGCCGTGGTGTCGACGATGGGGTCGTCCACGCGGAGGGTGATCTCGTAGTAGGGCTGGGCAGCCTCCGTCTGGCCGCCGGGAAGCTCGCGGTCCCAGAACTCGCCGCTGTCCTGGTTCCAGCGCGTGGGGCTGACGGCCACGACCTGGCCGGACAGGACGGCATTGGCGCCCCGGGCCATCTCCTGGAAGGACTGGGACTGGTACAAGACGTGGACCAGGGCCTGGGGCTCAGGGCTGTTGAGGCGCCAGGCGACCAGCCCGAGGGCGGCCACCGCGGCGAGGATCGCAAACTGCTTCATGGGGTTGACTCCTTGTCTGCTCTGGATCTGGGCGCGCGTGGCGGTCAGGGGTAGAGGGTGTTGATGCCGTTGCGGTCATCGGTTTCCAAGGAGCGCATGAAGGTGCTGCCCATGGTATAGAAGGCGCACATCGTCGCGCTGCCGGAGCCGCTGCAGTAGCTGCTCTGGGCATGGCCCAGGCCCAGGGCATGGCCGAACTCGTGCGTGCCCACCGACCGCCCGTCCACCTGGCTGCTGGTCGGCGTCCCGGAGCCCAGGTACCAGTTCTCCGAGGTGTCGAACTTCATCACGAAGCGGGTGATGGTGCTGCCGCTGTAGTAGATGGTGGTGGTGGCCAGGGTGCGCCCTCGCCCGTCGATGTTGCCGCGGGTCAGGTCGTTGCTGCTGCTGCCGTCGCTGACGAAGGTGAAGGGCGAGGGGGTGACGTTCGTCCATTGCGCGACGCTGGCGTCGGCCACCGTCTGCCAGTTGCTGGGCAGGGCGCTCTTGTCGTAGCGGACGGTGTTGCTGGGCCACTTCGGCCCGAGGCCGACCCAGGCATCGGCGGTCTGGACGGAGACGGCCGACAAGCTGAGGAGCGCCAGGGCGCTCCAGGCGGAAAAACGGGGAAACTTCATGAGGCTCTCCTGTTCAAACGACTGGGGTGAGCGTCGAAACGTACGACCGCTGCGCGGGGGGAAGCCACGCAGGAAGGTCCGTTCGGGAGATCCGCCGAGGGCCGGACGGTGCACCGTCGCCGGATCGGCCACCCTTTCACGCCCAGGGTGGCGAGCGAGGGGCAGGGCGCCGCACATCCTATTGATGGCGGAGCTTAAGATCGCTCTAGGACCATTCTAACACCGGCTCCGACGACTTGGCAACAGGCTGTCCGCCCGAGAACTGGCTCACAACGACCCGGTTCGCCCCCTCCCCGAGTCCGCAGGCCCGCTCCGATGGACCTGGCCCTGGCCGGCGCCGGCCCCGCCGCGCAGGTGCTCCTTCCGCCAGACCAGCTTCAGCCAGAGGCGGAGGATGTCCCGGATCACACGCATGAGGCGAGGCAGGTTGAAGAACTGCGAGCGGCCGTAGACCCGGTGGAAGTGGTGCACGGGCACCTCGACAAACCGGAAGCCGGCGTCGCTGAACTTCTTGACCATCTCCAGGGGCAGGGTGCCGTCACGGCTTTCCAGGCTCACGGCATCGAAGCAGCGACGGCGGATCAGGCGGAAGTCGCAGTCCACGTCGCGGATGGGATAGCCGAAGAGCAGGCGCATCAGGTGGTGGTAGATCCGCCCCACCACGACCCGATGCCAGGGATCGTTGCGACTGATCTTGTAGCCGTTGACGATGTCGACGTCCGGAGTCATCCGGGCGTGCAGGAGGCGCAGTTCGTCCGGGTCGTACTGGGCGTCGCCGTCCGTGTAGAAGACCCATTCCTTGCTGGCCGCAGCGAAGCCAGAGCGGAGGGCGCAGCCGTAGCCCTGGTTGACCGGATGATGGATCACCTTCAGCTCGGGGTAGACCCTGGCCAGCTCGTCCAGGAGCAGCCCGGCATGGTCCGCGCTGCCGTCGTCGGTGACGATGACCTCATGATCGTCGGTGAGGTCGCGGAGGGTCATGATGGCCCGGAGCACCATGCTGGGGATGGTCCCGGCGTCGTTGTAGCAGGGGAAGACGGCGGAGATGCCGGGGCGGGCCTGCGGGTCGGTGGCTGCGCTCATGGAGGGCCGATCGAAAGGAGCCTGCGGCAACGGCGGGGCGATGGTCGGAAGAGAGCACCCCGCCGGCCGTGGCGAGCAGCGGATGAGGATGGGCGGAGAGGGGCTCGAACCCCCGACCCCCTCGGTGTAAGCGAGGTGCTCTGACCGACTGAGCTATCCGCCCGGGTGACGCGGGCTATTGTAGAGGGGGCGACGGGGGTGGCCAAGCGCCGCGCCGAAGCAAGGTGCGGGTCGGCAATCGGGCCCGGTGCGGCACGCCGGGCCGGGAAAGGCCCTTGGCCGCCCGACCGGCCTTCGGTATAATGCCGCCCTGGGCCCCTCGCCGCCAGCGGATGGCCCTTCAGTCATCGACGGCCCTGTCCAAGGCCTCGCCCGTCGCCAGCCTCACCCCAGCTCAACCCTCGCCCGGATGCGGACGGCTGCCCCCGACCGTCCCCGCGCCAGGGCCCGGACAGGGCACCGGTCTGCCGTGCGGCAGACGCAAAGGAGGATCTCTTTCCATGCGTAGCCTTCGATCTTTGTCCGCCCTGGGGCTCTTGGCCGCCCTTCTCGGTGCCACCGGCGCCGCGGCCGCCCCCCTGTCGCAGGTGACTTACACCGTTCGCTCCGGGGACACCCTGGGCGGCATCGGCGCCCGCTGCGGCGTCGGCTACATGGCCATCGCCCAGGCCAACGGCATCAGCAACCCCAACCGCATCGAGGTGGGCAAGCAGCTCACCATCCCCGGCTCCAAGGGCTGCAGCAATGCCGCCCCGGCCGCAGCCCCCGCGGCCAGGGCAGCTTCCGCTCCCCAGGGCGGCGCGGTCCCCGCGGCCCCGGCGGCGGCGGCAGCGCCGGCCGGCTTCGGCTACGGCGTCCAGGTGCATGCCCCGGACGGCGACCAGGGCGTCATCGACCGCGTGCGCGGGATGAACTTCAACTGGGTCAAGCAGCAGGTGGAGTGGTTCCGCTACGAGGGCTCCAAGGGCGCGCACAACTTCAGCGGCCTGGACAACCTGGTCAACCAGGCCAACGCCGCCGGCGTCAACGTCCTCTTCTCGGTGGTCAAGGCCCCGGACTGGGCCCGCCCGGGCAACACCGACCGCTCGGTGGCCGGCCCGCCGGCCAACCCGCAGGACATGGCGGACTTCATGGGCGCCATGGCCGGCCACTTCCGCGGCCGCGTCAAGGCCTACGAGATCTGGAACGAGCAGAACCTGCATTACGAGTGGGGCAACGAGCCGCTCTCCGCGGCCCGCTACTCGCAGCTCCTCTGCGCCTGCTACCGGGCCATCAAGGCCGCGGATCCCGGCGCCATCGTCCTCACCGGCGCCCTGACGCCCACCGGCGTCAACGACGGCTCGCGGGCCATCGACGACGTCAACTACCTGGGCCAGATGTTCGCCACCGGCTCGGGCGGCTGCTCCAACGGCGTGGGCGCCCATCCCTCGGGCTACAACAACCCGGCCACCGTCCGCGCCGGCTGGAACAACCCGGCCGAGCCGCAGTTCAAGGGCCACCGCTCCTTCTTCTTCCGCAGCACCATGGAGGCCTACCGCGCGGTGATGAGCCGCTACGGCCAGGGTGGCAAGAAGATCTGGGTGACCGAGTTCGGTTGGGCCTCGGTGGAGAACCTGGGCGTAGGCCCCGCCGGCGGCTACGAGTACGCCGGCCAGAACTCCGAGGGTGAGCAGGCCCAGTACCTGCGCGACGCCTTCGGCCTGGCCCGCAGCTGGGGCTGGGTGGGCCCGATGTTCGTCTGGAACCTCAACTTCGCCCCCGTGGCCGGCAACGGCGACGAGAAGGCCGCCTTCGGCCTGGTCCGCGGCGACTGGTCCGAGCGCCCGGCCTACCAGGCCCTCCGGGACATGCCCAAGTAAGGGCGGACGACGACCCGTGGCGGGGCTGGCGACCTGGTCGCCGGCCCCGCTTCCTGTCCGCCCACCGGTGGTCTCGATGGCCCCGATCGGACCGACGCCCCACTAGGGGTGGACAAAAAGCCCGAAAACACTACACTATCTGGTACTTCGTGCGCCCTTCGGCGCTTCAGACCTTGATTGGGTTTCAGGAGGAAACCATCGCGATGAACAAGACCGAGATGATCGAGAAGCTGGCCAAGAAGACCGGCCTCACCCGGGCCCAGGCCACCGATGCGGTCAACTGCATCTTCTCCACCGAGGCGGGCGAGGGCATCATCGCCGTCGAGTTGGACGCCGGTCGCTCCGTGACCATCCCCGGCTTCGGCACCTTCGATACCTCCTCGCGCGGTGCCCGTGAGGGTCGCAACCCGAAGACCGGGGCCACCATCACCATCGCCGCCCGCAAGGTGCCCACCTTCCGCGCCGGCAAGGGCCTCAAGGATCGCGTGTTCGTCTGAGCCGACCGCGGCCCGAGCACGGACATCGAACCGAAGAGGAGCGGCCGTCACGGTCGCTCCTCTTCTTTTTTCGGTCCCGACCCTCAGCCCGGTCCCGACCCTCAGCCCGGCCCGTCGCGGCGACCGAGTCCCTGAACCATCAGCAACAGGCCGGCCGCGGCGATGCCGCCGAAGACCGCCAGCCACATCCAGGTGCCGCCGCTGCCCCAGTCCACCCGCCCCCCCAGGGACCGGTCCACGCTCCAGGCTCCCCAGAGGCTGCCCAGGCCGAACACCGTCTGCAAGAGGCCGGCCAGGGTCCGGTCGGCAGCCCGGTGCTCCCCCCGAAGGCCGACCAGGAGGGCCGTGCCGCTGAGAAAGATGCCGCTGTAGACCCGGCCGTGGAAGGCGTCCACCGGCCAGGGCCAGAAAGAGGATGCGGCGACCGGGACCAGGAAGAGGGCCAGTCCGTAGGCCGTGGTCAGGAGGGCGTAAAGCCCGTAGACGCGCCGCTGGCCGGGCGATGGAAGCCGTCCGCCGACCGGGCGGCCCCCCAGGCGCCGGGCACCCGCCGCCAGCACGAGGCAGAAGCCGATGTAGGCCAGCCACCAGACGGCGACTGCGACAGGCCGCTCCGCCAGGAAGACCTTGCGATCCATCGCACTGGCCAGGGTGGCCACGGCGGTGAAGACCGCTGCCGCCCGCAGGTAGCCCAGTGCCGGACTGTGCCGCCCGACGGCGTGGCAGGTGAGGGCGCCCACCCATCCCGCCAGGTAGATCACACCGATGAAGCGGGCGTTGAAGGGCGGGATCTGCCAAGGCCAGCGCGGGACGCTGAGCGTGGGCCAGAGCAGGCTGACGCCCAGGGGCACCAGGAGGCAGGCCGCCAGGAGCGCCGCCCGCTCGAAGCGCGGCAGATGGGGGTTGGCGAGGTCGCGGTCCATGCGTCGCTCCTGGGGGGGGTGAGGCCGCGGGCGGCGCCGATGGCTCAGCCGCCGGCCGCAGGGCGTCAGCGGGGTGCGTCGCCTCCGTCGCCAGCCCCATTGCCGGCCCGGAGCTGGGCCAGGCTGGGCAGCCCCACGCTCTCACCCATCACGGCCAGCATGCCGCCCAGGCCGGCCAGGAGGACGTTCAGCAGGCCGAAGAGCACCGAGAGGGCCAAGGCTGCCTCCGGCTGGCTGGCCAGGAGGCTGACGTAGAGCGCCTCGCGAACGCCCCAGCCGCCGATGGAGGGCATGATGGTCGACATGGCCACCAAGGGCACCACGATGGCCCAGTGGAGGAGGCCGGGCCGGTCGATGCCCACGGCGCGGCCCAGGGCGGCGTTGGTGCCGATGAGCAGCACGGCGAAGACGGTGCCCCAGCCCAGGGCCCGGACCAGGGCGGCCCGGTCGTAGGCGCTGAAGGAGGTCAGGATGCGGTCGACGGCCGCCGGCGGCCCGGCGGGCAGCAGGCGCGCCAGGGCGCGCCGCACCAGGTCCGCCGCCCGGTCGATCCAGCGCAGGGCGACCAGGCCGGCCAGCCCGAGGCTGCCGATGACCAGCATGGGCAGGCGCAGCTTGGGCTCGATATGGCCCCAGGCCGAAGGCAGGGCGAAGAGGCCGATGGCCAACATGGGCAGGAGCCCGAGGGCCCGGTCCACCAGGACGGAGCTGAAGGCCCGCGCCAGGCCCAGGCCATCGCGGGCGGCGGCCCAGGCGCGCACCACGTCGCCGCCGATGCCGGTGGGCAGGAACTGGTTGAAGAAGGTGCCCACCAGGAAGAGCTCGGTGGCCCGCCAGACGGTGAAGCGCTGCCCCAGGCCGCTGACCAGGGCCTGCCAGCGGCGACCGCGGACCAGGGTGCCCAGGACGCAGTACAGCAGCACGGCCACCGCCAAGGCCTGGGGATGGCGGGTGACGGCGACCTGCAGGTGGCTCCAGACGGTGGCGGGATCGACGGCGTAGCGGAAGAGCAGCAGCAACACCCCCAGGCTGATGGCCAGACGCAGCAGCGCGGATCGTCGTGATGCGTTCAAGGGCGGGGCCTCAGGGGAGGTGGTCGAAGGGGGTGAGCTGAACGCTGCTGCCGTCGGCGAAGCCGATGGTATGCGTTTCGCCGCGCCGGGCAAGCCCCCCGAGGGCATCGAGGACGGCCTCGGGGTCGTTACCGGGGTAGCGGATGACCCAGGCGCGGCGCCAGTTGCCTGGCAGGCGGGGCAGCAGCTCCTGCTCCAGGGCGGCGCGATCCTGGTGGCCCCAGTAGCGCAGGAGCGTCCGTGGCCCCTGGTAGTGGCGCGCGAAGACCGTCTCGCCGCCAGCGACCAAGAGATCATCGGCCCCGGCCCGGGCGGCGATGGCGGCCTCCAGGGGGGCCACCGTGGGGTTGGCATGCACCCAGACCATCGGCAGGCCTTCGATGCTGCCCACGAAGAGCGGCCGGGCATCGGGTGGATCCTGGAGCAGGGCCAACAGCGGCTCGCTGTCCGGATGCCGGCGCTGGACCTCAGACCGGTAGAAGACGATGAAGTCCGTCCGCCCCGGCTCGTAGCCGGCCGTCGAGCGGGTCGCGCCGCGGTAGAGGGGGGCGAAGTTGGCCAGGCCCCGCACCGCCACCTGCTCCTCGGCGGCCTGCGGTCGCTGGTTCAGCCAGGCGGCGGCCAGGTCGTAGCCCTCGCCCCAGCCGACCAGGATCTGGCCCGCTGCCGCCGGGGCCCCGCCCAGGAGGGGGTTGTAGACCATCAGGGGGTAGCTCAGGCCGTCCGGCCCAGCGGCCCGCCAGCCCATGGCCTGCAAGCCCAGCAGGAGCAGGAGCGCCGCGCCCTCGGACGCCGGCCGCGCCCCGCCCGCCGGCCTGAGGCCTCGCCCGATCCGGGCGATCCACCCCGTCGCCCAGACGCCCGCCCAAGCGCCGGCCAGCAGGGTCAGGGCGGCCTGGGCCGGCAGGGCGTAGCGGTCGAACTTCTTGGGGCCCAGGCCGATGACCAGGACGAAGAGCAAGGCCCAGGCAAGGATCAGGCCTTGGCCGGGGAGGACGGCGGACCGCCGGCCGGGGGTCGCTGCCTGGCGCGGCCGCCTGGCCCGCGCCCGGGCTGCCCGGGCCAGGAAGGCCAGGAGGACCAAGGTGGCCAAGGGCGTGAGGCGGAAGAGGAGCGCCAGCGGGTAGAAGGCCGGGCCGGGATCGGCCACCGGCCGGCCGCGGAAGTAGTTGCCGCTCTGGTGGGGCTGGCCGCCCTCCTCGGCCGCCTTGGCCAGGACGCCGGGGCGGCAGCCGGCCTCCTCCTCGGCCGCCGTGCAGCCGCGGAACAAGGTGCCCATGGGATCCACCCACATGGCGGGCCAGAGCGCGCCGTAGGTCAGGACCGCGGCCAGGATCCAGGTGGCGCAGGCCCGCAACGCCGCGGACCACGGTGTCGTCCCGGGGCCGTGCACGGCCGCTCCGGCTTGCGCTGCGGCTCCGGCTTGCGCTGCTGCTCCGGCGCGATTCCGCCAGGCCCATCCCAGGTAGACCAGGACGGCGAAGGGCCCAAGCACGAGGGCCGAGGACTTGGCCAGGGCGGCGGCGCCGGCCAGGGCGCCGGCCAGAGCCGACCACCAGGGCCGCGGGGGGGCGTCTTGCCGCAGGGCCGCCGCCAGGGCCAGGACGGCGGCCAGGCTGAGCAGGGCCACCGGCGCGTCCACGTGCAGCACCCGCCCGTGGGCCACCTGGAAGGGATCGGTGACCGCCAGGAGCAAGGCGCCCAGGACGGCGGGCCGGGGCCAGCGCAGGCCGCGGCTGAGCAGGAGGCAGATCAGGCCGTAGAGCAGCAAGGTCCCCAAGGCCATGCCGCGCCGCAGCCCGAAGAGGGGCGCGGCGAAGCCCTGCATCCGCCCTTCCTGGCCCCGGTCGTCCAGGCGATCGAAGTCGGTGCCGCCGGCGGTGTCACGGCAGAGGGCCGGCAGCTGCCCCAGGGAACTGAAGCCGGCGGCGGCCGTGCCCAACCACATCGTCATCACGCCGGGATGGCCCACCTGGAAGGTCTCGGAAGGCCGACCCTCCAGCAGGGCCTGGCGGAAGTTGAGGCTGCGGCAGGTCCAGCGCAGCTCGTCCGAGGCGATGTAGCGGTCAAGGCCGTGCAGGCGCAGGGCCAGACCGAGGCCCAGGAGCAGGAGCGGCAGGAGCAGCCCCGGGATGAGGGGCCCAGCGGCGCGGCGCGGCGGCGGCGACGGGGCCGGGGCGGGCGGCGTCCGGTCCGGCGGAGACAGCGAGGGCTGCAGGGTTGAGGGCATCGGCGACGGATTGTAGGCCAGGGCGGCTCGGCCGCGGCCCATCTGCCGCCCCCCCCCCCCATCCTGGCCCTCGGGCCCCTCCTGTGATATCTAAAGCCCATGACGCCGCCGGATACGCCTCACCTCTTCGTCGCTCCGGGAGCCTTGCACGGGCAGCAGATGGCCCTGCAGGGCGAGGAGGCCGCCCGCGCCTACGCCAAGGGCCTGCGCGCCGGCATGCAGGTCACGGTCCTGGACGGCGCCGGCTGGGCCCTGGACGTGAGCCTGGTGGAGGTGGGCCCCACCCTCTGCTACGGCCGGATCCTGGGGCGCCACCTGGCTCCGGAGCGGCGCAGCAAGGTGACCCTCTACCAGGCCATGCTGCACCCCTCGGACTTCCGCCGCCTCCTGGCCTTGGCGACGGGGCTGGGGGTGGTGGCCTTCCAGCCGGTCATCGCCGAGGGCTCGGTGCTGCCGCGCCTGGACGAGGAGGGCCGGCCGGAGGGCGAGACCGAATGGCCCCTCCTCATCCGGGACGCCGCCGAAGCGGCCGGCCGGGGCCTTCTCCCGCAGGTGGAGTCTCCCTTGTTGTTCGACGCGGCCGTGGACCAGGCCCACCCGTCCGGCGCCCGCCTGCTGCTGGACCCTGCCGGCGTCGACGTGGAGTCCCTGCTCGCCGAACGCCCCTTCAGCCTGGCCCTCTTCCTGCCCCCCCCGGGCGGTTTCAGCACGGCCGAGCGCCGGCGGGCCGAGGCCCAGGGCCTGCGCCTGGTGGGCGGGGAGGCCTCCCCGGATCCCATCCAGGCAGGCTTGGGCGTCCTGCGGCGGATCTACGCCTTCCTGGAAGGGGGCGCCTGAGCCGCGGACCGGCCCAGGACCAGCCAGCCGCCGGCCGCCCGAGGAGCCAGCGAAGCCAGTGACAGGTCCAGACGAAAGAGGGCCTGCCAGAAGCGGTCGACGGGGCCCAGGCGGGCCAGGCGGACCCAGAGGCGCCGCGCAGCGGGCGCCTGCCGGCGCAGGGCCGGCCTCTGGACCCAGCGATCGTAGATGCGGCCGAAGGGAAAGCCCCAGGGCTGCAGCCGCTGCACGGGCAGCTCGGCCGCGACCGCCAGCGCGCGCAGGGCCGCAGCGTCGTAGCGGCGCCGATGCCCCACCTGTCGGTCGAGGGCCGACAGGCGGCCGGGGCCGGCGGGCACGGTAAGCAGCCAAGGGGCCTGGGGCCGCAGGGCCCAGGCCAGTCCCTGCAGGGCGGCCCGGTCGTCGTCCAGGTGCTCCAGGACCTCGCCGCAGACGGCGCCGTCCAGGCCGGCCGGCCCCAGGGGCAGGGACTGGGCATCGGCCAGGCAGGGGAGGACGCGCTCCTCCAGCCCGAGCGCCCGCGCCCGGGCCGCCAGGTGCGCCAGGCGGCGCGGGTCGCGGTCCAGGGCCAGGACCGTCAGGCCCTGCGCGGCCAGGAGCAGGCTCAGGCTGCCCCAGCCGCAGCCCAGGTCCAGGACCACCCGCCCGGCATCGCCCCCGCCGGCCGGATCGCCTCGGTCCTCCGCCCCCGCCAGCGCTTCCAGGAGCAGCCGGGCCAGCCAGGCCACCCGCCAGCGGTGCCGGGGGCCGACGTAGGCGGCCTCGGCGGACGGGACGGCCCCCTCACCTCCGGCCGGAGGCACATCACCCGGCGCGCGGGATCGCCCGCTGTCCGAGGCGCCGCAGCCCGCGGGAAGCGGCCCGCGCCCGCTCACGACGGCCGCCATCTCCCCAGCCCCGCCTCCAGCTCGGCCAGGAGTCGCCGGCCGAGCACGGGGGGGCTGAAGCGCTCGCGCCAGGCCCGTTGCCCTTCCCGGGCCAGTTCGGCGCGGCGGTGGGGGTCGGCGGCCAGGGCCAGGATGGCCCGGGCGAGGGCGGGAGGGTCCGCGGGAGGTAGGGCCAGGATCTCGCGCCCGGGGGTCAGGAGTTCCCTGAGGGCAGGGCTGTCGCGGCTGATGACGGGCTTGCCGGCGGCCAGGGCGGCGTAGACCTTGTAGGGCAGCACCCGCTCGGCCTTGGGCCGGTCGCCGAAGATGCCCAGGCAGACCTGGGCGGGGGCGATGAATCGGCGGGACAGTTCGTCGAGGGACAGCCAGAGGGGGTGGATCTCCAGGTTGGTCAGGCCCAGGCGCCCGGCCAGGGCCTGGGCCTCCGCCAGGCACTGGCCCCGTCCCACCAACTGGAAGCGGATATGCGCTTCCCCGCGCAGGAGCCGGGCGGCCGCCAGCACGTGCTCGACCCCGTGCAGCGGGATGAACTGGCCGAAGTAGAGCACGTTGAAGGTTGCGGAAGGGTCCGGCGGTGGATGGATCTCAGGGGTCCTAAGGGTCCTTTCAGTCCTATCGGTCCCATGGGCCTGAACAGACCCACCAGACCCGTCGGACTCTCGTATTCCCGCCGCCCCGCCCATGGCCGGGCTGCCCACCGGCAGCACCGCCACCTGTTGGCCGCCCTGCCCCAGACCCAGGGACCGCTGCCAGGCCCGGGCATGGGCGGCGCTGTCGGCCAGGACGGCGGGGGGCAGGCGCCAGAGGCGGCGCTCCAGGCGGGCGACGGCGGCCAGGCGGCGGCTGCCGGAGGGGGCGATGCCCCGGTCTTCCAAGGTTTCGGTGGCCGAGACCAAGGGGTCGAAGACCAGGGCCGCCCCGCGGCGCCGGGCCAGGGCTGCGGCCAGGGGCAGGTCCAGGTGGGCGGTGGACCCCAGCAGCATGACGTCGTAGGGGGGCAGGCGACGGTGCCGCCCTTGCAGGAGGGCCCAGGACCAGGCCAGGCGGGGCAGCAGGCGGGCCAGGGCTTGGGGGCGCCCGCCCACCGCGGCCAGCTTGTGCTCGGTGCCGCGCCAGAGGGGGGCGGCGCAGTCCAGCAGCTCGGCGCCGGCGTCGGCCAGACCCTCGGCCAGGATGCGGTTGCGCCCCGCCCCCTGGTCGTAGCTGCCGAAGGTCAGGATGCGCAAGGTCCGGCGGGGCTCAGAGCCGGGTACGCTTGACGATGAGGTCGGCCAGGAGGCCCACCACCAGGAACTGCAGGCCGAAGAAGAGCAGGACCAGGGTCATGGAGCGCATGGGCGGCACGGGCCAGACCAGTTGTCCGTGCAGGCCGTAGACGTCCAGGGCCAGGTACTTGAGCAGGCCGGCGCCCAGGAGCCCCAGGGAGAGGGGCAGGAAGACCTTGAGGGGGTTGAAGTACATGACGGTGCGCACGATGAGCGAGAGGTAGTTGTAGGAGTCGCGGATGGGATGGAAGGTGGACCGGCCCACCCGCGGGTAGTAGTCGATGGGCAGGTAGCGCACGGCGTAGCCGGCGCTGAGGAACGCGATGGTGATGGTGCTGACCCAGGAATGGGTGGTGGGCAGGATGGACAGGAAGCGCAGCGTCTTCTGACGGTCCTGGGCCCTGAGGCCGGAGTTGAGGTCCGGGATGCGGGAGCCGGTCATGAACTCGGCCAGCTTGCGGATGAAGAGCTTGGCGGGCGTCCGCAGCCAGCGCAGGGTCCCGGCCTCCACCCGGCGGGCCCCGATGACCATGTCGGCACCGGCGTCCATCATGGCCATCATCTCCGGCATGCGGTCGTTGGGATAGGTGCGGTCGGCATCGGTGAACAGGATGACCCGGCCGCGGGCGGCCTGCACGCCGGTGGTGCGGGCGGCACCGTTCCCCCGGTTGAAGGAGTGCTGCAGCAGGCGCACCCAGGGCCGTTCGGCGGCGATCTGGGGGGTGCGGTCCCGCGAGCCGTCATCGACCACAATGACCTCGTAGCGCCAGGGCTGGCCTTCCATGGCCCGGCGGATGTCGTCCAGGTCGTCGCCCAGGGCGGCTTCCTCGTCGTAGGCGGGCAGGATGATGCTGAGGTCCAGGGCCGGCGCGTCGGCGGCGGGGGGCTGGGTGCTGCTCATGGGCTTGCTCCGAGGGGCGGGGCGCGCGGCTTGCACCCCAGGACCCTGGCTTAGGGACGGAGAGATGCTAGCATCGCTGTCACCGGGCGGCGGGCTTCGCAGGCCCTGGCGCGGGCGCCGGGCGCGGGCGATGCCGATCCGTCGCGATGGCCGCCTCTCCGGGTCATCGAGCAGACTGCTGGAAGGAGCACGGGGCCGATGACGGCGACGATACCCCTGGCGGCGCGCCAGGAGGCCCTCGCGGCGCTGAACGCCGAGACGGCGCTCTGCCGCCGCTGCCCCCGCCTGGTGGCCTGGCGCGAGGCGGTGGCGGCCAGCCCCCGAGCGGCCTACGCCGGCCAGCGCTACTGGGGACGCCCGGTCCCGGGCTTCGGCGATCCGGCGGCCTGGCTCCTGGTCCTGGGCCTGGCGCCGGGCGCGCACGGCTCCAACCGCACGGGCCGCCCCTTCACGGGCGATCGTTCGGGCGACTGGCTCTACGCCAGCCTGCACCGGGCGGGCCTGGCCAACCAGCCCGCGGCGCGGGCGGTGGACGACGGCTTGCAGCTGAAGGGCGTCTACGTGACGGCCTGCGTCCGCTGCGCCCCGCCGGCCAACAAGCCCCAGCCGGCGGAATGGGAGGCCTGCCGGGACTACCTGGCTCGGGAGCTGGCCTTCCTGCCGGAACTCCGGGTGGCGGTCTGCCTGGGCCAGTTCGCCTGGGACCGCCTGCTGCGCCTGCTGCGCGCGCAGGGCCGCCGCCTGCCGCGCCCCCTCCCGCGCTTCGCCCACGGCGCCGTGGCCCGCCTGGAAGGCCTCACCCTGATCGCCTCCTACCATCCCAGCCAGCAGAACACCTTCACCGGCAAGCTGACCGAGGCGATGCTCGACGAGGTGTGGGCGCGGGCGCTGGGGGCATAGGGCGGCGGCGCTTGGCCTTCCGGCCGCCAACAGCGCTACCATCGACAGCCATACGAGGGTGCCTTGTCCACGTCGGATCGGGTGATGCCTCCCGCCATTCCCCGAACCGGAGCACCAGTCCCGCCATGACCACCTTCAAGGACCTAGGGTTCAGCGACGCCACGCTCAGAGCCGTGACCGAACTGGGCTACGAAGAACCGACGCCCATCCAGGACCAGACCATCCGCCTGATGCTCGACGGCGCGGACGTGATCGCTCAGGCGCAGACAGGCACGGGCAAGACGGCGGCCTTCGCCCTGCCCATCATCGAGAAGATCGACCCGAGGCTCCGCGTCCCCCAGGCCCTGGTCCTCACCCCCACCCGTGAGCTGGCGGTGCAGGTGGCGGAGGCCTTCCAGTCCTACAGCAAGTACCACAGCATCAGTGTCCTGCCGGTCTACGGCGGCCAGCCGATCGACCGGCAGCTTCGCGCCCTCTCGCGCGGCGTCCAGGTGGTGGTGGGCACGCCGGGTCGCATCATCGACCACATGACGCGCAAGACCATCGACTTCGAGGCGGTCAAGACCGTCGTCCTGGACGAAGCCGACGAGATGCTCAACATGGGCTTCATCGAGGACATCGAGGCCATCCTCAAGGCCACCTCCGCCAGCCGGCAGACGGCGCTCTTCTCGGCGACGATGCCCGCGCCCATCGTCGCCCTGTCGGCGCGCTACCTGCGCGACGCCCAGCAGGTCACGATCAAGGCCGAACAACTGACGGTGGCCAACATCCGCCAGGTGTATTACGAGGTGGGCCGGCGCGACAAGTTCGAGGTCCTCACCCGGGTGCTGGACTACGAGGCGCCGACCTCGGCGATCATCTTCTGCCGCACCAAGCTGGAGGTCGACGCGATCGGCCAGCGTCTCAACGCCCACGGCCACCAGGCGGAGACCCTGCACGGCGACCTGACCCAGGCGCAGCGCGACCGGGTGATGGCGCGCTTCCGCAGCGGCCAGAGCGATCTGCTGATCGCCACGGACGTGGCCGCCCGGGGCCTGGACGTGGAGCAGATCTCGCATGTCATCAACTACGACCTGCCGGTGGACCCGGAGGTCTACGTGCACCGCATCGGCCGCACGGGCCGCGCGGGCCGCAGCGGCCTGGCGATCTCCCTGGTGACGGCCCGCGAGCGGCGCCTCCTGCAGGTGATCCAGCGGCTGAGCGGGACAGGCATGGAACGGGTGCTCATCCCCACCGTCGGCGATGTCATCACCCGCCGGCACGAGCGCTTCAAGGACAGCCTCCGCGAGACCCTCGCCGAAGAGGGGCTCGAGCCCTACCTGGTCCTGGTGAGCGAGCTGGGCGAGGAGCACAGCCCGATCGACCTGGCGGCAGCGGCCTTCAAGATGCTCCTGGGCGTCACCACGGCCCCGGCGGAGGACAGCCTGTCGCAACCGGATCCGGCCGATCAGCACCGCCCGGACGACGTTGGTCGCGAGGACCGAACACCGGGCCGGCGGCGCCCCGGCGGCCCGGCCGCCGCCAAGGGGCGCTTCGACCGCGAGCGGGGCATGACCCGCCTCTACATCGACGCGGGCCGCAACGACGGCGTGCGCCCGGGCGACATCGTGGGCGCCATCGCCAACGAGGCCGAGATCCCGGGCAAGTCGATCGGCGCCATCGAGATCTTCGACCACTTCACCCTGGTGGACGTCCCGAGCAACGCCAGCGAGCAGGTCATGACAGCGCTCAAGAGGGCGCGGGTCCGCAACCGCGCGGTCAAGGTCTCCCTGGCCCGCCCGGACCGCAGGGTTGGCGGCGGGCGGCCGGGCAAGGGGCGGGGGTGAGGCACCGCCCTCGATCCGTCCTAGGCTGGGGAATCAGGATTCGAACCTGAACCGACGGATCCAAAGTCCGCTGTCCTACCGTTAGACGATTCCCCATCGCAGCGCGGGGAGCCTCTGCTGAAGGCTCCCCGCGCAGTGTTCGCTATGTGGTTGGGGGCGCCGGAGCGGCAGGGCCGGCGGCGCTGTCGACCGGGGCGGGCGGCGCGGGAGGCGGCCCGCTGGCCGGTCGAGGTCGGCGAGGCTAGTTGAGGTAGGCCTTGAGCATGCGGGCGCGCAGGGGCATGCGCAGCTTGCGCAGGGCCTCCTTCTCGATCTGGCGCACCCGCTCGCGGGTGAGGCCGAAGATCTTGCCCACTTCCTTGAGGGTGTAGGAGCGATGGCCGCGCAGGCCGTAGCGCAACTCCAGCACGCGCTGCTCGCGGGCCGTCAGGCCCTGCAGCACGTCCTCGACGTCGCCGCGCAGGAGGTCCAGGGAGGCCGACTCCAGCGGGTCCTCGCTGGCCTCGTCCTCGATGAACTGGCCCAGCTCGCTCTCGCCCTCGTGGCCCACCGGCTTTTCCAGGCTGATGGAGCGGCGGCTGGCCTTCAGTGCCAGTTCCACCTTCTCCACGTCCATCTCCAGCTCCTTGGCGATCTCCTCCGCGTTCGGCCGGCGGCCCAGCTCCGTCTCCAGGGCATGGGCCACCGCGTAGACCTTGCGGATGCGATCGTTCATGTGCACCGGCACGCGGATCGTCCGGCCCTGGTCCGCCAGGCCGCGGGTCAGCGACTGACGGATCCACCAGGTGGCGTAGGTGCTGAACTTGTTGCCGCGGCGCCAGTCGAACTTCTCCACCGCCCGCATCAGGCCCAGGTTGCCCTCCTGGATCAGGTCCAGGAAGGGAACGCCCTGGCCCAGGTAGCGCTTGGCCATGCTGATCACCAGGCGGCTGTTGGCCTGGGTCAGTTCCTGCTTGGCCAACTCGCCGTCGGCCATCAGGTGCTGCAGCTCCAGGCGGACCCGCTCGCTGACCTGCTTGCCCTCGCCCACGTCACTCAGAGCCCGGGCCGCGTCACGGCCGGACTCGATGCGCTTGGCCAGGTCGATCTCCTGGCTGGCGTCCAAGAGGTCGATCGAGCCCACCTCGCGGAAGTAGAGGCTGATCGAGTCGTCCGAGTCGATGCCTTCGTAGTCCACCAGGTGCGAGGGCGCCATGCCCAGGCCGCCCTCGGACTCGTAGTCGATCTCGATGCCCTCGTCCTCCAGCAAGGCATAGGCCATGTCCAGATCGTTCGCCGCTTCCGGCCAGATCTCGACGATGTCCGAGGTGGACAGCACGCCCTGTTCCTCGAAGCGCTGTACCAGGGCTTCCAGGACCACGCGGTCGATCACGCCCGTTTCATCCTGCACTTGTGTCCACATGAGGAGTTCCCCTTTCACCATGCGCCGCGTCACCGCGGCGCCCTCACCGGCCCCATCCAAGGTTGCGGTTCAACATGATAAACGCCCGGCTCACCAGGGAGCAGGGCGACCCGGCGCCGGAAGGGTGGAAACCACCCGGAGCGCCAAGGGAGCAGAGCTTAACGAAAGTGGGACACCCTGTCAAGAGGCCCGGCAAGGGCGATCCCGACCACGTTCCACCCTCGTCACCCCGTTCTGACCTCTACAGACGCCGCTATCGGGTCAAAGCTTACCTTTGGCGACCGAAGCCGCCTGCAAGGCCCCCGCGTCAAGGCGTCACGCCAGGTCAGACGCCGGTTCACCGCAGCAGTGTAACCGGTAGGCCGGATCCTGGGAAGCCCCCCGCCCTGAGCATTTCATGAGGAGGGCGGCGGCGCCCACTGCAGGGTGTAGAGCCGGTGGTAGGCGCCGCGCCGGGCCAGCAGATCCTCGTGCCGCCCTTCCTCCACCACCCGGCCGCCCTCGATCACCAGGATTCGGTCCGCCCCCACCACCGTGCTCAGCCGATGGGCGATCACGAAGGCCGTCCGCCCTGCCAGGAGCAGGCCCAGGGCCCGCTGGATCCGCTGCTCCGTCTCCGTGTCCACGCTGGAGGTGGCCTCGTCGAGGATCAGGATGCGCGGGTCGGCCAGGAGGGCACGGGCGAAAGCCAGGAGCTGGCGCTGGCCCACTGAGAGATGGCTGCCCCGCTCACCCACCTCCGTGGCATAGCCCCCTGGCAGGGCCAGGATGAAGTCGTGGGCCCCCACCGCCCGCGCCGCCGCCTCCACCGCCGCGTCGTCGGCATCCAGGCGGCCGTAGCGGATGTTCTCGGCCACCGTGCCGCTGAAGAGAAAGGTCTCCTGGAGAACGATGCCCATCTGGGACCGCAGGCTGGCCTGGGTCACCGCCTCGATCGGGTGACCGTCGATGGTCAAGTCGCCGGCACCACGGTCGTAGAAGCGGGTCACCAGGTTGATCAGGCTGCTCTTGCCCGCCCCCGTCTCGCCCACGATGGCCACCGTGCTGCCCGCCGGCACCGTCAGGTCGATGCCCCGGAGCACCGGCTGCGCCGGGTCGTAGCCGAAATGCAGGTCCCGCAGCCGAACTTCGCCGCGGATGGGCGGCAAGGCGTAGGCGCGGGGCGCATCCTTCACCTCCGGCTCCAGGTCCAGGATCTCGAAGACCCGTTCGCTGGCGGCCATGGTGGCCAGGAGTTGGTTGTAGCGCCGCGACAGCTCCCGGATGGGCTCGAAGAAGCGATCCACCAGGAGGACGAAGGCCGTCAGGTCCCCCGCCGAGAGCTCGGTGTCGCCGGCATAGGCCGCGTAGAGCAGGACCAGGGCCATGGCCACCGCGCCCAGGAGGTCCACCGTGGGGAAGAAGACGGCCGAGAGCCGGGCCGCCTGAAGGTTGGCTCCCAGGTGGCGCTGGTTGAGGTCCTCGAAGATGCGGGCGTTCGTCGATTCGCGGGTGTAGCTCTGGACCACGCGGATGCCCGTCACCGTCTCGTTCAGGTAGCCGTTGATGATCGCGATGCGCCGCCGCACCTCCCGCCAGGCGTCGCGGGCCCGGGCGCTCCAGGCCCGGGTCAGGAAGGCCATCGGCGGCAGGACCAGCATGACCAGGGCCGTAAGGGTCGCGTTGCGCAGACCGAGGGAGATCAGGATGGCCGCCAGGAGGAAGAGCGAACGCGCCGTGCCCACAATGGACCAGGTGACGAACTCCTGCAGCACCGAGACGTCGCCGATGATGCGGCTCATCAGGCGGCCCACCTTGTAGGTGTCGAAGAAGCGCATCGAGAGGCTCTGCAGGTGGTCGAAGAGGGCCCGCCGGATGTCCACCACGATGCGCGTGCCCACCTCGGCCAGGATGACCAGGCGGGCGCGGTTGCTGACCCATTCCACCACCAGGGCCAGGCCCATCAGGCCGACGACCCGCCGCAGGGCCGCCGCCCCGCCCGCACCCGCCGCGTCGATGGCCGCGCCCACCAGGTTGGGCGTGGCCACCGAGGCCGCGCTGGTCAGGCTCATCAGCAGGATGGCCGCCAGCAGGCGCCGCCGGTAGGGCCGCACGAAGCCCATCAGGCGGCGAAACAGGCCGGCGTCGAAGGCCCGGAAGCGCTGCGAGGCCTGCTCGTTGTCGAAGATCTCGTCCAGGCTGGTGCGGCGGGCCGGGCCGGGCTCGGGGCCCCGCCCGGGGCCGGCGGGCCGCGGGGGGGCCATGTCGGCCGTGCCGCGCAGGGTCGCCCGCGCCGCGCCTTCGCCCGGGCCGGCCCCTTCCGTCCCGCGCTCGGATCCCGGCGCCCCGCTCATGCCCCTTCCCCCGCCGCCAGGCCGGCCAGATGCTCCTGGTCCCGGAGCTGCAGTTCGTAGATGCGGGCATAGAGGCCCCCCGCCGCCAGCAGCCCCGCGTGATCCCCCCGCTCGACGATGCGCCCGCCCTCCAGGACCAGGATGAGATCGGCGCGCTTCAAGGTCAGGAGGCGCTGGGCGATGACGAAGGTGGTCCGCCCCCGCATCAGGGCCTGCAGGGCTTCCTGGATCTGGTGCTCCGTCTCGGTGTCCACCGCCGAGGTGGCGTCGTCCAGGATGAGGATGCGCGGCTGCATCACCAGGGCACGGGCGATGGCCAGACGCTGCCGCTGGCCACCGGAAAGGGTGACGCCCCGCTCGCCGATGATGGTGTCGTATCCCTCCGGCAGGCGCAGGATGAAGTCGTGGGCCCGGGCGGCCTTGGCGGCGGCCTGCACCGCCGCGTCGTCCGCGTCCAGCCGACCGTAGGCGATGTTGTCGCGGATGGTGGCCGAGAAGAGGAAGCTGTCCTGCAACACCATGGCGATCTGCGAACGCAGGCTCTCCAGGGTCACCGCGCGCACATCATGGCCATCGACCAGCACGGCGCCGGCCGTCACATCATAGAAGCGGGGGATGAGGTTGACCACCGAGCTCTTGCCGGAGCCCGTGGGTCCGAAGAGGGCCACCACCTGGTCCGGTTCGATCCGGAAGTTCAGGTCCCGGAGCACCGTCTGCATGCCGTAGCCGAAGCTGACGTCAACGAAGTCCACCCGGCCGGCCAGGGGCGGGAGGACGATGGCCTGGGGCGTCTCGGCCACTTCGGGAGGGGTGTCCAGGATCTCGTAGAGCCGGTCCCCGGCGGCCACGGCCTCGGAGGCGCGGTTGACCAGGAAACCCAGGTTCTGGGTGGGGGCCCCCAGCTGGGTGATCCAGAAGGCGACGCTGGCCAGGGTCCCGACGCTGAGCGTGCCGGCGAGGACCTGCTGCCCGCCCGCCCAGAGCGTCAGGCCCAGGGCCAGGACCACCACCGCGTTCATGGCCGGGAAGAAGTCGGCGAAAGCCCGGATGGCCCGGATGCGCCGCGCCAGGAAGACCGCGTTCTCGCCGGCGTAGCGCTCGATCTCCCAGGGCTCGCGGGCGAAGGCCTTGACCACCCGCATGCCGGTGAAGTTCTCCTGGGCGCGGGTGCTGATCACCCCCTCCTGGTCCTGCACCGCCCGGAAGCGCGGCTCGATGACCTGGCCGAAGCGCAGGGTGATCAGAATGAGGAGGAGGAGGGGTGCCAGGGCCGCGGGGGCCAGGCCGGGGGCCTGCCAGAAGAGGATGGTGGCCACCGCGCCGAAGAGGATGGGCAGGTTGACCGCCTCCAGCAGGCCCTCGCCCAGGAAGGTCTGGACCTTGGAGATGTCGCCGATGGCCCGGCTCATCAGGTCCCCGGACTGGGCCCGGTCGTGGAAGCCGAAGGAGAGCCGCTGCAGGTGGCCGAAGAAGGCGTTGCGCAGGTCATAGGCCACGCGCTGGCTGAGCCAGGCCCCCAGGTACATCTCGACCAGGCCCAGCAAGCTGCGCAGAAGGGCGATCAGCACCAGGAGCAGGGCCGCCTCGGCCAGGATGGCGGCCGCCGAAGAGGCCGACGGTCCGGAGGCTCGCCCCACGCCGAGGGCCCGGTCGATGGCCCGCCCGAGGATAGCCGGAATGACCAGCCCCAAGGCGGTGGCCCCGGTCATGGCCAGGTAGGCGCCCAGCACCCGCCGACGGTAGGGCCCCAGCAGGCGCAGGAGGCGGAGGACCGTGCGGGCGGAGGCGGGCATCAGTCGGGGGTCGCCGCCCCGCCCTCTTCCAACGCCGGCGCCGCAACGACCGCGTCCTCGCCGCCCTCGCCCTCGCCGGCGCCCGCGCCGACGCTGCGGTCCACCCAGTAGGCCAGGGAGGCCACCTGGTCGCCCTCGTCGGGGCGCATGACGATGACGCCGCGGGTGGCGCGACCCAGGCGGCTGATGCTGTCCGCCCCGGTGCGCATGACGATGCCGGCTTCGGTGATCAGGGCCAGGTCGCCCTCGTCGGTCACCACGCGGGCGTCGACGATCTCGCCGATCTCGTCCAGGTGGCCCACGTCGATGGTCAGGACGCCCTGGGTGTGGCGGCTGGTGGTGCGGTACTGGGCCAGGGGCGTGCGCTTGCCCTGGCCCCGGGCGGTGATGACCAGGAGGTCGGCCGCCGGGTCCACCATGTCCATCGTGGCGATGCCGTCGCCCTCGCGCAGGCGGATGGCCATCACGCCGGCGGCGGCGCGGCCCATCGGCCGCACCTCCTGCTCCTTGAAGCGCAGTGCCCGACCGCGCCGCGTCACCATGATCAGCTCGCCCTTGCCGGTGGTGGCCTTGACCCAGCGCAGGGTGTCGCCCTCGTCCAGGACGATGGCGATGAGGCCGCTGGGGCGCACGTCCTCGTAGGCGCTGAGCACCGTGCGCTTGATGCGGCCGCGCTCGGTGGCCATCACCAGGTAGCCGCCGGCCTGGAAGGTCTCGGCCTTGACCGGCAGGGCCACGGTCACCCGTTCGCCCGGCGCGAGTTGGATCAGGTTGATCAGGGGGGTGCCGGCGGCCTCGCGGCTGGTCTCGGGCACCTGCCAGGCGCGCAGTTGGAAGACCCGGCCGCGGTCGGTGAAGAAGAGCAGGGTGTCCCGGGTGCCGGCCACGAAGTTGTCGCGCACCAGGTCGTCGGTCTTGGTGCGGGCGCCGATGATGCCCCGCCCGCCGCGGTGCTGGCTGCGGTAGGTGTCGGCCGGCACGCGCTTGACGTAGCCGCGCTGGGTCACGGTGATCAGGACGTCGCGGACCTCGATGAGGTCCTCGTCGGCCAGCTCGGTGGCATCGGCCTCGATGGTGGTGCGGCGAGGGTCGCCGTAGGTCTCCTTCAGCTCCAGGATCTCGTCGCGGATGACCGTCAGGATCTGGTCGCGGTCGGCCAGGAGAGCCTCGAGGAAGGCGATGCGCTCGCTGATGCTCTTGTATTCCTCCTCGATCTTGCCGCGCTCCAGGGCCGCCAGGCGCCGGAGCTGCATGTCGAGGATGGCCTGGGCCTGGATCTCCGAGAGGCCGAAGTCGCGGATCAGGTTGGCCTTGGCCTCGGGCACGTCGGGCGAACGGCGGATGGTGGCGATCACCGCGTCCAGGTTGGCGATGGCGATGCGCAGCCCCTCGAGCACGTGCTGCCGCTGCCGCGCCCGTTCCAACTCGTAGCGGCTGCGCCGCTCGACCACGTCCACCCGGTGCTCCAGGTAGATCTGCAGGAGGCGCTTGAGCGGCAGGACCTGGGGCTCGCCGCCCACCAGGGCCAGCATGTTCACCCCGAAGGTGTGCTGCAGCATGCTGTACTTGTAGAGCTGGTTCAGGGTGATGTGCGGGTCCCCGCCGCGCTTGATCTCGATGACGATGCGGATGCCGTGGCGGTCGCTCTCGTCGCGCAGGTCGGCGATGGTCTCGATCTTGCGCTGGCGCACCAGGTCGGCGATCTTCTCCAGAAGCGTGGTCTTGTTGACCTGGAAGGGGATCTCGGTGACGATGAGGGCCTCGCGGCCGGGGCGGATCTCCTCCACGTGGGCCTTGGAACGGATCAGCACCTTTCCGCGGCCGGTGCCGTAGGCGCTCTTGATGCCCTCCAGGCCCAGGATGCTGGCCCCGGTGGGGAAGTCCGGGCCGGGGATGAACTGGCGCAGCTCCTCGGGGGTCACCTCGTCCAGGCCGTCCCAGCGGCCGATGAGATGGCAGAGGGCGTCGCAGACCTCGCCCAGGTTGTGGGGCGGGATGTTGGTGGCCATGCCCACGGCGATGCCGGAGGCGCCGTTGACCAGCAGGTTGGGGATCCGGGCCGGCAGGACGGTGGGCTCTTGCCGGGTGTCGTCGAAGTTGGGACGGGTGTCCACCGTCTCCATGTCGATGTCGGCCAGCATCTCCATGGCGGTGCGGGCGGGGCGGGCCTCGGTGTAGCGGTAGGCTGCCGGCGGGTCCCCGTCGATGGAGCCGAAGTTGCCCTGGCCGTCCACCAGGGGGTAGCGCATCGAGAAGTCCTGGGCCAGGCGGACCATGGCGTCGTAGACCGCCGAGTCGCCGTGCGGGTGGTACTTGCCCAGCACGTCGCCCACCGTGGCCGCGCTCTTCTTGTAGGGCCGGTCGGGGCGCAGGCCGTTGTCGTACATGGTGTAGAGGATGCGGCGCTGCACCGGCTTGAGGCCGTCGCGCGCATCCGGCAGGGCGCGGGCGGTGATCACGCTCATCGCGTAATCCAGGTAGGCCTCGCGCACCTCGCGCTCGATGTTGACGAGCTTGACCGCTCCGATGTCCATTCCGGGTCCTTGCTGGGACGCGCGCCTTGCTTCTGGCCCCGGCCGGCGCGCAAGGGTGAAATGATAGCATCGCGAAGCGACCCGCGTCGCCGGGGCGGGCGGGCGACGGCCCTGCGCGATGCGGGGCGGGCGAGCCCCGGCCTGCGCTAGAATCCAGGGCTGCCTGCTGCGCCCCCCGGCCAAGGCGCCAGGGGCGATGAACCAGGCCGGAAGGACCGATTTCCAGAAGGGGGACCCGGTGGAGACAACTGCGATCTTGCGGCGGCAGGGCGGCCGAACAGGGGCCTGGCGCCCCCTCCTGGCGGGCGTCCTCCTCCTCGGCGGCCTGGCGGCTTGCCGGAAGGCCACGCCGGGCCCTCAACCGCCCCTGGAGCTGGACGCTGAGGCCTATGAGCAGGTGGTCTCGTCCTACTTCGGCGGCGTGGCCGCCCTGCAGGTGGGCGACACCACCAGCCGGGCCAAGGACCTGCTCGCCAAGGCCCGCGAGCTGGCCCCCGAGGAGCCGGCCGTCCTTGCCGACCTGGCCCTCTACCATCTGCGCAACCAGGATGCGGCCACGGCCACCGAGCTGGTGACCCAGGCCCGCAAGCTGGCCCCCGACGACAGCCGCCTGGCCCTGCTGGAGGCCTTGGTGGCCGACCGCCGCGGCGAGCCCGAGGCGGCGGCCAAGATCCTGGAAGAGGCCGTCCGCCTGGACGGCGCCAACCTGCGGGCCCGCTACGCCCTGAAGGAAGCGCTGCAGCGGGCCGGCGCCGCCGATGCCGACCAGGCCGCGGCCACGCAGTTGGGCGCCATCCTCGAACAGCGGCCGCAGAACCTGACCGCCCTCCTGGACCGCGCCCGCCTGGCTGCCAAGACGGGCGACGCCGCCGCCTTGGGGCAGGCCCTGGGCAGCTTGGGCGGCCTGGCTGCCGGCTGGCCGGAGGAGGCGGCCGCGCAGTTGGCCGAGGTTCAGGCCGCCAAGGGCGGCGATCCCAAGGCCCTGGCGCCCAAGCTGGCCGTGCTGCAGAACCTCCTCCTCCCCACGGCGGCCTACCAGGCAGCGGTGCGCGAGCTGCGCCTGCCCGACGACACCATCGGCGAGCCCCTCGCCGCCTTCCTCCGCCTGTCCATGCCCAAGCCGCAGGCCGACGCGCCCGACACGGCCGTCACCTTCCGGGCGGCGGACCTCGCCATCGGCGACGCAGAGGGCGGCGCCGCCATTGCCGTCGCCGCCCTGCCCCTGGGCGAGGAGGGGGCCCCGCGCATCGTCGTGGACCTGGGCGGCAAGGCCCGCATCCTGGCGGATGATCGGGCGATCGACCTGTCCTATCCGGCTGCCGCGGCGCCGACCGACGGCGCGGCCTCGCCGGGGGCCGCGGCGCTCCTGGCCCTGGACTGGAACAACGACAAGCGGGTGGACCTCGCGGCCTGCGGACCCGGCGGCTTCGCCCTCTTCCGCGCCGAGGGCGAGGGCTATGCCGACGCGACGGCTGCCGCCGGCCTGGATCCAGCGCTGACGACGGGTCCTGCCTGCAGCGGCGCCTGGGCCGTCGACCTGGAGCTGGACGGCGACCTGGACCTGGTCCTGGGCCGCGGGGCCGAGGCCGCTCGACTGCTGCGCAACAACGGCGACGGCACCTGGCTGGCCCTGGCCGCTGCCGACCTCGGCGCCCTGGCCGAGCTGACGGACCTGCGGCAGCTGGTCTGGGCCGACCTGGACAGCGACGGCGACGCCGACCTGGCCGCCCTGGCCGGCGATCGGCTGCGGCTCTTCGACAACCGGCGCAGCGGCAGCTACGAACCGCTCACGGTGGCGGACGACCAGGCGGCCGGCCTGACGGCCCTCCTGGCCATCGACAGCGACGGCGACGCCTGGCTGGACCTGGCCACCCTGGCCGCCGACGGCGCGCTCTCCGTCCGGCGGGCCGATCCGGCGGCCAGCATCGCCGGGGCTCCGGCCTTCC
>WBZV01000150.1_pt2 | contig 34059 bp, 34 predicted proteins | sample 5204221 | NCBI WGS metagenome assembly WBZV01 (sample SAMN12344360, study PRJNA552823) | activated sludge metagenome | biome: Activated sludge suspended growth; feature: Nitrification reactor; material: Wastewater; isolation source: activated sludge from nitrification reactor of wastewater...
GTCGTGGAAATCGAACTGAAGCATACCCTGATATAAAAGCCAGTTTTCCCAAAGATGCAGGGCGCCTTTCCCGGGCATTCGAAAATCCGCATTACTGGAATAAATCGGCTGGGTGGGGCAAAAGCAGTATTCGTCGCCGAGGAAGTTGGCTTCTAAAGAAATTCGCATGGCCTCTGCCCTGGCTTGATCGGGAATAGCAGATATCAAAGGCATCCAGGCAGACAGGGAGCCGGACAGAACCTGGCGTTCCGCTATCATGTCGTATGCAGAATAAATGCCATATTCCGGATTCCAAAGCTTCTCATTGGCGCTGAATACGGTCAGTTCCTGCAGTTCCAGGATCTCGGGCACAGGCTGTTGCAAAATCTGCCCCATTTGAAGAAGAATGGCATTAGACAAACAGATCAATGCATTCAGATAGGGATCCTGTACTTTGTAAGAACGGCCGTTATGGACCTGGCCGGACCGCCGTGGGAGTGTCGTTTCGGCAACCGAATGGAGCGTCCCGTTTCGAGACCCTGCATGGCGCTTGAGCGCGTTCTCGTTCTCCTCAGCCAGTGGAAAAAATAAAAGCAACGGCGCCTCTGATGGATGCGCGATACCAATAAGCCCGTTTTCTTCCCAGTCCCTGTGTAAATACCAATACCGCTGATGTTCCAATATCTTTGGAAAAAAACGGCGCAATAACTCCAATCCGCGCTCGCGGTTGGGAGCGTTTTCAAAGAGTTGCCGGAGAATCAAAGCATGGTAAGGAGGCTCAAGCAGCGGAGAAGCGGAGTCCTGAGCAACGGAAGCGCCAGACAAAGGAATAGCTCCTGAAGGAAGCTGGTCCTTCAGGGCCTGGTCAAAGCATTGCCAGGCATAATCCCAATCCGTATGCGCATGGCCCAGCGCATACACCGCCCACTCCCAGGGGGATACGCTGGAAAGCCGGGCCTTTTCCTCAAAGCGTGGGAAACCAAAAGCCAGACGCTTTTGGGCTTCTTTCACAAGCTCCTTGTCCAAAATTCCAGTGTTTAAGTAGCCTCGGGAAATAAAAAAGGGGGGGAAGAACACTGGGTAAAGATAAGTAAATTTTTGGGAATCGTTAATGAAAGGCAAATTCCGGCAGATCCTTTTTTTTCTGCTGGAATTTCCGTTACTGCACATTTTTAGTAAATTAGCGAAGCAATAGACCTGCTCTCTGTTCCCTACTCTCTGCTCCCTAAAAAAAAGCCCATATTTTCCCAATCACAAATAACGAACCTTATGAAATTCGAGATTTATCAAAGCGAGGGAGGTAAATTTTACTTCCGCCTTAAAGCTTCCAATGGACAGGTTATTTTATCCAGCCAGGGATATACCGCTAAAGCCAGCGCCATCAACGGCGCCGAGTCGGTAGCGAAGAATGCCGCTTCCCGCGACAATTTTGAAGTGAAGACCGCTTCCGACGGACGGCCTTTTTTCAACCTCCTTTCCGCCGCCAACAAACAGGTGGTCGGTACCAGCCAAATGTATTCCTCCTCCTCCGCCATGGAAGGCGGGATTGATTCTGTGATGCGCACCGCGCCACAAGCGGAGATCGTGGACCTGACGTTGGAGAAATAAAAAGGTGATCAGTTCTCTTGACTGTTTTAGTTGATTTAAAAAGAAAAAAACAGGGGAGTGAATTCGCTCCCCTGTTTTTTTCTGGCACTAAAAAACGGGGCCAGAAGCAATACAATACAGGTTTTGCCTTATTTTTCTAGCAAAATAAAACGCATGGTTCCTGAACAGCACGCTATAAAAGAAACACATTTCCAGTTTCCCGGCCAAACCGGATTTTACCGCGGAAAAGTAAGGGATGTATACCGGATTGGGGACTTGCTTGTAATGGTAGCGACCGACCGCATTTCCGCTTTTGACCATATTCTCCCCAGGCCGATCCCTTTTAAAGGCCAGGTGCTGAACCAGACGGCAGCCCATTTTCTTAGAGCCACGGAAGATATCGTGCACAACTGGGTGCTGGTATGCCCCGATCCCAATGTCGCCATCGGCTACGCCTGCGAACCTTTCCGGGTAGAGATGGTGATCCGGGGCTACCTGGCAGGCCATGCCTGGCGCATGTACCAGGCAGGCCACCGCACCTTGTGCGGGGTTCCCCTGCCCGATGGCATGCGGGAAAACGATCCTTTCCCGGCGCCCATCATCACCCCAAGCACGAAAGCAGCCGAAGGGCACGACGAGGATATTTCCCGGGAGGAGATTCTGGCCTCAGGGCTCGTGCCGGAAGTCGATTACCTGAAAATGGAAGACTATACCCGCAGGCTATTTGCCAGAGGATCGGAAATAGCCGCCGAACGGGGATTGATTCTGGTCGATACCAAATACGAATTCGGGAAGCGGGGCGAGGAGGTATACGTAATCGACGAGATCCACACCCCCGATAGTTCCCGGTATTTTCACCTCGACGGCTACGCTGAACGCCAGGAACGGGGTGAAAAACAAAAACAACTCTCCAAGGAGTTTGTCCGCGAATGGCTGATGGAGCGGGATTTTCAGGGTAAAGAGGGACAGGTAATGCCGGAAATGCCGGATGCCTTCGTCTGGGACGTTTCACTCCGCTATATCCAGTTGTACGAAAAAATCACCGGCATGGCCCTGGAGAAACGGGATACCCGCTATATGCAGGAACGGATATACCACAATGTGCTGGAAAGCCTTAACAGCCTATAACTGCCGCTCCGCAACAAAATCCTCCAGATACCCAAACAGCGGACACAGCGAGCCTTTGTCGGCGATAGTTGCCCGCTCCAGTACGGGGCTGTGCGATTTGAAAAATTCAGGCAGCACCCGGTCCAGAAACATTTGCCCGAATGCCGCCGAAGCGTCGCGGGGCATCTCGTTGGGAAGGTTGTCGATAGCCATAACATCAACGCTTTGCTCTGTATACGGCGCCACTTCCATCCCCGAATGGGGGTCATACCCGTAAACCGGAGACGTAATGGTGGATGGGCGGATCGTCGATGGCACGGACGACACGGGAGCAATATCGCAGGTGACGTCGGCAATGGTCCGTATCCGAAAATCCGGTTGGCGCATCATCTCCCTGGTGAAAAAAACCGGCGCCCGGTGATCCCAGAAAATGCCGTTGATAAAAATATCGGCGGCTGCCGCAAACGGATAAAAAGCGCTTTCATACTCGCCGGGGTGCGCATAATAATGCCGGGGTTCAAAAGGGAGGCCTTCCCCGTGCCGGACATATTCCCTTGCCCTTAGTTGTGTAAACACCGCTTCCTTAAAATCTTTTTGAACGAAAGATTCTGCATCGACCTCCCTGATGCCCATATCGCGAAGCACTTCGGCGGCCCCGCTACCCACCCGCCCTGTGCCCGTCAGCACGATTTTCAACGGCGGCCATTGAATGGTCCGGTACAGCATTTTGGCTTCCGCGTAATCCCGGCAGTCCTTCATTCGCCTCAGACGAAACGATTGCGTGCGTTCTCCATACGCGTATAAGGCATTATGGGCGCCAACCATGCCCGCAAACTTCCCGAAAGCGATCAGCCGTTCGCCTTCCTCGTCTGTTAAGACTTCGTAATCGATCAGGCGGATGTGTTTCTCCAGAATGGCCTGGAGCAACTGTCGGTTGTAAGGCTGTTTTTTAATGGTATGGGAGAAGAACAGATAGGTTTTCCCGGGAATCAGTTGGTGCACAGGCACTTCCTTCACCCCCATAAGTATGGTGCAATCCCGAAGGTCCTCCTGAAGCCGGATACCCGCCTGAAGAAATTCCTTGTCAGAAAAACAACGGCCGGCAAAAGGCTGCACAGCGATCTCCACCGGAGCCCGCTGATGGATCTTACGGCATTGCTCGGGAATGATAGGCACACGGGAATCCGGCGGTACCTTTCCTTCGCGAAGGATACCTATTTTCATCGTACATTCTGGTTTGGCGCCCGGAAGATAGGAAAAAGTTATTAGTTGCCGCTTGCGGCGTTTGCTTTAATGCCGGGGAAAAGGGAACGGAGCGATAGATTATCCGGACAGCTTTTTATACCTTTATACGACGATGCCGGAAGGCGCCTTGCAGGTTCCCGCATCCCGCCTTAATTCCATTACCTCATTTCCAGAAACTATGAAAACCAGACAACTCTTCCTGATTTGCGCTTTACTTTTCCCTTTGACAACTGCTTTGGGGCAGACGGGCGCCCTGAAAAGCCCCAAGAAACGCGTAGCGGTTTTTGTGTTTGACGACAAAACCGATAGAGCGATGGGGTGGTTCGATCAAAAAACCGTAGGCGAAGGCGTGTCGGATATGATCGCCACCGAACTGGTCAAATCGGGGCTCTACCGCGTCATCGAGCGTCAGCAGCTCAACGTCCTTTTGGCGGAACAGGACCTGGGGGCTTCCGGCGTCGTTACGGCGGAAAGCGCCGCCAAAATGGGACAGGTACTCGGAGTAGAGATTGCCGTGGTAGGCGCGGTAACCGAATTCGGATACAAGAAAAATGAAACCAATGTGAGTATCGCCGGCAAACGGCTGGGTGTTGGCGCTCAGACCGCCGTCATGGCCCTGGACATCCGCCTGGTCAATACGACTACCGGGGAAATCCTCATGGCGGACAACGTGCGCCGCAACCGCTCGGTACCTTCCGGTTCGATCGGCATCGGGCGGGTGAGCTTCAGCAACCAGCAGAGCTTCGACGAAACCATGGTGGGTAAGGTCGCCCGGGAAGCCGTCGAAGATGTTGTAGCCATCGTGGGCAAACAGATGGAACATGTGGCCTGGTCGGCTAAAGTTATCACACAGCAGGGCGCCAACGTCTATATCAATAGCGGCGCCAACGATGGCATTTCGGCGGGCTTGGTGCTTACCGTCATCCGAAAGGGCGAACCCCTCCTCGACCCCGATACAGGCCTGCAGTTAGGCGCCGTCGAATCGGAAGTAGGCCAGTTGGAAGTCGTCAACCCGGCGCAAAGCGAAGGCAGGGTAGCCATTTGCAAAGTGCTTAAAGGAAGCGGCTTTGTCAAAGGCGATATCGTCCGGATCCGGGAGTGACGGCCCCCGCTTGTATCGTCGAATTCCTTTTGTGCCCTCCAGGGCGTTGTTGGTCTATTTTGGGGGTTGCAATGTAATCGATTGCCCTTTGTTCCATAATTTAGTACGCTGAATTTAACAGGCCCATGCGTATCGTTTCTCTTCTCACCCTGATGATTTTTGTTCAAACCGCCGCCTTGGTGGGTCAACCGTCCAGCCGCGAGAACCTGATGATTTACCTCGATTGCGGTCAATGCGACGTCAACTTCATCAAACAGGAAATCCCACAGGTCAACTACACCCTGGACCCGTTAAGAGCTCAGGTTCATGTGCTCGTCAGCGTTCAGGGGCTGGATTCCGGCGGCCGGATTTACCTGTTCGAATTCATCGGCAGGGAGAAATTCGACGGCGACCGGTTTTCTCTGGAGACCCTGATCGACCCCCAAAATACCAGTCTGGAACGCAGCGAGAAAATCGTGAACGCCCTGAAAGCAGGCTTGGTGGTGTTTATAGCGCAGAACGGAGAAAGCGATCGAATTCAGGTAACGTTGCCTGCCCTCAAACCTGTAGCCCCCCACCCGGTGGAATCCGCTTCCGATGAGGTTTTTGAGGATGAAGACCTTACGGGAGGCTTCTTCAACCAATGGATCTACGAGCTCTTCAGCAACCTCGACTGGAACAAGGAAACCAACCGAAGCACCCTCAACCTCAGGTACGGGGGAAATATGAACTATATCACCGACCAATGGAGGATCCGGCTAAACTCCAACTTCAATTATACCGAAGGGTTTGTGCAGGACGACGAGGAAAAAATTGAATTTTCCCGGAGAAACAACGGCATCTCTTCGGCCCTGATTAAAAGTATTACCAGCCATTGGTCGGCAGGGGTCTTCTTCAGCTGGAATCAAAGCACCTATACCAATATCCGAAACAGCTACTGGCTGACGCCGGCGATCGAATACAGCATTTTTCCTTATTCTGAAGCGGTGACCAAAGAGTTTACCATCGCTTACCGGCTGGGCATGACCGACCAGCAATACCTCGAAGAAACCATTTTCCTCAAAACCAGAGAGAAACTCCTGCGCCAATCGATTGAACTCCAATTGGATATGCGCCAGCGATGGGGCAACGTCGACGTACAGATCTCCGCGGCTAATTTTTTTCAGGACTGGAAAAAAAACCGCCTCACCATGGAAGCCGACGTCAGCTTCCGCGTGATCAAAGGGCTTTCTTTTAGCGTCGGAGGCAGTTACATCCTGATCAACGACCAGATCAACCTCCGCCGCGGCGACGCCACCCTGGAGGAAATCCTGCTCGGGCAGCGGCAACTCGCCACCGACTTCGAAAGCGGACTGAACTTCGGAATGCGCTATACCTTCGGCGCACTGTATAATAATGTGGTGAATACGAGGCTTTAGAAAAGTAGCGGTGTAACGAGGTAACGGGGTAACGAGGTAGCGGAGAATAACCAACCCAGTTTAATGGTCTATCCCCTATCCTCTTAATTGTCTGAACCACAGGTTACACGGATACAGAGCCTCCCCCCTGAACCCCTTGAACCTTGAACCTTGAACCCCGTTACTTCGCTACTTCGCTACTTTGTTACTTTGTTACAATGAAACTTTTCCCCCCATCTTGGGGTTATACTATTCAATTGGGCAAAAGCGCCCGAAAAAACCTGGGGACGTACTGGTATTGACAGGATCGTTTACGGGTTAGTAAGCATGCCGGAGCACGATTGTTCACTCCGTTACCAAATGGCGATCGACAATAAGTGGCAATAGCTACGCTCTCGCTGCCTAATTAGTACCAGGTATTAGTTAGCGGCTGTATGCGACGCCTGCGCGCCAAGGCGCGCCCCGGCTTCCGCCTGATAAGCCCTGCGTCCATGCATCATCAAAACCAGGCTGGGTAGTTTAAGCGGCCCGCTTATTCTGCCGAGATCCAGGGCTGGGCGCCGGACCGGTTTGCTGATGAACCTACCCCGGCGCTGAGATCCAAATCAACAGCTAAGCATGTAGAAAGCTAGTTCGTGCTTTCTCTGGACGCGAGTTCGACTCTCGCCGTCTCCACTTTTTTCATTGAAAATCAATGAGTTATGAACGGGTTGCAACGTTTCTAGGACGGTATCGAAGCCAGAGCGTTGTAACCCGTTTTTTTTACAATTCTGTGACAAAATCAGTGGAAAGTGCAATAATTTCTTGCTTTACCAATCTTGGTTGGCGGTGACCTGTGACCTTGACCGGCTTAATTACGCCTTCCTGAATGAGCCGGTTCACCGTTGAAAGAGATACCCCTAAAATGGTTGCGGCGTGCTTTCTGGTCAGGTAATGCGGAAAGTCTGCGTAGGGGTCCTTTGGCGCCAGTGCTTCCGCTATGCCGCGGCGGACTTCTTCCCTTATGATCGTCGATAGCGTGTCGGGGTCCAGCTCGTATACGATTTTTGAAGGTCTTTCTATTGCCATTTGAGGGGTGATTTAAGGGCGGGTAGGCCGTAGCCCACCCGCAAAAACGAAATGATTACCAGTTCTTTATTGTTTCTTCCAGGTCTCTAATGCGCGCCAGGCTTTCGCCCAATTTGTTTTGGTAGTATGCCAGCTTTTCGGGGTTGTCTTCGTTGGCTCTGATCAGCTTTCGCCATCGGCTGGCGTTGGTGCGTTCGGTGTTGCGTGCCCGGACCAGGTCGGCGGTTTTAGTCGCCTCGGAGCTGATCGGGTAAAGCAGTTCGCCGGTTCGCTCAAAATTTCGGATGTTGTCGTATATCCGATCCAATGCGGGAACAATTTCCGTCATCATTTCCGCGGCCAGCTCGTAAAGCTGTTTTTTTCGTTCGGGGCCGTCCGGGTGGCTGCTGATCTCAACCATACGCGCGTGTACGAAACTTTGCCTTTTGTGCAGGGCCTTGGCTTGCTCTCGCAGGCGTTGGACCTGGTCCCCATCGGCTGGCGCTTCCGTGCGAACGGCTGGCGCCTCGCTACCTGGTTGGTTGTCTAATATTGCGGCGAGGGCTTCCAGCTTTTCGCGCAAACGGTCGCGGTCGCTAGGGGTGATATGCCCCACCCGTCGGAAGCCATCGGCCAGGCCGACAGCTTCCAGGATGGCGACGCCATCGGAGTAGGGGGAACTCGGGTTATCTAGGAATGTCGAAACTCTGGTTTTGAGGTCCATTTTGATCTGCTTTTGGCGCCGGTCGTTTCCCTTGCAATACCTGGTGGCGAATACGGGTCATTTCTACTGTTTTCTTTTGCTTTGCCGCCAGTAAATCGCCAGAACTTGGCAGCGTTGGTCCGGGCAAATCCTTTTCGTCCAGCGCGAGGAAATGCCGGTCGGGGTTGTCTGCAAAGAAGTATTCGTAATTCGCTCGCCAAAGAAATGGGTTGCGCGTGCCTCCTGGGTGGGTTTCGCCTTTGTTTTCGCGGTCGTACTCCCTTTCAAAAAAAGGGGTTACCGTCAGCTCAAACGGCTCGGGAACGTTGGCGGGGGTCACCTGGCGCCCTTGCTTTGCCGCTCGAAGGGTCATAATTTCGGCCAACCCTTCCGCCATGGCGATGGCGTTCCGCGTGGTCTGAGATGGGATGTACCGTTTTTCCCTGGCAAAAATGCCGTCCTTTTCGGCTGGGGTGATCGGAGGCGGGGCAAAGGAGTAGTCCGCCTTACTATTTACCAGGTAGCGCGCGGGCGCCTCAACCTTGGCGACCAGTAGCAGAATTTCGTATGCTTCGCCAACTTCGGGTGGGTGGGTCATCACGTCCACGAGGCGTTGCCCTGGCGCCAGGGGGAAAACAGTTTCGGTTTTTTCCAGGTAAAGAGATAGCATCCGTTCTTTTGCGGCGCGTTCCTGGTTCTGTGCGATCGTTTCCACCAGGTGCGGAATACTGTTGTATTGTGCCAAATCGCCAAGGTCTGGCGTTTGGGTCAAAAAACTAACTAGGTCTTCCCAGCTCGGGGGGGTGGGGGTGATGGCGGTTATCAGTTCTTTGAATCGCGTTAGCCATTCGGCGCGCTGTTGGCGGCGTTGCGCGAGAGTAGCTATTGCCAGCTCGGCGCGGTCCTTATTTTCTGCAAAGAGTTCCATATCAATGTTTTTTGGATTGGGTAGAAATTTTCTGCAACTGCTGGTTAAGCTGTCTATTTTTTGCGGCGGCCTTTGCCAGCTCGCCGGATAGTTGGTCTATCCGGGCTTCAAGTGCTGCCAAACGTTCGGCGGCGGGCGCCAGGTCAGCCGGTGGAGCTGAAGGGGTGGAGCTGGCGGGGTGGTGATTGCTGGCGCCATTTAACAGCCTATCCAGGGCGGCCACCTGGTCCGGTGTGTAGCTGCCATCGGTGGGGACGATGCCGGCCATTGTGCCGGCACGCGCCACCACGTCGGTGGGGATGTTCCAAGCGGTGGCCAGCTCGCCGGCGGTTTTCTTCGTTGCCCGCGGCGTGGGGGTGATGGCGGTTTTAACCTTGTCGACAAAACGTTGCACCGCAGCGGCAGGCCGGAACCTTTTCGGTTTGTGAACATTGGTATTCCCGCTACCAATGCTTACCAGTGCGGCGGGGGAATGCTTCAAAATGTTTTCGACTTCCGAACGGGTGTAGGTCCATTGACCATTGACCTGGCGCCCGCTGATCATTCCGAACTTTCGGAAGTTGGCGAGCTGGTGGGATGTTAGCCCCATCTCGATCAGCTCGCTTTGTTTGAATTCGTGTTTCATATGAAAATTTTTATTGATTACTGCATATATCCTTAAAAATGCCCTTTGCAAATTTGAAACGCTGTCAGGCGAAGGGCGAGATTAAATCGGCGTTCTCTTTCAAAATTTGAAAAAATCGCGGCGTAACTCGTTTAGGATCAATGTGTTTTTTAGAAGAAAGCGACAAAAGGAGTTTGAGCATACAGATTATTTTTTTTTCTCAAAAAAGAAATCCCAGAAGTTTAAAAAACGCTCAACTCGACAACTCGATAACTCGAAATTTTATAACCAACTGAATATGTTTGTTTTAAGTGCCATAATTTCGAGTTGCCTATTTGGTTCGAGTTAAGCAGTACCTTTAACTCGACGTCGAGTTGTCCGTTTCGGACGTCCGCAACTCGACGGAAGAAAAAAGGTTTTGATTATGAATACTTTATACTTTTCGAGTTATTCTATATATTCTTATAAAAATAATCAACTCGAATACTTTCCAGCATTTACAAGGGTTTCGGCGTTTCGAGTTGTCGAGTTGTCGAGTTGAGTGTTTTTTTCATTTGCTCATTTTTCAAAATGGCAATTTGTCGTTTTCTGCGACCTGGTCGCTCGCCTGGTCGCCTTCCGGCGCGCCAAGGTCTTCCAGTTCAAAAAGCCAATATCCGTCCCGGCTCTGTTTGATTGCCGGGAAATATGCTTTAACTTTTTCCCATTTCATCAACCTAATGGCCTTGGTTACGTTGGGCCGAAAGACGGTTTTAAGCCTCGTTTCTAGTTTGGCGATAATGTCCGCAGGCCTAAAAAATTTGGGGTATTGGGGTAAAATTTGCTCTCTCCCATCGCGGGTGGTGGGCAAATCAATGACGTGATCTTTCCCGTGTGCTGGCAAAAACATTGTTTCCAGCATTTCGCGTTCGGTTGTGGAAACAATGAAATTGGCGTTGTTGGCTTCACTTTCGGCCAAATCCTGGTCTTTTACGCGGAAATCGAAGCCACTATCAAGCAGCGCCACCGCTTGGCTGTAAACGCTTTCAATATTCACCTGGTGGTAACCTTCCGGGCCGCCATGGTCGTGCTGTATTGAAATTATGGGCAACACTACCCACCTTGTGTTGCCTGTTTCGTCCACCAGGAATTCTGTCTTATCAGTTGAAGCCCAAAAGGTCGCGCGTCGCGGGAAATTGGCAGGGGTTTTCTCAAAGACAGGGCGTTCTCGGATTAGGTCCAGCGTGAAGTAGTTTTTAATCGATCGGAGATCCTGCGGTTTAAATTCGCTGATTTCGTCTAAATTGATCACGAAATTTTGCGCCAGGGTAAGACGTCCGTCCTTGTTAGTTGTGTCAAGGTGTTCCACCTTATATGCGGAGAGCGCGGGGGGGATTAGATAACGCACAAACGTGGTTTTCCCTTGGTTCTGTCCTGGCGCTTGAATTATAATGCAGTGCTTATTAAACGGAATTTGTAGGGTAGCCATCGCGACCATTCTAACCAGGGCTTTTTTAAATTGCCGGTCGACAAAATCGCGATGCTCGGGAAGGGTGATTAAAAAACTAGACAGCTTGCCGATGTGGTCTATCCCATCCCAGGGCGGGAGGTTTTCAAAATAATCAATGAATGGGTCATGCTCCGGAACGTACTTTCGGGACCTTAGCAGTACGGTTAGTTTATTCTCGTCGGTTTTAAAACCGGCTTCCCATAGCTCTGTTAAAATGTCGGCGAGGTGTCCCAGCTCGCGCCATTGGTCGGTCCCTTTTAAACGCATTTCAATGGCATTCGCCACGATGTTTCGGCGAAATTCGTACCTGTTGAGGACAAAATCCCTCATCAAAATAAAAGGGTTGTTTTCCTGCTTCCCCTCCCCTTCCACTTCGCCTTTCTCGGTGTTGTACTGGTATAACTTTCCGTTGAATTTAAACCTCTGCGATCCGATGGCTTCCGCGTGCCGGTTATAGAATTTATCCGCATCTTTGGTGCGGATGGCAAAAAAAGATCGAAGGTTTTCGAGCTGATCAGGTGTAGTTATGTCGAATTTTGCCCAATATCTGGTTGCGGATAGCTCACCGGAAAATTCATCCACTACTTCGGACAGCTGCCCGGCTGCTGCTGCTGCGTTGAGCAGGTCATCGGCGCCCTTGGGGTAGTTAAAATCCTTGCCGTTGGGATAAAAAAACAATACTTGCAAGTCTGGTTTTTCCGCTAACACCAGGGCGCGGATTTGGGATATTTGCGAGAAAAATATCCGCGGGCGCTTGGCCAGGTCTTCGCCGTCCACCTGGTTTTTGGCGATGTCGGTGCAATCATTGTCGAAGCAAATAACAAATTGGCTTAAACTGCCTTCTCTTAAGATGCGCACGACGTCGCCGTGGAGGTTTCCCACATCTTCTGTCGCCTCGGCTTTTTTGTCTTTTGCGGTGGTAATTGAGGAAAGCCCAATAGCGGGAATACCAGCCAACGCAAGCCGGAAGGCTTTCTTTGCGCCTTCCGTCAGGGTAAGAGTGGTTATTTCTCGCCAACTTTCCCGCACTAACGGGGGGATAAATGGGAATGGCGTAACCCCTTTGGGTCCGCTATATTTTTGCTTGACATTAGGATATTGAAGCCGAGTTTGAGCGTAGTAGATGGGCTTTTTATTTTTCCTGTCTGGCGCCTGAACCCAATATCGGTTGCCCTCGAGGTCCGCGAAGTTTATAACCATATTGCCGTTTTCATCCGGCCAGAAAATCGGCATTTCGTATACGGCGCGTGCCGGTGGCTCGGCATAGGTGTCTTTTACTCGCATAAAATTTCGCGGGTCTTCGGGGCCGGGAAGGCCGGTGTCCGAAAGTTGTTTAAGGTAGAAACTGTATTCGAATTGCGACCAGTCGCGAAATTCTTTATCTTTGCGCATATGTTATCTATTTTTAAATGCGCGCTGCGGGGTCCCAGCGCGCATTTTTTTTTATAAAATCTCCACGGTTGCGGTAACCTTAACCCCATTGGCTTTTAGGTGGTTAAGGACAATATTTTCAAGATATTTCGCCAGGGAAAGGCCGTTTTTGGCCGCTTCCTTTTTGGCGGCGGCTTTGACGAGGCGGTTAACCCTTACGCCCATGACTGAGTCTTTTGGTATTTTCACGTCGCTCATGTGTTTTTTTGTTTACAAATTTCAGTTACTGCATAGCCGTTTCAAAGGACAGCCAAAACAAGGGTTTGAAAACACTCCCCTTTGTATGACCTTGACTTTGAGCATATTACAAACTTAGGAGAGGACACTACCAAATGCCAAAAAATGGCGTAATTTGCTCAACTTCAACACGTTAAAGGAAAAGACACTTAACGAAGCTGATTTTGCCAGTCCCCTACCCCATTGGCAGCGGACCGGCTGCCGGTTACAAATCATACCCGATCATACCCGACAAACTTTTGCAAATGCGTGTATTCTGCCAAATCAGCGCCAGCGGATACCACATAGAGCTTCATAAAAGCCTCTCTGAGATTTTCCAGCAAACGCAGTTTGTTGTAATCCAGGGCGTCGGCTTCTGCCATGAACAGACCGGCGCTTTGCAAAAGCTCCATGTATCGGACGGGATTATCTAAATCGCTATCCTGCATCGTTGGGCGGAAAACGTCTGCCAGCATTTCATTTGAAAAATTGAACTGATCCATAGTTAATTCATTTTGAATGTTATATAAAAGAATTGGAAATCATTTGGGGCAATCTCGGGACCTTTGATCCCGTCAGTTCGGTATTTCAAGACCATTGCTAATATTACATCTCCACTTTCCAGGCTCGTTTCTGCCCTACTTAGTGGGAAGTTTAAGCCGGTGTTCTTCCTGATCAGGTCCCGGTTTTGCGTGTAGCCGATGTACGTTTTAAGACTATTTTCATGGTAGGTAGTCTGTACAATGTCGTAGAATTCTTTCGGGGTTATCTCACGGCATCTGTACACGCCTTGCCGCGGCATCACGGCGCTGTTTGTCAAATGGAATGTCATTTTCTAAAATTTTCCTGGTGAATAATTTGCCAGTGGTGGCCATCCCAGCGCCTTATCGTGCTGTCCATCAACAAATCAATATCCCCTACCCTGAGGCTTCCGCCTTGGCTTCGGAAATTGATCACCTGGGGGAATGACCTTTCATACATCCTGTGCGCGTCACGCCAGCCGGTGGAGTTGCCAACGGCGTATGTGATCAGCAGAAGGACGAACAGAAAAAAGGTGATTGAAACGTACTTCATAGCTTTCCAAATTTTGATTTACAAATTGGGCAATACCTTGCGGTGGCGTGCGAACGCTTGATCTGGCGTTCCCTGGCGCGGCTTCCGGGCATCGTGCGGACCACTTCAAAGTGGATCATTTTTTTTCGGCAAGCTGCCAGTATTTTGGCGCCTTTCCCGTGCCAGTGTTCGGCCATGCGTTCGCCGAGCCGTCCGTCTTGGCAGTACCCAACGTAATGGCGAGCATGGGCCAGCGGGGTTTCAAAGTGAATGATATAGACCATTTGGAGCATAGGTTAGACCGTCCGCGGATGGGTAACATCCGCGGTCCGGCTTAATGGAAAATTGTAGGCTGCTTCGCTATTTTGATTGAACGTCAGCGCGTTGCATTTTGCGGTAATACCGTGTTTTGCATCGCGTGGAACAGTACAAAAGGGTTTGGCGCTGATCAGGGCGATAGGATAGCCCCTTTCCGCATTGCAGGCAAAAACCTGCGTTTAGTGGGGCAACGTGCCGTGGCCGTTGCTGCTGAACTCCAAAGGGATTTCTGCCACTTCCTGCGCTTGGGGGTGGAGCTGGCGCCCGCCAGGTAAAGGCTTTTTTCCCGACAACGCCTCGTTTACCTTGGCTTCGACCAGGGCGGCGAGCTGGTCAGGGTCCGGCGCCTGGTGGGGTGGGGCGCCTGGCGACTGAATGCCAGCGGCTTCGTTGCGTAGGGTTTCTAATTCGCGGCGGAAACTCTCCCGGGCGCGGTAAAACTGTTGAAGCTCTGCCCACCACTGGCGGTTGCCGTACAATGAAATTTCGGTGGCGAACCGGATTTCACGCAACAGAAAGATCTCAACGCCGATCCCTGCCAACATTAAAATGGAAAGGCTAACGGCCACGGGGTAGGGTAGACCGGAAGCAGATACCAGGCTGAGGATTTCGGCGATAGAAATGATCCCCATAATCACGGCGATGGCTTCCCCTGCGTAGCCAAACGCCGGTCGGCTTGGGTTTAGCTGAGGGAAAAAAACCAGGGTGGCGCGCGTGAATTGGATGGAAAACCCGATGGCAAACGCCAATGCCGTTCCTCCTTTGATGGTCGCCAGCAGGGTAGACAGGAACATTCCGCCAGCGATGGCGCTAACCAGGTAGACGGCCACCAGCAGCACGCCTGCGAGGCCTGGCATAGCCTTGCGGATGCTCTGAATCATTCTAATGAATTGTGCATTTGAATTTTGCATAAATTTGCTATGTTTTGATTATTTTCAAAATGGCCCAGCGGTGCGAACGGTCCTAAGGTGCGCCCGCTGGGCTTTTTCGTTCGATAGTTGCGGTACGTTAAATCGATAGTTGCGGTACGTTAAATCAATAGTTGCGGTAACGGCTCATATCTTTTTCACCAGGTAGTAAAAAACGGGTGATCTGCGTATCGGAGTGCGATTTCTTCAAGGCTTCGCCGGTCGTACCCTTCGCTGACGTCGCCTTCTGCGTGCCCCATGAACTTTTTCGCGTCAGCGCGTGGAATACCCGCGGACAGCATATTGGAAAAAAAACTTTCCCTGGCGGTCTTACTACTTACAAAAACCGATTTATCCGCTACTTCTTCAACTACCTTTCCCTGGCGCCTGGTCCTGGTCGTGCGTTCGGTAAGTCCAGCCAGGCGGGCGGCTTCCTTTAGCGGACGGTTGACCGTCATTACAATTTTTGGATCAAAGGAACGGGGTAGGGGTAGGCGTCCGTTGTGGCGGTTCAAAATTTCCAGCACGACAGGGTGGGCCGGAATGATGACACGTTGTCCGGTTTTCTCCGTTGCGGCAATCTCGAAAAGCTGGCGCCCGTCGCGCGCGATGATATGTGCCGCGTCTACGCGCTGCCAATCGCTGATGCGCAAGCCAAGAAAGCAGCAGGCAACGAAGCAATCCCGAACGTTCGCCACATTTGGCGGCATAGAGGCGGAATACAGTTGTTTGATCTCTGGGATAGATAAGTACACGTCGTCAGCGGCGGTTTTGGAAACGCCAAGGCGCCGCGGTGTGACGGTGGAAAAACGGGTGTTGTTGGTGCGACCAGCGGCGGCAGCTTCGATAAGGAATTTTTTTACGCCGGAAAAAATAATCTTATGAATGGTGTTGTCCGATTTGGCGGTAGACTGCGAGCGTAAGAAGCCTACAAATTCCCGGAATAAGTTAATGTCCCAATCTTCCAGGCTCACGCCATGCCCGCGGTGGAGTTCAAAGGCAACCAAGTGTTGGCGGGCCGTCTTGAAAATTTGAGCGGTTCGGTAGGCGTGTAGTGGGTCCCGCTGGTATTGGCGAATGAACTCGTCCACCCATTTGATAAAATCGCCTTCGGTGCTGATGCGCGGCACTCCGAAAAAATGTTCGTCCAGCTCCAAACGAAACTGCTGTACGGTCAGCAGATGCAACTGCCGTTGGGATTGGTATTTGAAATACAGTTCTTCTACGAAATTGGCTATTTCCTTAAGGCGGCGGTTCAATGCCTCGTGTTTTCGCTCGTAGGGGGTGACCAGGCGGGCCTGTTGCTTTTCTGTGTGCCAGTACTTGCGCAAAACGTATAACCTGGTTTGCCAGTGAAGCCGTTCCGTTTCTTTTAGGGTTCGGCGGTAATGGTAATCCAGCGCGATGGCGCTCATCCCATCCCGGCGAGTTGTTACGTTTAATCTAAACTTGGGTGTCCCCATTTTCGGTATTTTCCCCCCAAGTTATAGCGGAATTTTATACGTTGCAAACTACCCAAAAACGGGTTTTAGACGTGAACTCAGAATACAGCCTTCGGTATATGCTTAGCTATCAGTTTTTTATGATTTCTGATTTTATGCAATTAGTTTCTATCAAAGTCTCGCCGTCTCCACTAAATTCCTGCAAAACCTCTTGCAAATCAATATCTTGCAAGAGGTTTTTTTATTTTTTACGACGTTTTTTGCTGCAAAAAAACGTCTCTAATGCAGTCATTGTACCGGTTTTTTTTAAAAACTTTTTCCCGTTTGTTTTGTTAAAAAACTGGTTTTTAAAATTTGGTTTGGTGAAAGAAATCCGCAACATTATTCAGATCTACGATTCCCTGGATCATTCCCGGGAGAAGGTAGCGCTCGCCTCGGTCGTGAGCGTGGAGGAATCCTCCTACCGGCGCATCGGCGCGCGCATGCTGGTTCAAAGCTCCGGAATGTGGGTGGGAGGCATCAGCGGCGGGTGCCTGGAAGGCGACGCGCTGCGAAGGTCGCAGGCAGCTATATACAAGAACCAATCTTCCCTGGTTGTTTATGATACGATGGAGGACGATCGCAACCAGATCGGCGTCGGGCTGGGCTGCAATGGACGGATCGAGGTACTGCTCACTCCGATCGATCCAACCGATCCAAACAACGAAATCGAGCTGCTGAAAAAAATCCAGCACGCCAATCAACCAAGCATCCTGCTTAAGGTGATCGATGCGCCGGAAGACGCCGGCATCCTCGGGCAACTCCAGTTAATTTCAACGGATATCCCGGAACCGGCCTTTGCCGGTATCGAACCGCGCGAACTCGCCGGTTTCATCCGGGAAGTCCATACCAAAAAAGCCGCCAAAACATACTACTGCCAATCGTCCGTTTATGGGCAAATAAAAATCCTGATCGAATTCATTCGTCCGGAAACCCGGCTCATCATTGCAGGCGACAACTACGACGTCAACGCCATGGCCGGCGTTGCCACGGAGCTTGGCTGGGAAATCTATGTGATCGGGAAAGCAAAAAAACTTTCCCGGCAAGTCTTCGCGCAGGCCAAACAGGTGCTGGATTACGACCAGGCAGACCAACTGGCCGTAAATGAGTATACGGCCGTGGTCCTTATGTCGCACGATTACAGGAAAGACCTCGACCTGTTGCCGCTTTTTTATTCCAAACAACCGGCCTACCTTGGTCTCCTCGGACCCAAGAAGCGGTTCCTGAAAATGAAGGACGAACTCCCGGATTTCCATCCCGATGAAAATGGCTTCCTTTTTACCCCGACCGGACTGGAGATAGGGGCCGAATCGCCCCAGGAAATTGCGCTGGCTATCGCCGCCGAGATCGTTGCAGCGATGCGGAACAAAACCGGCAGATCCCTGCGTTATAAGGAAGGAACTATCCACGAACGGGCATTTTGAACCACCGGCGTGGCGCCAACTCACGATACTATGATCGACGTAACCCAGGCTGTCCAAATCATTGCAGCCCAAGCATCCGGCTTCGGAACCGAAACCATCCAACTCTCCGCAAGCCTCCACCGCATCACAAAAGAAGACTGGATCGCCGACCGGGACTTACCCCCTTTTGACAGGGTCACTATGGATGGCATCGCCATCCGGTATGCCGCTTTTGAAAAAGGGATCCGATCCTTCCCCATCGAAGGCGTAGCCCCCGCCGGCGCCCCGCAAATGGCGCTGCAGGAAGAGGGAGGCTGTCTGGAAGTTATGACCGGCGCCGTAATGCCCCTTCAGGCAGATACCGTGATCCGGTACGAGGATCTGGATATTAACGACGGAATGGCCACCGTTTTGATAGAAGACATTGCCATAGGGCAGAACATCCACCTCAAAGGCATCGACAGCAAAGCAGGAGAGGTAATCGTTCCCGCCAACACCCGCATCGGCGCGCCGGAAATCGGGATCGGATCCAGCATCGGCAAAGACCGCGTCGCCGTAGCTGCTTTGCCTAAAGTGATGATCATTTCTACCGGCGACGAACTGGTCGAGATCACCCGGACGCCGGAACCCTACCAGATCCGCCGCTCCAACGAATACCGGATGCTGACCACGCTGCAAGCCCAGGGTATCCAGGCTGATGCCGACCACCTGCCCGACGACCCGGCCATTATCCGGGAAAAACTGGCAGTTTACCTGAGCCAGTACGACGCGCTCATTCTGAGCGGGGGCGTATCGAAAGGAAAGTTCGACTTCCTGCCGGAAGCCCTGGAAGAACTGGGGGTGGAGAAATTGTTCCACCAGATCCAGCAACGCCCGGGAAAGCCGTTTTGGTTTGGAAAATATCAGGACCGCTGCACCATTTTTGCCCTGCCCGGCAACCCGGTATCTTCCTTTATGTGCCTTCAGCGCTACTTTGTAGATTGGCTAAACCTGTGCCTTGGCGCCAGCCCAATCCCCAGGCCTATGGCCATACTCACCCGCGACGTCCCCTTCAAGCCGGATCTGACGTATTTCCCTGAGGTTAAGCTCAGTTACAACGAAAAGGGACAGATATTGGCTACGCCCATGATCGGCAACGGCTCCGGGGATTTTTCCAATCTGGCCGAAGCAGAGGCTTTCATCGAATTGCCCAGAGGAAAAAATATATATCAGGCGGGAGAAGTGTACCCGGTTTACCTCTACAGATGATTTGCCCGAGTGTAATCTTCCGGCGTATCGATATCCCTTAAAACGGAATTGGTTGGCATATCCTGACGTACGACATGCTCCCGGTTTTTCTGAATAATCTCCTTGCATCCGTCCATATCCGGATGGGCAAGGATTTCATCCCGGTAAGCGCTGGAAAACACCACCGGGTTGCCTTTCTTTTCGCCATAAAATGGGACCAGAATACATGAGGGATCTTCCTGAATAGCCTTAGAGAACCCTTCGATCAACATGGCATATTCTGCAGCAGATAAAAAAGGTTGGTCCGACATGCAGATCATGTAGCCGTCGGCATTCTCCCGGGTATTTGCGATCCCGGTCTGAATCGACGTCGTCATCCCGCGCTGGAAATCAGGGTTAATGACGATGGGGAAATTGGACCGGACGTTATCGCCCAGGCGGGCATCGTTTACCGGATTGACCACCACCACGATCTCCGCAAGAGGAGCAGCCGAAAGTTCATCCAGTGCATGTTGGATCATAGGTTTACCGGCTACTTCCAGGAAAAGCTTATTAGAGGCGCCCATGCGCCTCGATTCGCCGGCAGCCAGCAGGATAGCGCTCACCTTTGCGAATGCAGGCATCACCCTTTCGCTGTTTTCGTCATGTATTTTTCGGGGTCTTTCTCAAAGCTAACCTTGCAGCCGTCGCAGCAGAAATAGACCTTTTCGTTGTTGTACACGAGCACGTGCTTGGCCGTGCTTTTCTGGATAGGGATATTGCACACCGGGTTGAGGTAGTAGTCCTCGTTGGGAAGGGCATCGGGACCGTTTTCCTGCTTCTGGTGTTCGAGCTCGGCCTGCTTGGCTCGAAAGATCTTGATGATTTCTGCCAGAATGCTGATGGCCACCTCCTCCGGCAGTTTGGCGCCGATATCCAGTCCGGCAGGCGTCCGGATTTCCTTGAGCTGGTCCATGGTAATGCCCTTCAGCCGCAACTCCTGGAAAATCCCATTGGCCTTTTTCCGGCTGGCAACGAACGCCGTGTAATCCGTTTTCAGGGCGAGCGCCTGGAACAGCGCTTCCGCATCGCCTTCTCCTTGTGTACAAACAACCACGTAGCTTTTCTCGTAGGCTTCGCCTCCAGGAAAAGAAGCATTCGCAAATATTTGGTCCACACCATGAAAAACGCCCTCTTCCACAGCAGGAACGACCACGCCGACACGGTAATCCATCGTTTTGGCGATTCGGGCTAGTGCCATGGCAATATGGGACTTACCGAATATCAGGATCTGCGGCTTCGGAAGCACCGGTTCGATATACACTTCCACTTCTCCTCCGCTCTGACAGGTCATGGTATAGCGTTTGGTTTGTCCGGAGTCGCTCTCCCGGGCGTCCGGGCTAATGTGAACAATCCTGGGTTTGTGATCCCGCAGGGATTCCAGGGCTTCCTTCAGCACGATCCCACGGGTGCATCCTCCCCCGATCCAACCGTGGATCCGGCCATCCGGCGTGATGATGGCCCTGTCTCCAGGCTTGCCGGAAGAAGGGATCTGGCGGCGTACGATGGTGGCCGTAGCATAGGGCTCCCCACTGCGATTTAGTGTTAGCGCCTTTTCTAAGAAGGAATCAAGCATCGGTCAAGATATTTTCCAATTTCAGCAGACTTTCAAAATTGTGGGCGGCGCCAAAATGGGTGAGGGCAGGCAGGGCCGCTTGCATGCCACGTTGGATGGGTTCATACCCCTGCATTCCTTTAAGCGGGTTGAGCCAGACGACCTTTCGGGAGCGCAGTTTGATCTTCTGCATCGCCTCTTCCAGCACCTCCGGCTCTCCGGTATCCAGTCCATCACTAAGCACAATAGTAAGGGTATTCCCGTTCAAAAAACGCTTGGCGTACAGGTCGTTGAACGTTTTCAAGCAAGCGCCGATCTGGGTTCCACCCGACCAATGGCTGGCGGATTGAGACACGTTGCGCAGGGCGGAAGCCAGGTTTTTTTCTGCGATCTCATCCGTGATCCGCATCAACAGGGTGCTAAAAACGAATGCTTCAATGTGTTTGAAATGCGATTTCAGGGTCCAGAGGAATTTCAGCAGGTAAAAAGAATATTTATCCATCGACCCGCTTACATCGAGCAAAATCAGGAGCCGGTAGCGCTGCTTTTTGCGTTTTAGCCGGGCCAGATCGATCAGCGCGCCTCCGTTTTGGATGTTCTTCCTGATAGAAGCGCCCATATCGACGGCGCCTTTTTTGGCTTTCCTGCGTTTGCGCCGGATCCTGAGGCTCATTTCCCGGACCAGCTTCTCCGCGAGTTCGTCCAGCAGGGCAGACTGCTCCTCTGTCAGTTGGCTAAAGTCCGTTTTTTTTAGCGTTTCTTTGGCATTGGCGCCGGATGTGTTTTTCGATTCTTCCGTGTTCTCGCTTTCTGCGGTTTTCCCTGTTCCGACCATCACCGCGATGCGGTTCTGCTGTTGAAAGACCCGCTTTTGGTTTTTGTAATCGGTCTTTTGCCGGACCCTCGATCCTTTTGGTTTCCAGAACCGGTCGAAGATGGCCCTAAATCGTTCCCGCTCGTCTTTATCCGTGCAAAAAAGGGCGGCCAGAGCAAATTCAAACTGCTCCAGGTCCCACCAAATACCGTGCAGCGCTGTGGCAACGGCATCGCAACTACACTGGATACCTGATGGAAATCCGTGGGAGCGGGCTTCCTGAACAAAGCCGATCAGGGCGCCGGTAAACGAAGCATAGTCGGTATAATGATCCACCTGCAGGCGACGTAAGGATTAATCGTGATTCGGCAGCGCCTTCACTTTTTTCATTTCCTCGATATGCTTGCGGATCTCTTCGATATTCACCTGGAACGTCCGGTCACCGGGCAGGTTCACGCTCTTGTAGTGTTTTGCCGCTTCTTTGGCTACTTCCTGGCGTTTTTCTTCCTGTTCTTTGTATTCTTTCAATAAGGATGCCATGGTAAAACGGTTTTTTCTTTGTTTAAAAAATGTCTTCCATCACGCGTTTGATGTCATGGTCTGATTTCAGCAAGCAGGCCAGGCTTTGGACCATTGCGCCGGACGAACCGTTCAGCAAGGCAATGCCTCTGGCCCAATCAATAGTTTCGGCGATTCCGGGGGCTTTATCCAGTTTCAGGTTTCGAATGCGGTCCACGTAGGCGACGATCTGTTCGGCCAGGCGCTCTTCGATATCAGGCAGGTGCTTTTTAATGATCCGGATCTCTTTGTCCATCGACGGATAGTTGACCCAGTGATACAGGCACCGGCGCTTGAGGGCGTCGCTTAGCTCCCTTGTCCTGTTGGAGGTTAGCACTACTAAAGGTTTAAACGCTGAACGTATGGTCCCTAGTTCCGGAATACTGATCTGAAAATCGGATAAAAGTTCTAAAAGAAACGCCTCGAACTCTTCGTCGGCGCGGTCGATCTCGTCGATGAGCAGCACGCATGGCCGGTCGGAGCTGATCGCTTTCAGGAGCGGTCTTTTGAGCAGGTATTCCTCCCCGAAGATCAGGTCCTCTTTTTCGCGTACCGTTTTTCCGCTGTGCTCGTGGAGTTTGATGGCCAGTATTTGCTTTTGGTAGTTCCATTCGTAGATGGCGTTGTTGACATCCAGGCCTTCGTAGCACTGCAGGCGCACCAATTCGTAGCCCAGCAAGTCGGAAAGAATGTAGGCAATCCGGGTTTTGCCTACTCCGGGATTGCCTTCCAGCAGCAAAGGTTTCTCCAGCTTCAGCATGAGGAACAGCACGGTGGCCAGTTCCTCCTCGATGACATACCCCAGCTCATCGATAGCGGGGATCAAATCTTTTGGATTACTGACCACGAGCTAGCTCTTTTTACCGAATATGCTTTTAGCCATTGCGCCCAGCATAGACCCGGCGGAGAGGTCGTTATCGACGGATTCGCCGGCCAGTTTGGCTTTGAAGTTCTCGACAAACTGGTTGAGCAACTGATCCGAAACGTCGTTGATCAGGCGGGAGCCGAATTGGGCCAGCATGCCCACGATAGCGATATTCATTGAGAATTTCACGTGGGTTTTGCCGTCGGTTTCGGTCAGGTTTCCGTTCATGATCATATCGGCGCTGCCTTTGCCCTTACTGTCGAGTCCTTTCCCTTTGAGAACCATGACGTGGTTGGCCTCGTCGAGTTCCTGGATTTCAATGTCCCCATTATACGTAGCTTTGATAGGGCCGAATTTAGCCACCACCTCCCCCTTGAAGTTGCGGTCGTCCACTTTCTCGGTCAGGGAAGCGCCGGGCACGCAGGTGACGATGTATTCCGGATCGGCCAGCGCCTTCCAAACCAAACCGATAGGTTGGTCAATGTCGAATTCTTTTTGGATGGTTGTATTCATTGCACGTGTTGTTGTTGATGTTGAAAAATTGGGGTCATCCTGGAATCCAAATGAGGTTTGGCGGAGGTTAAGGGCTTTGTAGAGGCAGAGCCTCTACAAGGTACCCGGCACGAGGCAGGAGCCTCGCGCCAGTTTGGAGCCCCGCCCAGTTTGGAGGCAGGAGCCTCGCGCCAGTTTGGAGGCAGGAGCCCCGCCCAGTTTGGAGCGTCGCGCCAGTTTGGGGATCCAGGATGACTCCATGTTAAACTACTTAAAGTATCCCACCGCTTTCAGCTCTTTGAAGAGCTTGTACGGGGTAACCGGTATTTCGAGGTGTTTGATCCCAAGGTGGGAAACGGCGTCCACGATGGCGTTTACGATAGCGGGCGGCGCGCCGACAGTGGGCGATTCCCCGACGCCTTTGGCGCCGATCGGGTGGTGCGGCGAAGGCGTCACCGTATGGCCCGTTTCCCAGCTCGGCGATTCCACGGCAGTGGGTACCAGGTAATCCATGAACGTCCCGTTCAGGATGTTTCCGGCTTCGTCGTAGATCAGCTCCTCGTACATAGCAGGCGCCAGGCCCTGGGTCAGACCGCCATGCACCTGACCCTGAACGATCATCGGGTTGATGATATTCCCGCAATCGTCGATCGCCACAAAGCGGCGGATCTTGATATGGCAGGTTTCGGGGTCTACATCCACCACGCAGATGTAAGCGCCGGAGGGGAAGGTCAGGTTGGGCGGATCGTAGTAGTGTGTGGCTTCAAAGCCGGCTTCCATGCCCGGAGGATGGTTGGTATAGGATGCGAAGACGATTTCCTGGATGGATTTGGCTTTTTCGGGAGCGCCTTTGACGAAGAACTTTCCGGGTTCCCATTCGAGGTCTTCTTCGCTCACTTCGAGGAGGTACGCGGCGATTTTCTTGGCTTTGTCCCTCAATTTGCGGGCGGCCATGGCGGCGGCGGCGCCGGCAGTCGGCGTACTCCGGCTGGCATAGGTACCCAATCCATAAGGCGCGGTGTCGGTGTCGCCCTCTTCGATCTGGATGTGCTCCATCGGAATGCCCAGTTCTTCCGCTACGATCTGTGCGTAAGTGGTTTCATGGCCCTGGCCCTGGGATTTGGTTCCAAAGCGGGCGATAGCTTTCCCTGTAGGATGCACGCGGATCTCGGCGCTATCGAACATTTTGATTCCCAGGATGTCGAAATCCTTGGAAGGACCGGCGCCGACCACTTCGGTAAAGGTGGATATCCCAATGCCCATCCACTTGCCTTGTTTGCGCAGTTCGGCTTGCTCCTTGCGGAGTTCGTGGTATCCGATGGCATCCATAGCTTTTTGCAGTCCGGCGTGGTAGTCTCCGCTGTCGTACGACCAACCGGTAGGCGAGGCCCAGGGAAACTCTTCCTTTTTAATGAAGTTTTGCATGCGCAAATCCGCCGGGTCTTTGCCGATTTCCCTGGCGAAGATATCAGTTATGCGCTCGATTGCGTGTACGGCCTCCGTCACACGGAAGGAGCAGCGATAGGCTACGCCTCCCGGCGGCTTATTGGTATACACGGCGTCGGCTTCCATGTAGGCGTTATGGTAGTTGTAGGAACCGGTACCGATAGAGAATAGCCCGGTTGGGAACTTGGACGGGTTGGCGGAAGCGTCGGTATAGCCGTGGTCTGCCAGTACTTTAAAGCGGGTAGCCAGAATTTGGCCGTCCTTGGTACCGGCCATTTCGGCGGTGATGTGGTAATCGCGGGCGAAGGAGTCGGCCTGCAGGTTTTCACTGCGGTCCTCGATCCATTTCACCGGCAATCCGGTCAGAAAAGATACCGCAATAGCAATGACGTAGCCCGGATATACCGGCACTTTGCCGCCAAAACCTCCGCCAATGTCGGGAGAGATTACCCTGACTTTCTCCTCTGTAAGGCCTACATGGCCTGCCACGAGGGCGATCACCGTGCGGATCGCATGGGGCGCCTGGGTAGTCATATACATGGTGAGGTGATTCTCCACCTTATTGTAAGCGGCTACGCAACCACAAGTTTCAATGGAGGCCACGTGGATACGGGGGATATGCATTTGCTGCTTCACCACCACGTCTGCCTGGCTGAAAACATCTTCCGTTTTCTCCTTATCGCCTACTTCCCAGTGCCAAATGTGGTTATCGGTTTTGCCGGGCTTATCGGAACGAAGTACCGGAGCGTTCGGATCGAGGGATTTAAAAGGATCCATGACGGGGGTCATAGGCTCGTACTCGACGATCACGGCGTCGCGGCCGTCGCGGGCAATGTATTTATCGGTAGCGATCACCGCGGCCACTTCCTGAGCCTGGTACATGACCATGTCGGTAGGCAGTACCATCTGGGTATCCGACATGAGCGTCGGCATCCAGTGCAGGTTATACTGCTCCAGGTCTTTCCCTGTCACCACGGCCAGAACCCCGGGGATGGCCAGCGCTTTGGACGCGTCGATCTTTTTGATTTTGGCATAGGCATATGGGCTGCGGACAATGTCCATATAAACCATTCCGGGAAGTTTGACGTCATCGACGTAATGGCCTTTACCCTGTATGAAACGGGCGTCTTCTTTCCTTTTCTTGGAATGACCCATTCCACCTATTTCCTTGGACGTTTTGCATTCTATCATGAAAAATGGATTTCTTCGGTTAAGCGAATAGATGGTTTTATACAAATTCGGGTTCCGTGGAGGGCAATTCGCGGCCTTCCAGCTTGGCGGAAGCGTATTGAACGGCCTTGACGATGTTGTTGTATCCGGTGCAGCGGCACAGGTTGCCGGAAATTCCCCAGCGGATCTCCTCTTCCGAGGGGTTGGGGTTTTTCTCCAGCAGTTCTACCGCCCGCATCATCATGCCGGGAGTGCAGAACCCGCAATGCAGGGCGTGGTTGAGGTGGAAGCCTTCCTGAATGGGATGCAGGCCCTCCGCCGTGGCCAGCCCTTCCACGGTAGTTATCGACTTTCCGTTGGCCTGAACAGCCAGAACGGTGCAGGACTTGGCCGACTTACCGTCGATCAGGATCGTACAGGCGCCACAACTGGAGGTATCGCAACCGACATGGGTTCCGGTCATATTAAGAATTTCCCGGATGGCGTGAACCAACAGCGTCCGCGGTTCAACCTCAATGTTGTGGACGGCTCCGTTTACGGTTAGGGTGATGGATTTTTTCATAGATTTTATGCGTTTTGAGCTCTTTCAATAGCTAGTTTCAACATGCGTTTGGTGATCACCTTAACCAGGTGCCTTTTGTATTCTTCGTCTCCCCGAAGGTCTTCCGAGGGATTACAATCCTCCGAAGCATACTGAGCGGCCAGTTCGATCAGTTCGTCGGTAGGTTTTTTGCCCACCAGCGCTTCTTCCGATCTGGATGCGCGCATAGGCAGGGGATTGACGTTGGTCAGGCCGATTCCTGCTTTTACGCAGGTTCCGTTGCCGTCGAGTTGCACCATGGCGGCTACGCCGGCTGCGGCGTAGTCCCCTGCTTTCCGTTCCACTTTGTAGTAAGCTGAACCGTAGTTGCCCGACGCGGCGGGTATGCGGATCTCGGTCAGGATTTCCCCAGGCTGCACGGCAGTAGTGTAAAATCCGAAAAAGAACTCGTCGATAGGAACCGTGCGTTTCCCTTCTTTGCTGCTGATCTCCACTTCGGCGCCCAGGGCAATCATAACCGCCGGGTGGTCGTTGGCTGCATCCCCATGAGCAATGTTGCCCCCAACGGTACCGAAATTCCGAACTTGCGGGTCGGCGATCAGGTGCGTGGCATCCTTGAAAATGTGGTATTTCCGGTTAATGATACCGGAATCCTCCAGGTCAACTTCCCGGGTCATCGCCCCGATCTTCAGGTAGCCGTCCTCTTCTTTGATATACGCCAACCCCGGGATACCATTGATATCGATCAGGTGGGTAGGCGAAGAGAACCTGAGCTTCATCATGGGGATAAGGCTATGCCCGCCCGCCAGGATCTTGGCTTCGTCTCCGTGCTCCTCTAACAAAGCGAATGCCTCGTCGAGGGTTGAAGGCGCGTCGTAATGGAATGGTTCTGCAATCATCGGTGAATTAAATTTTGGTTCGCAATTTTAAATTGGCCAATAGGGAAAAATAAGTTCGTTTAAAATAGGCAAAGCTCCCGTTGTACCATATTCCAAAGAACAGAATGCCCACACCCAGATAGTACAACGGCATTGATATCCACAATACCTGGCTGAATACCAGACAACAAATGCCCCCCAGCGCGATGAGCCCAGACCGGAAGGTCCGGGCGCCTTTGTTGTTCAGCACAATGCCAAGAAGCACGACAACGGCAAAAACGATGGTTAGGTAGAGGGACAGGTTCCCGGCATTGGGATAAATCGTCTTACCCCCGCAAAGCGGAATCGCTCCTGCATACGCCATAATGCAGAAAGGGCATTTGGGTAAAATAGCAACCACCACGGCAGGGAGCCATGGTAGATGCCGCCACCGTTTTTTTGAACAAGGGGCGCAAGTACTCATGCGTTCTCCAATTGACGTTTTATCAACGAGAATGAAAAATAAATTGAATTTTGTCGTCTTGTCGGAAAGGGGAATATTATTTCAATTCCGTAAGATAACTATGACTTGGATAAATTGTTCAAGAATATGGCCTGTTTTTTTCTTTTTATGGATATGCTGCGCTTTTTTTTTCGAACAAACAATGCAACCAAAAACCTCCTGGCCTAAAGATTTTTGTACTTCTCAAAAAACGCGGGCTGCGCTTTCAGCCCTTCAAAAAAGAAAAACACTTCTCCGTTAACGCCATTTCTCCGGTTTTCCTGCACCATTTGCTCCAGGAAAACGGCTGAGGCGGTGTAGCTGCCAACTTTGAGAAGGATGCCGGGAAACAACCTTTGCTTCTCAGTGGCGGTGAGCTGCTGGTTTACGATCTTGCTGAGTTCTCCCTGGTAAGCGCCCAGATCATACCGGTATATTTGAGGACAAACCATGTCCGTATACCCTTCTTTAACCCAGGTGGGCCAATCCTGCAGGTACTCCTGCTTGCTCCATGGGAATATGCTGGGAGACATAGACACCACAATGCCGGGTTTGACGGCTTTGACCTCCTGATAAAGCCGTTTGCCAAAGTCGTTGAGTTGTTTGGCGCGCCAGGCGACCCATGCCTCGTCTTTGGACTCGGAAGGGGGATTCACTCCAAACTGGGCTCTGTACCGGGCAACCGTAAGGCTGTCGTACCCGCCTTCGGAAGGCATGGCGGGTAGCCGGTCGTCGCCCTGGATTCCTGTTATGTCGTATTTAGCGACCACCTCTTTCACCAGGCTGATCATAAAATCCTGGACTTCTGGGTGGAGGGCATTCATCCACTGAAAATTATTTTTACTGAGGATCTTTCCCTCCGAATCCCTTCCTGCCCAATGCGGTTTTTTCTGCAAAAGCGGCCCCCCGTCGCTGGGGGCGCCGTACGAACTGGCAAACCCATACTCAAACCAGGCATACACTTTTATCCCCCGCGGTTTAGCCAACTCGATCAATTCCTGCAGCGGGTCCCGGGCGCCGAGGCTGGGATCGATTTTCACCCCAAACGTCTGCTCCATCACCGCGCTGGGAAAAAGCGTAAACCCTTTGTTCCAAACCACCATGAAAATGGTGTTGATCTTGTATTTGTAACACAAGTCTACCGCCGCCTGGATCTTGTCTCTCGATGTCAAAGCGTCGCTGTCGACATTGGTCAGCCACACGCCCCGGGTGGGGCCGTCGGGGAGCGGACCCTCATTCATAGGTTCCGGCTCGGGCTCGGGAGAGGGATTGCCGTTGTCTTTCTGACAACTAAGCAAAAGGACGATGCTGAAGAGGAAGGTTTTCCAGAAGAGCTGTTGCATGGCGGAGTAGGTTGAGTGGTTAGGTGGCTGTGTGGTTAGGTGGCCGTGTGGCAGGGTGAGCCAGTACCTATTCGCGTTAGGTATAGCTGTAAAAGTAGATAAAGACAGACGGATTTCCCAAGCCCTTCTGAAATCAAAATTTGGTGTATATTTGATTCATGTGTATACAATAATGTATTTTGGCTATCGTTTTCTTACTACTTATCTGCCCAAATCCGTTTTCTTTCCCGGTTGCGGTCTTTTCGCAGAACCCTGAAGCGTTATTCGGGGATTCCAACACCTTACATTATGTATTATGAAAAACCGTGTTTTGCCCCTTGTTTGGATGGCGTTGCTTTTGCCATTGTTCTTTTCCTGCGAGCCGGTTGACTCAGTGTCCGTAGCAGTAGAAGAAACGGTCACTTCTGGCAACTGGAAAGTGGTTTACTACTTCGACGACAAAGACGAAACCTATAAATTCAATGGGTATTCGTTTGTTTTTTCCACTGATGGCAAGCTAACGGCAACTTTTAGCGGCCAGACCAAAACAGGTGTTTGGTCGGTTAACTCGTCCAGCAATAAGTTGATAATCACCATTTCCGGAACCGATGCGCTGGATGATATGACAGACGACTGGCTCATCGTAGAAAAAACGGATGCGTCTATCAAACTCAAAGACGACAACTTGACCAAAAAAGAGGAGATTCACCTCCAAAGAAATTAACTTGACCTTGCAGGCGGTTTCAGTAAGTTTTGTACCTTTTCCTGAAACTGCCCGCCATGAAACCATCCGTTTTGGCTCTTATTGCTGCAATCGCCATTTCAGCAGCGTTCGTTCCTCCTAAAGATAAAAAGGTGGTCATCGGATATGTGTTCGGAAGAAAGCCTCTGGATATGACCCTGATTGACGCCCAAAAGCTCACGCACATCAATTACGCTTTTGCTGTTATTGAGGGGACAGAAGTGGTTCCGTCAAGTGGCAACCGGTACGATTCCATCAATATCCCGGCACTCATAGCCCTGAAGCGGCAAAACCCGGACCTTCAGATCCTGATTTCCATCGGCGGCTGGGGCGGCTCCGGCGGGTTTTCCGATGCGGCGCTGACTGCGGAAAGCCGTTCGGCGTTTACGCGTTCCGCAATCTCCTATATGCAGCGCTGGGAATTCGACGGGATCGACATCGACTGGGAATACCCCGGGCAACCGGGGGCTGGAAATCCCTACCGGGCCGAAGACAAGCAAAATTTCACCCTGATGCTGCAATCGCTTCGGGAAGGGCTGGACTCGCTGGCCAGGATCACCGGGAAAACGCATTATCCTCTCACTATTGCCGCCGGCGCCGGCGCCCGTTTCCTGGAGTATACCGAAATGGCGGAAGCAGCGCGTTATCTGGATTTTATCAATATCATGACGTACGACTTTACGGGTTCCTGGAGCCTCCGGACGGGGCACCACACCAACCTGTTCGCTTCCACGGCGGGCCCTGGTTCGGTAACGGATACCCGAAAATCGGTAGACCTGATGCTGGCTCAAGGAATACCTGCCGGCAAGTTGGTGATCGGCGCCGCCTTTTATGGAAAAAGCTGGCGAATGGGATCTTCGAATAGCCATGGATTGAATACCGATGCAGCATCGGCAGGGAAAGAATTCCGGTACCACGAAATCCGCGACAGCCTCCTGGCAAAAGCAGGCTATCAGAGGCATTGGGATGCCAAAGCCAGGGCGCCGTATCTCTTTCATCCAGATTCCCTGGTTTTTGTGACCTACGACGATCCGAAGTCTATCCGCCACAAAATGAAATACGTGCGCAGGCAAGGGCTCCGGGGGATCATGTTCTGGGAATATTACGGGGATCCCCAGGGGGAACTGGTCCGGGTGATAGACAGCAGCCGCTAAAACCCTTACTCGTAGCCGTTCACAAACCCGATTTCCTGCCCCTTCTTCAGCGTAACTTCCAGGATACCACCGGGGGCGGTCCGGGCCGATTCGCGGGAAAAACCCCGCTCCACCCAGGTACGGAAAGGAAGTTTGATGCGCAGCAGTCCGTCCTTCTCTGCCCGGATGGTTACCTCTGTGGGAACCCCGTTCTCTTTCCTTGCCGATACCAAGAAAGCGCCTTCCGCCCGAAGCTGCTGAAAGGAGACCTGGTTCCATCCAGCCGGGATAGCGGGAAAGACCTCCACATACCCTTCGTGGCTTTGCAATAACATTTCGTGGATGCCCTGGGCAAAAGCCAGATTGCCTTCCAGGGTAAAGGGACGATACGTAAGGCTGGAATACTGCCCGCCTTTTTGGTCTCCGTTCAAATGAAAACTGTTTGGCGAAACAAAATTGGAAGCGAACTTTCTAAGGTCGGAAGCAGCAGCGTCTCCCATACCAGCTCTGGCATACAGGCAGGCCGACCAGGAAAAGGAGTAACCCGTCCATTGGCGGGTACCCATTTTGTTCAGGTGGGCCATCGAGTTGGCGATCAAGGTTTGTTCGGGTTCTTTGCCCGGGTTCAGTAGCCCAAGCGGATGGATTGCCATCAGGTGTGCGTGGTGGCGGTGCGACTCATCCAAATCCTGCCCGGGGGCGATGGTTAAACCGGTAGCATTGGCGTCGTAATCCGGCAATTGGGCGCCAACTGTTTTCCAATGCAGGGCCTCTTCTTTTTTCCCCAGCGCAGCGGCAGTTTCTTCAGCTGCACGGAACGCAAAGTTCACCAGTGCCAGGTCGTAATTGGTCATGCTGGAAAACCAGGCTTCCAGGCTGTTGTTGTGGTATTCCGGACTGGAACTGATAGGCAACCTGCGCTTGCCATCCGGTCCGGGCTTTGCGATAGCCTCCAGAAAAACGGCCGTTTCCTTTATCCAGGGATAAGCACGGCGGCGCAGGAATGACCGGTCCATGCTATACCTCCATTGCCAATAAAAATGCTGGGCCAACCAGGCAGAGACGGTGGGCGACATGGAATACTGTATCCAGCCGCCCATGGGCTTTCCGGTGATGGTGGTTACGCCAGGAACGTTCAGCCCCGGCGCCTGGAAATACCATTGGGTATACCGCCGGAACGCTTCCCTGCACTGCCACATCCAATGGGTAAAGGAAGCCGCTTCCGAAAGCCGGTTTCCCGAATAAGCGGGCCAATAACTCAGCTGGGTGTTGAGGTCGTGGTGAAAATCACCCTTCCAAGGGGGCAGGTTGCCATTGTCTGCCGTCCAGATGGCTTGCAGGGTAATCGCCGGGGTATTGCTTCGGGCAACGCATCCCAGTTTATATAGCTCCAGGTAATATTGCCGCTCCAGCAGAGGATCGGGCAAAGCGACCGAAGACTGGGCCCAAAAACGCGCCCACCAGGATTTGTGGTCCGCAAGAGCGTCACCCCAGTCCCAGCCAGGAATGGCAGCTTTCCGGTTGTTGGAGATGGTCCAGGCGCCGGTAAGGCAGCCATTCTCCAAGGTCCATTCCACAAAAACCTGGTAGAAGGTTCCATTCCAGGTAGGTTGGGTGTACCGGTACGATGTGGCGGTTCTTTCCACAACGCCCTGAGCATACCCCAGACGCTCCAGTCCCTGCCCTTCCACGCTGTTGCCTGTTTTACCTGACGTCCCGGTGTAGTAGTTTGGGGGGATGAGTTCGGGGGTTTTTCCCGGTGGCAGGTTGGTCCATTGAAAGTAACCGGTTTGCTGGCTGGCATGGACAAAAGAAGTAAAGCGGGCGCCTCCGGAGAAAGCTACGGCAGCGATTCCGGTAGCGATATCCAGTCTGGCTTCCAGGACGGCGCCCAATCCATTCAGGCTAAACTCCAGAGCGGCGCCCGGCAGCTTGGTGGGCGCCGGGTAGCGTTCATAGGGGGCGTCGCCAAGTTCCTGAACACGGCCGTACGATTTGTTTGCTACCTGTTGAGCTACCCAGGAATAGGTCAGCTTGTCTATTTCAGGCATAGGACGGTCATCCCACAAGTCGGCACGGTCGACCGACAAGCGGAGACTGCTGTCTTTTTGCCAAACCAAGGCCCCGAGCCAGGCGTTACCCTGCGGCAGGGCTTCGTCCCAACGAGAAGGAAGCCGGTTAAAAAGCAGCTGATGCTCTGGGCGCGGTTGCCCGGTCAAAAGCAAGGGAAGCAGCAATGCCCATACCCAAGCGAAAACCCATTTTTTCATACCTCCGTTATTGTACAAGGACGCAACGGTCCAGCACCACATCCATCAGGTATCCGGTGCAAATACCTTTCAGGCAGACCTGCTGTCCTTCCGTTAAACCGGAGGGAATTTCGGAATATTTTTCCGAATCGAGGGAACACAAAACAACCCCCATACCTTCGGTAGCCAGTTGAACGGTAATCTGCGAATCGCCTTCGCCTGATACGACCGAAGCCACAGAGCCGCAAACCTGTACGATTTGGTCCAAATACTTTTCGTTCGCAGCGGCTTCATCGGAGGAAAATTGCTCGTAGAGAACCGCCGCATCCACCTTTTCAGCTGCTTTGGCTTTTTCGACCTGCCGGTGCGGTTTGTTCCATTGCCGGTAGGCGTAATATCCACCAAGAGCGCCAACGGCTACCAGGGCAAGAAAGAGGATGCGCAATGTTTTGTAAGTCATGTCAAGGCTTTTTTGCGATTTGGAAAACGCGGGAGAGGTTAAACCCAAAGCGGATATCGCCGTCGAAGAAATCGCCGTTGGGATCGGCAAGGAAGGCTCGCTATGCGCAC
>WBZV01000272.1_pt1 | contig 34036 bp, 25 predicted proteins | sample 5204221 | NCBI WGS metagenome assembly WBZV01 (sample SAMN12344360, study PRJNA552823) | activated sludge metagenome | biome: Activated sludge suspended growth; feature: Nitrification reactor; material: Wastewater; isolation source: activated sludge from nitrification reactor of wastewater...
GGTTCCCCTCCTTCGGAGGGCGATCCGTCCAGACCGCAGCGTCTGGGGTTAGGGGAGGCCGCCCACACCCTAGAGCGGGTTTTGATATAGCTTCTAACCACTTAACCACCCAACCCGCATGAGCGCTGTCTACGTGAACATCATATCCGGAGCATTGGGCCTTCCCGCCCGGAAAGTGGAGAATACCCTTGCCTTATTGAAGGAAGGCGCTACCATTCCTTTCATTGCCCGTTACCGGAAGGAAGCCACCGGCTCCCTCGACGAGGTCCAGGTAGCGGAGATCCAGAAGGAGTTCAAGCGATTGGAGGAACTGGACAAGCGGCGGGAAGCGATCCTGCATTCGATTGAAGAGCAGGGCAAGCTCACCGGCGAGCTGCGCCAAAAAATCGAAGCCGCCCTTACCCTCACCGAACTCGAAGACCTTTACCTCCCATACAAGCCCAAGCGCAAAACCAGGGCCTCCGTGGCCCGGGAGCGCGGACTGGAGCCCCTGGCCCGCCGCCTCTGGTTACAGTCGGACACCGACGACCCGGAGAAGCTCGCCCAGGGGTACCTGACCGGCGACGTGCCCACGGCGGCTGACGCGCTCCAGGGCGCCCGCGACATCCTGGCGGAGGAGGTCAGCGAAAACCAGGATGCCCGCAACCTGATGCGCTATATCTTTTCAAAAACCGCTATCATTAAGTCGAAGGTCGTCAAAGGCAAAGACGAAGCCGGAGCGAAATACCGCGATTATTTTGATTACAGCGAACCGCTGAAAGACTGCCCTTCCCACCGCTTGCTGGCCATCCGCCGGGGAGAGGAGGAAGACATCCTGCGGGTGCTGATCCTCCCCGCCGATGAGGAAGACGCTGTGCGTCAGCTCCAGGACCGGTTTGTCAAAGGGTATGGTCCGTCGAGCCAGCAAGTGGAACTTGCCATCCAGGATTGTTACGAACGCCTGCTGAGCCCGTCGATCGAAACCGAATTCCGCAACAGTTCCAAAGAAAAAGCCGATAAAGAGGCCATTGACGTTTTTGTCAAAAACCTCCGCCAGCTCCTTCTGGCGCCGCCTCTGGGCCAGAAGCGCGTTCTGGGCATCGACCCCGGTTTCCGCACCGGCTGCAAGGTGATTGTCCTGGACGCCAGCGGCAATTTCCTGGAGAATACGACCATTTACCCCCATCCTCCGCAGAACGACGACGCGGGCGCCCGCAAAACCCTGGACTTCCTCGTCCAGAAACACGGCATCGAAGCCATCGCCGTGGGCAACGGCACTGCGGGAAGGGAGACGATGGACCTGTGCCGCAGCATCCGCTTCCCGCACCCGGTCGAGATCTTTATGGCCAACGAAGCCGGCGCTTCGATTTACTCCGCTTCGGAAGTGGCCAGAGAAGAATTTCCCGACCACGATGTCACCGTGCGCGGCGCCGTGTCCATTGGCCGAAGGTTGATGGACCCCCTGGCCGAATTGGTCAAGATCGACCCAAAATCTATCGGCGTAGGCCAGTACCAGCACGACGTCAATCAGACCCTGCTCAAGGAAAGCCTCGACCTGGTGGTGGAAAGTTGCGTCAACAGCGTGGGCGTCAACCTCAATACCGCGAGCAAACACCTGCTCACCTACGTCTCCGGCCTCGGCCCCGCCCTGGCCAAGAACATCGTCGACTACCGCGCCGCCAACGGCCCTTTTGAAAGCCGCAGCCAGCTCAAAAAAGTACCCCGCCTGGGCGACAAAGCCTTTGAACAATGCGCGGGATTCCTGCGCATCCGCCAGGCCAAAAATCTGCTCGACAATACGGGAGTGCACCCCGAAAGCTACGGCATCGTGGAGCGCATGGCCAAAGACCTGAACAGCACCGTGCAGGACCTCATCGCCGACCCGGCCTTGCGCAAACGCATCGACCTGAAGAAGTACGTCACCGACACCGTTGGCCTACCCACCCTCAACGACATCCTCAAGGAATTCGCCAAACCCGGCCTCGATCCCCGGGGCCAGGCCAAAGCGTTCTCCTTCGCAGAAAACGTCAAAACCATCGACGACCTTTACCCCGGTATGGTCCTGCCCGGCATCATCAACAACATCACCAACTTCGGAGTGTTTGTGGACATAGGGGTGAAGGAGTCGGGCTTGGTCCACGTCTCCCAGATAGCCAATAAGTTCGTCAAAAACCCGGCCGACGTGGTCAGTCTCCACCAGGAAGTAATGGTAAAAGTGCTCGACATCGACCGCGCCAGGGGCCGCGTGCAACTGACCATGAAAAACGTGTAGCCCGGGTTTTCCTCCCTACCCTACTTCCCCATCCACACTTTGAATTCGGTCGCTTTCTGTTTGGGTACGACCACATCGTTTTGCTCGGTTTTGGGGGATAATTGCAGGAGCAGTTTTCCGCCGAAGTAGGGTTCGATGGCGGTAACCGCTTTGGCCCGGACGAGGTAGCTGCGGTTGACGCGGTAGAAATCCGCAGGGTTGAGCATTTGGGTGAGTTCTTCGAGGGTGTAGTCGACGAGAAAGCGCCGGTTATCCCAGGTTCGGGCAAAGCAGATCTTGCCGTCGGCCATAAACCAGGCGATCTCGTGGGTTTCCACGCTGATCCAGCGCTGCCCTTGTTTCAGGAGAAAGCGCTGCCGGTACTCTTGAGGCTGCTGGGCGGCGCGCAGTTCGCGGATCAGGTGGGCAACATCCAGGGGCGCTGTAGGCCCCTGTGCGCGAAGCCGGCGGTATTTATCCAGGGCTGCGGCCAGTTCTTCCTTTTTAACAGGCTTGAGCAGGTAGTCGATGCTGTTGACTTTGAACGCGTTCAGGGCAAATTCGTCATAGGACGTAGTAAACACGACAGGGGCATCGACCTGGGTTTGCTTGAAGATCTCGAAGCATTGCCCGTCGGCCAATTCAATGTCCATAAACAAAAGATCGGGCGCCGGATTGTTCTGCAGCCATTGCACTGCCGAGCGGATGCTTTCCGCGTGCCCCAGCACGGTAATGGAGGGATCGATTTGGGCCAGGAGGCGTATCAGGCGGTCGAGGCCCAGGTATTCGTCTTCTACGAGAAACACCTTCATAACGACGTCGTTGAGATTAGAGGAAGGATAACGGCAAACTCACCGGCCGTTTCCCGCACTTCGACGTAAGGAAAGTTCAGCAGGCGATAGCGGGCTATGATATTGGCCAACCCCACTTTGGCGGAAGGCGCCGACACCGCCCGTCGCTGCAGGTTGTTGGACACCGTGAGCCGCTCGCTTTCGGCAGAAAAAATCCGAAGCGTCAGCGGATTAGCAGCGGAGATTTCATTGTGTTTTACGGCATTTTCGACCAGCAACTGGAGCGTCAGCGGAGGGACAAGCCGCGTTTCGGCTTCCGGAGGCACGTCTATTACCACCTGAAGGCCCTCTCCGAAGCGGGTTTTCAGCAGGTGCAGGTACGAGCGGATGAACTCCAGTTCCTGCCGCAGCGGGATCAGTTCTTCCTGGTTTTTCTGGAGGATATACCGGTATACCTGGCTCATCTCTTCCACAAACGTCTCCGCTTTGGCGGGGTCCAGGGCGATTAGGGAACTAAGGCTATTCAGGCTGTTGAACAAAAAATGCGGCTGGATCTGCTGCTTGAGGCTGTTGTACTGCGCCGTCATGCTTGCCCGGAGCAGTTCTTCGCGCTCTTTTTCCGAGCGGTATAGCAAGTCGTAGTGGTAAAAAGCCTCCGCCAGCCCGATGATGTAAATGCTCGTCACCGACGATTGCGCAAAGTTGAACAAGACGGTCTTCCAGCCGTAAAACTGATACGCTTCGTTTTGGGAGAGCGGCAAAAGTACCATATCTGAGACCATCATCAGAATCATCACCAGGGGAGATCCCAGCAAAAAAGTCCAGCCCAGACGGGGCAAGGTCCGCTTCAAGCCGGGCAGACGGCGCTGCATCCACAGGGCGGCAAGGAAGATGGACGAAAAATGAGCGGCAATACTGAGCGCCAGGAGAAAAAGATAGACGGCTTTCTTCCAGACGTCGGGTTCCCGTTCCGGACCAAAGTGGATGGCATTGGATACCACAAGCAGCAGCATTCCCGCCAGCAAAACCAACCATTGGTATTTCTTTTTCATCGCATGGGCGCTCGGCATACACAAGCGCTGCTGCAAATTGCCGCTTTTCCGGATTTTTTCCCAAGGCTTTTTCATCAGGCAACCCAAAAGGGGATTTAATCCGGCTTTTTGCGGAGTGAACCAATTTTTTGGGGGCGAAGAAAAGTGGCGAAGTGGCGAAGTAGCGGAGTAGCGAAGTGGCGGAGTGGCGAAGTAACGAAGTCAACTGGCGCGAGGCTCCGCTCGTGTCAACTGGCGCGAGGCTCTGCCCAATATTGTCTGGAACCAGTTCACGCCGGTCAGGCTGAAAGTCCAGACCGTAGCGTCTGGAGACCGGCGGATAGTTCTGCCCGAAATCTGATCCCGCTTATTGCGGGACGGCAAACAGGAAATCCGGGCTACATCATGGCCATCGTTTCATCATGTAAATCATAGTTCAGACAATGAAGCAATGCGCCTAATGGCCGGAGTCTATGCAAGCAATCTGAAGATTGAACGGAGGCGTAGACGGAAGTCTACGCACAACAGAGGTAAAAAAGGTTCCAGACAGCATTGGACTCCCGCCTCGTGCCTTGTACCTCTGAGAGGCTCCGCCTCGACGCCCTCCGCTGTTTAAAACCATCAAATAGCCGGTTCAATCCCTCCGCCGGCAGGTTGGGAGAAAAGGCCTTGCCTTCAAGGGCTGGATTCCTGCATGTTTGTCGTGTCCGGAAGGACGAAAGATCACCCGATTGTTTATTAAATCACCTGACATGCAACAAGAAACATGGATTACCCGGCGCCAGGGCTTTCTCCGGCGCTTTTTGATGTTGACCGGGCTATGCCTCACTTTGGGTACATTTACCTGCGGACAGGAAAGCCCTACCCCATCCGGATTGCCGGTTTCGATCAGTTTGTTTTCCCATTCCGTCAGCCTGCCCAATTTCCGGGGGTTCTTCAAGGAACCCAACTGGGGCGTGCGCATCGGCACGGAGTGGGCTTACCGGAAAAAAGACGGAGGCCACTGGCTGCAAACCCTGCACCTGGGCTATTACCATCACGACGGATTCCAGCAGGGCGTGTTTGCCGGCACGGAATTCGGCTACCGCAAACGCCTGGGCGCATTTGATGCTGACCTCACCCTGGGCGCCAATTACCTGCACCTCGTTTCTGAGCTCCGGCGCTACGAACCCAGCACAGACGGATTTCAGCCCGCCTCCCAACGCATGCACAAACTGATGCCCTCCCTGGCGCTCAACCTGGGGTACCGCGCCAGCGCTGCAACAGACGTATTCCTGCGCTATGAAGCGTTTGGCGAGATCCCGTTCAGCTACAAAGGCGTGCCGGTTTTGCCGCACAAAGCCCTGCATCTGGGCGCGCGGTTTCATCCGTTTTGATCGCTCTGTTTGGTTTAAGCGCCGATATCTGGGGCCCTCTCAACTCCCGGCCCTTTCTACAAAGGCTAATCCAATAGGGGGCCATAGCGAGGAATTAACACTTTTTAGCCTGAGTTTAGGTCGTTGCTATTTGGCCTCCCCCTAGCCCCCTCCAAAGGAGGGGGAACCGTGCGGGCAAGGGTTTAGACAAGGTCTGTTTTTAGAAAAAATGATACCCTTTTAATAGGTTTTTCCAAAATTCAGGGGCTTTTTCTGTTCCCCCTCCCTCGGAGGCTATGAGTCCTGACCGCAGCGTCTGGAGGGTTAGGGGGGGGCCAGTCCCCAGCGCCAAGACTTCATGCAATATATCCTAACTCAATTTGCGCTTATCGAAACATAACCACCTTTGAAGATTCCCCTCTCCCAAGTGCAGGGGGAGGGCATTGTGTGGATGCCGACGTGTAACCCATTAATCAATTTCTCAAAAATCACCCAACATGAAAACCATTCTTTTGTCCGTACTGGTCTTTTTCGTCGCTGCCGCTTGCGAAAAAGACATCCTCATCCCAAAGCCCGAACTGGAAGCCGGGGCCGATTACTCCAGCCACCCAAAACACGCCCAGTACCAGGCGCAGCTCGACGCGTACCGGCGCAACAGCAACGCGCCTGGGGCTATCCTGCTTGTGGCGCGCAAGAACGAGCCGCTCTGGGCCGGCGCTTCGGGGAAAGCCAACCTCGAACACCAGTCGCCCATGCAAACCAACACGCCGTTTCGCGTAGGCAGCATCACCAAGATGATGGTATCGGCGGCTATCCTGCAACTGGTGGAGCGCGGCCAGCTCCGCCTCGAAGATACCCTGGACGACCTGCTGCCTCAGGTACAGGGCAAGATCCCGCAAACCGGCCGGATCACGCTGCGCCATCTGCTCAGCCACCTGTCGGGCATCTTCGATCCGCCTAACGAGAGCAAACGCTACCAGCTCGACCTCGCCGACAACCCCGAAGCGATGGCGGACAAAACCATACCCCAGCGACTGGAGGAGTACGTCTACGGCAAGCCCCTCCACTTTGAGCCGGGAACAGCCTACGCGTACAGCAACGCCAACTTCTGGCTCCTGGGCATGATCCTGGAATCCAAAACCGGCAAAAGCGCGCCCGAAGCGCTCCGGGAAAGCATCTTTACGCCCCTGGGCATGACCCATACCTACCTGGACAAGCTCGACGACCCCAACGTGGCCCGGGGCTACGCCGACATCTACGGCGACGGCAAGCTCCTGGACGTCAGCCGCTGGGACCGGGCCGATACCGACGGCGACCCTGCCGGCGGCGTCATCAGCACCGCCGCCGACCTCATGCGTTTCCTGCGCGGATTGATGGAAGGCCAACTTCTCAGCCCCGGCTACCTGGAACTGATGAAACAAATCCAACTGGAAACCTGCGACAACATCTTCTGCGAATACGGCCTCGGGATCGAGCTCTGGCGCATCGGCGCCGACGGCCTCGCTTACGGCCATAACGGCGGCGCCGTAGGCATCGAAGCCAATGCCCTCTATATGCCGGCGACGGGCAACCTGGTGGTCATCTACAAGAACAACGGCAACGGGTCGGATAAATCGTTTTTGGATGGGTTGTTGAGGTAAGAAAATCTTATTTTACCCCACAAAAACCAACCGCATGAAACGCACCTCCTTTGCCTTAAGCCTGTTGTCCGCCCTGGCGCTGCCTGCCGGCCTGTTTTGTCAATCCGCTCCCGTATACGACATCGTGTTGAAAGGAGGCCGCGTGATGGACCCGGAAACGGGCCTCGACGCGGTGCGCCACGTCGGCATCCGGGGCGACCGGATCGCGGAGATCTCCAGGGCGCCGCTCCAGGGGAAGGAGGTGATCGACGTGTCCGGGCTCGTCGTCGCGCCCGGATTCATCGACCTGCACGTGCATGGAATGACTAACGAAGCCCATGCCTACCAGATGCGCGACGGCGTGACCACCGCCCTGGAACTGGAATCCGGCATCCCCTTTCTGCGGGAATGGCTGACGGCCAAAACAGGCAATACGCCGGTCAACTTCGGCGCCACCATACCCCACGGCGCGCTGCGCGCCCTGGCTATGGAGCAATACAAACACTACTTTGACCAGGCCAAAAAGCTGATCGAAACCGAAGGCATCGCCAGCCCTACCCTGGCCAAACTCGAGATCAATATGGCCCGCGCCAACTACCAGCCGCTGACGGCGGAAGAAACCGAACGGCTGCGTACTATGCTCGACCAGGAACTCGCTTCCGGCGCGCTGGGCGTAGGCGTGCCCGTAGGCTATTACCCCGGCGCGCGTCCCGGAGAAATCTACAAGGTGTACGAATACGCGGCCCAGAAGAACGTTCCCGTCTTCTCCCACACCCGCGGCTTCGGCATGCCGGGCATCCAGGAGGCGATCGCCAACGCCGCCGCCAGCGGCGCTTCCCTGCATATCGTCCACGCCAACAGCCTCTCCCTGGGCGACATCCAGGTGACCCTCGATATGGTCGCCTCCGCCCAGGAGCGCGGCCTGGATATCACTACCGAACTCTACCCCTACACCGCCGCTTCCACCTCCCTGGAGTCGGCCATCTTCGACGAGGGCTGGCAGGAAAAACTCGGCATCACCTACAGCGATATCCAGTGGGAGGCCACCGGCGAACGCCTCACCGAGGCAACCTTCAAGAAATACCGGGAAAAAGGCGGCGTTGTCATTATCCACATGATGAAGCCCGAGTGGATCCTCGCCGGCATCCGCGACCCCCGCACCACCATCGGCTCCGACGGCATGCCCTACGCGCCGGGCGCCCACCCGCGCACCGCAGGCACCTTCTCCCGCGTGCTGGGCAAGTACGTGCGCGAGGAAAAAGCCATCTCCCTCATGGAGGCGCTGAGCAAAATGACCCTGCTACCCGCCCGCCGCCTGGAAGGCGTAGCCCCGGCCATGCGCCTCAAAGGCCGCCTCCAGGTGGGCGCCGACGCCGACATTACCGTCTTCGACCCCAACACCATCATCGACAAAGCCGACTTCACCGGGCTGCGCTTCTCCGAAGGCATCGCCCACGTGTTCGTCAACGGCGCTGCCGTGGTCAGGAACGGTCAAACGGTAAAAGGCGCGTACCCGGGCAGAGCGGTGGTGGGGAGGTATAAGCAGTAGGGGACGCCTTAATCGTCTGAATCACGGATTACACGGGTTACACGGATTACACGGATTTTTAGAGACTTCGTTTCCGTGAAATTTGTGTACCCCTGGTCCATTGGCGGTGTAATCCGTGCAGTCTGAGATCATCCGTGCTCCGCGCGGCGCTGGACATCTACACCCAAGGGAAACCTAAAGAACCAGTCTTTTAAAGGTTAGGCTTTTGCTTCCAAAATTGATCAGCAAGCCTGCTTCCAGTTTGTACGCTTTCAGGTAGTTCAACGTTTGGGCCAGGTGAACATCCTGTAACTCTACGATGGCTTTCAATTCGACCAATATCTTTTCTTCTACGACAAAGTCGGCTCTTCGTTTGCCTATGGGTTCCGGTAATTCTTTGTAAAAGATTTCCTGGTCTATTTCCCTGACAAAGGAGAGGTTTGCCTGGGATAACTCCCACGCCAAAGCCCGTTGATAGATCACCTCCTGGAAGCCGTTACCCAGGAATTTATGGACTTCGAAGGCGGCGCCTAAAATTTTGGAGGAAATGTCTTTGTACTTGAGTTCAGTCATGGTGTTGGGGTTTATGATATTAATATCCTTGCAATAGATTTAACAGATTAAGAAATTGAAAGTTTCCCCAAATCCGTGATCCGTGATCCGTGCAATCCGTGTAACCCGTGTAATCCGTGATTCAGACGAAAGAAGTGATCCGAAAGACCGAACCGCCCTCCTCCGTTATGTACCTCGGGCCGCCCAATGGGAAAATCCCCCCTCACCCCTTCCTTCGCAGGTAATCCTGCACGACAGCCTTAGGGTCCAGCACAGGAATAAAAAACTGCCCCTGAAACTTTCCGATGGTCCGGATAGCGATCATGCCGCGAATGGTACTGATGGAGATGCCGGTGAGAATAGCGAGGAATTCTTCCGGGAGATGGATTTCCTTGTTTTTGGGGTCGATAAACCGCGCCAGGCCGTCGATCAGGAACTCCACTTCGCCCAGGAAGTTAAGTAAATCCTCCGGGGCGTCGCCGCCGGATAGATACGAATACGTTACGCCAACCAATACGCTAAAGCGGTTTTCCTTCAGGTTCCACTGATAATCAAAGGTAAACTGGTAGTCGAGGCGCTGCTCGTCGAAGTCCCTGGTCAGGTCTTCCGGGAGATAGGGCACCACCAACTCCAATTCCCGGATATCGGCAATCCGGTATTGAAGCAGATCGGGAGTAGATTTTCTTGAAGGCACGGCGATCAGGAATTTACCGGAAACACGACGAACGGCATCGCTTTATAGGTCACTGCTTTCTGGTTCCGAAGTTGCTCTAAAGGCAAACTGTTGCATGCCATTGAAAGCGGCACGGTTTGTTCGGACGGTTCGAAGGATTTGCTTTCCATTGCGCCATGGCGAACCGACACCGAGAAAGGCGCCCGCGGCACATAACAGGACTTTTTGCGCACAAAGCCTTGGGTTTCCTTTTCAACGACGTCATCCAGGTCTTCAAACTCCAGGACCGGCGCTTTGCCAATGGCCAGGGCAAGCTCAACCAATTTGGATACCCGGTGATTAAAATCCCCGCTCAGCACCTGAGAGACATACCCTTTCGTAACGCCGAGCTGTTCGGCAAACTGGCTGCGCGTCATGCCCTTTTCTGTCAAATAATCTTCGACGGCATTAAACAAGTCGTTTTGAATTTTGGAGACCCAGTACGTGTCGGTACGGAGGAGTTCTTTGAAAGTTTTCATAGCCCGATGGAGGTCATGTAAAAGAATAGGTTTAGTATTTTGAAGCAAAATAGGCTCGTTTTATCGCCCGCATTCTGTCTATTGTTCGTTGTTGTGTTTTTTCCGTCTTCACTTCGCCCAGGACGATTATTCTGCCCTTTTCGGTGTCCTCAAACAGATATACCCGCACCTGTTTGGCCCGGATCTCGTAATCCGGATAAGGGTCGTCTCCACCCCTGTGTTTCAACTCCTTGAACCATTCCACCGGGACCCGTTTTCCTTCCGCAAGGAAAGCCAGGATAGTCTTTACTTTATCCAGCGCATGCTTCTGATTTCCATTATGCTGTAATTCTTCACAAAAGGCGTCATAGGGACATTTCCCGTCTATCCTCAGTTTGAAGAACGCGATGACCGGATAGGGCGGCAATTCGTCTTCCAGCTTAACAAGCTCAAAGATAGGCATTAGGTTTAGTTATTGCTAAACTTTAACAAAAAAATTAACTTTCTCCCCTCTTGTCGCTTTCATCTGCGCCCCAAAGCATCTCGCGGTCCGAAGGCGTTAAAAGCTTGACAGGATCCACTACAGGCAAAATAATTCCTTGGAAAGGGGTCCCAAACGTCCGTTCCAGGATTATCCCACGGGCAGTTGAAATACACAGTCCCAACAAGGTGGCTCCTAGAATTTTTGATACGCGAATATCCGGTTCTTTCCCCGTCAAATAATCCTCCAGGTTTTCAAGTAAAAGCAAAAAATCCAGGTGATAAGTAGCGCTTAAACCCACTGGCTTCCCCGCGTTATCCAAGCCGAAAAAGTGAACCTGCAACCGAACGAGACAGCGTTTTTCATTAAATTGAAAATGAAATATATGCCTGAAAGTGAAGTTAATACGAGCTGGTTTCAAAGGTTTGGCGATGAAGGAATCGGAGGCATCAATAGAGCCCTTATTTAATTGAATATTAAGAAAATGGATTTTCTCCGGATCGATAATCGGAAGTTTTTTCTTGCTCATGCCGCGATAGTTTGTGCAGCTTCATCATCAAAAGACTCAAAAGTTGAAATATTTTGGCTGGAAGCTATATTGAAATCGCTATTTTCTCGCAAGCAAATCATTTCGAAAGTAATAGAAACAGTCTTTGAAACTTCTATTTCCAAATCCGGCACGACCAGCAGATCCGCCTCCAAAACCGCCTCCATCTTGGCAATGCTTTTCAAGGTCAGGTTGTGCAGGCCGCTCAACCATTTGCTGACTTCGGATTCGGACTTGCCCAGGGCGCGGGCGAGGTCTTTTTGAGTCCAGCCTCTAGCCTTCAGTAGCTGGGCTACCCTGCTGGCCAGTTCGGCATTTTTCTGGACATAGCGCCTGGTCTCTGGCTTGGTTCTGGCCCGAATACGGTCGTATACGTTGGGTTCTTTCATGGCAGTGGGATTTCAATAAATGAAACGCCTCGGCAGTACCCCAGTCTTCCTCCCCGCGTTGGAGCTGCAAAGAGTAATACCGGACTCTTGGCCCGCTTAAATCATCTAACGCTACCAACCGAACAAATACATTCACTTTTAAGTTATTTTTTTTCAAAAAACAGCTCTTTTAGTAAAAAAAATAGCGCCCCATTTCTGCTTCCCTGGCAAAACCGTTATCCTTCTTCCTCTTTTAGAATCTCCTCCAACACATACTTCCTGAAGTCCCCATCCGAAGTGAAACACCGGAATCCGGCCCGGCTTGCCAGGGCGAGGGTTTCGGCGCTCTCATTCAATAGCACGGCTACGGGTTCGCTTAGCTCTTCTTGAAGACCGTTGGGCCAGGCTCTGCTGGAAACAACCTGCTGAATACCTGATTCCGGATTGAAATGTACAATACCTGCCATCGAAATTTGCTTCCAGGATTTTATTTAAGAAAAATTTTCTTTATATTGTGCAACAATGTGCTTTGGAGGCATTTCTGCACAAATTAGTCCCCCCTTTACGAATGATTCGTTCATTTTTCTTGCTATAGCCAGTAAGAAACTAAACACTTGTTGTATGGTGCCTCCACAAACCCAGGGAATTTACGGGAGGGTTGGCCAAAACGGTATGGCTTCTCCCGAACAATGGCCTTCTATTGCATTTGACGAACTCCAAAAACGCGGCAAAGAGGAATCAGAGAAAGTAGGTGGAAACCCTAAAATATTGGAAGCGTTTCTTGGGACTTTTTACGATCACGATTCCGAGTCTGCCAATCTTAGGAGAGAGATCATGGATCTTTCCCGTCAGAATCACCAAAAAGAGCAGGAGCGAGCAGAGCACGAAAATTTCATCCACGATATCAGGCAATCCATTCGAGGGCTGGAAGACGAAGAGGAAAAGTGGGTATTAGAAAAAGAAGATCAAATCCGCGGGCTGAAAGTTGAAATCAAGCGCATCCGCGGCGGTGATTACACCCTGCTTGGAACTGATGCCGACCCCTCGAATCGCTTGGCGTATTTTATTGGAACAGTAATTATCATATTTCTTAGCGGATATTTGCTGTTGTTTTATACTTCAGTCATCTATAATGCTTTTCTTCTGGATCCCATAAAGGCTGCGATTTTATCCTCTAAATCTGGGATCGCCTCCACAATGACAATTGCCAACCTTAGAGCCTTACCACAAACATATAGAGAACTGGGCTTCTTAGGCGCAGCTTTTCTGATTACGGCTTCTTTCATGTTTATTGCGCTGGGGTTTCTACTCCATTGGTTCAATCAATTGGGACGGAGGATGTATCTTTTTATCCTTTACGGGTTCACGTTCCTCTTTGATGCATTTCTAGCTTATGAGATTGTGCACAAAATTTATTTTGCTCGTTCGATTGTGGAGGAAATGCCACGCTGGAACTTTTTTATCGCCATTAAAGACCCACAGTTCTACATCATCCTCTGCGCCGGATTTGGCATTTATGTAATCTGGGGGGTCTTGCTTAGCTATCTTTTGGATGAGCACTTCAAAATCCTTCCGGCTAGAGTTGGCATCCGGCACAGGCAGGCAGAAATTCAGCGCCTGAGGTCCGATATCAAAGAGATTCAACTGCGGTTTGGCCAGAAAGTTTCCAGCCTAAAGCGGGAAGTACTTGAAATCAAGCAGAGGGAAGTTGGAAAACTGCATAACGACTTGCAATCCAACCAAATGCGAATTAAACTCCTAAAAGAAAAACTACAAAAGCATTTTCAGCAATCCGGGATTAATGCCCAAGCCATACAGAACAAAGTAACTCCTTTCTTTGCCGGATGGTGTCAGCATATTCAAAGCCACTATGCGCCTGAAAGTTCCTCTGAACTGATAAAGGAGTCCAGAGAAGTGCTTGATAATTTCTATAAAACTACTCTCTTAAACTAAAAACGATGCGAACAAACTCCTGTATTTGGCTCATCCTGGCTGGGTTGGCTACGGCAATGAGTTGCGGGGAACCAGCGCCCCCTAAAGAGATTACTTCCATTGAACCTCAAGAAATTATCGTTGTTCTTGACCTTTCCGATCGGATTTTGGAAAACGGACAAATAGAGAAAGATATAGCCATTATTGAGTCCATTCTTACTATTTTCGAACAAAATCAAAAAAAACAGGCTTTTATCACCTCCAAGGATGTTTTACAGGTAGTTATTGCAAAAGAGCCCGGGGTGGATATTATTGCGAACGATCAGTTGCGCATTGACATGAACAAGAAAACAGATCCCCAAATGGCCTCCACGCCTGGTCTTGCGCTGTTCAAAGCCAGAAAATCCGCCTTTCGTTCCTCCCTGGAGGAACTTTACCGTCAGGCACAAAAAAAACCCAATCCCGGGGCTGATATTTATTCGTTCTTCTGTACGGAATTGCCGATAAAATACATGCAGGAAAAAACAAAAGTCATTGTTCTTACCGATGGCTATCTGCTGTTTGACTCGCCTTACCTCAAGGGACGGCCGAGAGGCAGCTATATGCGGGAATTGGAAAGCCTGCGAAATAAACAAGCCGATTGGAAGGCATACTTCGAAAAGCGAAGGCTGGAACTCACCCCCTGCGACCGCGAATTGGACAATGTAGAGGTACTCATGCTCGAGACTGCCCCAAAAAATCAAGGCGCCTCCGTGTATGAGTTCGACTTCATCGAACACTATTGGTTGACTTGGTTTGAGGCCATGGGAGTCCAAGCCAACATCTACCCCCATGAACAAAAAACTGGTGTGATCGAGGACAAGGTAAGGGCATTTCTAGGGAAGAATTAAGTGCGCTGCTTGATCAGTAAGCGCAGCGGTCCATTTCTTCAACCAAACTTCACATCCGAGTTGTTTAACAGGATGATTACGCCGGAAACCATTCGGATATAAGGGGCTATCTTGGCCAAAATTCGACCTATAGTTTTAATATCTGTGATCAAAGACTTGGATAATGCTTTATTTTTTTGCTGGGTAATCTTCAGGTTTTCGGAAAGATTCATCGCCAGAATACACACATCATTCAGATCCTTTTCAATTTGGTCGTAATAATCCGCTTTAGAGAGTATCCGATGTATTTCATGAACAAAAATGTTGACCTCGATTAGAAAAAGCGGGTCGGTTTCTGAAGAAAACCGGAGTTTTTCAGAAACATGTACAATAGTACTTTTGGATAAAGCTTTTTTCCTGCTTTTAATTTGACCATTAATGGCCTTTAGCTGGTCAACATTCATTTATTGCGATCATTGAATCGATAGCTTTTTAATCCATTTTGAAATCTCTTGCTCAAATGCTCTAAGCGCCTCCTCGTAATAGGGTGTTTCCAAGCTCCGAATAAAGTCGGCAGCCTGGGTAGCGTTTTTTTCTCTTTGGATGCGGGATATTTCCATCAAAAGCCCATTCGTTCTGGTCTTAAATGATCTTATGCCGGACACAAGGGCAGCATCCGGGTTAGTTTCTCCCCACCGGCTTTCCTTTTTCTTCAATTCCTTATCCAGATCCACTAATATTCCAATCAGATCAGGCAAATAATGGCTGTTTGAGGGCAACTCGTTTATCTTCCTTCTGGATCGCTGTACCTTATCCAAAAAATTGGTAAGCAGAACTAATTCTGTTTTTTCTAACCCTTTGGTATCGTCGCGGCGGCCAATCGTATGGAACATCTTTTTGTCTTTTTTGCTTGAATTTGTATTCGAATTACTTTTATTTTCGGACCTTGGGTCCTCTCTTATTAAATCATCTATGGTTTTTAATATTGCATTGTTAATCCTATTTATGCCTGCAATATATTCGTCTTTTGAAATTAGGTGATGAATGCCCTGTTCTTCAAGGAATCGATGCTCTCCCTCCAGAAGGACGAGGTCGTTTTCTTTTTTCAATGACAGTACCTTTCTCAAACGTTTGAACACCTGAGGCAAATCCCCTTGAATGACCAAATCTTTCAACTCCTCCTTTTCCTGATTCGATAGCAAATTACAACATTTGTTTTATTAAAACAAAATTAAAACAATTTTTTTATAAAAACCATTGGGCACCCTTTCCTCTCTGCTTCCCGCCTTTCCCCACAGCCTCCGCTGCCTTCGCCTTCTCCTCCCTGATCCGCTCCAACAACACCTCCGCCGGCGTATTATCTGCCTCCGCCCGCACCTCCGCCAACTCAGCCTCCGTCAACAACTCGCCCCAGAAGGCGCGCGCGAACCGGAGTAAATCCCTGGATCCGAAAGGATTCGGCAGCCCTGTATATTCAGATTCCTACCGCTAAAACGTGATACATGATTTATCGGAAATACAGGCATCACACTCCGTGTTTTCTTTCAAAATTCTTCTACCCAGGACTAGGTAAATCCACCATTTTAAACTTCCTAGCGAGTTCTAACCGGACACTTTCAGAAGGGGGCCCATAGCCCGACACGAGTATTTCTCCATGATCTGAAGGAGTAAAGCTCTCGCCAGCCACCATAATGTCCCGCAGCCTTCCAAAATGAAATAAGGAAATTATAAGATAGCTGAATATTGGTCTATTACTCAAGTTATTTCCTTGTAAAAGAATAACCGTTTTTTCTGATAGGAGCCCACCATACCAGTAACCGGACAAGCCTAGAATTTGCCAAATGTCAATAGCAGGAAACCTTGCATTATTCGTTTTTTCAGCAGAAACTCTCAATTCTGGTTCCGGCTGCAACAAACCTTTTCCCAGAAAATCGGCAAGTTCTTGATATGGATTTCCTTTTGGCAGAATCCTCGCCATCACCGCAGCCTGCATACGCCAAAATAAAAAGATTCTCAGTTTCAATATCTCTTTTCTGCCTGCCGCAGCCATGACCGCTAACTCATTTAGCTCTTCGTCATGGTAATCCGGCACATGGAATCCCGCCAATTGTATACAAACGGTGTTCAATCTTCGCACCAATGGCTCACTCTCTTGATGTAAATTATTGATACACAATGAAAAATTTGAGTATGCTTCAGATATATTCTCTACAACAAGCCAGGCAGATCCACGAAGAAAATATACCTCCGCTAATGTGTCAAACCAGTCCGGGGAACAATCTTTTTCAACCAGATCTAGTTCATAAAAACAGTCTTCTATTCTTTTGTCTGCCAATGCAATCATTGCTCGCCACAGAAGTGCAACCAATGAATTTTCCTTTCCATATTTGCCTGTCAAGCTCGATGCTTTCGTCAAATTATTCGTTTCCAGTAATGCTCGCATTAGCATTGGTCTTGTTTCTTCCTGAAGATGGGAATGCAGCATTGCGATTTCAAGGTCCTGAACGGCGTCTGTCGAACAATTGAATGCCAGTTGAGCCACCCCGCGGCGGTAATAATACGTTCCGATCTCCGGATCAGCCTCGATTGCTTGATTATAGGATTCCAGGGAAGGCGCTACACGACCAGCCAGAAAGTTTTTTTCAGCAAGCAGGAAAGCGAGCATCCCCTTCAAACGGGTAGTGACCTGCCGAGAAGTCGGAGCCAATTTGGATTCTTCCTGATTACAATTCAGGATGGTATTCTTTTCTTTTTCAAAGCACTCCTCCAAAGATTCCACAAAAGGCGCCCATTTGGAATCTTGCCAGCCCCACAATCTGGCAGCCGAGTGCAACACCTTAAACAGATATGGGCCAGAGTAAATATTGTTGGAAAGCTGGGGTAATAAGTAACATAGTGTAGCAAAGAAATCAGCAGAAGTCTCCCTTTTGCTCAATAGTTGTGTTAAATAGGCTGTTAAATACTCTTCGCCTTCGGTATGTTTATTGTTTGAAATCTGCTGTTGACAATAGTGGCGCAAGGTTTGTGCTTCCGGGGCGAATGCATCTTTCGGCAGTTGTTTTAAAATAGCCACATAATCGCTTTCTGTGGCATCAATTTCGGTAATGAATTTGTAAACAAAGGAATAGTATTGAAATCGGGTGGCAACGGCAAGAGTGCGTGCTCGTAAGGATTCTATGCCCTTTGGATCCAGTAAACTTCTTAAAATCAACTTGGAGAATAATTCGTGCGGGTTCTCTCCCAGAATATCCAGAGCCAAAACATAATCAATTAGTCCATATACTTGAAAATGTTGAGTCTGGGTCAAATCAAAATAAGAATGGAGTATTTTGTTTGCAATGGGTTGCAAAACTTCCAAATATTCTTTTACTTTCTCCCCGGGTAGTTTCAATGAAGACTGAACTAAAAATTCGGCTGTAATCTCCAGGAATTGGATTGAATTCTTGTATTCTACGTTTCCGTCCGGTCCTTTCCCTTCCGCCAACAGGTCAGGAATCAAAGTCAACGCTTGATCGAAGGCGCCGTGTTCAATAAAATAATGTATGATCTTTTGCTGAAGAACAGGGTGGCGAATGGCCTTATTTAGCTCCAATGCATCGGATACCCTATCATTCTGCACCAGCGCAAGAGCATAAAGTGCTTGATTATCAATGGCCCAAAACTTAGTAAGGTCCGCCCCGGAAAGATAGCTTTCTGCCTCTTTAAGCAATAAGCCGGCTGACCTATCATAGCCCATCCGTTTTAGAGCGTAAGCCCAGAGCGACAAGAAAGGGACTTTTTCCCGGCTTTCATCCCGGTTCTGACTTTTCTTTTTCTGAATTTGCCGATAAATTATCTCAGCCTGATCAATCTCTCCTACCTGAGCATATGCCAAAGCAATTTTCTGAAGCTCTCGTCCGTCCCCATACTCAAAGATGTTAGCACGTTCAATAATTGATTGCGCCTCAGCAAATCTTTGCTTACCAATCAATAAAACTGTCACCCTCCCGATATGGGCAGGTTCAGAAATCTTCGAAGTCTGGAACATAAAAAAGTCTGCCACCTCTGAAGGAAACCTATCATACCAATTGGTTATAAGTTGGTTGTTGATTTTTTCCCACCAGAAAACCTCTTTGTCATTGTTGTTCTCAGGATCTAATTCCTCAATGATTTTTGTTAAGTCCCCGAGTATGGAAAAAATCGCCTCTGAATTATCCTGCTCCTTCGAGGCCGAATAAAACAATAAGGACAGATACAATCGCTCTAATTTCTCCTGCGCGGTTTCCAGCACTCGCAGGAACAAGGTCATTCGATTTACTTTTGCTAATTGCTCAACCAGATATTCCCGCACAACCAAATTAAATCCTATGCTCCAATCTTCCACCAATTCTTCAATCTCATCAAACCTCCCCTGACTAGCTAAAGCACCAGCTGGTCGAAACAAATAAGCAACGCGTTTGGCTGGTGGAATATCCCGAACAAATCGGGTGGGCAAATGCCGGTACAGGTCAATTGCTTGCATTAAATACCCTTGCTCCGCTAATGCAACTGAAAAGTCAACCAAGATTTCTAATCTGGTTTCAGGTCGCCGAAATATTTCTAAAAAATGAGGAATATATTCATCTCCAGTCAGTTTCAGCATCGTTCCTGCAGCCTTTCCAGCTAACATATCCCCCCTTCGAATAAGACCCAATAATGCACTCCTGAAGCTTGGTTCATTGATTCGGCTGGTATGCTGGGCCAGAAAGTGCATGCCTTCCGAACTCCAATACAACTCGGTGGGCAGTTGAATAAACCCATCGGCTATCATATCGGCAACAACAGTTTTAATATGAGTTGTTTCCGGCTTGTCTAAAAAAGAAACTATTCCAAACCAAAAGGAAAATTGAGATGGATCACTAAATTGTTTTCGTGCTTCAGTAATCAATTCTTCCTGTATGGCATCCCTGGGTCTCCCCAATGCACTTAAAGTCTGATAAATAGCGGCAAGGGATTTCATGCGGTCAACAGCATCCGTTTGAGTTCTTGCCAAATCAAGAGCTTCATCAGTGCGGTTTAGGTACGACAGTAATTGCAGGTCGTCGTTATCGTAACTGGTCGTATGTGCAAGGGTGACAAGGCGAGCCATTTGCAATTTTACAAGCGCCAATAAAGATTCAGGGCCCAAAGGCGCCGAGTAGCTATTAATAGCCAATTCAAGATCCGCCAAATAAGGCCCTTCCTGGCGAAGCAGCCTTCGTTTGAGCTCTAACCATTCCCTCGATCCTGTCAGTAAGTTGCAGAGTTCCTCCTTTTCGCCAGACTCCAAAAGGTGCTGTGGTAAATACTGCAAAGCATACCGGCTTTGATGTTCATTCCAACGACGACAATAGGCCAACAGGTGCCGGGCTGCTTCTGTGGCCTGGGGGCCGACTATTTTACGGAATACCTGGGCAAGCAATGGATGGGCAAAACTGAATAGCCGGCGCTCTTCTTGCTGTTGAATATTGAACCACCGCTCCAACTCCCATGGAAGGGCATGTAAATCCCATGCCGACAATGGAGTCAATTGCGCTATATCGGTTTCATCTAATGGCCCCAATGCTGACACCAGCAATGCGAACAGATCGCGCCACTCCTTTTGCCGAACGGCTTCATGTTGAGCAAGAGCCCGAAATTGATCGCGCACATAGGCTTCGAACCCCACAGGCATGTCTCCCAAAACCGGCTTAAGGGCGTCGTACGATAATGAGGTCTGCTTGAGATCATCCAGTAAATAGTGCAGGTAAAGAGGAAAGCCAAGGGTCTTTTCATATATCTGCTGTTGAAGCTGCACTAAATCCTCCTGAGAGAGGGGCTCCTCCCAATGTTCGAGAAGTCCGGAATTGTGTATCCAAGCCCCAATAGCAGCAGCATCCAGGTGATTGAGATGGACATGTTGTGCACCTTGAGCCCATGAACTGGCATTTACAGGCACTTCAGCACCGGCTGATCGAATGGATGCAATGAGAAATACTCCCTCCGGAAGGCGGGAAGGGAAAGGCGGCCGAAAAGCGACATCCGCTTCATCCAATGCATCAATCAAAATGACCAAGGGCTCCCCTGGTCTGCTCCCCCGTTCCGAAATCAAGCCATAGATCATATCCCGTATACGATCCGGATGGTCCGGAATAATTTGATCAGTTAACTCATAATATACCAACAGTTGTCGCAATAAATTGAGGTAGGCATCGCCAATGGAAGAAATTTCCGGTGCGAAAAAATGATGGGCAATAAAAATTCCTTCACCACTACGAGCCTCCAGCCAATGCGCCAGCAAAGTAGATTTCCCAAAACCCGCCGGACTAGTGACCAATACCGCCTGGCTTTCTGAACCAGTAAGGAGGTTATCAAGCGCCTGCCAAGCTACCTCCCTGCCTGCTAATTCCGACGCGGTAAGCCGGCGAACCCTATTCGCCACGCGGTCAGCGACCTCTTTTCCTGTGTATTGCTGTGAAATTTGAAAACGCCGGCTTTCCTTTTCCAGTCGCTCCAATCTTGATTCTCCTTCGCCAAGCGCCAGTAATGCGGCCTGCATATCTTGCGCCCGTTGATCGAGTCGGTGAAGAAAAAGCTCTTGCCCCTCCAACAAATGCCGGATTTCAACCAAATCCTCCCGGGCCTTTTTCCCCTGGCGTTCCAACGATTCTTGGAGAAGTCCAATGCTAAGGGGAATATCTGCAATTTTTAGTTCGGCCAGAATTTTACTGTCAAAAATGGAACGAAGTCGTGTGTTATTCTTGATCTCATCAGCAAAAAAGGCACAAACGTAATCAAACCATTGCTGGGGCTGGTCTTCAGGTTTCCCCGGCCATCCTGTTGTTATGTGGTCTGCAAACACTTCCGGAACCTCCCCATATCGTGCAGCCATTTCCTGAAGCAACTCTAAAGCTAACTTTTCTTGAAGCTGATCAAGCTGCATAAGGGCTTGATCCCCCCGTGGCTGCAAAAACAAACCAGCATCTACTTGAAAAGAAAATTCGCGGGGCATGTAGCTATCCTTTTGCATACGCTTCAACTCCGCCCGGCATCCTCGCTTCACTTTATTCGACCAAACTGCTGCAGCGCTGGTTCCGAATAAACTTTTCCAACCTGCCCTTTCTTTTTCTGACTGTTCTAAAGCCGAACAGGCAATAACAGTCGCCTGCAGATAGGCCCTGCGGACTGCTCGTTCCAGATCGTGGTTAACCGGTTTCCCGCCTTGCTTCAGGCGTTTTGCAATTTCTCTGACCGCACTAATTACTGCGCTATCGGCACGGTTGCCTGCAATCCCGCTAACAGCGATGCCTATAAATTGAATGGCAATGCTTGCTATATCCATAGGGAACAAAATTTAAAAGTTACTTGATCCTTCTATGAAAAGATCCGTTTATCGAATTCCCCCATTCAACACGATCATCATTGTCCCGTAAAATTTAGGCAACAGCCAGATCCCTTGCCCACTTTACATCACAACTTTTCAATGAGGCAATAACAGTGGCAGAGAGTTCTGATTTGTTACTTGCCAGTTTTCGTAATTGTTTCATCTTAGATTCTATTTCAGATCTAACAATTGGACTATTCTTTTGTGGACTGGCAAGCATATCCTCTATCTCGTTTACCATTCTTTGCACCATTTTCCAGAGTTCTTCTCTTTTTTGCCGTATTAGGCGATAATTTAAATGATAACGGTCAATGCTCTCATGGGCCCGTTGGTAATCCCAGGTGTCAGGTGCATGCAATGGGTTAGGTATTGCTTCTCCCGTTTCGTCAAAACTTAATAACAACGTATCTCCTAATACAATGGGATCGAGTAGATAATTTTCTTCCAGACGACAATCATGTTCTGGACCTGTAGCTCTGAAACTGCCTTTTTTCAAGGGGAAGTAATCTTTTTTACCTCTTGATTTTCCATCGCGACCGCGATGGAGACGATTGCAGTATTCACTGCTAAATCTAAAATTTTCCCAACAAAAGGCAAGCCACCAATATCCCTCATATTCACTTCCATCGATGTCCACAGATTTTTTCTTTGGCCGGAAATGGTCTACATCTTTATCTGACATAATATCTTTTGCCTCGGAATACCAGCATTTGTCGCTTGAGAGTTTGGCCAGGTTATCCTTCATTTCTTTCCAAAGCTTTTCATTTTTACTGATCAATTTTTTACGTTCAGCTGCTGTCTGGCAAGCCTTTAACTGCTCAGTTAAATTTTGTGCTTTTTCTTTCCAGCCATCCGGTAGTTTCAGATCTTCGATGTCAATAAAGCGCATTGGGTTCAGGGTTTTTCTTCTTCCAATATCTTTTTAAGAATTTCCTGCGCCAGCTTTTCCTGTTCCTGTTGCTCTTCCCGCGTCAATGCAGGTTTTTGAAATTGAGGCATTTGCATAGCCGCGGAAATAAATCTTTGGTAAAGCGGGTCGCTGATAGAATATACAATCCCGCGACTCTTTAGCTCCTTTTCTAGCTCAATCAGTTCCTGAGTTTCATCGGGCGTAATGATTCCGGAAGCTCGTTTTATTTCAAGGGATCTTTTAAGATTTAAATTTTTCTGGCTGTCTTCATCCAAAGTAGTGGGTAATCCAAACAGCTCGCTGGTGAGAATAGCCGCAACGCCCATTCCTTTAGGGTCCTCGTCTGGCTCGAAAGCTTCGATTTTCCCATCCTTTTTTTGTTGGTAGAGAATCCGTATTTCCTCTTTCTTCAGCCCCCCTATCACCAAAGGATCATGCGTAGTCATGATGATCTGGGTGGAATCGGGTTTCTCTACAATATCTCGCAACAAATTGAGATACCTCCACTTCCAAAGTGGGTTGAGGTGGGTGTCTGGTTCATCAAGCAGGATGAGTGACTCCTCGGATTTGGTGAATCGTAGTAGTCCCAAAACCATCAGCAATTGCTGCTCTCCTTCGCTTAGTTCCTTGAAGGAAATGGTGCCGTCTGTCTTTTCCTTTTTGACCTTTACCCGCACCTCCTGGATTAAATCGGAGATATAGGTACTTTCGAGTACTTTGAAAAAGTCTTCGTTTGGGTTGCCAGACTCTGACCTGTACAAAGCTGCAAGCTTTCGCAACTTCTTCACATTGGAAAGGTACAAATAGACCCCGTCCCTTTTTTTCTCCGATTTCCGGTAATCCTTTTCTACCACGATGTCGTCTTGGATAGGAGCAAGGGCAATCTGGTACAATTCCTTTAAAAAGCTGCTAACTACCCCATTGGCGTTCCAAAAAGAAACCTCATTTTCTTTTATTATTTGCCTTTGCTTTTTCTCGCTTTCTGCCCATTCAGGGCGTTTGATGACAAACGTCACACTGTCCAATCCGGTTACGTCGAAATACTCTTTCAGAAACTTACCGACTCGCTCGTCTTTTTCTTCAAAGGAGAAAAAGGACATCAGCACGAAGTTGCTGTGAATAAGCCGGGCATAAAACAATGGACGCATTGGAAGAGACGTCTCTTTCGAGCGTTTGGTATCTATGAGCTCCCCATAAAAATTGCGCTGATGCTGATCAAAATGTTCTTCCAGACGGTTACTAACACCGGAATAGTAAGCTATCAGATACCTGGGTAAATATTCCCGCTTGTCCCGTTTGAATTGGGTACGGGATAGCTTTTTCGCTGCTTGAAAGAGTTGACTTTTATCGTCGGGGTCTTTTACAGCAATCCGGTACCGGTCTTTTCGCTCTTTAGCACCGGTATCGGCGATGACATACAGGGTTTTGCCATTGCACTGATAGGTGATTGCGTAGTTGAACAAGGGATCATTATCCAAATCCAAATCCCGGAAAATAATCACCAGCGCCTCCAGGAAATTGGACTTGCCCGCCGCATTCTGCCCAAGCAATACGGTGTACATTTCCTGCTCGTCGAGATCAATCCTGAAATCTTTCAGGTTCTTGAAATCCTGGATATAGACTTGGTCAATCCGCATCGGTTCCTGAAGGGTTTAAGCTCAGATAGGTTTCCTGATCACTGCCAACTTTGGCGTGCACGCTTTTTTCGATTTCTACAACCTGCCGCAACTCCTCGTAAAAACCATCAATGTCTTTGGTTTCTCCATATTTACTGGCTTTCAAGACATCGCTGGCCTTCATGGGTTTTCCCATTTGCGCCTGCAGTACTTGTTTGATATTCAGACCTGACATCGGTTGAACTATTTTTGTGCGCAATTCCTTCTTTTCTCTTTTTGCACCCCGTTGCTTCTTCATTTCCTTCTCAAGTCGCGCCTTCTCCTCTTTTATCTGCTCCAGTAAAATACCCGCCGGCGCATAATCCGCCTCCGCCCGCACCTCCGCCAATTCCGCCTCCGTCAACAACTCGCCCCGGAAGGCGCGGGTTAGGAGGGTTTGGCGGAGGGTTTCTAATTGCTGTCTACCCGACTTGATTAATTCTTCCACTATAAAAATAAAGTTAAAAAGAGCGTCAATTTTTTCAAGTATTATCTCTTGCTCCTTAATTGGAAGCAATGGAATTTTAAAAGACCTAATTTGATCATAGTTCAAACCCTGTCGGGTCACTCCTCTTTGCAAACTGTCAATCATCTCTTGTCCAATTGGCGAATTCAAATAAGTCGCCAAAAATTCAGGTACTATCTTATCAACTAATCGGATTATGCAAACATGTTGATTGACATTTGCCTCACCAAAACCTACTGGCACATAGGTGCTTCTGCCAATAGAAGCCCCCGTAATATTAAGCAGCACATCCCTTTCTTGAATTTTTGACCTTGACATGTCATCATGCACTTTCTTTGAAATGAAAGCAACATCATCCAAAATTAAGCCATTCGGATAAACATTTTGACTCCGAATAAATGGTATTCCTTCTTCCAAATATGTTTTAGAGCCACCTTTAGGAGTAATACCACTACCAATAAATTTTTCAATTTCCCCAATTTCTATCCACGACCATTGGCTTGGCAAATCTGGTAAAAAATCAAATTCATGTTGCTTATATTCTCTTTGGGTTTTGGATAATTTTTTTAATTGAAATTGAATTTCTTCTGCACCCTCAATATGATTCTCCCCTCTCCACCTCTCCGTCAACCGCCCCGTCACCGCCCAATGCAGCACCGACCGCCGGAAATCCTCCAGCAGCGCAGGCGCCTCCGCCAAGGCGGCCTCCGCCGCCCGCAGCCGCTCCATCGCCGCGTCTAGCTTCGCTACGATGCGGCGCTGCTCGGGAAGGGGGGGGAGAGGAATGGGTAAATTACCCACTTCTTGAGGAGAAACCCTAGGCAGGCTATTGCCTTTTGATTTTGAATCCAAATGATTAACTACTTCTTGAATTCCCAAAAAGTAATTCAACCAACTGGCTTGAGTATCGTCAGACGCACGATATACAAGAATATCCGTTGAGCATATCCCATCGAAACTTACAATTGCATGCTTGTTGAGATATGGACGAAGTTTGCCGTATAAAACATCCCCATTTTTAAATACAGTTTTTTGACTTTTGAGTCCCTTAGCATCTCCAATCTGTTCTATGCCCCCTCCACTTTTTAGGTGTTCTAATCCAATATAATTGAGCTGCTCATTTTCAGGCATCGCTCTAACTTTCACCTCTCTAACAAACTCAGAAACATTTGTCTTGACCCAATGATTAGGGAGTTTCAACTTCATAGGTCAACTCATTTTGCGATTAAGCTAATTATCTCCTCCAACTCCCCCAGCGCCTCTTCCAACTTCCCTTTCACCCGTTGGGCGATCACCTCCGGCGCGGGCAGGTGTTCGTGACCATTGGCGGTGCCGTTTTGCATCAGCCCGATGTCGAGGTTGTCGTCTTTGGCGGCGATCTCTTCGCGGGTGAAGACGCTCCAACGCGGGTCGTCCACCGCCCGGCGGTCGGGGGCGTGGTAGGCGGTTTCAAAGGCGGCGAAGTAGGCCTCCGTGAAGGGCGTGCGCTTGCCGAAGGAGGGCATGTCGCTGCGCAGGTCGTAGAACCACACCTCGCGGGTATTGGCTTTGTCAGTGGTTCCGCGGCGGAAGAAGAGCACGTTGGTGGCCACGCCGGCGTAGTCGAAGGTTCCGCCGGGCAGGCGCAGTATGGTGTGCAGGTCGCACTTGTCCATCAGGTCGGCCCGTACTTTCTGCCCATCGCCGCCCACGAAGAGCACGTTGTCGGGGATGACCACGCCGGCGCGGGCCTTGCCGTCGGGTTTGAGCGAGCGATAGATGTGCTGCACGAAGTTGAGCTGCTTGTTGAGGGTCTTGAACGTGAGCTTGCCGTGGGTGGGGCGCTCGCCGCCTTTTTTGGTGCCGAAGGGCGGGTTGGTGAGCACCACGTCGAAGCGCTCCATGAACTGCTCGCCGAACTGCGAGAGCGTGTCGCCCTGCCAGAGCATGTCGCCGGAGAGGTCGTGCAGCATGGCGTTCATGAGAGCCAGGCGGTAGGCGTCCTGTACCAGTTCGATGCCGGAGAGGGCTTCGTTGCGCTGGAACTGCGCGTCCACCCCGGCGGCGTAATAGTCGTCGTAGCGCTCGCGCAGGTAGTGGTCGCAGGCGATCATGAAGCCGAAGGTGCCCATGGCGGGGTCGTGGCAGCGCTCGCCCGGCTGCGGGGCGATGCAGCGCACCATCACGTTGATGAGGGCGCGGGGGGTGAAGTACTGCCCGGCGCCGGATTTTTTCTCCCCGGCGTTCTTTTCCAGGAGGCCCTCGTAGAGGTCGCCGAGGCCTTCCTGCTTGGCGCTGTACCAGTCGAGTTGGTCAATGCTCTTGATGATCTTTTCGAGGTTGGTAGGATATTCGATACTTGTTTGTGCATTCGCATAAATCCTTTGGATTGTTGGATCAATCGCGATTTTTCTCATAATCGGCTGTCCTTTTTTATCCTTCTTCCCGGTATCCTCGAAAATATCCAACGAATCGCCAAGAACCAGCAGCAAATGCTGATAATACTTTTTCAGTTCAAGGCTTTCCTTTGCTTTTATGTCTTTCCAACGGTACCCCTCAGGTAGTTTTTCTTCGGCCCCGGTTTCCTGTGCCATTTTCAGGAAGAGGATGTAAGTCAGCTCCGTGACGTACTGATGGTAGGTGATGCCGTCGTCGCGCAGGACGTTGCAGAGGTTCCAGAGTTTGTCGACGATTTCTTTGGTGGTCATGAAGTAATTGGATTAATAAAACGCAACAACTATTAAAAAATAGCGGGCTGCACAGGAATGTAGGCCCACTTTTTGGTTTAAGGATACGCTTTTTTCAGATATCTCCCCTATCCTATTTGTTTATAAAAACAAATCCATTAATGCCGTTTAAATTGGGGTTTTGGTAGCGACGGAATTTGGTCAGCGTTTCAAATAGACCAACTTGCCGTAGTTATCCATCTTTTAGGTCTGCTCAGAGCATTAGATAGGGGTTTTTTCACCTCCTCGCTAAGGCCCGTCGCAATAACCTGGATATCCAGGGTGTCGGCGTAAAAGATGATCCTGTCCCAAAGCTCTTCCTGTAAACTCTGGTTCAAGCCGGATTCTATTTCGTCAATCAGCAAAATGCTTTTTTTCGAACTGATCAGCGCCACTGCCAGCGAAAGCACGCGTTTCACCGCCGTCCCAAAATTTTCGAGCGGCAAGGGCGCTTCCTCGCTTTTTAGGAGCAAAAAAGTCCGATCCTGACTGATATACAATCTTGTCAAATCCGGCAAAATGGTATGCCGGACAATATCCACGACCTCATTTTCTGCCGAGGTAAGCACGATGTCCTTCCAAAATCGCACCAAAGGAAATGGGCGATCATTGCCAGCAGGAACAAAAACCGCGACATCATTTGGATGATGCGCAGAAACAAACGGATTTAATCCCGGGCTGACCAGCGCCCCATCCCAAAGGACCTCATAATGAGGCTTGCCGGACTCAGGAAGATACCTTTTGACGGTTAATTCATTGATCTCGATAGATAAATCCTCGCCGATTTCCTGAGCAGCCAAATTCGGCCGGTGAAAAAGTGCATCATAAGATTCCATCCTGCCTAACGTAAATTGCCCCCAGGATTCTACCAGATGGTTGACAACGGTAGAATCGCCCTTGGCCGCCCACAGGCGGATAGCCTCCAGCAGGGTTGTCTTACCGGAGTCGTGGTCACCAATAATCAGGTTGACCCGTTGAAGTTTACTATCAAATAGGCCAAAGTTCCGACGTTGGAACACACGGAAATTACTTATACTATACTTTCGGATCATAAAAACAAATTTATACAACTGTCCAATCTAATTATTTTTTTGTCGGGGCTATTCCAAAGACCGCATTCCCGCCAAGATCAAGTACCCCAACAAAATCCTGCTTATCCCGTCGGAGCAAAAAGCTGTTCGTTGATCGTGCGGATCACAGTGTCCAGCTCATGCTGAAAAATCTTATCCAGCCGCCGGAAGCCGCCATCTGATTTAAACGGTTCTTTTTCAAAAAAATCGGCATCCAGAATGATCTCATCCATCAGCCGGGCTTTGATGCGTTCCAGCCAGTTGAGCTGCACCCGGTTCCAGGCCCGCATGCCGTAAATATGCCGGAACGCCCGCTCAATGCGCTCCTGCGGCGTTTCCAGCGATATGCCCATGCTCATGGTGCGGATATAGGCGATGATATCGGCGGCGATATCTTCGTTCTTGGCCTGTTTCCAGGCGGTGTGCAGGCGGGCGGGCGTATAGCCTTTTTCGGCCAGCAGGACCTGGAGCTCCTTGAGCGATTTTCGGGTGAGCTCCCGCGGGCGGGTGCACACAAGGTCGAGGGCGGCGATCTTGTTCCGGTTTTCCTCGATGAACGCCTTGAAGGACTGAAGGTAGTCTTCCGGCTTTTGGGAGGCGCCGTATCCGCGGGCCATTTCCAGCGGTTCGTCGGCATGGATAGAGACGAGTTGCTGCCTGGGTATGCTGCGCAGGTCATCCAGAAACCGGAATAACTCCATACTGCGGGGCAATTGCTGCGCGGCTTCGCCCGGATCCATAGCCTTCAGCCCGGATAAAAATGCATCGGGGGCTTGTCCGCCTGTAAGGCGCTGAAACTGATCCAGATTTTCGGCGCGTTCTGCAATGACGCTCTTTTTGCTTTGAAGTTTGGCGATAATTTGCTCCAACTGGCGCTGCATCGCTCCGGCACTTTCGATATGCGCCATTTCCTGCACAAGTTGCTGAAAGCCGGCGGAAGGATTCACCACCACAGGGGTCATATCCGTGACGTCTTTCAGCGCTTCATACAGCCGTACCGCGTCGTAGATCCGGAAAGCCTGCTTGCCGATATGGTCGGCCCGGCGCGTCGCGCGGCCCAGCATTTGCTCGTAGAGTATCCTGGATTTTACCCGCCGCAGAAAGACGATGTTGCAGATTTCCGGCACGTCCACCCCGGTACTCAGTAAATCAACGGTAACGACGATACTGGGGAAACGCTCGTTTTTGAAGCGCGTGATCTGTTTTTGGGCTTCATATGTTTTGCCGGTGATTTTCATGATCGCATCGTCGTCCACTTCGATACCTGCTTCTTCAAAAGCGTCCTTCAGCACCTTGACCACCAGATCGGCATGTTCGTCGTTGGCGGCAAAAATGAGGGTTTTTTCCCGCGATTCCGGATCCAGTTCCTGAGCCAGTTGGCCGGCTACCGCCCGGTTGAAGGATTCGGTGATCACCATTTTGTTGAATCCCTCGATCTCGATCCTGAGCTCGTCTTCGAGTTCGTCAAGTTCTTCGATCCGGTTATGCTCCCGGTCATAGACCAGGGGCTTTTCGCCTTTTTCCCAGACAATGCCCTGTTCGCTCAGTTTGGTCCGGAGCAGATAAGGCGGCTCATGGTCGATCAGGTACCCGTCCACCACCGCCTGCCGGTAGGAATAGCGATATACCGGCTTCCCGAAAATGCGGGTCGTATGCAGCGCCGGAGTAGCCGTCAGGCCAACGCAGAAGGCGTTGAAGTATTCCAGGACAGCCTTATACTTGCCGACATAATCGTTTAGGTCTTTGAAGTTAATCTCGTCTTCGTCCATTTCGCGGTCGAGGGTATATCCCCGGTGGGCCTCATCCACGATGATGCAGTCATACGTCCCTACAGGAGTAGGGTACTGCCCCTCTTCCGGGTAAAGGATGCGTTTCACCATGCCTTGCACGGTAGCGAAATGCACTTTGGTCTCCAGTTCGGGAAATTTATCATTCAAGCCCTTGAGGTCGTAGAGCTTCCCGAACGGCAGAGCGCTTTCTATGGTCACTTCATTGAAGGCATCGGAAGCCTGTATGCCCAGCACGTTGCGGTCCACCAGGAACAGAATGCGCCGGAAGCGCCTGCTTTTGATGAGCCGGTAGCACAGGCCGATTATGGTGCGGGTTTTGCCGGTACCCGTTGCCATGGCGATCAGCGCGCGCGGGTCGTCGTGGCTATGCGCGATGATCTTAGCTTCAACCGCCTCGATGGCCTCGATCTGGTAGTTGCGCAAAGCCAGCCCGCGTTTATCCTGGAGGTAGTCGTAGGGTTCCTCCTGCAGTTTGCGGTTGGAAGCAGCATCGTCGCTGCTGAACATCTGCAGCAGATCAGACGGCGAAAACCAGCCCCGGAGCGGTGTGGGGTGGTTATGAGGTTTGCGCGCATCCAGAAACCAGATACCCGATTTGGTCTCGATCTGCGGATGGTAGGGTCTGCTGTTGGTCGAGAACAGGAACGGCACGCGGTAGGCGCCCCAGGCGCCTATGAGGCGCACGTTATCCAGTCCCGCAGCCTGGGTAGCGTATTGTTTGCCTTGCTGCAGGTCTGAAATGACATCCCGCACCTCCCGTTTGGCTTCGATTAATCCGATCAGATCCGGGCCGGCAAACAAGGCATAATCGGCAAACAGCCGCCCGCAGGGAAATTCGGCAATGGCCATATTCCGGCCTTTTGCCGGACGGGTTCCTGCCGACCAGCGCAAGGTGGGTGTATCGGCCTCCCAACCGGCCGCCCGAAGTTGTTCGTCGATGATGGCTCGGGTTTCCGCTTCGGTGAGTTGCAACCGGGCAGCAGCCTGAATCCCACGTTGGCGCATGCCCGCACTGCGAATGCGGTTGATGGGGGCTTGGGTCGACTTAAATGACTCAAAAGCCGCTTGAAGCCGGTCGTATTCCTCCTGCAACTCCTCCAGTTCACGCCGGCTATCCCGCAGGGAAGGAGGCACAAAACTCCTGCCTGCCAGCTCCGCATAAATATCTTCCCCATAACTTTCCGCCAGCCAGCGGGCTATAGAATAGGCGGATTCCAACGAAGCCAGCGCCTCAGCGGGGACGCCTGCATTTTGGTGAACCGCTGCATTCCCAAGGTTCTTTATCCGGATTAGCAAATTGGCAGTCGGCCCGGGCAGAATATCCTCTTCCCGAAGCAGCAGGATGCGGTGATGTAAGTCGTTGCGAAAAGGAACAGAAAACTGATGGACGGTGTAGAGCAATTCCACCAGCTTCTCCACGAACTGCCTAAGCTTAAACAGCGCGACAACCGGCTCCGACTGCGCATGATACTCTGCCGATTGGGCCAGGTTCGCAAGTAGCGGAAACTCGCGTTTAAGGAAGGAGAAGTTGGTATTGAAGGAGGAGGCTGGCATGGTTCAGTATTGGAGGTGTATTGGAGCATATTTCAATACCCTATGATGAACAAAAAAAGTTCAACTAACTTGTTTTTCCTGCAATCGTCAGCTTTCTCTAATCTATTGCTATTGCTTTCCATCCCCATTCCTTTTTCTTTTTGTTGAAAGAAAGGACGGCCCTGCCCTTTAACATTTGGCCATCCCTGAGGCCATGATCTAGAATTAGTTTTGATTCTACAAATACGTCTTCCACAAAACCAAAGTTTTGTGGAGAAATTATCTCTAAATGACTTTCAAAATATTTCATGGCAGGAGAGTGCTGATCGGGTTCTGCTTTTTTAGCCGTCAACACTCTATAAAAACCATCCTGCCCATTCCCATTGAAGCGAACCTTCAAAATATCGCCAAGCTGCGGCTTTTCAAGTTGTTCGGAATAATTAAAAAATCCAAATTTATTTTTATCCTTGATGAAATTAAGGATCTTCTTATTTTCATTTACAAATTCAACAGCAACGACTTCTTCAGGTAAATCCCTAAATAAAATTTCTTCTGCCTTTTTAGAGTATTTTAAATATAATTCTTTGTTGTCTTTCAAAGCCTTAGCAGACTTGAACCAATCCTGATCCGCCCATTTATTGATTTGATCAGGCACCTTCCAGTTGAATTTGGCACGGGTTTCAATAACCTTGACAATTTCTGTTTTAGCCTCATCAAACATTTCCTTTTCAATAAGCAATTTAGCAAAATGCGCTCGCAACTTAACCAGATAATCTTCCGGCGTATTCAAACTTAACGCTTTACAATAGCAGGCAAATTGGAGTTCCTTATCCTCCTGGAATATTTCAGCCATTAATTCCCAGACCCAAAAATCATTGCGTTTCTGTTTGGCAAAAGGTAAAAATGCTGAGAGTACATTTTCATCACTACCTAATGCAAGCAGTAATTTTGCCTTGAAATAGGGAGGATATTGATAATCCGGATGTTTCTCGATTATTTGATCCAGATGTGGGAGAAAAGACTGAATTTTTTTCTTGTCAATTATACTGTGTCCTGTCAAAGGAACCTTTGCTTCTTCCAACAGGCTCTTGGCATACCCGATATAAGCCTGCTCGACAATGGACATTACTTTTTTCCCATTGACTTCTTCTTTCAGATAATCCTCCGGTCGAAAATTTTGAAAATTCCACCATTCTGCGAATTCAAGGTATTTTGACCAGTTTTGATGTCCCTTATGAAATGCTTTAAAAAGAAATGAAAATGCTTCGGATGGTCTGGAAAAGTGAAACTCCTTAAACACTTCAAAGAGTTCATTAATTTTTCGGTAATCAACCTGAGGTTCCTTTTGCAGGGCAAAGACCAGCTTTCCAACTTGCCAGGCGCACTGATCAAAGATCATATTCTCATCTTCCGGCAGATGCAATGCTTTTATTTTATTCAGGTTTTCGATAAAAGAAGCAAAACTATCGGCCTGACAAAACTTTTTAAGATAGTCGTAATACACCCATGCCGAAGCTCTTTTATTCCAAATATTTTCAGGTTCTGCATTCAACGCCGCATTCGCCAATTGCAGCGCATCATCGAGATTTCCGGCATGTCGCATTACTTGAATTTCCCTAAATGACATGGTCAGATTCTTTAAGATGGTTAACCAAGGCTTTTATTTTGGTAAAGATTTCTGGGCAGGTGCACCTGTTTTCCAAGGGCAAAACCCGACCGAAAAATCCCTCCTGATTGTATTCAAAATCAATCACACAGGCCGCGCCTTTCTTTTCCAGCGTATATCGTTCGCGGTAAGCCAAATGCTTGATTTCAGTAATAAATTCATCTGGACCAAGATGGCGGCTAATTTGTTCAAAGAGATTTTTAAGGAAGGGTTTTTCCTCTTCCAACGTTGCATCAAATTCAATTCGGGTCAGAACGTCTTCTAATTTCTTTCTGACCACCAATACCTCTGCCGCGTTGTCCAGGATCTTTGTAATAGCCCCGAATAATTCATCCGAGTTGGTTTGGGAAGGCAGCTTCTGAAAATTTCCCTTGAACTGATCTTGTCCATTTACCCAATACTTAATGG
>WBZV01000274.1_pt1 | contig 33910 bp, 53 predicted proteins | sample 5204221 | NCBI WGS metagenome assembly WBZV01 (sample SAMN12344360, study PRJNA552823) | activated sludge metagenome | biome: Activated sludge suspended growth; feature: Nitrification reactor; material: Wastewater; isolation source: activated sludge from nitrification reactor of wastewater...
GCCTTTTATTTTCCGTAGTGCTTCCTTGAAGTTTAGAGTAGCCATACTCCAAGTATAGAGCCTAGAAGCCGAAATTATAATTCCCTGCCCCTTGACTGCCACCAAGAGTATTGTATGACTGTGAAGTGATTTGCCCACCCATCACTTGATCGAGAAAATCGGATAACTGTGGGTATTTGCCTTTCAATGCTTGAAGCTGGAAATACTTACTCCCACCCGATTGTGGTTGAGCTAAGAATCCACGAACAACACTATCGACCTCTGGTGGAATATCTGGGATAGATCCCTGTAAATTACTATTCAACACATTTGCTTGTTGAAGAATGGTGTCTTGATCTATTTGACCTTGAGTAAGTAAGCTATCTTTATTTACCATAGCCTGTCTATCAAGAAGGTCGAGATTTGTTAGCTGTTCTCTGCTTGTAGCTTGAAGCTCTGCAACAGCATCTTGAGCGTTCTGAATAATCTCTCCAATCTGTTGAGTTTTCTGTAAATTATTTAGATCGACACGATCATAAATCGACTTAATCTGGAGCTTTGTTTCCTCATCAATATCTGCAATCTGCTGATTTGTGTACTTCTCCTGATCTAATATTCCCGTATTGATATTGCCTATTTGTTGACCTTTTTGAGTTTCATATCCCGCAGTTGTCTTACCGAGTTCTGAATCGATATTCCTCAAACTATCAAGGAATTGACTTGATTCTGCCGAACCAATAGATGAGTAAACATTACGTAACTGAGTCTTACTTCTTTGAGCATTTTCTACTGCACTTCTAACTGCTGTACCGAATGTGTTTTCTACATTTGCAAGTACGGGCTGTGCAGATTCTTTATATGTTGCAAGATTGCCTTGTAATCGCTCAATCTGCTTACGTGCATTAGCTTCTACAGAAGGAATACCAGACATTGCCATCTGATTCAATTTCTCGTAATAAGGTGTTAAAAGCTCCATCTGGAATCTCTGTTGTTCACGTATTGCTTCCTCTCCGCTAATTTCTCCCTCATTGATTCGCTGTTCCAGCTCTTGTCTATTTTGTTCTAATTCTGGACCAAGTAAAGCCCATTCCCCCCCAGCTTCTTCTGGACTATATAGATCATCCTGAGAACCTCTGTAGTTAGTTGGAGCGGCAGTTGTATCTAATCCAAGCACATCACCGCTTTCTTTTGGAGATTGCATAAAGCTCTGTAACTGTTTTGGATCAGCAAACGATTGACGTGGTGCTTGTGAGCTTGAAGATTCATAGGATTGTAAACCTGTTTGTGGCTTCTTAGTGCTTCCCATACCTCTGATCCATTCAGACACATTCATTTCTGGAAGTCGAGAGCTTGAGCCTAATTGACCCGTAATGCCACCAACGATATTCTTGAGTCTGTCAGTAAAGGACTGTCCACCCTCAAAAGGATTTAAGCCTTTAAAAATAGCAGCACGATCTTCTGCCATTGGATTTGCTGATAAAGTTCCGGGGCGTAATTGTGAAATATCACTTTCTGCTCCCGATGGAATCTCTGCTGCGGAAACTGGTTGTGCAGGATTCAAACTTGATAAGAACTTTCCAAAATCAAAAGATTGGGCTGGTTGCTTACTTTGAAATGATTGTAGACCTTTTTGCTTTTCTGCTGCTCGCATCTGTTCTGGTGAAGAATAACCCATCTGTTGAGCCTTCCTACGATCCATGTCGTAATCCTCTTGAGATGACCAGACATACCCACCAGATTGAATATCCTGAGCTTTAATAGCTTCTGCCTGTTGTCGAGTGTTCGGATAATTAGATGGATTTTGGGACTGAGGCGTATTGGGAATACCCTGTGTTACTGCCCCCGTTTTGGGATCAACATACGTCAGAGTACCCTTACTATTCAGATAGTAGTTTGGTCCTTTAACTGAACTTGCGATTGGTGCGTATGTCTGTCTATCCTGAGAAGAGCTACGAACACTACCGTCAGAATACTTAATACGACCATCTGCCATTGTTGCTACTGGATAAGCTGTTGCCATATCTTCTATATTACTTGTAACGCATCTATTTTATAACCGAACTATTTTTCCTCCGTACTTTGACTGTGCAGATTGGAGAGCTTTTTGACTGCTTCCCACACCAAGAACTTTATTTCCGAATAATGATCGGGCTTTATTTAACACATCTTGTGGATTTGCTTTTGATTTTGTGTAAGCCTTTTGTCCAGAGGATCGAGCCTGTTGCATAACATTTCTCAACATTCCACTAAATCCTGATAAGTTTCCACTTAGATCAATATCTAAATGAGGTCCAGTTGAACGACCATGAACTCCGGGTATTCCACCTGTATAGGCTCGTACTCCTTGTGGAGTTTCCTCAAGTTTTGCTAGATGAGAAAAGATAACTGTTTTTCCTGTCTTTGGATCTTGATATGCAGCACGAGTACCATAACCAGTTCTGTCTTGTTTCGCACCAATATACTTCATTCCCGCTGTGTTAATTGGCGTACCCGGCTTAACTGCAATGTCATAACCCTTATTGATATATGGAGCACCGATCTTCTTAACAACTGCTACGGGGTACGGACCCGGACCTTGAGTTACGACACCCTGTCCATTTAAGAACTGCTGTTTTAGATATTCTCCAAGTTGCGTTGTCTGCCCCATATTATGTTAATTCAACTCTAAACTCTTGAGGTAGTGGCTTTCCATCCAATTCCGTCCAAAGTAGGTGGAGTCCCATAAATAACCAATTCGAATTTAAATTTTCATCAATAAGATAAATACCAATACTACGTCCAGTAAAAAGTCCTGTTAGCTCCTTTGGTACATCAGCATAAGCTGTGGTTGTAGAAGTAGAATTAGCCATACCTCCAATTAAGAAAGCACCTGCTAAATCTGCTCCTGCTCCTGCTCCTGAGCCACTTGAAGACAATGGTGCAGTACCAACTCTCCTTGTCCCGTCAACCCAAAGTTCTGCCGTAATAGATCCATTACGGATATATTTAAACCATAATGTCGGATTTCTAAATATCTTTTCTGTATCGAACTTACCGCCATTATAAAACTTTGTTCCAACAACTGACCTAAATGTACTCCCATTATCATTACGTCCATCCTTAAAGAGTTGTACCATATACCCATCAGTATTTGATCCACCATATAAATTAGCATCTGTACCATCATCAAAAACTGTATAGTGAGTACATTTCATAGGTCCATCCGTCCATTTAACCCATGAGCCAAAACGGACATCGAGCAGAAATCCCCTGTCATTTTCAGTTTGACCAGCATCCGTGAAAGTAAATCCGAATTTATTGTCATAGTAGAAAGTAGCTATTTTGTCGAGTTTGGATCTATTCGTTCCTAAGAGTTGATCTGCGATAAAGATTGAGATATTATTTGTACGCAACTGATCGCCAACATAGTTCTGTTGCTGACCAACCGTGTAAACCTCAAGTGTATTGTCCTTCTGACCAATATAAATAATGTCATTATCAACAACTCGTGATCCATAGCGTGAGACACCACCATGACCTTTTGTAATCTCATCGACTGCAATCACACCCGTAGTTGTAAAGAACGCTTTGAAAACTCCATTAGTTTTCCATACAAGAACGCCATTTTGGTATGGTTGGACATCAACTATTTCTCCACCATCATTAGATGATATCTCGACCCATCCTCCACCGAACTCTCCACCTACAAAAGCGTCGACATAATCAAGTGTCCCTGAATAATACAATCGTGTTGGATAATAATCAGAGCCTTCTGTAGCCCCTGCCACCCATTGTCTACCACCAGAATAACAGGCAATCTTGGCTTTAATACCCCCCGTATTATTAAATGCCTGTGGCAAATGTGATGTTACTGGAGGATAGGTTGTCGAACCCGTATCATCAAATGTTGCTGTTGCTTGACCATAGACAGTCCCAAGATATACATGACCATATCCAGTAGATGTACGTCCGTAAATATTGTAACCATCTGCATTAGCAACTGCTGTCCACGTAACTCGATTAAAGTTGGTTGCTGTAAGAGTGGCATTTCCTGTTCCAGTTGTTCCTGCTGCTGTGCCTGCTGTTTCACCAGTTTCATTAAAAGCAGCGACTATATATGAATATGTTGTTGTCCCGGCTGATCCTTGTGGCGTAACGGTTGGTGCTCCGACATTATCTAACGCAGTAAAGGCGACAATGTTTGTACCATCATAATAGGTCAAAGCATCTGTCCCATTGTAGATGTAAACCCTATTTCGTGCTTGAACGAAGTCCGTCATAGCACTTGTGTAGGCTGTTGCTGCTACCGCTGTCCATGCAGTACCATCTAAATATTGGAGTCTGCTATTGGCAATTCTTAAAAACTTTCGAGTAATTGAAGATCCAAGACGTTTGTAATAAGGCGAAGATCCGTACACATAACTTGCAGATCCTTGATCCCAAACCTTTTCAGTACCATACCTACGAGTTACGCCATCTACCACCAACATCACATTGGTAGCTTCTATGAGATTTTTGTCGTTAACAAGAGAACGATCTTGAATCGTATTTAAACCTCGTGGAAATCCAATAATATATTGAGACTTTTCGGGTTCGTCCCTAGCTGATGAAGTGAATCCTCCCATACTTATTTAGCAAGGTACATTTTTCGGAAGTTGTCTTTCTTCAACTTATCGAGCAATGTTTCAAACTCTGTAAAGGCATCTGAGGCTTTTGCTCTCTTAAATGCTGTTGACCAATATCTTCCTTCTGCATATGCAACAAGAAGATTCAGATAATTGTCTGGAACGATAATTGATGAAGTTGATGTCAAAGCCGATGTCGTATTTGGATATTCATAGTAATCTATGAGAATGTTCTTTTTTACTCCAGTAAGTGTCCCTGTTGCTGGAGTTGAAGTGCCTGAGTCCACCGCAAACGTAAAGGTTGTAGTCGATGGAACAGTCAAGATAGTTTGTGCTCCGTTATATGCTGATGGTGTAGCTCCTGAAATTGTAACAACCTCATCTCGTACTAATCCATGAGCCGAACTTGTTGTCGCTGTGGCTGTGCCACCGGATTGAGTTATAGATGAAAATGATATCGTGTCTGGAGCTGAGGATGGTATCGGAATAAGATAGATCTCATCATTTAAGATATAGAAGGCTCGTGCTTGAAAAGCCGGAAGTATTGGTACTGGAGAAGTAGGCAACTCGTATTTATCATGGACTTCTTCATACGGAATCTCATCATACTTATAGCCATCCACCTTTACTTGAATGATCTTTCTCCAACGAGTCGGAGTTGAATAATCCTCTTGATCCGCAATAGTTGTATCCTGAGAACGACGCTTCATAAACCACATCAATTCATCGCCACCACACGCTATATTTATAGCTTCCGTAAACCAGTCAATCCTTTTTGCAAGTTCCGTAGAGCTCGATGGAATACTCGATTCACCAAGTCGATATGCAAGTGATGTTTGAGCATTTGTGATAGTTTTTGCCATACCTCAATTATATGGTTAAAGATAGCAGGTTTATAACCATACGCCCATGCTACAAGAAATGAGTAGAGAAGAATAACTGGAATAAAGAGAATGAATATAATAACCCCAAGTGGTGGTTCAAAGAATCTTCTCATCGTGCAAATGGTATGAAACCAGAACTAATAATGTCTTTAACAGATGTTCCACCCGCTGTTATTGTAAAACTTCTTATCGTAGCCCATGCTCCATAACTATTGCTTCCTATCGGATCAATCGCCCGAACACGCCAGTAATAGGTGGTTTCTGATAAAGCTGATTGAACAGTATAGTCTGTCGCATCGCCTGATGGGAATGGATGTCCTGCCGTAAACCCTGCATCTGAGGCTGAAAAAGCATTGACAACTGTATCTGCAAAAGGTTCAATCGCTATGGCAACAGCAACAAAGGCATCCATAGTCCCCGCTGTCCACCCCATATTATCTGTGCCTGTAAGATGTGTAAGTTTGTAACTAGATCCTACTCTATCTCCCCCACCATTTGTGCCGAGTTGTGCGATAGAGGTTTGTCCAGTCCCCACAGTTAGATTAGCTCCGTCTTGATGGTAGAAGGTGTCAATGAGCATACAATTAGCCTTAGTAAGAGTTAGGTCAATACTTGGATTTGTGGTTGCGGATGATTGTGTATCTTCGTCTTCTCCTGTTGTGTGTGGCGTTGTTGATTGAGAGGCATTATAGAGAGAAATGGCACTAGCACCGGCGTGGTCAACCGTTCCTGTGTGTGTAACTTCAATAGCTATAGTACCAACAGCAGGGGCGGGAAGAATCCATATTTCAGACCGTGTATCATCGCCATCGGCATCTGTAGATGATTTAGCTTTAGCAAGAGTCATTGCCACACCCCCTGCTGTAATGCCTGTTACGGGACGGTTAGTCGGGTTATCATTATCACGACTAGAAACGGTAACAGCTAAAAGCCTATTAGACTGGCTTGCCACAGTATGATTCCAGCTATATTGATTATCGCTCGCAATCACACCAGAATTTGAAGTAGCGTCAACTAAAACGTCAAATGGATTCCCCAAGCCTACTTGTGCCTGATATTCCACCTCATCGCTATCTGCATCCGTTCCTGTAAAGTTGAGAGTGGGTGTGGTATCTGAGCCACTTGAGGCATCTGCTGGGCTGTTAAGGGCTACTGTTGGAGAGGTATTATCTGCAAAAATAAGCCAAGACAAAGCTCCATCTTCTCCATTCGTACCACCAGTACAAGTAACAGCTTTCGTTCCCGCTGCTGTAACCATTGCGGTTGTAAATCTCAAAATACCTGCGTCAGCATCTATGTCTTCACCCTCAGACCATGTTTTTGCTGTCCCGTCAGTTGCACATCCTGCTACTGCTATTAATAATCCGCCAGACGCAACGGTGATTGAACCTGTAGTAAGAGGATCAGTAGTATCCATATCAGTTGATTGATCGGCACCTGTCGAGGTATAGACTGCATCGAGCACTCTATATACAGCTATGTGATTTTGGGTACTATCGGGATTAGCCCCATACGTAACAACAACGTCTGCGGTAGTTCCTGTAGGATAAGCAAGATAGAAGGTTCGGGCATAGACAACCCCCTGATTCCCCTGTGTACCAGCGGTCATCGCACTTCCGCCCAAAGTTACTGAGTTTATAGAAGCGGAGGTAAGTTCAGAGGCTACGGTGACAACGATTATTCTATTCGGAGCAGCAGCCCCCAATGCGACACCTGAATATGTGGCTACATTAGATGACGATGATACTCCTGCTGGATTGGCGGTTTGTGTAATTGAAGCCATACCTAAAAATTATACTTCATAACCAACAGCTTGGATATATACATTACCAGCAGTTGTTGTGACAATAAGATCGGCGGCATCCTCTGTTGATGAGAATGGGTGTTCTTTGTCATATGTTAAAACCACTCCTGAGTTTGCAGCGAGCTCACCCTTCCAAACAGCACTATCACCACCTGCTAAATCATCTTCTAGCGTGACAGTTGCGGCGGCGGATACATTTATATAGAGTGTTAAGACATGCCATCTCTTACCAGCGGCAGGACTCCAGATGATTCCATCCGTGACAGCACCAGCGTTTGTATAATATTTCTGTGCATGATTAGCATTATTTCCATTGATATCTATATCGGAAGGCACACCCTTTGTTGGTACTGGATTAGTTATTGACACGTCTGTATCGGCAACCTGTAGGGTAACATCGCTTAATTGCCTTCTATCAGTAGACATCGCAATCATGGCAATATCGTTTGCATTAACAGAGGTATCTGTTGGGACAGCTACAGCCATCATACCCACACCCTTTGAAGTTCCAGTTGAATGTGTGGAAGTGTCGTCTGTGTATACGACATCATCAATGAGCTGTAGTGAGGTAAGAGCAGATCCATCAACTTGGACAGCGAATGTACCACCATTATCTACAGTAATTGAATTGCCTGAATCATTGATTCCCACTTCATCCCATGTACCTGATTGGGTCACTGCGACCGTTCCCGTGACGGTTGTTGAGGTTAGGGTAACAGGTAGTGCTTCTCCTGAAAACGCCTCGACTTTTAGTCTTCCATTTGCATCCATTTGTAATGGACCAAACTCATTTGTAGTATCTACGAGAGTCGTGTCGGCATCACGCCTAACCGCACCAATAGTCAATCCCTTTGACGATCCTTCTGTATATGTCGTTGTGCCAAGCGTAGTTACTGTATCATCAATCAGCTCAACCGCTGCTTCAATATCTGTTGTATCTCCGGCTATAGTTGCTAAGTGAGTGGTTTGTGACTGCTGTTCTGCTAATGTAGAAGCTCCTGTGGGAAGAGCAGAAGACAATACATCAACATCTCCAATATTGTTTGTTCCCGCTGGAAGTGCTGTGTCAATAGTCGAGGATGTCTTTAATCTACGTCCTGTAGTTATTCCTACGATACCCATATCACCATCGGTGACATTAGTTGGGGTTGACTCATAAACTCCCATTGCTGGTGTACCTGTAGTTGTAGTTGCTGTGAAGTCTGCATCATCAGCCGCAGAAGTTCCACCAGAGGCAACATCCGAAGAGACAATATTTACATCCAATTTACTTGAGTTAATTGCAGCAGCTAATTCAGTCAATCCTGCATTGGATACGGGTTGAGTCACACCAGATCCATCAACTGTTACAGTTCCGCTTTGAGTAACCCACAAAGCACCTGTAGAAGTTGTACGAAGTTGAACATTATCACCTTCTGCTGGAGTAAGTGTAGAGAGAGCATCATCACGAGTAGCAAGAGCAAGTACGCCCGTGTCAGTTGCACCTGTAGCAGAATCAATTGCTTTACCTAAGTTTGTAGCTCCCGTACCTGGAATTACCGAAGTAACATCAACGTCACCTATATCAACTCCTGAGTTTGCAGCCAATTTACCAATAGCATTTGATCCGGCGGGTAAAGAACCAACAACATCCACCTGCATCTCTGTTCCGGAAACTGCACCTGCGACTGTATCTATCTTCGTAGAAATATTACCCGTATCAGCGTCAATGGTTGTCAGAAGACCCTCAATATTGTCAATATGACCAATAATGGTGTCTTGCTTTGCAGACGTAGCATAACCCGTGATTGCAGCTGGTGGTGTGAGGGTTGTTATTGTTGCAGAAGGAAGAATGACTGGAATTGAGGCGGCTGCTAGAGCTTGACCAAGTGCCGGAAACTTTGAATCAATAGAAGCAATCGAAGTATTACCCGTATCTTGTTTTGCACTTGTAGCTGCACCAGATGGTAGAGCAGATTGTTTAACATCTACCGCCAATCCATTAGTCGCATCTACTGGAGCAACACCGGCATTAGTAGCTGGATCACCAATAATAATGACTTGTCTGTGATTACCATTTGTACCCTCTGTTCGAGTATCAACTGTTTTTCCTGATCCTTCTGTAACCTCAACGAATGAATCTGCCATGTTAGACTGTGTACGTAATTGCTAATAGAAGCCCCATCGGACTTCCTGTTTCTACTACTCCACCTGTTGTGTGAGTAAAGACTTTGAAATAAACTCCTGTATCTGAAATCAGATCGGAAGTATTATTAGCTGTTTCCGAAAGTGGAAGCAGCACTATTCCATTATCTCCTATATACCTGTCAACTATAACATTGGTCATATTTATACATAGGTTAGGGAAACACGATTATCCCAAATTTGACTAAATCTACCTTCATCAGCCCACTTCATAGTCGTACCAGTATTGGTATCTATTTTTGCTATTTTCCAATTTGCCGCAGAAGAAGCAATGCCGGGGGCGGCTTTCCCAAGATAGGTAACACCAGACGTAGAGGTATCGTCTATTTGGAGTTGTAACGGAGTAAGTGAATACATCCGAAGGTCATTTATGTCGTGTGTCATATAGACACATTATATGACCTTCTGTAGCTGTTCTATAAATTGAGATTTAAGTTTCTCAACATAGGTTTTCTTATCTTCTGTGAGTTCAGCACGTTCCTCATTGAGCTTGAGTTCTCGCTCATCAAGTCGCTGTTTAATAAGTGCCAGGTCATTTTCGTATGTTCTGAGTTCAAGTTCTTTACGAACAACAGCAACCCTACGATCCTCAAGATCGGTTATAGAGCCAAGACGAGCTTCACGAGTAGCTATATTTTGCTCACGTTCGTCAAGCTGTCCACTTCTATCACCAATTGAATTTTCTTTACCAGTAAGTTCAACTTCACGCAGAGAAATAGCCTTAAGTCTACCATCAATAGTAGCTTCTTTCTGATCGAGCTTTTTACGCCTTTCAGCTAATTCTGCCTCAATCTTTTGGATATCCTCTAAGAGTGACATTGTTATTTAGTAGGACTTGTAACTGGTGCTTCTGCTGGTTCTTTTTCAGCTTCCTCAGTTTTGACACCAAGATCTTCTAAATCTTCTTTAGAGAGCTTTGCGGCTTTCTTTTTCTTTGCTGGTTTAACTTCTTCTGTTGGAAGTTCTTGAAGTTCTGGTTCACGTTCTGGAACAAAGTCCTGAAAACCCTTACCACCCAATGCACCTGCATCTTCACCTTCTGGAACAAAATCTTGAAATATGTCTGCCATGTTATTGTTTAAAAACTGGTAAATCTTTAATACCTTCTTTTTCAAGGGTATCAAATATTGTTTGAATACGATGTCTGTAGGTATGTTTGGCTATCACCTCTTCATACCCTGCTTGAGCAATCTGCTCACGCTCGTCCTCGTTATCTAAATAGTAGTGTACTTTATCTATCAGATCTTTATAACTTGAATAAGTGCCGAGATGCTTCCCATCCTGAAATAACTCATCAAGGAACGGAAGTCCGTTCGTTAATTGAAATGATCCAGAAGCCATACTTTCAAAGAGCCTCATGTTGAGATCATCCTTGATTGATATGTTAAACACAATACGGGCTTTAGAAAACTCCATCGCTGCATGTTCAAACATATTTTTCTCTGGAAAGGCTGGATGACGAGTTCCATAATAGAAATTCGGAAACTCCTTAAAGAGTAAATCAAGTGAATCTAATCGTGTCATTCCATTGTAATTTTCTGTTTCCTGAATATGACCAATAAAGGCGATATCGTACTTCTTCATAATCTTACTCATTGGGTATGCCTCTGGCTCAACAGCATGAGGTAGGTAGTGCCATGATTTCACCCGTGTATCTGTAGGCGTGTTAGATATATTCCACTCTGCAAATTCTGGCATAAATCTCTTTTGGTTAAAAAATACATGGTCGAATTGATGGGCTTTCTTGAACCGATATTCCATTGATTCTGGAGCTATATGAGCATCCGAACACACATAGATTCTTACACCATTGTCTTCTTTTGGCATCCAGAATGGATCAACGGGCAGACCATCTTCACCCCAATCTACCCAAAAGTGGAAGTCGAATTTCCCATAGCGTCTTGTGTCGCCCTCTGGAATTAAATGAACAACCTCAACGTTTTCGAGTTTTTGAAGCTGATTAAAATAATACAATGGAGGTCCATCATTTCTTCCAAACTTTGTTGAGTAGTAAATTGCTATTCGTTTTTTCATGTTAATCTTTTATTAAATAAACTTTTACACCCCTAAATAATAGCGGCTTTGTTGAATTTATTGAAAGATCTTGTTCTGTTAAATACAGAAATTCAATATAATCTTCCTTATTCAATAAAATTCTAGTTGGTGGGCTACCTTCTTTACACATATACTCAACAAAGGCTCTTATCAAAGCATGATAGGTCAAAAACTCGCCTTCACGCTTCCAATCATCAAATACTAGAAGTTCTGCCTTTTTCATATTATTTCTTTCCTAATTCAGCAACGAATGAAACTCCGTTTTCTGGATCGTGAATCTTTATAACCTCCAAGCCTAGAACCTCTGCAAGATTTGTCATGTTTTCTGGAGTATATGCATGTACATGCTCCATATTCATTGGAATAGTATTGTGAAGGTTTTGATTTGGTACTGCAATAAAAAGTCTACCGTCTGGTTGGACAATTCTTATCCATTCTCTTAATGTCTTAACTGGATCTATACAATGCTCTAAAATGTGTCTTGCTATTAAGATATCAAATTCTCCATCCTTAAAAGGTAATTCTCCTGTTACATCAGCCACAACATCTGCCTGAGAAATTGCATCATGTAAGCTATTGATCTTTTCCCCTTTTGGAATGGCATCAACACCAACTGCATAATCAAATGTTTTATTATGACCACATCCAAGATCGACAATCTTTTGATTATTATCTACCGACTTGTGGACTACATCACGTATAAGTTCTCCTTCTAGATCCTTTTCAGCCCATGCTCCACCATGCAGACTTTCAACATCATGCATACCCTTCACAGCACAATCAAACCATTTCTTAAATCCATGTTTCTTAATGAGATAGGTATTGGTCTTATTAAGCATCTCCCATGAGTTCCATCCACCAGCCTTTAGATGATCGCCATTGACCCGTGTACCCGTTTTAAACCCATGATGGTATACGAAGATACTGCGATCAACAATAAGCTGATATCCTGCATCTCGTAAGCGAATAGACATATCCAGATCATCGCCACCCGGAAGTTTTGTATCAATTCCACCAACCTTATCAAGAGCTGATCGTCTAACCATCACACAAAAACCAATAAGGAATTTGGCTGCAAACAGATCATAAGGTAATTCAGCCCATATCTGTTGATTCCCCATGACTGTATTTGAGGCTGGACCTACTGCACCAACATTTGGATTTCTAAAGTGTTCGACCATCTTATGAAGCCAATCAGAAGAAGATGTTGGAATAAAAATATCATCATTGGCAAACATAACAAAAGGTGACTTTGTATGTTTTAAACCTTCTTCAAGACCACCTTCCCAGCCAAGATTTCTGCCCGTATTTATCACCGTTACAATATCACTTCCAATCCATTCGCATGAATCTTTATGTCCGTTATTTACGACAATAATCCTAAATAATCCCTCTGTTGAGATTCTTTGTATCATCGAACGAAGGCATGGATATAGGTATTCTCGATTATTAAAAGTAGGAATAATAATCGTAATTGGCGGTTCGTTATTGATAACTGTTTTTTTACTCATGTTCTTCTTGTCCGTTGTAACTGTTATATTTATGCTCAACATCATACTTATATTCCACGTCAGGAATATCAATATCGTGTTCAGCAGCAAACTTCTCATAATAGGCTTCATCAATAATCGGAGCATTACCAATGTGACCAAGTTTTATTCGGGTATCAATGAAGATTCGTGCTCCAGTCTCTTTCTTTGCTTTGTGACAAAAGAAGATATCTTCACCTGTTTTAGTCATCGTAAAGAAGTATGGGGTTGTCATCTTTTTGACCATAGACATTCTGATACATACTGCACCAAATCCCGCTGCATCAGCCTCAACCAAACAATCTTTAGGATACTTTTTAGCGATGTCAGACACATAATGTTCACTATCTCGTTCTTTATCAAAAATCTCATTGATCGTGTAAATGACAGGGAAGTGTGGAGCTCCACGCATAAATGCAAGTGGGGCAAGAATATCAATCTCTGGATGTTCAAGCATGTCATCAAGCAGTCTTTCAAACATATCTATGGGAAGTGTCATGTCATCATCATACATAATGATGAAATCCACATTACCAGCTTTTGCACATTCAACAAGTTGTTCCCGTGCAACTGGGGTAAGAAGTCTACCGACTGTATGCCAATAGAACTCAAATTGAACAGGAGAATTGGTAAGTTTTAGTCTCTCTTCTATTTTACCAAGATGAAAAGATACAATGAGGTGATTATCGTAGGCTTCTGGTTTTGTCAGACCCTCATTCGGGATTCCGATTGCAACCTTGTAGATTTTTGGTTCTACTTTTTCAGATTTCGTAGGATGTTTCGTATCTTCCATATAAGTTGTTTCAGAATATTGGGATAATATTCAAGAACAAAGGAATGTCCCTTGTGATCCTTGAGCGTATCTCCACTGCCATCATTCTGAAACCCATAATCGCAGTCGATACAGAAGCACCAGTAATTATCTTCCATATTCATAAAATAACTTTATATGAAAAGGGAGAGCTTGTCAAGTGACAAACCCTCCCCTTCATTGAAACTGATCTTAGACCAATCTCATCAAGCCTGAAACATACGAAGCAGCGGAAACCGCAGCTGGTGTGTTGGAGGCAAGTTGCACCCATTTCATACCGCTATTAGCATACGTTGGTGCTCCTGAGTAGAATCCTGCTGGTGCAGGAATCAAAGGATCTCCGACTGTAATGGTAATAGAGCTTCCGGCATTAGATACCAGAAGAGATGGGATGAATCCACCAACCTGAACCAATCCGAAGTCATTGTTTGGTATGTCACGTACTGCAACACCAATAAATCCTGGATGATCCAAAGCGGCATCATCAATAACAACTTTAACACCATCGTTTGAAGCTCCAAGAGCATACGCTACTGGAAGTCCTACGGTGATGGTAGCACCCTGTACATTTTCAGCAGAGATGAAAACATTTTCTGCTGTGTTTCTGTTGAGTCTTTTGAACAACATAATAGTAAATATTGATTCTATGGGGTAGCACTTGCCCTCTTTCGAGGAGTTTTGTATAGAACCAAATTATAAAATTTCGATCATGGGGGCTGCCTAATCAACCCCCACAATCACCCCACACATCCTACAATTAAGAAGTTGTCTTATTTGTAAGTTTTGAGAACGACTTACGTCGATCACATGTTAAGTTACCCATGAACAAGATCTGAGCGACTCGTGCATCTTGGTTTTCTGGCTTAACAAAGTCGGTAATATCGAAGTTAGCGTCTTTATGGACAACTAATTTCATATGATTACCATTCAGGAAGTACATTGATCCGCTTGGACAATATTCATCCCAAACAATAGGCACACCTTTGAAACCCAACTTCTGGAATCCACCATCAGCGATTTTCTTTTCACCTGCTGATTGTGTCATAAATGATCCTGCGATATTCGCAATATCACCTGAAACCATAGTGAAGTTACTCTCATACTTCTCAAACAGAGCTTGAGTGGTAACGATAAGAGTTGGTGTGTCTTTGCCTCCAAGAGAATTCGTGTTATACGCAGTTCTCATATCGGCGAGTGAAAGCACCTCTGAGGTTGAATCCACATATGCTCTCCACCAAGCGTACGTTCCAGAGTTAATACCTCCGTATGTACCAGAAGCGGCGACCATAGCTTCAAGACCAGTTAAGTTCTTTCCACCATTTCCTGTACCATCACTAAACAGACCTTGTGTCATTTGTTCGGTCAATGACATACGGGCTTGCTTTGTGCGAGCATCAAGAATTTTGATAATCTGTTCTTTTCGACCAGCGTTCTTTCTTTCTTCCTCACCAGAGATGGTTACGGATACTGAATACTGTTTCCAGTTAAATTCAGCAGCATCGATACCTTCTTGTGGCGTGGTGTCCAAAAGATCATACCCTGAGTAAGAGCTTGCGGTTGTGTTTTGTCCATACATAATTGGCTGGACAATCCTTTCACCACCATCTTCCTCTGTAATGTTTCCCATCTCTTTGAGCTGGTAAAACAAAGCATTAGAGTTATGAATCTGGTCAATAAGGGTTGTTCGGTACTTCTTCAAGGTTGTTGAGAGAAGTAGTCCCATGTTGACATCTGCCATGTTAGTTTAAAAATAAATAATAATTACTCAAGTCCAAGTTCTCTTAAAGACTCTTTATAGGAATCCATAATCGTTGTTGGTTTCGAGCTTGTTTTTGTCGAAATTGGTGAAGAGCCCTTTGGTGTGACCATCCGTTTTTCTTGAACCTTCTGGTTCATAGTTGTTTGGACACCTTTCGCTACACCAGTATAGAAATCATTGTCATACCAAGCTAAAGCATCGGTGACACCTTGCGTATAGGACTTGCGTCCTTGCAAAACATCACTATCTTGAGCTACTATTGCAGCGATAATCTTCTGAAAGTTCACATTCTGTGGCTCTTGAGAAGTTAAACGTGGATCAAGGTTTGACGCTTGTTCCAAGTCACGTTCAACAGCCATCGTTTGCTGCATCTCTCGGATCGTCTGGTTTTTGACATACTCTGCATATTCACGTGGGTCTTGTGGTATTTCATCCTTAGCTTCTGGTGTATCTTGATTGCCGCCATACCCCATCACTAAATCAAAAAGTTTCTGGTCAGAAACAAGTTTGTTTAAGACCGGACTCCATTTTTGAACCAAGCTACGCTCCTGTGCAAGAGCTTGAGTCTTTTTGGTGTAGTCCCCATGACGCATCAAAGATTCTTTAAGAACCTTCTTTTTGTCATCGGACAACTCTAAACTATCAACGTACGAGTCTGGATCGAATTCGTCCTCAGCTTGTCCCTCATCGGGGGCTGCTGGAGTTTCTTCAACTTCTGACTCTTCAACTACCTCCGGATTTTCATCAGGAGTTTGTTCATCTGGTGTTACCACCACTTCTTCTTCGTCCATATTAATGTGCGTGAGTCCTTTACCCTTGCTCGGTGTGAGTGAGTACGAGGTTTGCTCAACTGCTAATACAAGAAGTATATGGAGAAGGGACGGGTATTTATAACTTGAAGTTATACGGTGGGTCTTTTTGGAGGAATCATCGAAATTATTTTGCCATTATCAAGTCTATGGTAGCCAGTTATAAGCCTCTTGCCATCTTCACATTTGTCACATTGCACATTACCGACTCGATCGATATAGCGATATTGATGGTCGCAATCTTCTGCGTTCATGATGTTTCGTGGAGTTATTTCTTTGAGGGTTGATTCGCCCGTTTTAAGATTCTGAAATTCAGACCATAGCGGATTACCGGGCTGTGTTGTATTGCCCTTATATTGCCAATCACCAATAACATCACCCTCCTTGAGTCGTTTAAAATCAATAATGACTTCTCGCCCCCCAAGATTTAAAGTTTGTTTCATTTCACCTCATCTAAGAACTGCATTAAACTGTTCATTTGATCTCTCATTCCAGGATTCCTCGGATCAGATACCGGAGTATACCTTTTAAGGAGGTCAATAGGTTTTTTAGTTTTGCGATAATCATCATAATAGTGACTTTTAAGTAACAAATCAGTAAAGTACGTAGTTGCATCGTTTGGTGTAGCAAAATTTTTATGTGGTCCAATACCATATGCATTACTCGTCTTCTGTCCACCACTCTTCAATCCGCCAGTCTCTTTAATACCGATTGCATAAATCATGCGTGGATCAAGACCGGCTTTTTGTAATCTCATTCCTTCTTGTGCCATGTGTGCGGAAGTTGTAGCAAGTGGTGGATTTCCTCTTCTCTCAAATGCCCGATCAAGCTGTTCTTTCAGTTTCATCTGACTTGATGGGATCTTTGGTGATGGAGTTGGAGTAGGAGATGGAATCACCCGCTTTATATCTTGTGCTTGAACCTGCTTTATAACTCGTGGAGCTGGACGCTGAACTGTCCCCCCCCTTACTTGTGTTTTTGTGGTAGGCTTTTTCTGAACAGTCTGTTTAAGCATCGTAAGAAAATTTGGTTTCTGAACAACACCCGAATAAACAATATTCTTTGCCGGATTATTAGGCTGCTCTCTTCCTCTGTCACCCGTAGGATTAACCGTTCGTATTTGTTGAGCAAGGGTCTGGCGAGCAGCAAGTTTTTCATCATCCTGACGTGAGTAATAATTGCCCTGATTATCGACTGAGCCATTTCCCACCTTCGCACGTATAGTGTTAAGAAGTTTTTTAAACATTATAGTCGTGGTTGGTTAGCTTGTTTCCCAGCAGCAGCATTTTGAGAAGTTATCTGCATGTTGTCTGAACCTTCAAGCGAATTACTAAACGCACCGACTGGATTATCTGTTGGTCTACCCATTTCACTACCACCCTCTGCTTGTTGTGCCTGTAACATCTGTCCAAGTCCACCCGCAATCATTCCGGCGGTTTCCTGATCCATGATGCCATTCGTTACAAAGTATTCGAGTGCCATCATAGCTTGTTCTGGCGTGACAACTTGATTCAAGAAGCGATCATAGTCTCTTTGATTGAACCCAATCTTCAAGACTTCCTTTAAGATTTCTTGACTATTTACACCCGGATCATCTTTCGTCTTATCATACAGGGCTATAGCCTGAGCAGATTGTGTCTCTTTATTATTGTTGATTGACTCAATCTCAATACGGACATCATAATCTTCTCCGATTCTTTTAAGATTCTCAACAAGTGGAGCAGCTTCTTCTTCCTGCATATCTGTAATCTGAGCAAATCTCTTCACTTCCCAGTTATCAGCACAGAGCTTGAGGATATTCTTTGCAAGATGCTTAATCATAGTGGCGAGTTTCCTTCGCTTTCTGTCAATACGCTTTTCAGTTGCCTCAGCAAATATCTGTTGACCTGTTGCAGTATTTACTACAGAACTTGATCCTCCACGAGAAAGGTCTAGTTGTGCAGAAGCCATCTGAATATCTGATCTGGACTGTTGCAGGGCTATCATTATTGTCTCTGGCATTGGTGGAGGATTCAAATACGTTGGCACAGTATTGCCAATATATCTGAGTATTGTGAAATCTGCTGGTCGTTTTAATGCTCTTTCATCAACTTCTGTTCCTTGAGGAATAGCAATCTTTTGTCCATATTTGTCTCGTATGTCAGCCATACGTGAACGTCCCAATGAGATGTCTTGTTCAAGTTCTCGTAAGATCTTTGGCTCTCCAAACTTCCAAAACTTATTAAATGCTCCATAATTTCCAATGATATTGACTGGTTTCTTTTCTTCTTGACGAGGCTTTTGTGCTTTGCTTTTTACAAATGGCACGTAATACACCTTATCTGGTCGCCAGTTCTCATCACTTGCATAATCTTTTGGAAGCGTACCGTAATATTCGTAAACATGTACTCGTTCTTGGTCGGCAAGAGTAAGTCGTCTTTTATCAAGATTTGCATCAGAACCAAACTTTTCCAGATCAATCTTTTCGACATCTTCATCTTTTACCGTAATTTGATATTCATACTCAACCTCGTCTCGTGTTTTGACAGATTCGCAAATAATATAGGGAATATCATTTTCGTCATCATCCATAACGAAACGAGATTCAGGTGAGAAATGGATTTTGTCATAATCATGCCATCGTACATAGGGTTCATCCTTTACCGGAATCTTCACCTTTGTGATAATCTCTTGCTGATCGATAACCGTACCATCATCATTCGTAATCGGTACAATCTCAGGCTCACCATCAACTTCCTCAGTCACAAGATTCCACCCCCATTTTAGATTACCCATTCCTGTAATCAAAAACATCATACCGACCTCTTCAATCTTTTCTTGAAGTTTCATTCGTTCTTTTACATAATCCCAAATCTGTTCGGCAAACTCAGTTGTTTCACGATCCAGTTTTCCCCTTTGCAAGATTGTTACATCAGGAACACGCTCAAACATTGAGGGCAATGCTGATTCAACAGTCGAGAAGATATAAGGAATCTGCATCTTATTGTGCAGGTCGGGAAAGTCAATGTCATCAAGTGAATCGATCTCATAATCTTTCAACCATTTCTTCACATCTTTACGCCATTTAAGCGAAAAAGCCTCTGCAAGAGAAAGGCGGGATTTCATAAGGGTCAGAACACTTTTCTTGGTATTTGCCATAATCCTATATTAGAGTACGCTTCAAGTTTTTATAACCTTCCATTCTTACGTTTCGTCCGGACTTTCTTGAGTGCTGCATGGAATCTCTTTGAGATCGCCACCTGCGAAAGACCAATCATATGTGACACCTCTGTTTGAGAGTAGCCACATTCACAGATCATTGCAAGAATGAATCTATCTGTTGTATCACCTAGAACACGGTACATAGATACAATAAGGTCACGCATAATCATACGCTCATATTGTGTCCATCCGTCTTCTGGTTCTCGTATAGTTTCCCACATACTGGTGATTGACTGCAACTTATAATCGTAATTGTGAAATATCTAAGATGTCCTTCTGGACTGTTAGTTCTGGTTTAAGAGATAGAGCAAAGCAAATACGATCAACAACATCTTTTGGATTCATTTTCTCGTTCACATCACATATGTATTCGCTCTTGTAATATATCTCTGCGACTGCAAACTGATCTTGTTTTCGGTTCATAAATTCTCCAATAAGGAAATCTGCATCATATTTCTTGTGTTCACAGATCACGTGAAAATTCTCACTATCTTCAAATTTCTGCTCAATAAGATATTCAAGAGCAGCTTCAAAATAATGTTTATCCTTTGCGATCATTGCCTTTTCTCTATATGTTTTTTTATTCATATTAAAATGAGCCTACATACCCTTTCTGCTTATTCCGATCTTCCTTTTGTCGCATCATCGCTTCAAAAGAGAATCGAGGAACATACTCAGCCTTCGGCTTGTAACTTGATAATGGTCGGGTCATCAAACCATACCGCAAAGCGTCTGCATGATGGTCGTCCCCTTCGGTGTTTAAATCTTCTGGCTTTTTTGTATTATGAATAAGTCCGGGAAGTGTCTTAATGAGTTGTAGACAGTTAGAGAAAAATTGGATACGAGGCTCAAGTGTTTCACCCCACTCCAAATATGAATGGATCACATTCCATCCAGCAATACGATTGTTATCAGCTTTCATCAATGATATCCCCATTGTCATAATACGATGAGCGATAGACTCTCCACGCTCAAGTTGTGTGGTTGACCATAATGATGGATCGGCAGTTGTATAGCTATATGTCTCTCCACTTGATAGGTTTTTAATTGTCTCAACAGTCTCTTCAATAGTTGCTTCTGTTAGGGTAAGCTCACGATAGACAAATGCTTTTTTTGTTGGTGAGAAAGCAATCCATAGACACACGGTTGGATTTGTATATCCCCAGTCGATAGTTCGGATTCTTTGCCAATCGGTTGGAATTTTAAATGGTTTACACACATGTACATCATATGACCATTCCTTAAAGTATTGCCCTTCAAATGAATCCCAATCTCCATCAAGAAGTGCTTTTCGTTCACTTTCATTTGGAATTTTCTGTAGACGAGAGATGTACTTCGGGTCTTTCTCCATAATGTAGGCGTTATCATATACTCGTGCTGGAATATATTGCGTCGTAAATTCATGCATCTTTCCATCAGGTAATTCCTCAGTATGTAAGATTACTTCGTTTGGTTCAAACCCATCAATGAATCGAGTTTTTACCCAATGATGTCCAATATTGCCCGGATTTGAGGCACACTTTACTTGAGCTGGATATCCCTTTGGTGATCGACAACGAGATTGAAGGTAAGTATAGATATATTCGGTGAAGTGAGTTAATTCATCAAAATAGATAAAGTCATACTGAGCAGATTGATAATTGTAGACATCTGATTCGAGTTGGCAATGATTAAATTCAATAATCGATCCTGTCTGATGAAATGTCACTCGATGGTCTTTTTTGTTGTAGTCGTACCATTTTGCGGGTACATATTCGAGGAAGTCAAGAATGATAGATTTTTCGAGTTCTGGAAACTTCCTTCTAAAGATAGCAATACGGGCTTGTTTAAATTGCATAGCCTTCATTACAGCATCCCAAATAATGGAATACGACTTACCCCCTCCAGCAGCTCCACCATATAGGACTTCTTCTGCTTGAGATAAGTGAAAGATCTCTTGTTTCTCCTGAGCTTTATACAATACAGCCATGTTCTGAGGCTAGGACTAAATATACGGATAATGAGTAGTATTACATACCCTATTACAATAAGTCAAATCATTATATTTGTGTACCAAATGTGAACACTCATATTGACAACAGAAAAGTATTTCGTTACTATGAAAGTCAGGTAGATCAGTTAGTAGGGTTTACGCTCGAACGCTTGTCTATCTCCCAACACAATGAAGGTTGTAGTTGACGTATCATGCAAGAAATTGTATGGTGCGTGAAGAAATTTTACCTCTTGAGTTATAAGATTTTTTCTCGTACTATATAATCGAATTATGGCTACTATTACTGGAAACCCCGGTCAAGGATACGGTGATCTCAACAGAGCGTATAATAAAAGGCTTTATCCTGCAATGACAACCCAAGCTCTTGGTAATGACACGCTTACCATCGAAAAGACCAAAGAATTCTATGACCAAATGCAAAAGTATGATAAGACAATTAAAGCAACTACCGTTACAACAAACTCAAATGGAGCAACATATAATTGGACGGTATCTTCTAGTTCTACAATGGCATATACGGGTGTGGCTACAACAATGGGATACTTCTCCGCAGCAGATGAAGAAATATCACGTTTAGACTACTGTATCAACCAAATCCAATTAGTCCTTGACAGGAAGGACACGGTTCTATCATCATGATACTATGACAGAAATTAAACCACGATACAAACTCATTCTCCACTTGTCAGACTCATCTACCCTTATCGAAACTCTATCAGAAGAAGATAATAGTCTCATAGAAAAAGATTTAAAAAATTGTAATGTTGTACACCTCACTCTTAATCTTCCATCAGGGAAGAAACTCTTTGCCAGACATATCATGTATTACGAAATCGTCGATTTTTCAGAACACGCCTTTATCCCAGAAACAGAACAAGTAACTGAAAGTTCATATGTTGGAAGTAACTAATATGAAAGGAATGGTTGGAAGATCAACAAGCATGAAGATGCTCACGAAAGAACAGCTTGCTAAAAGAGCTCGGCATAGAGAACATACACAAAATAAGAGTGTGATGCAGGAAGGGGTTTAAATTGAGAGATAAACTGCGAACCCAAAAAGCTCTCAAACGATACGATGTAGTAGAACAGCATTTCTACTTAGCGACGGATATCAATACGAAACGAGTGTTAAGCATGAACCAAATAAAAAAGTTCTGGAAGGCGTAATGTCCGTAAGAACACACTTGCAGGGTACAAAGTCCTGAGTGACTCATACATTACAATTCTTATCTAACTCCCTTCTGGGGGGTAGGGGGGTACGTTCCTCTCACTAGCTCTGGATATCAATTAGAGCCTTGTAACAGCCTATTCTCCTAACTGGTACTATGAAACTTAGTGTAGGTGTTGTGGTATATATATACCCCTACTCCAAGACTGGTACTAAGTTTGAGGGAAGGGTTAAAGTCAGGTTATGAGTAATGGGAGGTGGGGGAGAGAGGAAGATGACATGGGTTATCTCTCTTATGTACTCTGTTACTCTACCATAATATGAGGTATTATAGTTGGTAGGTAGTTGCCTGTAAGATGTGATTGGTGCTATGATAACAGCTCAATTATACATCGGGTGTAGTAGAACCTTCGGTATCTTCAATAGACACATTACCACTCTGAGAGTTGATATTAATCTGAATAGCTGTACCAGTTGAAGAGCTACCAAATCTAGGAGTTTGTAAATCTCTCGCTATCTTCCATGCACCAACAGTATCCCTGAAACTAGCTTTATCCATATTGGCTTCTATGCGTTGTCTGGCTTTATCTGCAACATGGTAATCCTCAAACATTTGTTTACGTTTAATAACCGCCTTGATATCCTTCAAGTTCTTATCATTAAACTTTAAGTAATTCCATACGGTTGCTGTAGACATTCGTAGCATCATTGCAATCTCTCTGTGAGATGCCCCACCTTCTTGCAACACCTGTACCTGTGCCGCCTTTGTTGCCTTCTCAAGCGACTTGGATATCTTGACTGCTTTGATCTTCTTCATATCAATAAGAGTATACCAAAATCCGGCAATTATTAGTAGTTTAATACCCTGATATAGCTCTACAAGGCTCTGTATGTATATAACTGTTCACATTAATTATTGAGTATTGACTCACATCTCATTTACTCCTTGACAAGAGAAGAGAATAGTATTACTATGATAGTATATTATTAGTTCATAACATAAAGAGTATGAATACAACCACAATTCAATCAATCAAGGTCCGCAATATGACGGGCAATAGTGGTCAGCCAGTTAAAAACCAATTTCTGATCTATACCAATGATGGGGTATATTTCCAAAGCATGATTCAATCATTGCCCACAGAGATAACGATGGTCAACTATTCCTAGACGAAAAGTATTGGGATTACTCAACCACTACGGGAAAGTATCGCAATATCTTCTTACATGAAGACAAGAAAGCAACCGAAAAAAAGATCAAAGACGGTAGTTATACATTAACCAATCTCAACCATGCCTAAAACTAAAACAGAGATGACAGACCAAGAAAAGAGATACTTAATCAATAGCACAAGTACGATATTTAAGGCTGGGACGTGTAGAATGATTGACACAACTATCAATGCTATTAAAGCCGGTCTTGATCCTATTGAAGCTCTTGAACATTTAAAAGTTGCTGTTATGAGCACAAAAGAAATATGAAGCTCACAGAAGAAACCAAACAAGAATATAGAAGGACACGAGAAAAGTTACTTGAATTCCTAAACCTTATTGATCTGTTAGCAAGTAAATATCATCTTGCGAGAGAATTTGGCAAAGAGGCACGAATTAAGACTATCGAGGACTTTATTATTGAGCTTCTTGTGACTATTCCAGTCGTTGAGACATGGCAAGATGCACTCAAACTCTATCAAGGTCAACAGTTAGCAATTTTCCTTATGCAACAACATGGAGAATCAGACACAGCTTTTACAAGCATATAATACACTTGATACAGCCTTAGAGGACATGATTGATAGCCATGATTGTCACGCATCGCCTGAGGACGGATGTGATTGTATCACTGTTGGTTTCATGCGAATGGAGCTTAACCAAATTTATGAGTTTGTTATCAAGATTAAGAAACCATGAGAACACGAAAAATGACTGTCAAAGAATATTACACTGCACCAAAGCAGGAAATATTTGACGATATCAAACGAAATGCATTGTTCATATGGAAAGGGTACGATGATTCACATGGATATGCAACCGAGAAGATCAATAGAATCAAAGACCTTGAAAATGTCTCAGATAATGCATGGTATATGGTTGCAATGTTTGATCCAATCAATCAAAGCAGACTCATATCAATGGTCGATCCACAAACCGCAGTAGAAATTAAGCGAGCACGAAGTTATTAATTATATATACTCATATGACAAACAAAAATGATTGTGCAATGTGTGAAGCATATCAAGATCAATGCATAGCCCTCGAATGTCCTAATCACAGAGACATACCACAAGAAAATATCCTTAAACGGATATATAGAAAGTTACAAGTTTTATTTGATCCGGCTTATGCTACAACAGATCGCATACACTAACCAAAAAGACAGAGATTATATACCTGTCGGTTTTATAGACAGTTACGCCATATTTGATTCATTTGATGACATAGCATATTGTCGAGAATGTAAAGAGCCTATGCAGCCAGTATGGGAAAACAATGGTTTTAATTATCCCGATCCTACTCATTATGAAGTAGTTGGTTATGAATATTGTCAATGTGAACTATGAAATTATCAATACTCGATCATACAGAAGGTGAAAGAACCTTTGAAATTAATAAAAGCAAAGTTATGGGCTGGTCATATAGAAAGAGAATAGTCCTTATGGATCTTATAGCCTTATTACTTGAGCCAATAGTGAGAGCATTTGGTATCTTGTATATGCTTGCTGGTATAAGCCTGTTCTATTTTATGATTACTTTGAGGCTTAATATATTTCTTGAGTCAGTCATGGGCTTTTGTGTTGCTCCAATGCTTTATTTTGGATGGGGTATCTACAAAAGAAAGATATTTGTTAATCGTAAGAAGTTTGTCGATGAAGTAACCCATGAAATTGAACGAAAAATAAAAAACAAAGTAGACACAATGGAAAACGAAGCCTTTGTAAATATTACGCAAAAGCTCACAAGTATGGGGCTTCATGGCTTAGAAGGCATGGATATGTCAATTACCGAGGTAAATACCCGAACAGGTGAGCAGCGAGTACGAAAGACTATTAAGCTCAAAAAGGAGAAAAAACCATCAGTAAATTAACCACTTGACAAGTAGATAGTAATACATTACTATGATAGTACAGTTACATTTTAACAATTACCACTTATGAAAGAAAAGACACAACGGAATAAACAAATTTTCAAGAAGAAATGCAAGGGGGCAACGGATTTTGACCTTGCCAAAGAATACAATTTGCATCCTATGACAATTAGACAGATAGTTATACGAGAGAGATCTAAATTATCAGTTACCAACTAAATTTATGGCTAAAAAAGATACAGATATCGAAGTACAAAACGAACAACCAAGCGAATTAAGCTCAGTTAAAACTATCCCACAGACAATATGGGATGCTTTGAGACAACCTACACCAGCACGAGCGATTAAGAAACGCCAAGGTCCGGGTGGAAGACAATTTGATTATGTCGAAGCCGGATATGTCAAAGATCTGCTTAATAAGACCTTTAACACATGGTCATTCACGATTGTGGATAAACAAGTAGGAAAGAACCAGATCTGGGTACAAGGTCGTTTGACTGTACAGATTCCTGTTCCTCAACAAGACGGCACGCTCAAGTTTATTGAGATTGTTAAAGAACAGTTTGGGGGTGCGATTATTAAGAAGTCACGGGAAACACAAGTACCAGTAGATATCGGAAACGATCTTAAAGCCGCTGCAAGTGACGCACTCAAGAAGTGTGCGTCTGAATGGGGAGTTGCAAGCGATATTTATTGGGGTGATCTTGAAGAATCAGCAGAGCCGGAACGTGAAGATATGAGCGATCTTGTTGATGCAAAGAAAACAGACCGACCTACAACTAAACAGATCAACTATATGAATGTCCTTATATCAGAAAAGGGAATCAGTCGCACAGTTGCACACGGATGGTTTGATGTCGAATCTCTGAATGACTTAACCTATGAACAAGGTCAGCAAATGATTAAAAAGTTAATGGATATAAAAGCAGGTGGCAATGGCGAACCTGATCCAACAGATTTATTCTAATATGGGAAAAACAAAAGAATCAAAACCAAAAGTGACAGTAAATAAAGAGCTTACTATTAGAGCACAAATAGGCACACAATACGTAACCATGACTTTTGATAATGAAGGCGTATGTAACGAATTTCTGAGTAATGTACCCAAGAATAAGAATGTAAAGCAATTTAGAACTTCAATACATCTTATAAATACAATTTTAGATAGATATGAAAAAGAAAGTTAATCTTGGTCGGATTGAGAATGGTGTCTATTACAAAAGTATTGTCTTTAGCAAGGCGGTACTCTGGAAGGACAGAACGCTCTCTTTACCACCAAAAGTTATTAATGCCATAGCAACACAAGATGTTACACGAATGATATTTGCTGATCCAACAAAGCTAGAGAAATGGATATTTGATGCTGATAAGGTGCTCAAAACCATGACACTCAAAACAGTTGGACAAGAAGAACAATACTATTTCCCAATTGATTTAGCTAAACGAGTATCAATCGAGACAGGAAAGGAGATTCCGCCTAATAACACATAGTAAGTAACTATTATAAATTGAAATACATATATGAAATCAAAAATCACATTTAATCACGAACTCGAACAAATTAGTGATGCTTTTGGAATTAAGCAGGAAGAATTTACCGAGATTAACAAACTTATTACTAAAGCATTACTCGATAGCGACGAATCAAGATTATCGAGTCTTGTTGAAGAAATCTAGGTAATATTTCGTTTGAAATGACACCAGCACACTATATTCTTCTTGGCTATTACTTTGGTCAAACAAAGGACAAGCTCGAAAATTTGTCAGCAATGAAGCAACTACACAAACTCGTCACAGAAGGTAGAGAAGAAAAGGAATCTACAAGTGTTATTAGTAGGTTAAAAGAATTATTAAGTTAAAAACATAACTCATAATGAAAAAAGCACCTCGTTCCAAAACGGTTCAAAAGAGTAAAGCAATTACTCCAACATCATTTAAGATTGGTAACTATGAGATCGAGATCATAAACCAAAACGATGATCTTATTCCAACTCATACAGAAGATATCTTAATGACAGAAAATCACGCTGAGGCTTTAGCTCTTAGTGTTCTATATGACTTACCAACTCTTTTAATCGGAGAAACAGGAACGGGTAAAACATCGATTGTGCGTTTGTTAGCCTTTAAGAGAAAGCAAGGTTACACTCGTATCAATATGCATGGCTATAACACACCTGATGAGTTGATTGGTTCTAAATCAGTCAAAGATGGTGCAACATATTATGAGAACGGAATCCTTACCAATGCAATGCTCAGAGGGCATATTGTAGTGCTTGATGAAATCAATGCTACGCCTCCAGATTGTACGTTTATTATTCATGGTCTGCTTGATGATGATAAGCGTGTTGCATTGCCAAATGGTGATGTTATACGACCACATAAAGACTTTAGATTCTACGCAACAATGAATCCTGACTATGAAGGGACACGTACACTCAATAGAGCTTTCATGGACAGATTCGCCATTGTGCTTAATGTCGATATTCTCTTACCAGATCAAGAGAAGAGACTGCTTACTGATCGAACAGGGATTAAAGACACTATAGCAGAAAAAATGGTCAACCTTGCATGGCTTGGGAGAAAAGCATATAGAGAGAGCAAAACCATGATGATGATCTCAACTCGTACGCTTTTACAATGGGCTCATCTCATGCAACAAGGAATTAAGCCACATCACGCCTTTGAAATATCAGTATTGAATAAAGCTCACGCTGATGAACGAGAAGCGTTTAAGGACTTCTATGAAATAGTATTCAAAGCAAAACCAGATAGCACGGAAGCTCGTAAAGTCCTACAATTTGTCACTCGTGGTGAGCTTATGGATTGGAAAGCAGAACTTGAGGCTGCAAAAATAACAACTCAGAAGTTACAAAAAGATAAAAACGATATTGAGAGAGAGCTGCAAAATGAAAGATCAAAGACAAGTATTGATCCGGCTTTACATGAGGCTCTTTCAAAGAAAGTAACTGATTATGAAGAGTTATTTAAGCAATTGCAGACAAAGATGAATTTCTAATATGTTTACAGCAACACGCCAGTACATACAGATGATAACGTCTGCTCTTGCAACACAGACGAATGTAAAGATATATGAAAGTGATAAATGGGCGGTTGATGCAAAGTCAAAGACATTATTCTATGACTCTCAATCGCTCAAGACACTACCCTTCTATGTCATTAAAGGTGTTCTATTGCATGAGGTAAGCCATCTACTCCATACAGAAGATCCTGTCTTTAGGGAAGACTATGTAGAGCGATGGGGGCGTAATGTGCTTATGAATGTATACAATCCATTCGAGGATTTTCGTATCGAAAAGAAAATGGTAGACAGATTCGGATCGTATGCGGAAGATGCCTTTTGTGCAGCACTCATTCATCTTATTGAAAAGAATCTCGAAATGGAGTTCTCAGAGCTACCTAAGATAGATCAATTCTTACTCTTATCATTCCTAACCTATATAGAACGATATGACATTCATGGAAGTGAATCAGAGATTAGTAGACTTATGAGTTATGCATATGGTTGGTCTAGTCTTGAAGACTTTGTGGGTGGTCCGGGATATCAAAGAGCAGTCGATCAAGAGGTATTTGATAGATTTACAAAACACCACACTCATATCTTTGATATCTTCGAGAAAAGCAGAAAGTCTGCATCTACACAAGAACTTGTTGATCGTATTGATACAGACCTCATTCCGCTTATCGAGGACTTTTTAGATCAAGATAAAGAAAAAAGGGATCAAGAAGGTGACGGAGAGGGGAAGGGCGAAGGAGAAGAAGATGCACAAGGTCAAGGTCAAAAATCCATGCAATCAATGTCATCTCTTGCTCAAAAGGGTAGTAAAGAGTCAGACAAGAAATCTCAGGCATTTGGTAGTGGACCAACCGAAGATAGGCAGTATATTCAAAAGTCTACCGAGCATGAGGTTACAGCCATTCTCAAGCCCTATATCAATACACTTTCTCAACGACTACAAAGCATTTTGCAAGAGAAAGCACATACAAAATGGAGGGGAAGCCATCTCTCAGGAAAACTCTTAAATAAAAGTGCTTATAAAGTCACAATACCTGGAGAAACACGAATGTTTAGTAAGAAAACGACACCAGACACACCTCACTACCATATTTATTTAGCTCTGGATGCAAGTGGTTCAATGAACGAACACACAAAAGGAGTCTATACATATATGGGTGCAGTTATGCTTAAAGCTGTCTGTAACAGTCTAAAGTTCAATATAGATATAGTTCAGTATGATGACAACGCAGCAATGGTGGGTGATCTCTACAATGATTATTCATACAATGGTGGAGGGACAGATGATTTCTCAGCATTACGACTTATTGAAAAGAAGATCAAGCCAGAAGAAAATAACCTCATCTTTTTCCTTACGGATGGAGATACAAACATACAACCTGAACGCCAAGAACTTATTGCACGACTTGAAAACAAGTTCAACGCATATATATTTGGTGTTGGTATTGGACAAAGTATTCGACATGAAAAGATAATCCAAAATTACAAACGGGGTATTCAGGTCGATCAAGTCCACGAATTACCACAAAGACTTGTTGAGGTTATACGTTCGGTAATTAAGAGATGACACCTATGCAATGTAAACATCCAGAGTACAAACTTGTACTTAATGAACCAAGATCTTTCATTGCAGAGTGTAAATGGTGTTGCACCAGAGGAAAAAAGTGTGTTACTCTTAAACAAGCGATTAAAAGTTTAAAACACACACCACAATGGTTCATGTAAAAAAATAGAATATAAAATCTTACATACAAAGTAAAAATAGCCGAGATGATATACGCTGGTATGATAAGAATGGTCGCAGAATGTATGATTATGTAAAGATTGAGAAAAAGTTTTGTGATCTATCTTATAAAATCATAAAACAAGAAAAACTGTGGTGGGGTGGCTTCTTGTCTACTGTCTGGTTGGGACTCGATCATTCATTTGATATACTTAATCATAATCGTAAACCACTCATCTTTGAAACAATGCTTTTTTATCGTAATGATTCATTTGGACAAGTACGTTATCCAACGCTAGATGAGGCTATACAAGGACATGAAGATTTTCGTAAATCTATTACACTTAAAGTAATAGCGACTCATTTATTCTCGTATTATAAGTATGTACTTATTCAGACATTAAGATCAATTAAAAGTTATGTAAAGAATATATGAAAAAACTCAATCTCAACCATGAAGCAAAAAACCTTGTAGAAGCTTTGAATCTAACAGAAAAAAAGGCTCATGCAATTGATACCTATGTTTCCTTATCATTACAAAAGACTGGACAAAGAATATCAGAAACTTTTGCCGGAGCTATTGATACTGGTATTATTAAAAATAGAGAGCAGTTAGTATTTATGGCTTTGTGTATTGGAACATTATTTGAACGTAAAACTCAACAATTAGCTGCAAAGCAATATATAGATGAGTTAAAAGCAAAACAAAATGATAGCAAAAAAGATCAAAAAGCTAAAAAATAGAGATGGGATCGTACGTTTGCATTATGTATATCTCAAAACTCGTCTAAAGCAGGAAGATTTTGAGTATGTAATTGAAGAAATTGTAGACAAACTAAATGAGGTTATAGATTATATTGAGGATTTAAAAATTAAAAAGAAATAATATGACACGATCAACTAACGGAATATATAACCCAGTTTGGGAAATGTATTCAGATTGGGATAGATTCGCACTCGACAACTTCACCTTATGTAACATAGATATTAGTTGGGAGGCGGGTTACTTTACATTTCACTTTGCATTATTAGGGTTACATGTTGGAAGAAGTGTTGAACTTATATGAATAAAGACGAAATAGGTTTCATATTAGCATGTAGTATATTTATTGTTTTAGCTTGGTTATTATTTTCCCCAATATTATGAAATCACTACTCACTATAATCGGAGCAATTATAAATTATTAAAAATAATATGGCACAAATAACTATGGAAAATACACCAGATTATGGTGCGAACATTGGACAAAATGTCGCCCGTCAATCAGAGGTATCAAGAGAGATTTCTCGTTTAGAAATGTGTACGCAAGAGTTGAAAAAGTTATCAGAGGAACTTATACAAAGATTGAGTTCTGTCATCTCACCACGACCAGACAATCCGAATAAGGAGACAGAAGACCTTAAACCAACCACGCCACTTGCTGAAAATCTGCACGTGATTGGTAACAAAACGCTTTCAGTTGAAAAGAACTTGAGATTTATTATGGAGGGATTGGAACTATGAAATACCTCTACATAATTATCGGAGCCGTGTGTGTATGTGGCGTGTATGCAGGGTTATACATTTACGATCAGTTGATTGATAGAACATGAATGTGGTGGTTATTATTATGTATTGTTTGGATTATTTTTCCATAAACATGAGAATATTGAAAGCTAGTATCATACTCATATTCGCAGTTATAGCCTGGTCGCTTATTTGTTTAACAAGTTTATTATGGCAGAGAGATTAAGACCAACCGAAACAGAAGAAAAGTTATTTGTAGCCAATTGTAATGAATGTGAATGGCACGCAAATGGAGATAATATGGGAGATATGTATAGAGCAGCAGAACAACATAGTTTAGAAACAGATCATGTGGAATGTTACGTTTATCCGTTTTCAAAACCAACAACACAAACAACATGATAAATTCAAGACAAAAAGGAAAGAGAGTTGAGAGAAGCATGGCATTTCTATTAAGAAATGTATTTCCGGATGTTTCTCGCAATGCCAATGAGCAATCACAGATGGGAGGTGTTGATCTAAAAGGAACACAACCATTTGCATTTGAAGTGAAAGGTGGGAAGATGGCTCAAATTGTAAAGATTAGAAATTGGTTAAACCAAGCAAAAAGCCAAACAACAGCAGAATATCCAAAGCCTATTGTTCTTGTTCGTCCTGATCGACAAGAATCATACGCAATTATGGATATGGATGTACTTTTATCACTTTTGAGTACATATATAAGGTACTGGAGTGCCGCCAAAGATGAAAAAACCCCGTAAAAACGATTTTATGAGGGCTATTATAAATTGACAGTTTAGACTATTATGACAAGCCAAACGAGTAAGACTAACATAATTATCTCATTTTATATGGGAGTATTAACTTTATTGATAATTATTTTCATTTCTCAAAACTTACAATTAAGAAAAGAGAATGAAAGCTACGAAAATTATATAAAAGCAAGCAAAACAGAAAGATATCTTATACAGGGTTATATAACTCCAACACCAAAAGTAGTAAGACAATGTTTTAAATAAGAGTTCCATCAATAACTCCCCAGTATTCGAGGATTTTTCTATGGTGATCTACTATATGTGGTGGTAGTGTTGAAGCCTCTGACATAACACGCAAAGATATCTCAATTTGTTCTGCAAATACAGGATCAACAAAATCAAAACAACTTTGAGTAGTTGCAACTTCTTCTATTTCATCTAAACCAATACTACGATATGCTTCGCACATGATTTACACTTTAACTTTTAAATTATTGACTGCCTCCCACTTTTTGAGCTACTTTGTATAAACCGGATGATGCAAGTGCTGCTAAAATTCCAGTTTCTAAAGTAAATCCGTATAAACCCGCAACGCCAAATCCAATACCAATTGCAAGTGCTAAACAAAAGTATAAAAAGGACTCTCTATTTTCTTTGAATAAACGAACTCCATTTACTAATCCTATAATGACTGCTATGCTATAAATATTTTCCATATATTTCACCTCCTTATTTAAAAAGATTGCCAATTAATCGTCTAAAAATTTCATAAACAAATGTTATTATTATCGCTCCAACAGATACAATTATTCCAATTTGCGCAATAAGTTTTTGCCTAAACCTTTCTTGTTCCTCAATCTTCTTTTCATGCACATCAAGACGATTATTAACTGCAATCCTTTCTCGTGCAAAATCTTCTCGAATACCAAGAGCCTGTTCTTTTACCACCATACGAACATCCGCTATAGCTGCGGCTATATTCTTGAATTCTACTTCAAGAGCTGTTATTCGATCGCTTGCGCTCGC
>WBZV01000142.1_pt2 | contig 33826 bp, 25 predicted proteins | sample 5204221 | NCBI WGS metagenome assembly WBZV01 (sample SAMN12344360, study PRJNA552823) | activated sludge metagenome | biome: Activated sludge suspended growth; feature: Nitrification reactor; material: Wastewater; isolation source: activated sludge from nitrification reactor of wastewater...
ACCAACCACTCCGGGTTCATGACCGTTCGGCTGTCCTCGGCCTTGCATGCCTTCTCCAACAGGCGCAGAACGCGGCCCTGCACCGTGCCTTGGGCGCCCATGGCGGCAGGATACTCCCCTTCCGCCGCCGGGGCAATGTGTCCTGTCCACCTGTGGGGGAGACCGATCAGAACAAGACGACCCGCTCTTCTACGGCAATAGCCCCTCTCCGACCCACCTCGATGCATCAGTCGCATCTACGATGAGCTTCTTCAAGTCACACAATTCTTGCGGAGAATGCTCCGACTTCGGCTGACACTTCGCCAGAAAACTGGCCATTCCCGAGTAATCTCCGTATTGGATCCATATAGTATTTATTGTTCCCAATGGCGTCTCCAAGAATTCCTTATAGTTCATTGATCGTACCCTTTCTATCACGCCGGAGTTCTTAATTGCCTCGGCGATTGTCCTGGCGTCCTCGGCGCTGATTGTCGATATTGCTTTCGCCCTCTCAGTATAGAATCCGGCGAATAACACCGTGCCATCACCGAGGATCCTAACCTTATACTTTGGCCATCTATCTTCAGGGGTAGTGTCGCTGCGAATCAACCCTATCAGTGTTATGCTCAAGGTGGGAGGGGGGGCTGTCTGTGGTGGAAACATGGTCTCGGCGAGAAGCTTGGTACGCTCTAGTTTCTCCTCGACACTACCCGGCGAGTGCGCTATCGCCGCGATCGCGGTCTCGATAGCTCCGGGTGTGGCTGCCGCAAAGGCAGTTCTCACAGCGTGAGGCGTACCAGTAACCATCGGTGTGGCAGCACCGCCGCCCGCTTCAACACTGATGGTACCTATCGGCACGGGATCTACAGTCGACGCTATCTGGCTATCGGTACGCCCTGCCGTTCGAGTATCGAGAGACGCACATGCAGACAATAGAGCGAAAAGCACTACCATCGCTAGCACCGTTCCCTTGAGGCGGGCACACCCAACGCCGGCATCCTCTCGCGCCATACCCCTATTGCCTACCCGACTACTCACGTGACACCCCCTGTTTATGCTGGCCTCGAACTGCCGCCATCAATGACAAGCCCTTCCACCTACGAGTCGCTCGATCTGATGTCTGATTTCAGCAGCTTCTAGCGCATAGGCCACCTGATCCATGGATGATGCGATGTTGCCCAAGAACGACCGGGTCCACGCATCAAGAACTCCTAAACCGATCACACTGACTCGTGTTCCGCGTTCTTTGGCGACGGTGGCCGCATGTTGTGCCCCATCGGCAACGGATTCGGCGCCGACGTCTCGTCCGTTAGGACTACCGTCCGTGATTAGTATGACATGCGGCCGCTCGAATGGATGAGCACCCGCCAGGTCATTAGCCAGCTCAAGAGCGCGGTCTACGCGCGTGTACTCGGCGATATGCTCGCTCAGTGCTGCAATCGAGCGCGTAATGGCGGCTGCATCAGTTGTTGGAGCCTGTTGCACCCAGGCACGTTCATTGAAGGCAATGACAGCAATCTCTATCGCCTCAGTCTGGAGAACACTCCGGATTGTTGCCACCAATGCATCGACAGCTATATCGATCTTCCTCTCCGTCTGCCCGGCTTGAATTGGCTGCATCATGCTTGTCGACACGTCAACGACCAAGATCATCGATCCTCTCAGCTTAAGACAACCATCCTTGCTCGTGACCGGCAGGTAGCTTTGGTAGTATTGTAGCGTACTAGTTGACACTGGCACCAACGTGTTGGTTGCGCGGGGAGCTGCCGTCGAACTCGGCTGGGTGGTCGGAAGTGGTGTGGGCGACAGTGTGGGCGAGAGTGTCGGCGACGGTGGCTGGACAGACGCTGTCGGTTGGGGGCTCGGCGTCCTGGTCAGCGTTGCTGAAGGAGTATGACTGGGAAATCCTGACGGAAATTCGTGGGAGCACAGCACCTCCACATCTCCAAAACCCTCGTCCTCCACTTGGGTCAACTGTTCCCGTCCATCCTCTGGCCCACTAATCCTACCAGACTCCGTTGACATCCATATTAGCCCTCCATCCCCATCCGCTCGAAACGGGTGCATGGCCGGAGTCACTAGATACCTGCCACCTGGAAACAGGCCAATGCCGCCGAAACTGGGCTCGGCAACCCCCGGAAGATCGTCGCGAAAGAACTCTCTACCTGGCCGCACCTCAAAGATACTTCCCCTCTTGTCAAGTATGAGTAAGTCGCCATACACCCCAATCACATAACCAGCGGTCATATCTACCGCACGGTTTCTCAGACCGACAACCATGGTCGACTCATTTAGGAATGCGATATCTGAGATCATCGGCTGGGGGACGCGATTGAGTTCTGGAATTCGGCCTGCTGGCCTCCTGCTCTCCCATCCCCGCCATCGAGTATCCGAGAGCTGAGCAAAGTCAATGATCGCAGCAAGACTCATCTGCCCCGTAGATAAGCTAATCCTAACAATATAGCCCAACCCTGGATCGACGTTGTCTGCAGCATCGAACACACCGACATAGGCGTCTTCACCACGAGTGGCCAAGCCAAGCACTTGCGGCCTCACAAGAGACGACATCTCTTGCGTTACGGGCTTATACGCGCGCAACACTTCCCCCGAATCGGGAGAAATCGCCTGTACGACACCCCAATACAGATTTGCAACCAACAGGGTATCCGTTGCCTCGGAGTAGTCAATGTCCCCAAGCCCCATGCGACCAGCCCACCGCTCAGCGAACTCTAGATCGTTATTATCAGAGGGCAATGCGCCAGCATCACCATTATGCAACAACATGTACCGTCCGGATCCAATATCAAAACGATAGATGGCCCCTGCTCCATCTCGACTCAAGACAGAGAAGAAACGATAGTGCGCGGCACCATAGAGCACATTCCGTCGACCATCATATGCCAGACCATAGAGCGCACCCATAGTGTTCCGATCACCTAGACGCCGCAAATGACCAGTCTCATCTGGCTTCCCATCGTAGAGGATCGCAACCGGGGCAGACGAGCCGCGGAATGAAGTAACTGCAACGGGAGGGTTCGTGCCTTTACAACTCCGCCGTCGGTCATCTGCTGGCACATTTAAGGAGCCACTACCGATATCTTGCAACCGCAACATGATAAGCGCAACACACATCATGGCGGACACGACAGTTGAAGTACTAACAACAGCAATGAACACACTACCCTTGTTCCGCCTGAACCGGCCAATCATAGCCAACTCTCGCGGTTCGCGTACGCCCAACACACTACCCACACGAGGGCCACGCATCCCGGCCACCTCCTCACACTCTCAGATCCTCGCGGACAATACAGACAATCGCCTCAACCCCACGACACATCCAAGTGCCCCCCTCCAAATGATCCACAACTGTGTTAACTCTATCCATGACTACGCCCCCCCTACTCCCGTCCTGTAATCCACTTGACTGCTCTGGTTGCGACTGCAGTAGTGGAATGGAAGGCCCACAGGTGGACACCCCGCAGGCCGACACTTCTCCCACCTCCCTACCCTCTCCCTGGCCCCCGAATGCGCGGCGGATCGCCGATCGGCATACAGGGCGGGTATCGCTTGCGGGGGCCGGGTAGCCACCACATCAGGTTGCGCTCCTCGAAGGACCTCGGCGGGATCCAGCGGACGCCGGGCTCCAGGCCCGGGCGGAAGTAGAAGGCGCGCAGCGCCCGCCGCTCGTCGACCTCCTCTTCCATCATCTCGTCCGGCAGCAGCCAGATCCCAAGCCTGGGCGTTCGCCCTTGCCAGGCCTCGCGGCGGAAGTAGCGGGCGCCCAGTTGGAGCAGGCTCAGGCCACCCGAGCCGTGCGCGTCCACCGACGCCTCCCCGCCTTCCATCAGCAGCCGCGTGGCCAGCGACACCAGGAGCACCTGGGCGATCGCCACCCCCAGCAGCAGGCGGTCCAGCCGGTGCGGTTTCATCAGGCGCACCCGCTCGATCCCGAAGAAAGCCGACTTGTCGTCGCGGAAGGCCCGGTCCACATCCCCAAGTCGCTGGAACTCCGGCAAGGTGCGCACCGACGGCGCGTCCGGGCTGAGCACGTGCATCGTGTCTTCCTCGCCGTAGCGCGGCCAGCACAGCACCAGGCCCGCCGGCCCCAGGCCCATCGCCAGCGCAATGCGTGGCAGGCGCGCATCCTGCTCCGTGAGCAGGCCCGTCACCAACCACCCCAGGCTCCTGACCGTTCGGCTGTCCTCGGCCTTGCATGCCTTCTCCAACAGGCGCAGAACGCCGCCGTGCACCGTGCCTAGGGCGCCCATGGCGGCAGGATACTCCCCTTCCGCCAGCCGCGCAATGTATCCACCTGTGGGCTGGGAGGGTCAGGGTTCCCAGACCGATCCGCCAGGACAGGGCAGTTGCGCGGCCAGACCCTCGTAGACGGCGCGCAGGGCGCCGGGGTCACGCGCCGGGACGTAGTTGTCGGGGCGGAGCACGAGGCGCCGCAGCAGTTCATCGCCGGCCTCGTCGCCCAGGCCCACGACGTAGAGTTCGCGGCCATCGCGGGCCCGGATGGCGGCGTCGAGGGTCGCCTGCTCGAGGCCTTGGTCGGGCCGGCCGTCGGTCAGCAGCACGATCACCTGCTGGTTGCCCAGGCGCCGCGCCGGTCCGCTGAGTTGGGCGACGGCCAGGTCCAGGGCCAGGTCGATGCGGGTGCCGCGATCGGTGCGGATCTGCCCGACGGCGGCGATCAGCGCGCTGCGCTCGGAGCCCAGGGCGGCCAGGACCTGGGCCCCGCTGTTGAAGGCGATGAGCCCCGCCTGGTCGCCGCTGTCCAGCGCCAACAGCTCGAGGAAGCGTCGCGCCGCGTCCTGGGCGGCCTGCAGGCGGGTGCCGGCGCCTTCCGCCTGTTCCATCGACGAACTGGCATCGACGGCCAGGACGATGTCGCTGCGGCTGGCGCTGGCCTTGCAGAGGCGCTTCAACAGGGTGGGCAGGTAGACCCTTGCCGGGCGGGCGGTGGGGCTGGGGCTCGCCGTGGCGGTCGCGACGGGGCTTGGCGAGGCTTGGGGCGTAGGCCGGTCAGTAGCCGTGGGGCTGGGCGTGGGGCTGGGCTCCGGCGTCGCGCTGGGAGAGAGGGTCGCGGTCGGCGGCAGACAGGGCAGCACCAGGAGGGTCCGGGTGGGGACGACGTAGGGGGCGCTGACGCGCTGGAGGTTGTCCTCCACGGTGGCCTGGCTGTCGGCCAGGCGCAGGTCGGCCGGGCCCTCCTGCAAGGGCTTGACGCGGTAGGTGGCCGTCAGCACCGTGTCGGGAGGCATGTCCCGCCACTCCCAGGCGATGCGCTCCCGGTTGACGGCGACCGTAGGCTTGTAGGCCGCAGGGACGGCCGCCGCCGAGCCCGGGACCAGGCTGAAGCCCGGGGCGAGGCGCTCCACAAGGCGAACCACCTTGGGGGTGACGGCCTTGCCGAGGGCCTCGAGCTCGACCAGCCGCTGCTGCACCCGACTGCCCTGCCGCAGGTCGAAGTAGTAGCCCTGCGAGACCATGTTGCGGATGTCGTTGCAGTGGGTGCGCGGCAGGGCGGGCGGCGGCACCGTCGCGTTGGGGTTGCAGACCCCCATGATGGTCACACCCTTGCCTTGGACCCGGCTGGACGACGCCTGCTGGCGCTGGCAATAGCTCTCGAAACCGGCAGGGCAGCCCGTGCTGAGCAAGACGATGATCTCGACGGGTGAGATGGCCTCCGAGCGGGCGGCGGCCAGGAGGTCTTCGGCATCGGCCAGCCAGTCGTAGTAGCGGACGGTGGGGTTGACCTGGTCCAGCCGGATGCCGTTGATCGCCGAGAGCACCTTGCTCTTGTCGTTGGTCAGCTCCTGCTCCGTGCGGCTCTGGACGGAGAGCGACACGACGCCCACCTTGGTGTCCTCGGTGAACTCCAAGGCCTCGGCAGCGTCCCTGGCCACCGCCTTGGCCTCGTCGAGGTGGTCGAACATCAGGAGATGCTTGGCCACGAGGAACACGACGTGGAGCGGCAGGGCCTTGGGGCGGGTGACCTGCAGGGTCACGGTGACAGCCGCCTCGTCGCAGACGCGCACGGTGGCCGGAGCGGTCTGGGTCAGGCTGAGACCGCAGGCCGAGGGAGGAGCGCCGGAGCTGCCGCCCTGCGCGCGAACGGCCTGATCGCCCGGCCCTCCGGGGATGCCTGCCAGGCCCCCGATCGACAGGAGGAGCAGGCCGGCACAAACGGAGGCGATGCGGAGCAGGCTGCGCATGGAGAGCACTCCTGGCAGGGCCGCGGGTCCAGGTGCCCGCGGAATCGGCGGCGGAGACGGGGGCCGGGAGGGCGGCCAAGGCTGGGGTCGGCGACTGCAGTGGATAGCACGAAGGGGTGCCGATGTCCAGGCGTCAACAGGCCGGACGGCCCTGACCGCGGGAGACCTGGAGGTGCCGGAAGGCTCAGGCACCCGAAGGCCGGGACCCTCGCAGGGGGACGGCCTGCCTCACCTGCATCCCCCCGCCTGGTAGCGCGCCACGTTGGCATTGTGCTCCTCGAGCGTGCGACCGAAGACATGCGAGCCGTCGCAGGCCTGGTCGTTGGCCACGAAGTACATCCAGTCCCCGGGCTCCGGGCTCAGGACCGCGTCGATGGAGGCGGCTCCCGGGCTGCAGATGGGGCCGGGCGGCAGGCCGCCACGCAGGTAGCTGTTGTAGGGCGAGTCGACCTGGAGGTCGGCCAGGAGGAGCGGGCGCTTCCACCAGGTGTCGGCGTCGGGCTGGTAGCCCAGGGCGTACTGCAGGGTGGGGTCGGCGTTGAGGATGTAGGGCGGCTCCGCCAGGCGGTTCAGGTAGACGCGGGCGATCCGCGGACGCTCGGCCTCCAGCACCGCCTCGCGCTCTACGATCGACGCGAGGATGACCAGGTCGTGCAAGGGGCGCCCGGACGCGGCCAGCCTGGCGCGCCGCTCGGGGGTCCACACCGCCTGGAAGCCGTCGAGCAGGCGGCCCAAGGCCGCCTCGGCCCCTGCCGATGGGTCGAAGCGGTAGGTGTCGGGGAAGAGGTAGCCCTCCAGCGAAGCGCCGGGCGGCCGGGCGGCGACGTCTGGCCAGCGCGAGAGCGGCATCCCCCCGCCCGCCAGGGCCGCGAGGGCCTCGGCCGATCCCAGGCCGGCCTGGCTGAGGAGCGCGACCACCTCTTCCACCCGACGGCCCTCGGGGATCGTGAGGGTCTGCTGCTCGCCCGGCGCCGACTGCAGGGCCGCCAGCACCGCTTCCGCATCCATCGTCGGCCGCAGCTCGTGGCTTCCCGCCTGGATGCTGGTGTCCAGACCCCGTACCCGCGCCAAGAGCCGAAAGGCCGCCGCATCGCGGATCAGGCCGGCCTCCTGCAGGCGGGCCGCAACCTGAGGCAGGGCCTCGCCGGGAGCGATCTCGAAGGCGCGCGGCCCGTCGTCCAGGCCGGAAGGCGCGGCGAGGTCTGCCGCCTGACGGTCCAGCCACCAGGCCCGCAGCCCGTCGCCGGCCGAAGCCGAACTGTCGAGCAGGCGCCCGGTGAGGATCCAGGCCCCGCCGCCCACGATGATCAAGCCGAAGCAGAGGCCCAGGAGGACGAGGCGACGGTCCGTCCCGCCGCCAGGTCGCGCGCCCCGGGGGCCGCCAGGCCCCTCGGGCATGCCGACATCGTGCGTCTCGTCCATGGACCTAGGCCTCCTCGTCGGCGTCCGGCAGGCCGCCGGAAGACGGATGCTCGCTCAGGAACTGCTGCAGGATGACCGCGGCCGCCGCCGCGTCCACCTGCCCGGCGCGGCGCAGCACCGCGACCCGGGCGCCCCGCACCTCGAGGGCCCGAGCCGCCGCCTCGGTGCTGCCGCGCTCGTCGATGCGGTGGATGCTTATCGCCCCCAGGCCGGCCTCGTCCAGCGCGGCGCGCAACTCGCCAACCCGCGCCTCGATCCAGGCGGCCCCGTCGGTCGCCTGGCCGCCGAGGGTCCGCGGCTCGCCGACCACCAGGCCGGCCACCTGCCACTCGGCACAGAGGGCCGCCAGCCGCGTCGCCGCCCGCCCCAAGGCGCCGGGGGAAGCCCGCCAGGCCGGACCTGGCCGCCCACCCACGCCCGCCGCCAGGTCCAGGGTCTCGAGCGGCCTGGCCGTGATGCCCAGCGGATCGGAGAGGGCCACGCCGATGCGCCGCCGGCCGTAGTCGATGCCCAGCCAGCGGGCCATCAAGGGCACCGCCGCAGGGAAGGGCGCGCTGCGCGCGGCCGCGGACGGGGCCGACGCAAGCACCGCTTCACGAGGCCAGGGTCTCCGCCACCAGGCGCCGCGCCATCTCGAGGGCCGCGTCGAGGCCGTCGGCGTCCTTGCCGCCTGCCTCGGCAAGCTGGGGCCGCCCGCCGCCGCCGCCGCCGATGCGCGGCGCGATGGCCCGGACCAGGTCGCCCGCCTTCAGGCCCCGGGCCAGGGCATCGTCGGCCACGGCGACCAGCAGGCGGGGCGCCCCCTCCGCCAGGGCGCCGAGGACGATGATGCCAGAGGGCAGCCGCTCCTTGAGGGCGTCCACCTGGCGCCGCAGGGCCTCGCCGTCGGTGGCCGGCACGCGGGCCACCAGCAGGGGGAGGCCCGCCACGGTCTCCACGCGGCTCAAGAGGTCACCCGCAGCCGCACCGGCCAGCGCGGCCTCGGCCGCCTCGAGCTGGCGCTGCAGGTCCCGGGCCCGAGCCTGCAGCTCCTCCACCTTGGCCGGCAGCTGGTCCAGGGACTGGGCTCCGACCCGCGACGCCAGGCCCTGCATCTGATCCAGGCGTTCACGGGCCAGGGCCATGGCCCCCAGGCCGGTCAGGGCCTCGATGCGCCTGATACCGGCAGCCACCGCCGACTCGCCGGTGATCAGGAAGGAGCCGATCTCCCCGGTGGCCGCCACATGGGTGCCGCCGCAGAGTTCGCGGCTCTGGCCCGCCACCTCTACCATGCGCACCTCGTCGCCGTACTTCTCGCCGAACAGCATCATGGCGCCGCGGCGCTTGGCCTCCTCCAGCCCCAGCTGCTGCGCCGACACCGGCGCGTCGGCGAGGATCATGCGGTTCACCGCGGCCTCGATGGCCCGCAGCTCGTCCGGCGACACGGCCTTGAGGTGGGCGAAGTCGAAGCGCAGGCGGTCAGGCGCCACCAGCGAACCACGCTGCTGGGCATGGTCGCCCAGGCCGGCCTGCAGGGCGGCATGCAGGAGGTGGGTCGCGGTGTGGTTGCGGCGGATGGCCGCCCGCCGCTCGCCGTCGACCCGGGCGAGGACGGCGCCGCCGGCGGGCACCCTGCCCTCTTCCACGAAGCCCAGGTGGACGGTGAGGCCGGCGATCGGCCGCTGGGTGTCACGCACCCGCATGCGATAGCCCGGGCCTTCGAGCAGGCCCTGGTCTCCCACCTGTCCGCCGGACTCGGCATAGAAGGGCGTCCTGTCGAGGACGATCTCGACGTCCTCCCCTGCCTGGGCCTCGTCCACCAAGGCGCCGTCGACCACCAGGGCCAGGATCTCGCCAGGGCCCTCCAGGGCATCGTAGCCCGAGAAGCGGGTCTCCGGGAGGCCGAGGCGGCGGTAGGCGTCGTCGCGGGTGGAAACCCCGAACTGCGCCTGGGCCCGGGCCCGGCGCTTCTGCTCGGCCATCGCCTCCTGGAAGCCCGGCCGGTCGATGTCCAGGCCGGCCTCTTCGGCCACCACGCGGGTCAGGTCGGGGGGAAAGCCGTAGGTATCGTAGAGGCGGAAGACGGTCTCGCCGGGGATCGTCGTCGCGCCGCTGGCCTTGAGCCGAGCCATCTCCTCGTCCAGAAGCGTCAGGCCGGTTTCGAGCGTGCGCTCGAAGCGCGCCTCCTCCTGGGTCACCACCTCGCGGACCCAGGCCGCCCGCTCGCGCAGCAGCGGGTAGGGCTCCTGCATCGTGGCGATCACCGCTTCGGTCAGGCCGGCCAGGAAGGGCTCCTCGAAGCCGATCTGCTTCCCGAAGCGCATCGCCCGACGCATGATCAGACGCAGCACGTAGTTGCGGCCGTCGTTGCCCGGCAGGACGCCGTCGGCGATCAGGAAGGCCATGGCCCGGCCATGGTCGGCCAGCACCCGGTAGCCGGTGGTGCTCGCCGCGCGCTCGCCAGGGCCGTGGCGCAGGGCGGCCTGCACATGGTCCAGGATGGGGGTGAAGAGGTCGGTCTCGTAGTTGGCATAGACCCCTTGCATGATGGCCGTGATGCGCTCGAGGCCCATGCCCGTGTCCACGCCGGGCTTGGGCAGGGGCGTCCGACTGCCGTCCTTGGCCTGGTCGTACTGCATGAAGACCAGGTTCCAGACCTCCAGCCAGCGCCCGCAGTCGTTGTCGAGGGCCACCGAGCAGTCCGGCCGCCCGCAGGTGCAGCGCTCGGGACCGAAGTCATAGTGCAGCTCGCTGGTCGGGCCGCAGGGGCCGACGTCGGCCATCATCCAGAAGTTGGTCTTGTCGCCCATCTTCAGGACCCGCTCGGGGGGCGCGCCCTGCTGCTCCACCCAGATGCGATAGGCCTCGTCGTCGGAATGGTGCACCGTGAAGACCAGGCGCTGGGGGTCGACCCCCAGCTCGGCGGTCAGGAAGCCATAGGCCAGGCGGATGGCATCGGCCTTGAAGTAGTCGCCCAGCGAGAAGTTGCCCAACATCTCGAAGAAGGTGTGGTGCCGTGGGCTGGGGCCGACGTTCTCCAGGTCGTTGTGCTTGCCGCTGACCCGCATGCACTTCTGGCTGGTCACGGCCCGCGTGTAGGGCCGCGGGTCGAGACCCAGGAAGCTGTCCTTGAACTGCACCATCCCGGCGTTGGTGAAGAGCAGGGTGGGATCCAAGGGCACGAGCGAGGAACTGGCGACCACCGTATGACCCTCGCGGGCGAAGTAGTCGAGGAAGCGGCGGCGGATCTCGATGCTGGTCATGGTGGCTGTCTCTGTGAAGGCGAAGGTGGTGGCGGTGGCGTCAGGGGGCCGGACCGTGGCCTCGGTCGCGAGCGCACGGGTTCCGGCGGGACGGCGGTCCAGGCCCGCGCGGCGTCAGTAGGTGTGTTCGATGCTGAAGCCCGGTCCGCGGTCCAGGTGCAGGTCGATGGTCAACTCGCGGGCCGAAGCCGGACTGCCGCTGCTGTGCCCGCGAACGATGATCACCCGCGTGCCGGGCGGCAAGGAGATGCCCTCCCGGCGATCGGTCACCGAGCGCAGGGGCGGATCGCGCGGGGCGATGTCGGCGGTGTGCCCGCTGGGGCCGGCCTGAGCCACCTGGCCATCGGGCAGGAGGAGGCTCCAGCCGCTGATCTGGTCGGCCTCGCTGGCACCGGGATGGCGCAAGGTCACCTCCAGGTCCCAGCGGTTCTCTCCTACCTGGCCTAGACGGACGAAGCTGACCTCGACCCCCTGCTTCACGGCATCCGGCAGCGGGCCGGTGGCCACCGGCAGGGTGCTGGCGCCTGCGGCATCGGCGGGCGGGAGCGTCGCGGGATCGGTGGCGCCCGTCGGGGCAGCCTGGCGGCAGGCACCGGCCAACAGGGCGATCAGGGTACAGGTCAGGACAGGTAGGGTTCTCATCGGGTCAGGGTCCCCAGTGGGCCGAGAAGGGCAAGGGCTCAAGGATACACCGCCGCGCCTGCCCGGGCACCCGCTCCGCGGACGTCGCCGACCACCCGTGCCGGCACGCCGGCCACCAAGGCGTGGTCCGGCACATCCCGCGTGACCACCGCACCGGCAGCCACCAGCGCGCCGCGCCCGATGGTCAGGCCGCAGAGGATGGTCGCGTTCGCACCGATGCTGGCGCCGGCTCTGACCAGGGTCGGCTCCTGTCGCCAGTCCGCCGCCTCCTTGAGGCTGCCGTCGGGGCGGCAGGCGGCGGGGTAGCGATCGTTGGTGAAGCAGACATGGGGGCCGATGAAGACCCCGTCCTCGATGATCACCCCGCTGGGGAGGAAGGCGAAGGCCTGGATCTTCACGTCGGCCCCCACCACCACCCCCGCCTGGACCTCGACGAAGGCGCCCACCTTGGTCCGGGCTCCGATCCGGCAGCCATAGAGGTTGACGAGTTGGGGCTGGTAGACCCGGGCTTCGGGGTGAATGTCGGCGTCTGCGGCGATCATGGCGGTGGCTCCTGGTTGCGCTTGCGTGACAAGGCTCAGCATAGCGCAGCGGTGGATCCAGGGCCCCGCGAGCTGCCGCTGATGGCCGGCGGGCACCTTGACTTTCCGCAGGCCCGCGCTAAGGTGGGGCCTCGCCCAGCCGGAGGACCGCCGGGCCCCCCGGGCGGCCGCAGCCGTCCCATCCTCGGAGGCAGTCAGCGTGGACAAGGCCCGAATGCTCTATCGAGTCACCGACGGCCAGGGCTTTCGCCTGGCAGATCACGATCCGGACGATCGCCGGGCCTTCGACGGCGAGCGGGATGAGGCCGGCGCGGAGTTCGAGGGCCTGAACGATCGGCTGGAAGCCCTGCAGGAGCTGCTGTACGCCCAGGGCCGGCACCGGGTGCTCGTGGTGCTGCAGGCCATGGACACGGGCGGCAAGGACGGGGTCATCCGCAAGGTGTTCGAGGGCGTGAATCCCACGGGCGTTCGGGTGGCCAGCTTCAAGGTGCCCTCAGCGGCGGAGCTGGCCCACGACTACCTGTGGCGGGTCCACCCGCAGGTTCCCGGCGACGGCGAGCTGGTGATCTTCAACCGCAGCCATTACGAGGACGTGCTGGTGGTCCGGGTCCACGGCCTGGTGCCGGAGGAGCGCTGGCGCCGGCGCTACGAGCAGATCGCGGCCTTCGAGCGCCTCCTGGCCGAGGAGGGCACCCTGGTGCTCAAGTTCTTCCTCAACATCTCCAAGGACGAGCAGCGCCGGAGGCTGCAGGCCCGCCTGGAGGATCCTGAGAAGCGCTGGAAGTTCAGCCTGGGAGACCTCAAGGAGCGCGAGCGTTGGGACGCCTACATGGCGGCCTACGAAGACGCGATAAGGCGCTGCGCCTCGGAGCACGCGCCCTGGTTCGTCATTCCGGCCGATCGCAAGTGGTACCGCGACCTCGTCATCTGTCGCATCCTCGTGGCCGAACTGGAGGGCCTGGGGATGCGCTACCCCGCGCCGCCGGACCTGGCGGGGGTGCTGGTGCCGGCCTGAAGGCGCGGGTGTCGCCCGGCATGGAGCACCGAACGTGAGGCGGGCGGCCGACCCAGACCTGCCTGGCCACCGCCGCCTCCGGCTGGGCCTCGTCCTCCCCTACCACGAGGCGGGCCAGGACCTCGCCCCTGAAGCCCTGGCGCGCTCGCCCTTCGGCGAGTTGGTCGCGGCCCTGGCGGCGAGGGGTCATGCGGTGCGCGGCTTTCAGCTGGCACCGCGGGCGGGGCGGGTGGAGCTGGGCGCGGCCAGCATCGAGCTCATGCCCAGCTCCGGACTGCTGCGCGCCGCGGCCCGCGCCCTGTACCACCGTGCCCCGCGCTATGGGCCGGCCTACTACGAACCCGCCTGGCGGCTGACCGCGGCCCTGGAGCGCTGGCGGCCTCAAGCGGTGCACAGCGCCGGCCTGACCCTGGACCTCAACCTGGCCCTGACAGCCGCGGGAGCCAGGCGGGCGCGGAGCCCCCTCCTGGTGCACTTCCACGGCGGCGAGCCGGCGGCGGACCGACTGACGAACGGCCTGCGGCGGGCGAACGCGCGCCGGGCCGCCCGGGTGCTGTTCACCCATCCTGACCAGGCCCAGCCCTGGCTGGAGGCCGGCATTCTCAGCCCCGACCGGGTCGGCCAGGCCTTCGAGACCTCGGTGCGCATCCGCCCGGTGGATCGGGCCTGGGCCCGCGCCCGCACTGGTGTCGACGGCGACCCGGCCTGCCTCATGGTCGGTCGCCTGGACGCGGTCAAGGACCCGCTGACCACCCTGATCGGCTTCGCCCTGATCGCCGAGCGCCGCCCCCTGGCCCGCCTGCACGTGTTCGGGACCACCTCGACCCTGCGCCGCGAATGCGAGGCCCTGGTACAGGCCCTGCCCGGCATCCAGGACCGGGTCCGGTTCCACGGGGCCTGGCCGCGGTCCGCAATGAACCTGGTCTACTGCGCCGCCGACCTCCTGCTGCAGTCCAGCCGCCGTGAATGGAGCAGCCTGACGGTGATGGAGTCCCTGGCCTGCGGCTGCATCCCCGTCCTCGCGGGCATCCCCGCCTTCCGGGCCTTGACCGCGGAGGGGCAGGTGGGCCGGCTCTTCCCGCCCGGCCGCCCCGAGGCCCTGGCCGCCGCGGCCCTGGGCCTGGATGCCGTCACGCGGCGGCGGCTGGCCGCGGCGGCCATGACCCATTTCCGCGAGCAGCTGAGCTTCGAGGCCCTGGCCGCGAGGCTGGAGGCCGAGGTCCTGGGGCAGCTGGGGGAGGAAGGCCTTGGCATCCGGTGAAGCCGGCATGGCCCCCGACGGCTTGGTCGCTGGGAATGACCCATGCATGGCTCGAGGAGGCCCGCCGGGTAGGGCACCTGGCCCACGCGCGAGCGCACGTGGTCGCCTTGGACCGATTCCTCGATGCCCCCATGGCCAGGGCCTTCATGGCGCGGCCGGTCAGGTGCTCCGCGCCGCGACCCGCGCGGGTGGGCAGCGGGCGCCCTCTGCCCCGCCGCGCGGGTCATGACAAGACGCCGCGCTTCAACCGACCCGTTGGCCCCACGCAAGTCGTTTGATCGGAGTCCCCGTCCTCACCGGGCCGTGGCGAAGACCACGCGCCGCTGGCTGTAGGTCCTGAGCCCCGGGTCCCAGACCCCGTCGCAGGTGATCAGGCTGAGCATGGGACGGGGGCTGGCGCCGAAGATGGCCTCCCAGGTGGCGGCATCGACCGCATCCACGTCCACCAGGCGTTGGTCCTCGACCACGAAGGTCAGACGGCTGCCGTCGGCATAGTCGATGTCGACGACCGCGCCCTCCTGCAGGTCCCCGAGGCGGCTGAAGACGGCCGGACGCCCGGCGTCGTCGTCCAGGTGACCGCTGAGGATGGCCCGGCCCATCTCACCGGGTCGGTAGCCCTCGCGGTACCAGCCCACACGATCCCAGGCCGTGGGCACCGCGATATGCTGTTGCGCTGTCAGCGACAGGGCCTCGATGGCCGCGTCCACCGCGATGGACGGAATCCTGATCCGGGCCGGCTGCCCCCGGGCCGCCCAGGGGTCGGCGGTGACGGTCGGGGGGCGGGTGGGGCCAGGATCCGCGCCAGAGGAAACGGAGGGGGCCGAGCGGCAGGCCAGGGGCAGGCAGGCCAGCAGACAGGCAACGAGCAGGCCCTGAGGGAGCGTGAAGGGGCTGTGGTCGCGGCGCATCGGTCAACTCAGGCCCTCGGCGGGGCTGCCCTGCCGAGCAGGGCGGGAGGGAGCCGGGGCCGGCGGGGTCAGCTCGCCGCGCAGGTCCACGGGCATCAGGCGGCGGACATCGCCCGGGGGGAGGCCCAGGCTGAGCAGGTAGCGCAGCTTGGCCAGGGCAGCCTCGGCCGTCATGTCGGCCCCGCCCACGGCGCCGGCCTCGGCCAGGCAGGAGCTGGCGGCATAGGACCCCAGGCTGGTTCCGCCCTCCAGGCATTGGCTGGTCACCACCACGACGACTCCCTGCCGGCAGGCCGATCCGATCGCCTCGAGGAAGGCGGCATCGTTGCCCGGACCCGTGCCCGCGCCGTAGGCTTCCAGCACCAAGCCGGCCACCGGAGGCTGCAACATCGCGCCGATCACCCCGGCCGCAATGCCCGGGAAGAGGCGCAGGGCGCCGACCAGGGGGGCGCCGATGTCCAGGACGCGGAGGGCCGTCCCGGGCGCGGGCCCGGGACGCACCCGCGCCCAGTCGATGCCGATGGCCACGCCGGCGCGGCCCAGGGGCGGGCAGTTGGGCGAGGCGAAGGCAGCGAAGTCCTGGGTGTGGACCTTGGTCGCCCGGCAACCGCGCAGGAGCAGGCCGCCGAAGTAGATGCAGACCTCCGGGATGGGCTGCTCGGCGGCCAGCAGGATGGCCGTCAGCAGGTTCTCGGAGGCATCGTTCCGCAACTCGCAGAGGGGGATCTGGGAGCCGGTCAGGATGACGGGCTTGGCCAGGCCCTCGAGCATGAAGGGCAGGGCGGAGGCCGTGTAGGCCATGGTGTCCGTGCCGTGCAGGACGACGAAGCCGTCAAAGTCCTCGTAATGGTCGGCAATGTCGCGCGCGATCCGCCACCAGTCCTCGGGCCCCATGAAGGCCGAGTCCAGGAGCGGCTCATGCTCGTGCAGGACGAGCTCGGGCAGGCGCCCCGAGTCGAAGACCGCGAGTCGACCCAACTGCTCCGCCAGGAAGCCGGGCGCCGGGGCATAGCCCGCCGCACCCAGGCGCATGCCGATGGTGCCGCCCGTATTGGCGACGTAGACGCGGCGGCGGCCGGCGTTCACCGGCGGGTTCCTTGCCGGCGATGAAGGCCCCGGGCAAGGGTCCGCCCGTGGCGGCCGCAGGGCAGCAGGACGGCCAAGGGTCAAGCTCCCAGCTCGCGGCGGGCCCGCTCCAGGACGGCATTGAAGCGGGTCCGCTCCTCCTCGGACCAGGCCTCCGCCTGGCAGACCGCGGCCAGGCCCGCCAGCTCCTGCGCCACCGCCTGGGCCCGGTCCGCGGGCAAGGGCAGGCCGGCCAGGGCCGCCAGGGCCTTGGCGAGGTGGTAGCAGACCGAGAAGTCGCTTCGGGCCACCACGCGGAGCTGGCTGAAGGCCAGGCGCAGCAGCTCGGCGTAGCGCTGCGGCCGCAACCAAAGGCGGGGCCGGCCCGCCGAGTCGGCGCGCCCGCGCGGGCCTTCGGGCCTCGACGAGGCGCGGATCAAGAGGCGCAGGCAATGGTCCATGGCACCCACCGCGGTCCCGGGGTCGTTCACCGCCGGCGAGAGGGCCTTCAGGGCGACGTCGACGAGCTGGCGCAGGGCGAAGGCTGGGTCCTGGTCGATGGTGCGCACAGGCCCGAGGTCGAAGGCCGCTTCCAGGCGGCGGGCGAGGCGGGGATCGGCCGCGCCGCGCAGGCGGAGGATCGGGGTCCCGGCCACCACGAAGTCGCCGACCTGGGGGCCCAGGTCCAGCTCCAGGTCGTGCCGGACGGCCAGGCGGAAGAGCCATTCGGTGTCGATCGACTGGACGAACCCAGAGCGGCCGCTCTCCTGCCGGCGCCAGGGACCGCCGGCCCCGGTGGCCAGGTCGTCCGGCGCGTTCGCCGTAGGCAGGACCCAGCCTGCCGGCAGGGGGGCGAAGACCTCATCGATCGTGCGCTCGGCCCGACTGGCGATGACGTCCATCGTCACCCCGATCTGCACACGCTTGCTCATGTGCGCGATCACGTGCATGAAGACGGCCAGACCGCAGAGCCCCAGGCCCAGGGAGACGAGGAGGCCCAGGCGCGGCACCAGGGGCGGCTGGTCCCGCACCGCCATCAGGTTCATCAGGCTGAACACCAGCGTACCGACGAGGTAGCCGACGCCCGCCTGGCTGTGGCCGTCGCGGAGCAGGCTGCCCAGGATGCGGGGAGAGAACTGGCTGGAGGCCAGGGTCTGCACCACGAGCAGCGAGGAGTACAAGGTGGCCACCGCGGTCAGCATGAAGCCGGCGAGGCTGCCGAGGACCAGGCGGGCCGGATCGGGGCCCAGACCCAGGAGCCCGCCCAGGCGTCCGGACACGGCCGACACCCAGGCTTCCACCGCCGGCCGACTGTCGAGGGCAAGGATGAAGAGCGCAAGGAGGACGAAGCCAAACAGGATCAGCCCGGGCAGGAAGAGCAGCCCGGATCGCAGGTCCACCAGGCTGCGCCGGGCGAGGAAGATCAGGTGCGCCATCGCCGCCTCGGTCCCCTCTCGCGGCCTGATCAGCCGCCCAGGGCCATGAGCTGCGCTTCCAGCTCAGCCAGGCGCTCCCGCTCCTTGGCCACCACCTCCGGCTTGGCCCGCTCCACGAAGGCGGGATTGGCCAGGCGCTGCCGCAGGCCGGCTGCCCGCGCCTCCAGGTCGGCCCGCAGGCCCGCCAGCCGGTGGCGCTCGGCCTCCAGGTCGATGAGGCCGGGCAGCATGAGCTCGGCATCGGCACAGAGCGCGGTGGCCGCATCCTCCGGCCGGACCGCCGCCGGATCCACCGTCAGCGAGGCCAGGCCGCCCATGATCAGGAGCAGGTGTCCGAGGTCGACCAAGGTCTCCTGGGTGGCGCCGCCCGCCCGAACCACCAGCTCGAGGCGGCGCGAGGGCGGCACCTGGTGGCTGTTGCGCAGGTCTCGGACGGCCCGGACCGCCTCCTGCACCAGGGCGAAGCGCGCTTCGAGGGCGAGGTCGCGGTGCTCGCCGACGGCCGCGGGCCAGGCGGCGCGGATCAACTGATCGGGGCAGCTCAAGGGAGCCTCGATCCCGCGGCGCGGCGCGGCCGCGCCCAGGTGCGACCAGAGGGCCTCGGTGATGAACGGCACGAAGGGATGGAGCAGGCGCAGGGCCTGGTCCAGGGCCGCAGCCAGGACCTGCCGCCCGACGGCGGCATCGTCGCCGCCGGCCGCCAGGCGCGGCTTCAGCAGCTCCAGGTACCAGTCACAGAGGTCGTTCCAGAGGTAGTCCCGGGCCGCGGCGATGGCCGCGGCCGGGTTGTAGCGCTCGAACTGCCGGTCCACCTCGGCGATGGTGGCCGACAGGCGGGACAGGATCCAACGGTCCTCGGGCGGCAGGTCCGCGGCGGCGAGCGGGCGGAACTCGGCCCCGTCGAGTTGCCCCAAGGCGAAACGCGCGGCGTTCCAGAGCTTGTTGCAGAAGTTCCGCCCCACCGTGAACCGATCGCTGACCAGGCGCGCGGCGGGCACGCCCTCGAGCGTGCCCAGGACATCGAACTCCTGGCCGGTCTCCGGATCGAGGTAGCTGAAGATGCTCCGGCCGTGCCGGGCCGTCGCCAGGTCGATGAGGGCGCCGGTGAAAGGCGAGATCGCCTGAACGGGCAGGCGGATGTCCTGCGTGCCCGTCTGCATCTCGGCCAGCACGTAGCGCATGGCGTCGGTGCCGTAGCGCTCCAGGATGTCCACCGGGTCGATCCCGTTGCCCTTGGACTTGCTCATCCGCTCGCCTTTGCCGTCCATGATGTTGGCATGGATGAACACGTGCTCGAAGGGCAGGTCTCCCAGGTTGTAGAGGCCCATCAGGACCATGCGCGCCACCCAGAGCGTGATGATGTCGCGTCCGGTCACCAGGCAGGAGCCGGGGTAGTAGGCGGCCAGGGCATCCAGCGCTCCCGGCGCGGCAGGGCCCAAGGGCGACTGGCCGGGCTCGATGGCCGCCGTGGCGGGATCCGGCCAGCCCAGGGTGCTGTGCGGCCAGATTCCGCTGGAGAACCAGGTGTCCAGCACGTCGGCGTCGCGCACGAAGCCCAGGGCCTCCAGGGCCGGCGCATGGACGGCATCGGCGGCATCGTCGCGCGGGCAGGCCAGGAGCTCGACCCGGCCGGCCGGGTCGTCGGCGAAGAAGGCAGCGCGGGCCTCGCTGTCCTGTCCCGGTTCCACGATCAGGCTGGCGCCGTCGCCGCGACCGAGGCGCAGGACGAGGTCCGCCGTTCCCAGATGGTCCTGCAACGCGGTCATGATCGCCGGCAAGGAAGCCGCCTCGACCTCCTTGGCCCAGATCGGGATCCGATGACCCCACCAGAGCTGGCGGCTGATGCACCAGTCGCGCTTCTCGGCCAGCCAGTTCAGGTAGGTGCTGGCGTAGCGTTCATGGTCCGGCCAGAAGCTGACGCGTCGCCCGCTGAAAGAGCGCCAGTCGCCGGAGACGGCATCGATGGCCGCTTGGGCCAGACCTGGGCTGCGAAAGCTGTGCTCGCTGCCCCGCCCGCACAGAATGCCCTCCGGACGGTCTCCCATGGCCACGAACCACTGCCGGCTCAGGTAGGGCTCGATGATGGTCTTGGAGCGGTCGGAATGCCCCAGCTCGATCGGCCGCGCTTCCTTCCGGGCCAGGAGGCCGAGCTTGTCGAGGTCGGTGGCGACCCGATCACGGGCCTCGAAGCGGTCCAGGCCGGCGTAAGGACCGGCCATGGCATTGAGTCGGCCGTCCGGCTCGAGGATGTTGAGGATGGCCAGGCGTCCCGCCTGCCGGCGCCAGACTTCGTAATCGTTGGGGTCGTGGCCGGGGGTGATCTTGACCACACCCGAACCCAACTCCGGCTTGGCCCAGGTGTCGGCCACGATGGGGATGGGGCGGTTCATCAAGGGCAGCATCACCTGGCGCCCGGCCCGGGCCATGGCCACCAACTGGCGCAGGAGCGGCAGGTGGCTCTCGCGCCGCGCCTCCAGCGCCGCCAGCTCGGCCTCCAGGGCGCCTCGGTCCTTGCCGGGCGCCCGCTCCATCCGCGCTCGGGTCTCCGCGATGCGGGCCTCGAGGGCGGCCTCCGGATCCGGGTGGCAGGCCACCGCCGTGTCAGCCAGCATGGTCTCCGGCCGGGTGGTCGCCACCTCGACGTGGCTGGGCTCACCGGGCTGGGGGTCGACGACCGGATAACGCAGGTGGTAGAAGAAGCCGTCCACCGTCAGGTGCTCGATCTCGTCGTCGGCCACGGCCGTCTGCAGGTGACAGTCCCAGTTGACCAGGCGCAGGCCACGGTAGATCAGGCCATCCTGGAAGAGCCGAAAGAAGGTCCAGCGGACGGCGCGGCTACAGACGGCATCCATCGTGAAACGCTGCCGCTCCCAGTCGCAGGAGCAGCCCATGCGCTGCTGCTGCTGGACGATGCGCCGCTGGTACTGGTCCTTCCAGGCCCAGATCCGCTCCACCAGGCCCTCGCGCCCGATGTCGTTGCGGGTAAGGCCCTCCAGCTCGAGCAGCCGCTTCTCGACCACGGCCTGGGTGGCGATCCCGGCATGGTCCGTGCCCGGCATCCAAAGGGCGTCGGCCCCGCGCATCCGCTGCCGTCGCACGAGCAGGTCCTGCATCACGTTGTCCATGGCATGACCCATGTGCAGGGCGCCCGTCACGTTGGGCAGGGGCATCATCACCACGTAAGGATCGCCGCTGCCGGGGCGGGCCCCGAAGGCGTCCGTGGCCAGCCAGCGGGCGTAGATCTCCGCTTCGACGGCTTCGGGCTCGTAGGTCTTGGGCAACGCGACGCGGGGTGCTGCGCTCAACTCAAGCTCCTGAGACGGTGTGGATGCAGGCCAGGCGGCCCGCGGCCAGGTCGACCCTGGCAAGCGGGCCGGTCATGCGGTTGCTGAGCCCCAAGGTGGTCCCGAAAGGCAGCTCGGCATTCGTCAGCGGCCAGCGGAGACCTCCGGTGGCCAGGACCCGCGTGCCGTCGCCCAGGGGCAGGAGGGAGACCAGGTCGCCGGACCGACCCTCGAGCCGCAGGCTCTCGGGGCCGTCCAGGGTCCATGCGCGCTGGCCCTCGGCGGCCAGGCAGACCCGGCGGTGCGTCAAGGCCGGGTGCGCCAGGAGGCAGAGGTTGGCGAGGGCGTGGTCCATGCGACCGCCATGGGCCCCCAGCACGACCAAGGCCGCGCCGGGGGGCGCTTCCCGATCGGCCCGCAGGAGCGCCAGTTCCAGGTCCGAGGCATCCTTGTCCATGGGATGGCGCTCCCAGACGAGGTCCGGGCCCCGGCCTGCCGTCGCCCCCTGGACCTCAAACCAGGAATCGCCGTCGCCGACCACCAGGTCCGGCCTGCGGCCGAGCGCCAGCAGGGCCGCGCCCCCCCCGTCGGCCGCCACGACCAGCGAGGCCTCCAGAAGGTCGGCCCGCCAAGGACTGAGGTCGACGTCCGGCGAGGCCGCGACGACGAAGACCGAAGGCGCAGGGGCGCCGTAGCCACCGGCCACCCTAGGTCGCCGGACTGTGGGCGGCGATCACGCGAGCGAGAGCGGCTGAGATCTCGTCCACGGTTCCCAGGCCATCCACCTCGAACAGGCGATCCTGGGCCCGGTAATGGGCGAGCACCGGCCCGCTCTGCTCATGGTAGATCTCCAGTCGCCGGAGGACCTTGTCGGGAGCGTCGTCCTCCCGCCGCTGCAGGATGGCGCCGTCCCGCGGGCAGGTCGCGGAGGCGTGCAGGCTCTGATGGTAGGGGCTCTGGCATTCAGGGCAGACGAGGCGCCCGGAGATGCGCTCGACGATGACAGCGTCGGGCACGTCGATCAGGATGGCGGCATCGACCGCCTGCCCCAGGTCGGCCAGCATGGCGTCAAGGGCGACAGCCTGAGGGGCCGTGCGGGGAAAGCCGTCCAGCAGGATGCCGGCCCCGGCATCGGGCTCGCCGAGGCGTTCGCGGATCATGGCGATGGTGACCTCGTCAGGCACCAGCTCGCCGCGCGACATGTAGGCCCCGGCGGTCAGGCCCAAGGGCGTCCTGCGCGAGAGGTGGTGACGAAACAGGTCTCCCGACGCCACGTGGAGCAGCCCCAGACCCTGCCCCAGGGCCTTGGCCTGCGTGCCCTTGCCGGACCCTGGAGCCCCCAGCAACACGATGTTCATGGATCACCCACGGCGGGCCGCCGGACCCGGCGATCCGGCTGATCGCGCGGCGCTGCCCTCGTCTGCGACCAGCGATTATACATGGCCGCGGCAACGCAGTGACCTTGCCTGACCGCCTGCCTGGTGATATACTCTCTCATCCAACTCGCCGTGCTCCGCGGAAAGTGGGTATTCCCCACTTTTCTTTGTGTCGGGGCCCGGTGTGATCGGTATCCGTTACGCAGACAGGGCGCGCAGCGCCCGGGGGTCCCATGGCTGGGGGAGTCGCTACATCCCGAAGCGAGCTGATGGCCGCCATTCGCGGCCTGTCCGCTGCGCGCGACCTGCCGCCAGAGGTCATCTTCACCGCGCTCAAGGATGCCTTGGCCTCGGCCTACGTCAAGATGCCGGAGTGTCGCGCCACTTCGGTGAGCGTGGACTTCGGCGAGGGCGGTGAGCCCCACGTGACGGCCCATTACGCTGTCGTCGAGGAGCGCTTCATCGAGGACCCGATGACGGAGATCTCGATCGAGGCGGCTCAGGAGATCAAGGCCGACGCGGTGGTCGGCGACCTGATCAACATCGACGTCACCCCGGCCGACTTCGGCCGTATCGCCGCGCAGACCGCCAAGCAGGTCATCCTGCAGCGCATCCGCGAGGCCGAGCGTGAGCAGACCTACAGCACCTACGCCGAGCGCGAGGGCGAGCTGGTCTACGGCACGGTTCAGAACGTCAACCGCGAGACCGTGACCGTTCAACTCGATCGCGTCGAGGCCGTGCTCCTGAAGAGCCATCAGCTGCCGGGCGAGCGCTACACGCCCAACCAGCGCCTCAGGGTCTTCGTGGCCGAGGTCAAGCGTTCCCCGAAGGGCCCCCAGGTGCTCGTCAGCCGCACCCATCGCGACATGCTGCGGCGCCTGATGGAGTTGGAGATCCCCGAGATCTACCAGAGCGTCGTGGAGATCAAGGCCATCGCCCGCGAAGCCGGCAGCCGCTCGAAGGTGGCCGTCTGGGCCACCCAAGCCGGCGTGGACCCGGTCGGCGCCTGCGTCGGCCTGCGCGGGGTGCGGATCCAGACCTTGGTCCGCGAGTTGGGTGGCGAGAAGATCGACATCGTCGAGTGGAGCGCCGATCCGCGGGTCTTCATCGCGCATGCGCTCTCCCCGGCCAAGGTCCTCCACGTCGGGCTCGAGGAGGATGCCGATCGGCGGACCGCGGCGGTGGTGGTCCCCGACGCCATGCTGTCCCTGGCCATCGGCCGTGAAGGGCAGAACGCGCGCCTCGCGGCGAAGCTGACAGGCTGGCGCATCGACATCCGTTCCGAGAGCGAGGCCGGCGAACTGGTCGACCGCCTGCGCGCCGAAGAGGCCCAGCGCCGCGCCGAAGAGGCCGCGGCGCAGGAGGCGGAGCGCCGGGCCACCGCCGAGCGGGCGGCCGCGGCGGCCAAGCAGGCCGCAGCCGAGCGCGTGGAGCGACAGAAGGCCGCCTTCTTGGAAGCCGTCGCCCCGGCCGATGGCGAAGCACCGGTCGCCACCGAGGCGACAGAGGTGCCGCCGCCGCCGACCGCCGCGCCGGAAGGGTGGACCCCGGCCAAGGTCGACCTGCTCGTCGTCGACGAAGAGGACGAGGACCAGGGCGGCAAGAAGGGCAAGAAGAAGAAGGGCAAGGCCCCCGGCGTCGCCAAGGCCGGCCCGCAGCCGCAGCGGAAGCGCCGCCGGGGCGACTGGGACGAGGACCCCGATCGCTGGGACGATGCCGAACTGGAGAGCATGGGCATCACCGAGTATGACTTCATCGGTGATGAGGGCGAAGACGACGATGAAGAAGAGTAGGGCGGCAGGCCGAACGCTCAGCGGCGAGAGGGGCCATGGCGCCTGAGGCCGCCTCGGCCCCTCCGCTCAGGCGCTGTGTCGTCTGCCGGCGCCAGGGCGGCAAGGCCGGCCTGTTGCGGGTGGTGCGCGGCGCCGACGGCGCAGCGGCGGACCCGGCGGGCAGGGCTCAGGGCCGGGGCGCCTACGTGTGCAGGCGACCTGAATGCCTGCGGGACGGACGCCTGACCCGGATGCTCGCGCAGAGCCTGCGTCTGGACGGCGGAATGGGCATCGGGGCCCCGGTGTTGACCTGGCTGCACGGCCAGGCCGAGCCCGGGCCAGGCGCCTCTATCGATGCCGGGGCAGGTCGATGACCGGCCTGCCCTCGGCGCCAGCTTTCCATACCACGGCTCGACCGTTACGGCGCTGACCGCTGCCGTGGCGGCCGGAACCGCAGCACAAAGGACCGGCACGGCATGGCAGGACAGAACAAGATCGTCGAGATCCCAGCACAGCTGACGGTGCGCGAACTGGGCGAGACCCTGGGCATCAGCCCGGTCAATCTGCTGAAGGCCTTGATCGCCAACGGGATCATGGCCACGATCACCCAACGCATCGACTACGAGACCGCGGCCATCGTCGCCGAGGACCTGGGCTTCACGCTGTACCTCGAAGGGCAGACCCCACCCCCGGCGGCGGCGGCAGCCGCCTCGCCCGGCAGCGGCGCTGCCCCAGGCGGTGCCGACGCCGCGACGACCGTGACCGACGAGGACGCGGCCGGTCCCGGCCAGCCCTGGTACCTGGCCGGCGAGGACGAGGCCGGGCTCCAGCCGCGGCCGCCGGTCGTCACCATCATGGGGCACGTGGACCACGGCAAGACCAGCATCCTGGACGCCATTCGACACACCCGTGTGGCGGCCGGCGAGTCGGGCGGCATCACCCAGCATATCGGGGCCTATTCGGTCACCCGGGGTGATCGCAGGATCACCTTCATCGACACCCCAGGCCACGAGGCCTTCACAGCCATGCGTGCGCGGGGAGCGCGGGCCACGGACATCGCGGTCATCGTGGTGGCGGCCGACGACGGACTGATGCCGCAGACCCGCGAGGCCATCGACCACGCCAAGGCGGCCGGGGTGCCCATCATCGTGGCCATCAACAAGATGGACCTGCCGGGCGCCAAGGCGGACCGCATCCTGGACCAGATCTCGGGTGTCGGCCTGATGCCCGAGGAATGGGGCGGCGACACCTTCTGCATCCGTGTCTCGGCCCACAGTGGCCAGGGGCTGGACGAGTTGCTGGAAGCCATCCTCCTGGTCGCCGAGGTCTCGCCACCGATGGCCAACCCCGACCGCGGCGCCCTGGGCGTGGTGCTCGAGGCCGAGATCGATCAGCGGCGCGGCGTCCGAGCCACCCTCCTGGTCCAGAGCGGCACCCTCAGGAAGGGCGACATGCTGGTGGTCGATCGCCAGTACTCGCGCGTGCGGGCGATGTGGAACGATCTCGGCAAGCCCGTCGCCACCGTGCCGCCGGGCGATCCGGTGGCCGTGATCGGCCTTTCCGAGGTGCCGGCGGCCGGCAGCCGCTTCGAGGTGGTGGCCAGCGAGAAGGCGGCGCGCAGCCTCGTCGAGGCCCGCGCCTCGGCGAAGGCCGAGGGCTCCGGCGCGGCGGCGCGGCCCGTCACCCTCGAGGAGCTCTTCGCCCGCGCCCAGCAGGCCGAGGTCAAGACGCTCAACCTGGTGGTCAAGACCGACGTCCATGGCAGCCTGGAGCCCATCGTGACCGCCTTGGAGCGGCTCTCCGGCGTCATCAAGGTCAAGGTCCTCCTGGCCGACACCGGCGAGATCTCGGAGAGCGACGTCAACCTGGCCGCCGCCTCGGGCGCGGTGGTCATCGGCTTCAGGGTGTCGCCCGACGTGCGGGCGGCGCGCGCTGCTGCCGGGCAGCGGGTCGAGATCCGGGAGTACGACGTCATCTACAAGATGGTGGAGGACATCCAGGATGCCTTGACCGGCATGATGGAGCCGGTCTACGAGAGCAAGGTGATCGGCCGAGCCGAGGTGCGGGCCATCTTCTCCATCCCTCGGGCCGGCAACATCGCCGGTTCGGCCGTGCAGAGCGGCACCATCCGCCGCAACGCGACCGTCCGGGTCCTCCGCGCGGGCCAGGCGATCGCCGAGAGCAACGTGTCCTCGCTCAAGCGCTTCACGGAAGACGTTCGCGAGGTCCGTGAAGGCTTCGAATGCGGCATCGGGCTGGCCAGCTTTGACGATTTCAAGGAAGGCGACATCCTGGAGTTCGCCGTCAAGGAACGCGTGAAGTAGGCGGGCCACAGCCCAACGGGGTCCGCAAGCCCCGTGGCCCGGAGTCGATCCGCCCTTCGCGAGAGGCAGGCCCACCATGCCCACCCGACGTCAGTACCGCTTCAACGAGATCCTGCTCGAAGAACTGTCCCTCCTGGTGCCCGGTCGCATGGGCGAGGAGGACCTGTCCGACATCAGCCTGACCCGGGTGGAGAGCGCCCAGGATCTGTCGGCGGCCAAGGTCTGGTTCACCTTGGGCCAGGAGAGCACACCGGCAGACGTGACGGATGCCCTGCGCCGCCTCAACGAGGTGCAGGGGCTCCTGATGGACGAGCTCTCCACCCTGGGCCTGCGCCGCATCCCCCGCCTGGTCTTCGCCCATGACCGCGCCCACGAGAGCGGGCAGCGCGTCCTGGAAATCCTTGCCCGCCTGGAGCGCGAGGAGCAACCCGACAGCTCAGCCGGAACGGCCGGGGCGTCGGAAGCGTGAGTCAGACCGCCTGCCCTCCGGAGCTGGTGGCCGAGCTGCGGCGCGCGCGTCGGGTCTGGGTAGGCACCCACGAAGACCCTGACGGCGACGCCTACGGGTCGCTCCTGGCCCTCGGCCGCATGCTCCGCGCGCTGGGCAAGGAGGTCACCCTGGCCTGCCAGGATCCCGCCCCGCGCGAGGCCGACCACCTGCCCGGCGCCGGGCAGGTGGTGGCCGAAGGGCCTGGCGCGGTCGACCTGGCCATTGCCCTGGATGCCGGCGACGCCGGGCGATTGGGCCGGCTCCACGACGCTGCGGTCTGGTCGGCGCTGCCGACGGCGGTGATCGACCACCATCGGTCCAATCCGGGTTTCGGCCGCTGGAACTGGGTGGTGCCCGATGCCGCCGCCACCTGCCAGATGCTGACCGAGCTCGCCATGGCCGAGTCCTGGCCGGTCGATCCGCTGACCGCGAACTGCCTGCTCTGCGGCATCCTGACCGATTCGATCGGCTTCAGGACCAGCAACACCAGCGCCGCCACCCTGCAGGCCGCCGCCGCCCTCCTGGGCCTCGGGGCCGACCTGCCCGGGCTCAGCCAGCGCATCTTCGGACGCCTGCCGCTCGGCGGGCTCCGGCTCATCGGCCGGGCGATCGATCGCCTGCGGGTCGAGGACGGCATCGCACTCACCTGGTTGGACGAGGCCGACCTGAGCGCATTGGGGGCCCGACCGGGCGACGGCAAGGAGGTGACCCGCCTGCTCAGCCAGCTCGACGAGGCCCGGATCCTGGCCATTCTGCGCGACAAGGGCCAGGGTGTGGTCGATCTCAGCCTGCGCGCCAAGCCGGGCATCGACCTGCTGCCGGTGGCCGCGGCCCTGGGCGGCGGCGGGCATCCCCAGGCGGCGGGCGCCCGCCTCAAGGGCAGCCTCGCGGAGGCCGAGGAGCGGGTCAGGGCAGCCTTGGCCGGGCTTCCCTCGCCTTCGCCGGCCGTCGGGCTGGACCCATCGTGAGCGATCGGCCCCCCGTCGGCGCCGCAGGGCCGATCGACGACGCCGCCACGAGCGAGCTCCCGGCCTGGCAGCGCCGCCTGTTGGCCGACCGCACGGCGATGATCCCCCTGATCCCCAGCGGCCGGGCAGTGGCTCCCGCACGGCCCGACAGCTCGCTGGCCGATCTGCCTGCCAAGAGCGGCATCCTGGTGATCGACAAGCCCAAGGGGATGACCAGCCACGACGTGGTGCAGGCCATCCGCCGCGCCAGCGGCGAGCGGCGCGTCGGCCACGCCGGGACCTTGGATCCCCTGGCCACCGGGGTCCTGGTGGTCTGCATCGGCTCGGCGACACGCGTGGTCGAGGAGATCCAGGACCTGCCCAAGGTCTATGGCGCCGAGCTCTGTCTGGGCGTCGAGACGGACAGCTACGACGCCGAGGGCAAGGTCCTGGCCCGCCGGGACCCGTCGCGGGTGGACCGCGCGTCCATCGAGCGGGCCGTGGCGGCCTACCACGGCTGGATCGACCAGGTGCCTCCCATGCATTCGGCCCTGCACCACGAGGGCCGGCGGCTCTACGAGCTGGCCCGCGAGGGCCGCGAGGTCGAACGACCACCCCGCCGGGTTCGCGTCGACCGGATGGAGCTGCGGGCCCTGGAGCTCCCCTACCTGCACCTGGAGATGGAGGTGTCGAAGGGCTTCTACGTCCGCAGCCTGGCGCATGACCTGGGACGGGACCTGGCCTGCGGTGCACACCTGTCGGGCCTGGTGCGGCTGGGCGTCGGCCCCTTCGTCCTGGACGAAGCCGAGCCCCTTTCCCGGGCGGTCGAGGCCTTCGTCGGAGGCTGGTGGCCCCTCGTCCTGCACCCGCTGGATGCGGCCCTGGTCCAGCTGCCGGCCATGGTCGTGGATGCGGACGGTGAACGCGACCTGCGACACGGCAAGCAGCTGCGCCCCGCCGGCGACCCGGCTTTGTCGCCCGCCGCCAGCGCCCGCGTCTATGGAGCCGAGGGCCGCTTCGTGGGCCTGGTGACCTGGGACGACGTGACGGGAGCCTGGCAGCCGGCAAAGGTCTTCCCGGCCGCCGGCGTCGCGCCGAAGGCAGGTCCCGAAGCTTGACCCCCGGGATCGTCCTGACCCTCGGCAAGTTCGACGGCCTGCACCTCGGCCATCGCAGCATCGTGGGTCGCCTGCTGGATCGCGCGCGCCAGACCCATGCCCGGTCCGCAGCGCTGGTGCTCCACCCTCATCCCGCGCGGGTCCTCCACGGCCGGGCCATCCCTCTGCTTACGTCGCTCGAGGACCGCCTGGCGGGCCTGCGCAGCTGGGGCGTCGACCGGGCCGAGGTGCTCCCCTTCGATGTGGAGCTCGCGGCCCTGGCCCCCCAGGACTTCGTGACCAGGCTCCATGCGGCCTGGGGGATCACCGGCCTGGTGGTCGGCGACGACTTCGCCTTCGGTCGCCAGCGCAGCGGCGACGCCCGCCTGCTGGGCAGCCTGGGCGCGCGGATGGGCTTCAGCGTCGACATCGTGCCCGGCCTCGAGGTGGACGGCTGCCGCGTCTCCAGCCAGGGTATCCGCAGCCTGGTGGCCGCGGGACAGGTCACGGCAGCGGCAGCGGCCATCGGCCGGCCGTTCAGCCTGCTCGGCGAGGTGGTGCACGGCGCCAAGCGAGGCCGCCAGCTCGGCTACCCGACGGCGAACCTGGCGCTGGTCGATGACTATGTCGTCCCTGGCCGGGGTGTCTACGCCGTCTGGGCACGGCCCGAGAGCGAGCCCGGAGCCCGAGGGGGAGCGGAGTCCCCTTGGATCATGGGGGCCGCCAACATCGGCAACCGCCCCCAGTTCGACGGCGGCGCGACCTCCATCGAGGTCCACCTGCTGGATCACGACAGCGACCTCTACGGCCGGCGCCTCAGGCTGGCCTTCATGGCACGGCTGCGGGACGAGGCCCGCTTCCCGAGCGTGGAGGCCCTGGTCACGCAGATCGACCTGGACGTCGGCCACGCACGGCGCCGCCTGGCCGACCTGGGACCTCCGCGGCCCCAGGATTGACCGGCAGCGGAACCAGCGGCACCTCCCCCCCCACCTACCGCCAAGGGCCCATCCGGTGTTGGCCCCCGGCGCATCTTCGAGCGAAATCGGCCGACCTCCAGGAGCCTGACCATGCGATCCCCCAAGCAGCGCCTTGCCCTCGTGACCTTTCTCGGCCTCTGGATCGCTCTCGGCGGCATCCGCGGCGCCGGCGCGCAGCCCGGGGTTGCGGCGCCCACCAAACGGGAGGTCCCGGAGGCAGGCAGCGGTCCGAATGCGATGGCGGAGGACGCGCCGACTCAACGTTATGTCATTCAGATGGTCGATCCTCCGCTGGTGCTCTACCGAGGCGGCATCCTGCAGCGTCGGGACCCTGACCCGTCGGGCGACGCGCGCGCAGACCGCGACCAGGACGGTGGGGCAGCGCGCTTCGGCCGGGCTCGGCCCGATCTTGGATCGCCCCTCGCCATCGATTACCGGGCCCAGCTGCGTCGCCGCCAGGCCGAGCTGATCGAGGCGATCGAAGGCCTGGCACCGGATGTCGTGGTGCAGTACCACTACGACGTCGCCTTCAACGGCATCGCGGTCCGGCTCGCCGCCAGCGAGGCCGAGCAGGTGCGGCGGCTCCCGGGTGTCAGGGCGGTCACGGAAGCCGAGCGCATCCTGCCGCTCATGGATGCCAGCCTGCCCTTGATCCAGGCGCCGGCTGCCTGGTCCAGCCCGCGGGTGGGGGGGAGATCGGAGGCCGGCAGGGGTGTGCGCATCGCCATCATCGACTCCGGCATCAGTGCGGAGCATCCCATGTTCGCCGGCCCGGGCTTCCAGGCACCCGCGGGCTTCCCGCAGGCAAGCTGGAATGTCGGGGATCATCGTCGACCCTACGAGGCTGCGGACCTGGGGCGCTACACCAACGCCAAGGTCATCGTCGCCCGAACCTATGTCAACCCGGAGATCTACGATCCCACCGCCGCCCCGCCCAGCCCCCTCGCCGACGGCATCGGCGGCTTCCACGGCGCCCACGTTGCGGGCAGCGCGGCGGGCATCGCCCTGACAGGCGGCCCCGGCAGCGGGACCGGCCGCCTGGACCTGAGCGGCGTCGCCCCGGGCGCCTACCTCATGGCCTACAAGTTCAGCCAGGCCTACAGCCCCGAGATCCTGAAGATGATCGACGACGCCGTGGCCGACGGTGCCGACGTGATCAACAACAGTTGGGGCACCTCGGCCATGAACGTGATGGACCCGGACCTGCACCCCATCTCGCAGGCCTTCAAGGCCGCCAGCGCCAGCGGTGTGGTGGTGGTCGCTGCGGCAGGCAACGCGGGCTTGAACGGCGAGGCGACCCTGGGCGGCCCCCACCAGATGATCGATGAGGTGATCACGGTGGCCAACAGCCAGACCGGTCGGTCCTTCGCCTACTTCCTGGATGCCATGGACAGCGATCTTCCGGCCGACCTGCAGCGTCATCCGGCTGCCTACCAGGCCTTCGACAACGACTTCAGCGTGATCGAGAAGGCCGCTGTCCGCCTGCCCGACTTCTGCAACGTGCTCGCTCTGGCCCTGAACGCCCGCAACAAGGTCATCCTGGAGCCCACCGCGGGGAGTTGCGAGATCCCCGGCCTGCCCATCGGCAACCTGCCCATTCCCGAACAGTTCGGCTTCCTGACCAAGCTGCTCCTGGCCGGGATCACCAATGCCACCGCCGGCAGCTTCGGCGGGCCGCCCGTCGAGAGCATCGTCTTCTACGCACCGGAGGGTGACCCGGCGCAGCTCGCCGCGGCCCTCGGTCTGCTCGAGCAGTTCGCGCCCCTCCTCGGCCAGCTGGGCATCAACGTCAAGTTCCCGGTGGTCGGGCTGATCGCCGGCCCCAAGGCCCTGGAGCTGGCGGCCTGGGCCGATGGCCACAAGTCGCTCAAGCTGCGCCTGGACGCCACGCCCAGCCGCCTGCTGGATGCCGCGACGACCGACCGGGCCAGCACCAGCTCCAGCCAGGGCCCGAGCCCCAACGGCACCGTCAAACCCGACCTCAGCGCTCCCGGCACCGACATCCTGTCCGCGAACACGGGCGCAGACGGGGCTCCCGACGGTTTCGTCCTGGCTTCCGGCACCTCGATGGCCAGCCCTCATGTCGCCGGCGCGGCCGCCGTGCTGCGCCAGGCGTGGCCCGATTGGACGCCGGCGCAGGTGAAGGCCGCCCTCCTGGCCAGCGCCGAACCGGTGGTGAAGGTGGCGCAGGATCCCGCCCCGGCCACGGTGCAAGGGGCCGGGCGTCTGAACCTCGCCGCGGCCCTGGATCCTGGCCTGCTCGTGGATCCGCCGGCCCTGGCCCTCGACCGCGCCTCCTTGCTCCAGCGGGCTTTCCGCTTCGTCGCCCTGCAGGACCCCGGCCCGACCGGTGGCGCGGATCGGGTCTACACCGTGACCCACGAACCGGGTCCAGGCCTGGCCCCCGACATGCTCTTCGCCCTCGCCCCGGACGCGACGGTCACCGTCCCGGCAGGGACGACGGTGAACTGGCGCCTGCCGCTCAGCGCCGCCGGCGGCCTGCCGGCACCCGGCGCGTACGACGGGCGCCTGGTCTTCCGCTCGGCCGACCACGTGGTAGGGCTGCCCTATCGCTTCACGGTCTCCGGCGACCGCAAGGACGTGCTGCTGCTGGACGTGCGGCGTACCGGCGGAGCCGGCGGCGGCGGGATTCCTGGCCTGCCCGGAGGGGGAAACTTCAGCGACGGCCCCGACCACCGTCGCTATTGGACCGAGGCCATGACGGCCGCCGGCCTCAGCCACGATGTCTGGACCGTGGCCGCCGGCGACAGGTCCGGCACCCCGCCCCTGAGCTCCCTCCAGGCCTATGACCTCGTGGTCCTCGCCGCCGGCGACGGGAATGCGCCCCTGGACCTGCTGGACGGCGGCATGACCGCCCTCCAGATGTACCTCCTCGGCGGCGGTCGCCTGCTGGTCACAGGCTGGAACTATCCCCATGAACCGCCCGGAGGCCTGGGGGCGCTGAGCTTGCAGACCTCGGGGGCCATGTACTTCCTCAGCCGCTACTTCGCCGGCTTCGAGCGGGTCAGCGACGACGCCACCGGGGCCGACACCCTCTTGCCCGTCCGGCTCTTTGGCCGCCCGATCCGCCTTGGCAGCAGCGCCGGCAACGGCGCGGGCAACGGGGGGCGCGTCGACTTCGGACGCCCCTTGGCGGCCTTGACCACCCTCGCGCCCGCAGGCGGCGGGCAGGCCGGCGGGGTGGCCCCGGACCTCGGCATCGCTGCGCCCGGCGTCGTCGACCGCCTCCTGCCCTACGTCCGTTCTTACCTGGAGGTGGACGGCAAGGGCTCGGCGATGACCGGGGTGAACGCCGATGCCACCCTCGAAGTCCCCGATCGGGCTGGGTACATTGCCTGGCGCGCCCTTTTCGCGGGCTTTTCGGCCGAAGCCATCGAGGCCGGCGAAGGGAGGGAGGACCTGGCGAGTTTCCTGCGCCAGGTCCATGCCTGGGCGGTCGAGCCTGACACGGTCCGGGTAGAGATGGGCGACCCGATCACCGTGCAGGCGGGCGAGCCGGTGACCGTGACGGCGCGGGCCACCCTCCCCGAGGGCGTCGTGGCCGCCGGCTGGCGCTGGGACCGCGGCGACGGAACCCCCTTCGTCGACAACGGGCGCCCGGACCTGGGGCTGCGCTACGGCCGCGGCGGGCTGTACCGGCCGCGGGTCGAGCTGCGGACGGCCACCGGTCACACCTATGTGGCCGAGGGCGTGGTGCAGGTCACGGGCGCCAGGCGGGCCTACCTGCCCTTCCTGTTCAGGCAAGCCCCCCGTCGCTGACCCCGGCCGCCGGCGCCGGCGCAGGCCAGCGGTCATCCCGACACAC